>Ga0075421_100011564_pt1 | contig 10936 bp, 12 predicted proteins | sample SoiMetdeltSBSDD5_FD_75292 | JGI IMG/M metagenome (GOLD analysis project Ga0075421, IMG submission 75292) | Bulk soil microbial communities from a Populus tree surrounding site in Tennessee, USA - Soil MetaG P. deltoides SBSDD5 | ecosystem: Environmental > Terrestrial > Soil > Tree plantation...
GGCGGAGTGCTCGATCAGCGGTGCTCTTCCAACAGAATTTCAGCGATGGCGTCCCACTCGGCAGCGAACGGCTTGCTCGCGACCGGGCGTTGTGCGCGCCGGTACCAATAGCGCGCATTGTCGAGGTCACCCTCCACCCGATGCAAATACGCGTGCACCCACGCGCAATCCTTACCGCCCTCGTCCATGACGATGTTGTGCGCCTTCTCCCAATGGTCCTTGCCCGCCCACCACAAAGCTGTGAGCGCCGGCGCGAGGCCGGCAGGCGGCTTGGGGTTGGCGAGGGAGTTTCTGAACTGAGACAAATTCATCGCAGCACTGCATCCTGGCGAACTACCACCACCGCTCGGGCGAAAACCGCCCTACCGCCTGCTCGACGATATGCGCGAGCGAGAACAGCGTCTCCTCGCAAAACGGGCGGCCGATGAGCTGGAGCCCGAGCGGCAAACCGTCAGCAGACAAGCCGGCCGGAACGGAAATTCCGGGCAAGCCTGCCAGATTTACCGGCACCGTGAATACGTCGTTGAGATACATCTCGACCGGATCCGCCCCCACCTTCTCGCCGATGCCAAAGGCGGGGGATGGCGTCGCGGGGGTCAGGATCGCATCGACCCCGGCGGCAAACACCTCCTCGAAGTCACGCTTGATCAGCGTGCGCACCTTCTGGGCGCGCAGGTAATAGGCGTCGTAGTAGCCGGCCGAGAGCACGTAAGTGCCGATCATGATACGCCGGCGCACCTCCTGCCCGAAGCCGGCGGCACGCGTATTCTGGTACATGCCGGCGACATCGCGCCCGGCAACGCGCAGACCGTAGCGCACGCCGTCATAGCGGGCGAGATTGGACGAGGCCTCCGCCGGCGCCACGATGTAATAGGCCGGCAACGCATGTTTGGTGTGCGGCAGCGAGACCGCGACAATGTCAGCGCCGGCGGCCTTGAGCCATTGCGCGCCGCGCTCCCATAAATTCTCGATCTCGGCCGCCATGCCGTCGACGCGGTATTCCTTCGGAATCCCGACCTTCATTCCCTTGATCGATTTGCCGATAGCGCTCTCGTAGTGGGGAACGGGGAGATCAACGGACGTTGTGTCTTTGGGATCGTGCCCCGCCATCGAGGTGAGCAGGATGGCAGCATCGCGAACCGTGCGCGCGAGCGGCCCCGCCTGGTCCAGGGAAGATGCAAACGCAACGATGCCCCAACGCGAGCAGCGTCCATAGGTCGGCTTGATGCCGACAATGCCGGTGAAGGCCGCGGGTTGGCGGATGGAGCCGCCGGTATCCGTTGCCGTCGCACCGAGGCACAGGCCCGCCGCCACGGCCGCGGCTGAGCCCCCCGACGAGCCACCCGGCACCAGCGGCGTGTTCGCTCCCTTTCGCCGCCACGGCGAGATCGTCGGCCCGAACGACGAACTTTCGTTCGACGAGCCCATGGCAAACTCGTCGTTGTTGAGCTTGCCCAGCATCACCGCGCCGTCGCGCCAGAGATTGGCGCTGACGGTCGACTCGTAGGTCGGCAGAAAATTGTCGAGGATGCGGGAGCATGCCGTCGTGCGCACGTCCTTGGTGGCGAACATGTCCTTGACGCCGAGCGCGAGGCCTTCGAGCGGCCGCGCGTCGCCCGCTTTAAGGCGCGCATCGGCAGACTGCGCCATGGCGCGTGCCTGCTCCGGAGTCTCCAGCACATAGGCATTGAGCGCCCGCGCCTTCTCTATGGCAGCAAGATGCGCGTCGGCGAGTTCGGCGGCGGAGAACTCCCGCCGCCGAAGGCGGTCGCGTGCGTCCGCGAGCGTCAGAGACGTGAGGTCGGTCATTCGTCCGAAGTATCACAGGCAAACGCATCAGCGGCGCCGGACCCAGGCTTTCGGACATCCTCGGGCTTGTCAGCCCCCGGCATCGACAGGCCGAGCGCCTGCAAATCTGCCGCCGTGACGCCCGGCGGCATCTTGCCACGTGCGAGAAATTTCGCGCACCACAGGCGAAAGAAATACTCCTGTTGTTCACAAGCGAGGCACATCGGGGCGCACTCATCGCTCCTGCTGCGTGGCCGATCGCGTGTCAGTCAATTGCTCAGCCTCTCCAGATCCTCGGGTCTCGCTACGCTCGCCCGAGGATGGTGGAATAAGCCGCCCGCGGCTTATTCCACCACCTTCGGTACCACGAAGAAATGGTCCTCCGCCGCCGGCGCGTTCTTGATGATGTCATCGGGGATGCCACCATCGGCGACGACGTCCGGCCGCTTCTTCATCTCCATCGGAATGACCGAGGTCATCGGCGCGACACCCTCGACATTGACCTGCGACAATTGCTCCACGAAGGCGAGGATGGCGTTGAGTTCCCCCCGCAGATGCTCGACCTCGTCCTCGGCAACCGCAATGCGCGCAAGCTGCGCGATGCGGCGGACGGTATCGGCATCGACGGACATGGGGATGCTCCTGGAGCCTCAGGGAGCCTATAGCAGAGGCGCTTTCGCGGCGGCAACCGAGCCACTATTGCGCAGGCCGCCGGAAGCGTCGATATAGCTGCCATGGACGCCCCTAACCCCTCGGCCATCCCGACCTTCGCCAGTCGCACCCCGCTCCATATCGGCGCGATCGGCCTCAAGGTCCGCGATCTCGACCGGCTCACCAACTTCTACCGCGATGTGCTCGGGCTCGCCGTCATCGATCGAGCCAATGACAGCACTGCGCTCGGTGCGGGCGGGGTGCCGTTCGTTCATCTCGAGCATCGGCCCAACGCCAAAGCCGACGACGCGCGCGAGGCGGGCCTCTATCACACCGCCTTCCTCATGCCGACCCGCGCCGATCTCGCGCGCTGGATCTTGCACGTGGCGCGCCACAAAGTGCCGCTCACCGGCGCCTCCGATCATGCGGTGAGCGAGGCCTTCTACCTCGACGATCCCGAAGGCAATGGCGTCGAGGTCTATTGCGACCGGCCGGCAGAGACGTGGGAGTGGACCGGGGCGGATTTGAAGATCACCACCGATCCGCTCGACGTCGAGAGCATCTTGCGAGAAGTTCCGCCGACGGCGACTTATCCGGGTGCGCCCGACGGGATCCGCATCGGCCACGTCCATCTGCGCGTCGGTAACGTCCCGCGCGCGGAGGCGTTTTATCGCGACGCGCTCGGCCTCGACGTGACTCGCCGGCGGCAGGGCGCGACCTTCCTGTCGTCGGGGCGCTATCACCACCACATCGCGGCCAATGTCTGGCACAGCGCGGGCGCCGGCCGGCGCGATGAGGAGCGCGCGGGACTGTCCTGGTTCTCGCTCGAGGCCGCCGATGCCGCGGCTTTCGAGACGGCGAAGGCGCGGTTGACGCAAGCCGCCCAAGAACTCGCCAACACGCCGACGGGCATAGCGACCGCCGACCCTTGGGGGACCCGCCTGCGCATCACGCGCGCATAAGCCCTTCACGTCTTCGATGCGGCGAGCGCGCGCATTCGTTCCAGCGCTTCGGCGGCGAGCGTCTTCGTCAACTGACCCGCGGGCATGGCGCGGCCGAGCGACGCCGCCTGTCCGGCCCACATCGGCGAGAAGTCGCCGGAGCCCTGCGCCTCGGCCTTGGCCCGTAGCGGCGCGAGCGCGCCGGCCGCCAGCGGAAACTCGGGCGCCACATCGGATATCGGACCGATCTCGCGCATCAGCCGATTGATGATGCCGCGCGCCGGGCGGCCGGTCATGAGATTGGTCAATGCCGTGCCGTCGTCGCGCGCGGATTTGAGCGCGGCGCGATGCGGCGCCGAAATCTTTGCCTCCGGACACCACAGATAGGCCGTACCGATTTGCACGCCGGCGGCCCCCAGCGCGAAGGCAGCCGCGATGCCGCGCGCGTCGGTGATGGCTCCCGCGGCGATGACTGGCACCTTCACCGCATCGACGATTTGGGGAACGAGCGCGAAGGTGCCGGCCTGGGTGGCGACGTCGTCGCCCAAGAAGATGCCGCGATGGCCGCCGGCTTCGTTACCTTGCGCGATCACGACATCGACGCCGCGCGCTTCGAGCCAGCGCGCCTCGGCGGCAGTCGTCGCCGAGCTCATCACTAGGAAGCCTCCCGCCTTGACCCGCTCGAGGAGCTGCGGTTCGGGCAGCCCGAAATGGAAGCTCACGACCTCGGGCTTCGTCTCCTCGACGACGTCGCACATGACGGCGTCGAACGCGGTGCGGTTGCTCGAAGGGACCGGCGCGGCGGGATCGATCCCGAGCTCGCGGTAATATGGCGCCAGTCGTTCCCGCCATCGAGCCTCGCGCGCGTTGCTGAGCACCGGCGGCGTATGACAGAAGAAATTAAGATTTATGGGTTTCTTCGTGCGCGCCCGGATCTTGGCCATCTGCTCGCGGATCTGATCTGCATTGAGCATCGCGCACGGGAGCGATCCAAGCGCGCCCGCCTCCGCCGCGGCGGCGGCGAGTTCCCAATCCATGGCGCCGGCAACCGGCGCCTGCACGATCGGAATCTCGATCTTGAACAACTCGATGAGACGGCGATCCGGCCACATATGCGCACAACTCTTGCTGATGCCACGCCCTAATTAAACGCGTTCTTGTTTCAATAGCATGGCCCCTGCCCGGCGTGCGGCGCATGGCACATATGGCGGCTCGCCATGCGGTCCTGCCAAAAACGGCCCGCTACCCGCTCGGCACCAATCTTCACATCGCCTGACTCATACCGCGGATGCGCCGCGCCATGGCGCCCATGATGTAGAGGGCGAAGTTCGGCACCTCGTCGACCATGAAGCGGAATTTGCGTTGATCGATCAGGGACAGTTCGCAGTTCTCTTTCACGCGCGCGGTGGAACTCCTCGGCGCGCCGTCGACCATCGACATGAACCCGATCGCTTCGTTCGGTCCGCAGATCTCGACCACTTTGTCCCCGATCACCATCTCGATCACGCCGGACTGCACGATGTACATGCAGCTGCCCGGATCGCCCTTGTTGAAAATCACGCTTCCGGCGCTGAACGTCACATTCGCCCCGGCCCTTTGTGCAAACATTCGCATGTCGATTTCATTGCCGTTCATTTCCGCCTCACGAGTCCAAGCCACGTGCCGGTTGTGCAGCGACTTTATGCCAAAAACGCTTGGGCTGGTGCTAGCTTTGCCTTGACCAGGGGCGCAATATTGAGTCCCGTAATTGGCCGCCGCGCGCGCGGCACGCCACTCGTGGGCTCGCTGCAGAGGGAACGACCATGGCTGCGGTCACGACAGTCGAGCGACGACAAGTCGAAAGCACCTTGCCGGCGGTGCGGGCGCGGATCGGAATGATCATTCCCTCGGTCAACAGCATGACCGAGCCGCAGTTCAATCATTTTGCGCCGCCCGGTCTCGGCGTGCATGTTGCGCGCGCCCGCGTCGCCGGCGAATGGAAGCGCCCGCTCGCGGTAATGGCCGAGGAGATCTCAACCTCCGCAAAGCTGCTCGCCGACGTGGCGCCCGATCTCATCGTCTTCCACTGCACCGATACGTCGATGACCCAGGGCCCGCAGGGCGAAGGCCGTATTCTCGAGATCATCAAGGACGCAACCGGCATCGAGGCGCTGGCAACGAGCCGTCTCGTGCTCGAAGCATTGCAGGCACTGGGGCTGCGCAGGCTCCTCCTGCTCAGTCCCTACAAGAGCAACCAAGCCGTGATCGATTATCTCAGCGCGACCGGCTTTGCCGTGGTCCATGACGTGGCGCTTGGCCTCAAGTCGCTCGAATTCGCCGCTGTCACCCCGCGCGAATGGGCGGTGCTCGCGCGCAACCACGACCGCTCGGACACGGATGGCATCTTCCTGAGTTGCACCAACACCACCCAGATCGATGCGGTAGCAGAGATTGAGGACGCGCTCGGCAAGCCGGTCGTCAACAGCAACCAGGCGGTGCTGTGGGGTTGCGTCAAACGGCTCAAGTCGGCCCTTGCTCCGTTGCCTCCTATGCCGCGGCTTGGCCGATTAATGCGGCACCTGGACGCATGAGAGGCAATCGGAGATCGATCCATGAAGCTGCATCGTCTTGCCTCCGCCGCCGCACTGCTCGCGCTCTTCGTTTCGGCCGCGGCCGCCCAGACCTATCCCGTGCGGCAGATCACGCTGGTCGTTCCCTTCGCGCCCGGCGGGCCCGCCGATTTTCTCGGCCGCCTCATCGGTCAGAAAATGAGCGAAGACTTGGGGCAGCAAATCGTCGTCGACAATCGGCCGGGAGCCAACACGATCATCGGTGCTCAGGCGGTCGCGAAGGCAGCGCCGGACGGCTACACGCTGCTGATGGCGATCGACGGCACGCTGGTGATGAATCCGTTCCTCTACAGCAAGCTTGCCTATGATCCGTTCAAGGATTTCACGCCGATTTCGCTGATCGCACTCGTTCCCTCGGCGGTCGTCGGCAACATCAACATCCCGGTCAATTCGATCAAAGAACTGGTCGAGCAGGAGAAAGCCAAACCGGGCACCTTCCAGATCGGGATCAGCACGCCGACGTCGCAGGTCAATGTGAGCCTCCTGAACATGATGGCCGGCACCAATTTCGGCATGGTCCCCTATCGGGGCGGGACGACGCAGATCACCGGCATCTTGGCCGGCGACATTCCGCTCGGCATGGAAAGCGTCAACGTGTCGCTGCCGCTGTGGCGCGACAAGAAAGTCAAGATCCTCGGCCTGGTGAGCGCACAGCGTCTTTCGCTCGCACCGGAGATTCCAACCATCGCCGAGACTTTCCCCGGTTATGATCTCGGCATCTGGCAGAGCATCGTCGCGCCCGCGGGCACGCCGCGCGAGGTCGTGGTCAAGCTGCATGGATCGATCAGGAAGGTCTTGGCCCTGGCCGAGGTCCGGGAAAAGCTGCTCAATGCCGGCATCGAGCCGGCCAGCAGCAATACGCCGGAGGAGTTCGCTGCCTTCATCCGCTCGCAGGCCGACACCCGGGCCAAGGTCATCCAGGCTGTGGGCATGAAGCTCGACTGAAAGCCGCCGATGCCGCCTCGCACCCTCATCGCCACTGCCGCCATCGCCATGACGCTTGGGCATGCGCAGGCGCAAGCAACGCTCGACGCGGAGCCGAGGAGCTATCCGAACCGGCCGATCCGCATCGTCGTGCCGTTCCCGCCGGGCGGCCCCGCGGACATGATCGCGCGGCTGGTCGGACAGCGCATGAGCGAGGACTGGGGTCAACCGGTGCTCGTCGAGAACCGCGCCGGCGGCAATACGGCGATCGGCGCGCAAGTGGTGGCGCGCTCGGCACCCGACGGCTACACGCTGCTCGCGGCGATGGACACCACCATGGTGGTGAACCCATTGGTGACGCCCAATCTGCCCTATGACCCGCTCAAAGACCTCGCGCCGATCACGCTGTTGATCAAGAACATCGCGCTGGTGGTCGTGCGAAGCAACGGGCCCAAGTCGATCAAGGAGCTGATCGCCAAGGCAAAGGCCAATCCCGGAAAGCTCAATATGGGCGCGGGCACCATCACCTCGCGCCTCGGCGCGCTTGCCTTCGCCAAAGCCGCCGGCATCGACGTGCAGCTCGTTCCGTTCAAGGGCAGCGCCGAGATCGGCCAGGCCGTGCTCGCGGGAACGGTGGACTTCGCCCTCGACAGCACCGGCACCAGCTTGCCGCTGATCCAGGGCGGCCACTACCGCGCGCTCGCCAAATACAGCAACCGGCCGCTTGCGATTCTACCTGACCTGCCGAGCCTCAGCGTCGCGGCCGAGCTACCCGAGCTCGACGAAAGCTCCACATGGATCGCGCTGGTGGCGCCCGCCGGGACGCCGCCTACCGTTATCGACAAAATCCATCGCGAGGTTGCGCGCATCTACGCCGACCCGGCCTTGATCGCCAAGCTGGAGAAAGTGGGCATTGAGGCGACCAGCAGTCGCTCGCCCGCCGAGTTCGACGCGTTCATTCGTAGCGAAACGGACCGCTGGTCCAAGGTGCTCAAGCATAGCGACAATCTCAAGCTCGACTGACGCCTCGATGCTTCATCACCGTTTCTCGCGCAGCCCCGTGCGGTGCAGCCGCGGCAGGACCTCGTCGCAGAAGAATGGAAGCTCATCGAGATAATTGACGAGCGAGACGGCCACTCCGGTCAGCCCGGCGTTGCTGAGATCGATGAGCTGGCTCGCCACGTGATCAGGATCCCCCACGATCGGCAAGCCGCCCATGCCCTGCGCGTATCCGGTGCGGATCTGCTGAAACTTCTCCGCCGGCGTGTTCTCCGCGGTGATGTTCTTGAGCGCGAGGATATCGTCGACGGCCCTCCAGTCCGCGTGCTCCACGATGGAATAGTGAAAATAGTCCTCGGCCTCTCGCTTGGTTCGCCTGCAAGTGACAACGCCGACCGTATAGACGCCGAGTTCCCTGCCCTGCTGCTCGGCCTGCTCCTTGGCGGTCACAACCTTCTGCGCGGTCTCCTCGAGCGAGGTCCGCGACGCCTGCAAGAAGAATGCATCGCAATTGCGAATTGCGAAGGCTTGGCCGACCGGCGAAGCGCCGGCGTTCATGATCAGCGGTCGTGAGCCGCCATAAGGCTTGGGCTTGCCGCGGACCCCCTTCATGTCGAGATATTTTCCCTTGAAGTCGAAGTCCTCCTTGTCCGACCAGATCATCTTGATGACATCGATCCATTCCTGCGCGTATTCATAGCGCGCATCGTGATCCCGCTGCTGCACACCGAACATGGCGAATTCGCCTTCGTTCCAGCCGACCACGATATTGAGTCCGAAGCGGCCTTCGCCGATGTGGTCGGCGGTCACCATTGCCTTGGCGGCAATGATCGGATGGAACAGCGGCGCATGCAGAGTACCGAAGACGGTGACGCGCTTGGTCGACGCGAGCAGGCCCGTTGCCCAGGTGATGGTCTCGAGCGTGGCGCCCTGGTAATCCGTGTCGCCGCCGTAACCCTTCCAGCGCCCGATCGGCAGGAGAAAATCGATACCAGCCTCGTCGGCCATCCGCGCGAGCTTGAGATTGTCCGGCCAGTTTCCCGACCAGCGCTCCGGAACAAGGGTGACCGCCCGCCCCGACGAACAGTTCGCCCCGAACAGCCCGATCTTGAGCTTGTTGGCATTGTGCATCGCCATGCGATCTTGGCGGGATGGAGTGGGAGCGAGCACGGTTCCTCCTGAATCCTCGACGTGGCCGATCGTCAATCAAGCTAGCCCATGGGGGCTCCATTTTGAATGGTAGCCGCTGTTGCCTCGGACGAGCGCAACGGTGAGAATTGCCGAATGAAAGCAAGGCCGCATTCAAGAAGGATGCCCATGACCCGCTGCTGGATCGCGCTCGCAATTTTGGCGACTGTGGTGACGGGGACCGCCGCCGCGCAAGAGCGGCCGGAAGCCTTCCCCAGTCGATCGATCAAGATCGTCGTGCCCTTCCCGGCCGGTGGCCCCTCTGACGTCCTCGCGCGCATGATCGGCCAGAAAATGAGCGAGGACTGGGGCCAGCCGGTCGTGGTCGAGAACCGGCCCGGCGCGAATACGGTGCTGGCCGCCCAACAGGTCGCCAAGGCAGCGCCCGATGGCTACACGTTGCTCATGGCCATCAACTCGACGCTCGCCATGAACCAGTACCTCTACCGCACCCCGCCCTATGATCCCTTCAACGACTTCGCGCCGATCACGCTGACCGCGAAAACCATGCAGCTCCTGATCGTTAATGCCGCGAGCGACGTGAAGACGGTGAAGGAGTTGATCGCCAAGGCAAAGCAACAATCCGGCAAACTCAACTACGGCGCCGGCACCATTACCACCAAGCTCACCGGCCACCTGTTCAACAAGGCGGCGGGGATCGACACCGTGCTTGTTCCCTACAACGGCAGCGCCGAAGTGGCGCAAGCCGTGCTCACCAGGAGTGTGGATTTTTCCTTCGACGGGCCGTCCGCATCGCTCTCGCTGATTCAGAGCGGGGCGTTCCGCGTTCTCGCCAAGTTCGATCCTCGCCCGTTCCCGCCGGTGCCCGACCTTCCGATCATCACCGCCGAGGTGCCGACCATGGACGAGATCACGGTCTGGCTCGGACTTGTTGCGCCCAAGGACACGCCGCCGGCCATCGTCGACAAGCTGCAGGCCGAAGTGGCGAAAATCTTGGCCGAGCCCGCCATCAAGGCGAAGGCGGACGCCTCGGGCCTGTTCCCGGCCACCAGCACGCCGGCGGAATTTTCAGCCTTCATCCGCAAGGAAGCACAGCGCTGGTCCACGGTCGTGAAGGAAACCGGGATGAAGTACGATTGAGCGGGTGGGAGGACACCGTGCGGGCCGTATCGCGTTCGATCGACCGCTTCGCTGCGTTCTTCGGCGCTTTCTTTGCGCCGGCCGCTCTCGTGGGCATCCTCGGCAGCGCCGTCGCGACGGCCCAAGGGACCGCCGACAGCCAGACCTATCCCAATCGAGCAGTCCGCATCATCGTGCCCTTCCCGGCTGGCGGGCCGACCGACATCCTTACGCGCGTCATCGCCCAACGCCTGAGCGAGGTGTGGGCCCAACCGGTGGTGATCGAGAATCAGCCCGGCGCCAATACCGCGATCGCAGCCGCGCGCGTCGCCAAAATGCCGGCCGACGGCTACACCCTGTTTGCGGTGATGGATGTCACCATGGTGCTCAATCCGATCACCGCCAGCAATCTGCCTTATGATCCGCTCAAGGACTTTGCGCCGATCACGCTCGCGTCCAAGAACACCTCGCTCATGAGCGTTCGCACCGAGGATGGCCCGAGGACGGTCAAAGAATTGATCGCGCGTGCCAAAGCCAATCCGGGCAAGCTCAACTACGGCGCAGGCATCATCACGACGCGGCTGGCCGGCTATCTGTTCAACCGCGAAGCCGGGCTCGACGTTCAGTACATTCCGTTCAACGGCAGCGCACCGACCGTGCAGGGTCTCCTGACCGGAGCCGTCGACTACATCGTCGATGGCGCCGCCACCAGCATTCCGCTCATCCATAGCGGCAAGTTACGCGCGCTGGCCAAAC
>Ga0075421_100011565_pt1 | contig 10935 bp, 9 predicted proteins | sample SoiMetdeltSBSDD5_FD_75292 | JGI IMG/M metagenome (GOLD analysis project Ga0075421, IMG submission 75292) | Bulk soil microbial communities from a Populus tree surrounding site in Tennessee, USA - Soil MetaG P. deltoides SBSDD5 | ecosystem: Environmental > Terrestrial > Soil > Tree plantation...
CGTGGAGGCCCCACCGGTACCGCTCGCGCCGACGCGCCGAGGCCGAGTCGAGCTCGAAGGCTTGCGGGTGGTCGCCGCACCGGCGCTGCCGGGGATGACCGTCGCGCGCAGCATCCGCCAACGGGTCGAGGCCGTGTCGGCGGCCGCCGCCGATGCGGGCGTCAAGATCGACGACGAACTGCCGGATGTCGACTGGGACTTGCTCCGGTCGCTCTTCATCGATGTGGTGATGGCGATTACGGGCATCTTCGATCCGGGCGCCACGCTGCGGGACGAGCAGCGCTCGCTGGCCTGGTATCTCGACGCACTCGCACGGCGCGATCGCTTTGCCGCGACGTTGGACCGGTTTTTCGAGCGCGTCGACGCTCTCATCCTTCCGGCCGCGATGTCGACCGCGTTCACCCATCGCGAGACCGGCGCGCCGATCGAGGTCGATGGCACACCGGTGAACTACTGGGCGCTTGGCGAGGCGCTGGTATTCTGCAACCTCACGGGGCTTCCTTCGCTCGTCGTCCCAGCCGGTGCCGACAACGAGGGACTACCCATCGGTATTCAGATCATCGGCCCGCGCTGGTCCGAGCTACGATTGCTGGACATCGCGCGTGCACTCGAGCGCGCTCGGATCCTGCCGGGGTTCCGATCACCGCCGCTGGATGGCTGATCCGATCTTCCCATTTCGCAGGGGAACCTCGGGACGCTTTTCACGGTGCCGGGTCACTGCCGAGACCGGGCGGCATCGGAGTCAGGATATACGGATTCGGCGGATGCGCCGGATCCTGGCGGATCGTTTCGTGGACGGGACGCCTCCTCACCCAACGAGTGAGGAATGAGGGGGAACAGCCGCTCGGGAAGCTTGGAGAGTCGTGAATCGATGGTTGCGAGTCGTAAGCGTCCCGAGCGGCTGTTCCCCTCAGTTTTCCTGCTCGTTGCGAGATCGTCTCTCCCGCCCACGGAGCGATCCGCCTTGATCCGGCTGATCAGTTGAATCCGTATACCGGAGGTAGCCGAGCGCCGACACGCGTCAGGAGTGAGCGAAGTAGTGCGCGGTCAGGACCATCACGGATTGTGAAGCCGACCGCCCCGCCTGTCCAGCCGAAGAGGTGCGTGCGAAGAGCGTTGCCACACCCTGACACCCACGTCGGAGGGTTGCCGTATGGAGGGTGCGGGCGAGAATAACCGACGTGACCTCATTTCCGGAGGGCACAAATGGACGTCACTATCGTTGCGGTCGCCGCGATCGTTTCGGGCTGCGCCGTGTCCCTGGGTGCGTTCACCGCCTGGCTCCGTTACCGTTCCGCCCGAGTGGCCCGAGCGGACGCGGCGATCGGGGCCGACCGCCTGGCGCGGCTGGCCGCCGACGTACAGGCGCTGCACACCTCGATGGAAGCGCTGGCGCTCGAGGTCGAGCGCCTCGGTGAGGGCCAACGCTATGCGCTCCGGTTACTCGGCAATGGTCGCGTGAATGCGCTCCCGAACGATGCTCCTGAGCATCACCTCGGATCGCCCACGCCCGGTTGATACAGCGAGCGAATCCGTTGGGCGCGGAAGATGTACCCCGGGTTTCCCATGAGCTTCCACACGACGGTGCCGGCCGCGTCATACTCCTCGACGCCGCCGGCGTTGCCGAATGACACGAGGGTGTGACCGTCGGCGAGCGCCTGGGTGGTGCCGCCCACCTGCGCGATGAGTCCCGCCGCCGACGCGTAGGAGCCGATCAGTCGCGCCGTGCGGCGTCCGCCGTCGACCTCGTAGCGCTCGGCACGGCTGCCGAGCGGGTTGCCCAGGTTGTCGAGTAGCAGGAGACGCCCGCCTCCAAGTGCACGCACCCCGTGCTGACGTGCGAACGCGGGCACGTCACCATTCTCGAACGTGAACTCGTTATGCGCGCCGCCCATGCGCCACATGACCGCACCCGTCCGAGTGTCGACCTTCGTCACCTCGCTCAGGTTGCGAAACGAGATGAGAAGATTGCGCTCGCTGTCGAGATCGAGCGCGTTTGCATGCGTCCAGTTGACGACAGGTGCGTTCCGATCCGCCGGGTCGAGGACGCTCAGGTCGACCTCGAGATAATCGAACGAGCTCCACTCGAACAGGACGTCTGCGGCCGGGCTTCGCCGCTGGACGCTCTGACCGAGCACGCGTGTCTGCGGCGACTCTCCCTGCGCGGACAAGTCCAGCGTCCGCACCTCGTCACAGAGAAGCCAGTACGAGCCATCGCGCTCCACGAGGAGATCGTGCATGCGCGGCGGAAAACCACGCGCACATCCTAACGTTCGGGTGATGGTGCCTGCGGGGTCGATCTCCACCCAGCTCGCGATGCTGCTCGACGTAGGCGGGCGGGCTGCATAACGGCCATTCGGCTGCGCCTGAAAGTTGAGCCCGGGGCCGTTGGGGAATCGATAGTACCAGACGACGCGGCCGGTGTTGTCGATGGCGAGCCCGTAGCTGCCCGCGCCGAACACGACATACCCGGGCGACGGGGCGGAGCCGGCTGCGGTATAGGCAGGCAGGTCGGCCGGCAGAACGCCCGTTGCAAACGACAGCATCTCGCCGGTTGTCGCCCCACAGTGGTTGAACGCCACCACGTGCGCACGGTACGCCGTAGCGGGGTGAAGCCCGAGTACGAGGGCGACTGTCGAGTCGCCGGTGGAGGAGAACGCCGGCGTGGCGTTCTCCAACTCGGCGTTTACCCCGAACCGCACTACCATGCTGTCGGCGAGGCGCAGGTCCGCCGCGACGAACGCGCTCAGCACGTTCGTCGGATTGGCCGTCACGGTGCTCCGTGCGACGACGGGCTCGAGGCACGCCGGCTCGAGACTGTCGCTGCCGACGCAGCCGCTCGCGGCGAGCGCTGCGCCGAGCGCCGCACTACGGCCGCCACACCGGTGCATCGTGCGCTCCGTTCGTTAGGCGTGCGCGGTCGGACCCGCCGACGGCAATGGTGTAGAGACCGCCGAAGTCGGCAAACACCAGAGTCTTTCCGTCACGCGACCACGCTGGTTTACGACCGGTGGTGAGCACCCTGACGGCGCCGTCGCCAACCGTCATGATGGCGATCTGCTGGTTAGCGCCGTCAGACCTGGAGAACGCGATGCGACTGCCGTCCGGGCTCCACGCCGGCGCGAAATCGCTAACGGCGTCGTTGGTCATGCGAACGAGATTGCCTCCGTCCGTGTCGACGAGGCACAGGTCCCACTGGGGTGGTACGACCATGCACGCGAACGCGATGCGCTGCCCGTCGAGAGACCACGCGAGGTCGCGAATCCCCCGTACCCCGGGGACGGCGACGTCCACCGCCGCTCCTCCGGAGAGCGTGAGGACGTGCAGGCGAGTACTCTCGAAGCCGAGCTCGCAGCAGCGCCGGAACGCGATCCTGTCGCCTGTCGGCGCCCACGCCGGGCTCAGTCCATCGGACGCCGCGGGCAGCGTGGTGATGTTCCGGGTCTCGGGATCGATCAGATGGAGACCGCCGGTGCAGGGGTCGTCGTAGTAGAAGAAGTAGTATTCGTCGCAGTACGTCGTCGAGAACACGAGCCTGGTCCCGTTAGGTGACCACATCGGGGAATGTCCCGCGACGAGGTTCGTGCCATCCATGCCGTCCGGGTTCACCACCCCGATCCACCATTCCGTCAGGTTGCCCGCGGGGAGATCCAACACGAACGCGATTCTTTCCGGCCGCGGCGGAGAGACGCAGGTGACCTGGAACAGCACCCGCGTCGTGGTCCGTGGCAGGACTTCGACCGTGACTGGACTGGTCCCTGCAACGGTGCAGTTACTGGCGACACTCAGGGCAATGGTGTGGGTACCAGGCTGCAGCCGACCTACGACCACCGAATCATTGGAGCCAATGGCGGCTGCGTTCCTACCGTTCAGTACCACGTCGTAGGCGTTAGGACCGTCGACTCCCGCCGTGCGTGTCGTGATCGCGATGCCCGTCGCAACGCAGTTCACCTCGAAGTTGACGTTGGTCGTCTGGCCGGGCATCACCGTCACCACGCGCGGGTTCGGGGCGGCCACGGTACAGTTCTCGGCGACCTGCTCGAGGGCAACGGTGTGTGTCCCTGCGCTGGCCTCACTGCGCGTTGCGGTGCCGCTTGGGAAAATGGGCTGCCGTGTCGCCGCCGCACCCGTATCCACGACGAACAGATATCCGTCGACGTCGATGTCGCCGCCTAACGTCATCACCGATGCGCGAATCGAGCCTGGAGCTGGGATCGTTGGGCTGTCGCTACAGGCTGCGCCAAGCATCACCAGGAGGGCAACCGCTGCTCGCTGGCCTTGATGGAGGGTTGTCACCGTAATGTCTCCTTACCGCGTCCGGGTATTCAGGAACGCGATTCGAGCTCGGTCCGGCGACCATACGACGTCGTAGGCGTCCGCATTGAGCCGTGCATTGGCGGTCCCGCCCGGTGTACCTCATGGCGTGACCGGCGCGCGCCGGTACACCCCGTCAATGAAGTCCGACAACTGCACATCCCAAGTGGTCATGGTCCACCACCTCGATTGGGGAACCAATGCTCGGTGATGAATAGACGAACGCGCGCGGCCCATTTTCCCTCCCCAGCCGCCCGACCCCTTGAAACGCTTATCCACCCCGTGTGCTGACGAACGCGATCCGGGCACCATCCGGCGACCAGGCGGCCTCGAACGCATTCTGAATCAGCAGCGTCAGGTTCCCCCCACCCTCGGACGTGACCCAGATCGCCCGCGCCTGGCCCGCGGTCGTCCGCGTGAACGCGATCCTACGACCATCGGGTGACCAGGCTGGCCTCGCTCCGTACGCCACCGCGGGGAAATCCCAGAACACAGTGACGGGCTCGACGCTTCGGCGGCTATCCACCCTCGCGATCCCGTAGCCGTAGCTCCAATGCGCGATCTGCGTCCCATCCGGCGACCACGCCGGATCGGACTCCGCGAACCGGTACGTGTTTCGTGGTTGCGTCGCCCGACGTGGCTCGGAGCCGTCCGACTTGATGACGTAGATCTGCGCAGGCTGAATGTCGGCATCGCCGAGATGCTCAAAGGCAATGCGCGTCCCGTCCGGCGACCAAACGGGTTTTCCGACACCCATGTCCCAGGGATTGTAGGTGTCGTCGCGAAAATCATGGCGAATGAGTGTCCTCGCGGCCGAGCCGTCGGCGCTCATCACGCTGATCCCCTCATCGCTCGTGTACGCGATCATTCCACCGTCAGGCGACCACGCGGGCCATTGGCCCACGGCGACCCGACGGTCGCCGGAGCCGTCGGCGTTCACGACGTGAACGAACGCTTCTCGTTGAATGGCGAGGCGACGACCGTCGGGCGACCAGCTCGGCCAACGGCCGGGTGTGACGAACACGGCGCCAGACCCATCCGCGTTGGCAATGTAGATGTTCTCAGTAGTCGGCGCCCCTGGGCCTGCGGGCGGTGGAGACGCCGGAGGGCTGGGCTGCGACTCCGGCTGCTCCACGGCCTGGTCGACGGGGTCCGTCGGCCCGGTGCAGCCGACGAGCAACGCGAGCGCAATGGCCGCCGAGGAGAGCGAATAGCGAAGCGACATTGCTGCGTACCTCATTGAGCCCGGCTCGCGCACGTTAGGCCGACGTCAACCGCCTTCGTCTCGAGACCGGGCACCAGCTTGGCACTCCCGAACATGGCACCGTGTGCCTCGCTCCGATAGATGTTGCTGCCTCGGCGCGGCGGGAGGAGAGCGCTGGCGGTGTGCAGAACCCGGATTATTCTGGATGCGACCGACCGAACGAGAGGACGCATGATTTCCGTGCAGGCGAAACACGCGATCTACCTCGGGTTGTCGGCGCTCACGGCGGTCGGCCTCGAGTCCGATGCGGCGCCGAGCGCGACTGACATGCGCGGTGTGGAAGTATCGCGGGCAGCCGAGGCGGTTCCGCGGTTTGCCGCCGGATCGCTCGATGCATGGATCGATTCCGTCCGGCGCCAGCGCAACATCCCGGCGATGGGGGCGATCGTCTTTCGCGCCGACACGGTGCTCGCGCTCGGCATCGCCGGTGTGCGCCGCTCCGACGCGCCGGCACCGGTCGAGGAACGAGACCGGTTCCAGCTTGGATCCAACACGAAAGCGATTACAGCCGCGGTGCTTGCGACCCTCGTCGAGGAAGGCAAGCTGGCATGGACGACGACACTCGGGGATGTCTTCCCCGAGTGGCGAGACTCGATCTCGGCGGCATTTCGCCCGGTCACCATCGATCTCGTGCTGTCGCATCACGCCGGGATCTCGCCGTTTGACGACACCGACGCCAAGGACTTCAGGAGCATTCCACGGCTTTCCGGAAATCCAACCCAGCGGCGTGCCCAATTCACCGCCTGGGTATTGCGCGGCAAACCCGCGGGGCCGGTGGGGAAAGGAGTGTACTCGAACGGCACCTACACGATCGCCGGCGCGGTCGCCGAACGCATCGCGGGTGAGAGCTGGGAGTCGCTCGTGCGCGAGCGCGTCTTCAAGCCCCTTGGAGTCGCCGGATCATTTGCCTGGTCCGATTCGCCGGACGTGAATCAGCCGTGGGGTCACCACGAGACGCGCCGCGGGACCGAACCTGTCGATCCGCGCGACCCTGACGAACGACTTCCACCGATCATCTGGCCAGCCGGTTCGGTGGAGCTCTCACTCGAGGACTACGCGCGCTTCCTCCAGGTCAACCTGCGCGGCCTACAGGGCCGCGATACACCGCTGCTCAAGGCCGCGACCGTCAAACACCTGCACACGTCGCCCGTCTCGCCGCCCGACCGGTTCGGACTCGGCTGGGGGTTACAGGACTTCGACAGCGTGCCGGCAAGCGTGCACGTGGGAAGCGCTGGTACCTTCTACGCGATCACGATCATCCAACCGACGCGCGATCTGGGCGTCGCCGTATTCGCCAACGCGGGCGGTGAACGCGCCACCGCGGCGTCCACGGATGCCGCGAAGGCGCTGATCCGGCGATTCGCCAAGGCCGGGGGAAAGTAGCGGCGTTTTAGTTCGAGCTTCGCCTACCGCCCGGTGGGAACGACGATTGTGACGGGAAATCCGGAAACGACCGGATTCTGGTACGGCAGGCTTCCTCGCGCCATCGACCGTATCCGGCCGTTTCAAGGGTCTCGGCTGTGATGTTGTTCTGACCGGCCGCCAGTAGAGAGTTCAAGGGGCTCTGACCACAACGGCTTCGTGACGTCCTCAGTGCGTGACCCAGTTACATCTGGATGCTCAACGTCATTCTCCGAGTCATCGCCGACGGAGCACTGACCGCGATCGTCCTGTTCGCATTAGCCGGGACGCTCGACTGGTGGCGCGCCTGGGTGCTGCTGGCCGTCCTGGTTGTCGTCAGGAGCATCACGGCAGTCGCCGTCTATCGCGTCAATCCCGAGCTGCTTCGCGAGCGTGCCAGACTCCCGATTCACGGCGGTCAACCGTGGACCGACAGGCTTCTCCTGGTCGCAGTCGTAAGCACGGGATTCCTCGCACTTCCGGCTCTCGCGGCACTCGATGTCTTCCGCTGGCACCTGCTTCCTCGGCCGCTGCCCGTGCTGTCGATCCTCGGAATTGTGCTCTTTACCCTGGGTTGGGTGATCAAGGCGCTCGCGCTTCGAGCGAATGCGTTCGCCGCCGTCGTGGTTCGCGTGCAGCGTGAGCGCCATCACGCGGTAGTGGACACCGGTGTCTACGGGATCGTTCGCCACCCGTTTTACGCCGGAACTCCGTTGGTGCTCGTCGGCCTTGGTCTGTGGTTGGAGTCGTCCGCCGCGGCGCTATTCGCCGTCGTGCCGACCGCGATCATGATGATGCGGCTCGGAATGGAGGAACGATTTCTCCGGCGTGAGTTGCCGGGATACGGTGAGTACACACGCCGCGTGCCGTATCGCCTGGTCCCGAAGGTCTGGTAGCCGGCGGGCATGGACACGATGCAAGGAGGGGCCGGCATCGCCGGCCCCTCCTTGGTGATTCGCTGGATCCGATCACGGCGACTCGGAGGAGCTCCAGGTCCAGGGCTGATACTTGAAGAGGACATCGATCCCGATCCCCATGTCCCAAGTCAGGTTCACGTTGTGACACGACTGGAGCGGAACGTAAGCAGTCGGCGACTCAATCACGCACATGGTGTAGGTGCCGGGCCGGTTACCGTAGAGACCGATCCTACCGTCATCCCCCGGCTTGAGGTCCTTCGTGGAGCCGTCTTTCACCGTTCTCGAGAAACCCTGGGGCGCTGCCGTGACGGTGATCTTTGCGCCTGGGAGCAAGCTCAGGTTCGCGCCTTCCTTCATGCTGAACATCATGAACGGGAACTTGTGCATCACGAGCACGCCCAGATCGACCGTCGCCGTGCCTCCGGCGGCCGTGTTGCAGTACGACTCCCAGACATTGATGCCATAAGTCTTCGTATCGGTCACGAGACATGCCTTGTGCGTCGCCGAGACGGGCAGGGGAACGGTAATGATACCGAGGGTCATGTCCTTGTCGGGGGCCGTGTTGTCGTAGACGGTCACCGAGTCGTTTGCATTGTAGAAGAACTTGACTGCGGGCAACTCCGTGATCAACGCGCCGTGGATGTTCTCGACGCGGACGGTGACGAGCGACCGCGGGACGGGGATAATGGAAGCCTGGGCTTCGCTCGTCGGGATGGAGGCGGCGTCCGATCGCGGAGCGGCAGGGTTATCGCTGCACGCAGCGGTGGAAGCGATGGCGACGGCGGCGCCCACGATGGCGGCCCGGCGTCCGAGGTTGGTGAGGCAAAGGGAAAGCATTGTTATATCCTCGCAGGGGATATTGTTCGGCGTTTGGAAGTGCGATCGGCCGGCGTTCGCCGCCCGACGCGCTGGAAGTAACGGCGGTCGATCATCACGCCGTCGCCGAATGGGCCATCGCGGAATCACCGCGAATCACCCGTGCGAGGGGATTATTTCGAGAGAGCCGAATGCGACTCTACACGTATCTCAACTACGGCGGTAACTGCCGACAGGCGTTCGAGTTCTACGCCCAGCACCTCGGCGGGAAGATCACCTTCATCACCACCCACGGTGAGCTACCCAACGCCAGCCAGGTCCCGGCTGAGTGGAGGCATGCCGTCCTCCACGCGCGAATCGAGCTCGGGGAGACCGTCGTGCTCGGGGCTGACATACCACCGAATCGGTTTCAACCCATGCGGAGCGCCTACCTCACGCTGATGCTGGACAGCATCGACGAAGCCGAGCGCATCTATGCGCTCCTGACGGACGGGGGGGAGATCTTCATGCCGATGGAGGAGACCTTCTTCGCGCACCGATTCGCGATGTTCCGGGATCGGTTCGGGACGTCGTGGATGCTGCTTTACGAACGAGCCCCGGCGTAGCCGCTTCTCGCACCGGCACTCTCCCGTAGTCGGGATCGCTGCGTCCGGTCTCGGGCGCAACGGACACGATCCGCACCGGATCATCGAACCCCGCAAGGTCGCTGGTCAGATCGACATCGCTGCCACATGCTGACTTCGCTCGGTTGGGACGTATGAGATCGCGCAACCGGCCGGCAAAACCGGACATCCCGCCCTGAGCTCCCCCACGCCCGTAGCGTGCTGCCATCTCCAGCCGGCCCGAGTTGCAGGGGCCCACCGGAGGCGGCAAGTTGATGAGGTCCGCGCTACCGGAGGCGCCGATGATCGCCGTCGCGGGGTCCACGGGGGTTCTGGGGTTCGAGATCTGCCGCCGTCTGCGTGGCCGAGAGCGATCGGTACGCGCGCTCGTTCGTGCGAGCTCAGCGTCTGAGCGGGTAGACGCGTTGCGCGCGTTGGGATGCGAGGTCGTCACGTGCGACCTGAAGAATCGGACGTCCCTGGATGCGGCGTGCGCCGGCGCCGGTGTCATCGTTTCTACCGTCACCGTGATCACGAAGGCGAAAGAGGGCGATTCGCTCGCGGCGACGGACGGGGCGGGGAACATCAACCTCATCGACGCCGCGCGCGCTGCCGGGGCGAGGCAGTTCATCTTCGTCTCCTTCGACGGCACCGGCATGCCCGACGCGCCGCTGGTGGAGGCGAAGCGCGATGTCGAGGCGCATCTCGTGCGCAGTGGTCTCGCGTACACGATTCTTCACCCGGCGCTCTTCATGGAGAGCTGGCTCGGTCCGATGCTCTTCGCCGACACGGCGGCGGGAACGGCCACGATGTATGGCGCCGGTGATGTGAAGTTCCGGTACGTCGCGGTCGCCGACGTCGCGGAGGTGGCAGTGCGCTGCGTCGATAACCCTTCGGCGCGAAGCCGGGTGATCCCGTTCGGCGGCCCGGAGGCGCTGACGCAGCGCGAGGCCTTGATGCGATTCGAGGAGGCCTTCGCCAAGCGGTTCACCGTGACCGAGCTGCCGGAAGAAGCGCTCGAGCAGCGGTGGGCGACAGCAGCCGATCCTTTTTCACGATCCTTTGCCGCGCTCATGCTCGGCGTTGCTCGCGGAGCCGCGGCGGGACGTGAGCTACCGGAAGAATTCCCGGTTCGGCTGACGACGGTGCGGGAGTTCGTGCGCGGCCTTCGCGGGCAGTAGCGCCGCTCGTGCCACCGCCCGACGACGATCCGGCGGCTGCCGAATCCCTTTTTCCGCTGCTGTACGAGGAGCTGCGCCGCATCGCACATCGGCAGCTCTCCGGTGAGCGCGCCGACCACACGCTCTGCACGACTGCGCTCGTTCACGAGGCGTACGTCAAGCTCGCCGATCAGACGAGGGCGCAGTTCACCAGCCGCGCCCACTTTCTGTCGGTTGCCGCGCAGGCGATGCGGCGGATCCTGGTGACACACGCCCGCAAGGTTCGCGCGGAGAAGCGCGGCGGGCAGTGGCGCCGGCTCGACCTGGATCGGGTCGACATCCCGGTCGAGGAGCGGGCCGAGGCGCTCGTGGTGCTGGACGGCGCGCTGCAGCGGCTCTCCGCGCTCAATCCCCGCCTCAGTCAGGTCGTCGAGTGCCGATTCTTCGGCGGCATGACCGAG
>Ga0075421_100011566_pt1 | contig 10935 bp, 7 predicted proteins | sample SoiMetdeltSBSDD5_FD_75292 | JGI IMG/M metagenome (GOLD analysis project Ga0075421, IMG submission 75292) | Bulk soil microbial communities from a Populus tree surrounding site in Tennessee, USA - Soil MetaG P. deltoides SBSDD5 | ecosystem: Environmental > Terrestrial > Soil > Tree plantation...
CGCTTGGATTGACGGCGCGGGCGCAGGCGTTCGTTTCGGCGAAGATCGGCGTTGACGTGGGAAACTGCCCCGTAACCGCTCCCTGCCGAAGCATCACGTATTCGCTGACGCAAGTAACCGGTCTGCAAATGCGCAAACAGGAAAGTCAGTGATTTTCGAATCGAATACGGAGCGAATATGAAATCCTGGAAGCTGAGAAAACTCACTCGCGTCCATTGGTCGCTGCTGGGCCTGGCGCTGTTGGGCGCGGCATTATTACTGACGAGCCAGGCGGGGCGTCTGCGCCATTACGCTGCGGCGTTGAGCGTGGCGTTATTACCCAAGTCCAACATAGCGTCGGGGCAGTCATGGACGGCCTACATTCATTCTCAACCGTTCACCGTGCGCAGCTATGGCGGCAAATGCCTGGAATTCGGCCCGCCACGTCCGCTCCCCCACCAAGCGATACTGGGCAATCCAGTCTTCATTTCCGATTGCAATGGAACGGCGGCGCAGCAAGTCCGCGTCCAAGAGGTCAACGACCAGCACGAGGTCATCCTGTGGATGGGCAGTGGGGTGATCGGCAGGAATGAGATTCCCGTGGTCATCCTGCAGCCCGGATTCTCGGCGCAAGCTGGCGCTGTGCAGGCATCGTCCGCCGCGGCGAATTCCACGAGCGCCGCGGATCAGATTCCGCTCGAAGTCCAGTCTTACACTGGCTCTGAGGGGCAGAAATTTGCGCTCGACGGTGACAGCATCATTCTGGCGGCGGATCGCAACCTGGTGGTCGAAGTGCAGAACAATCGCGGGGCGAATGGGACGCCGCTCGTGCTCGGCCGGCGCGATCTGGAAGACGCGGAGTTCTGGACGTTTTCCGCCACCGACGGATCGGACGGAAAACTGACCACAGGCTTCGTTCGCGTGGCGCTGCAGGGAGATCCCCAAGCGCTGGCCGATCGGTTTGCGAACCTGGTTCAGACGGCGCAACCGGGCACGGTCGTTGAAATGGACCCAGACGTCTCCATCGATCTGACGGATCTAACGAATGGTCTCCCCCTCCACGTCCCGGCCGGTGTGACGATCCGCGGCGATCGCCGCGGCGCGCGTACCGGACCGGAACTGGGGGTGCGCGAGGGATTCAGCGGAGCGATGCTCGAAATCTCTGGCGATGATGTGCGCGTCACGGGACTGCGTCTGCGCGGGCCAACCGATAGCGCCGATGGAGATGTTCCGGAGGCCAAAGGCATTTTCGTTTCTGACCATTTCCTTCGCGCGATCATTGATCATAACGAAATATCGAAGTGGTCATCTACCGCGGTCGCAGTCCAGGCAGATCAAGATAGCGATATGGGGTCAAACTGCTTGCCCTCGTCCAACTCCCGCCCACACGACGTCCTCATCGCGCGCAATTTCATCCACCAGAATGAATCGCAGAATCTTGGATACGGAGTCGGTTCATTCGCTGGCGCATATCCCCTGATTGAGGGCAACACATTTGTCTCAAACCGCCACGCGATTGCGGCTGATGGGATACCCCCCACAGGATACCGCGCCAGGTACAACCTCGTGCTCTCGTATGCGCCGTATCAGTACAAGATCGGGTTGCCCTGGTGGCACACGCATGACTTCGATGCGCATGGAGCCGGCGACAACGGTTTCGGTGGAAGAGCCGGACAATATTTCGAGATTGCGCGGAATACATTTCTTGCCACGGACCGGAAGAATTTCAACTTGCGCGGCGAACCTTGCTTCCTGGCCGAGTTTCATCACAACGTTTCGCTCAGGCATCTGACGCTTGACACCTCCGGTTTGTATCCTGCTGTCGTCTGTTCCTCCTCGGACTGCGGGGGCAAACTTAAAGTTTACGACAATCAATTCGGAGCTGCCAATCCCACGGGTCGCCTCGGCGTGGGCGATTTCGACGGCGATGGCAAAGACGACCTCTTCCTGGCCACCGGCGCGGCCTGGTATTACGCCCCGGCAGGCATTGCCGAGTGGCGCTTCCTCAACGCCCAGACCGACGTGATCGGCAGTCTCCTGTTCGGTGATTTCGACGGCGACGGGCGCATGGACGTCTTCACCCAGCACGGGCGCGACTGGGATGTTTCGTGGGGCGGCGCCTCGCAATGGGAAAAGATCAACGAAAGCAACCCGGCGCTCAGTGATTTCGCCGTGGGCAACTTTGATAGCGACAATCGCGCCGATGTCTTCTACACCAGCGGGCGGGAGTGGTTTTTTTCCAGCGGTGGCGTCGGGCCACTCACGGTTCTTGACGCTTCCGGTTACCGCGTCTCTGACCTCCGTTTCGGAGATTTCGATGGCGACGGCAAAACAGATGTCTTCAGCGTGGGCAATCACTGGCAGGTGAGTTACGGAGCGACCTCAGGCTGGCAACCGCTGCCCCACAAGCTGACTGGTTCTGTCGCGGGCCTGATCGTCGCTGATTTCAACGGCGACAGACGCGCCGATGTCGCGACCGCCGGCATTAATCCTCTGGGTAGCCTGGTCTGGAAGGTCTCATACAGTGGCGTCGGCGACTGGACACAGATCCCACTGCCACGTAACTCAGTAGCCGCCATCGGTCGCTTCGACGGCAGTGGCGGCGCGGATTTGTTGCTCTGGAACGACAATTTCCTCGAAATCGATCCAGGAGGATCAGGAGCTTCTCACTCCCATAGTCGTCAGGATATGCGCTAAAGAAAAAACACTACTGGCTAATTCTCAGCTGCCTTTGCCAGAGGAACTCGATGCTGTGTTGCCCCTCTGTTCATTGATTCCCTTTGAATAAATCCGACATAGGAGATTGCTATGTTGAAGTCGCATCGTTTCATTTTGTCATTAGCTTTATCGTTTATCGTGGCGCTGGGCGCCGGCTGGCCGGCGGCAGCCAAGCCCGAGCCTCTCAATCGGCACGAGAGACTGTCTCGCCTTCCATTCGCCAGGCATCCGCGGCCGGTGAGAGCTGCCACCGCCGCCACCGCCGCCTTTGTCAGAACAGACGAGACCACGCGGGGCAATTGGCGAGGCGTCTACGGCTCTCAGGGCCACAGCCTCGCCCAGATCGCCGCCAACCTCCCGGACTTCGCGCAGTTGGCCCTCGCCGATCAGTCTGACATGACCTGGGCTGAGTCTACGACCGATGTCCGCGCGCTGCGCAAGCCTGCGGGCGATGACCGCTTCGCTGCCGCCTGGCATACAAATGCCGCCTTCACCCTGAATCTCAACTTGAGTGATGGCAAGCGGCATCAGGTGGCGCTCTACTGTTTAGATTGGGACCAGTTGGGGCGGGCGCAACGGATCGAGGTTCTTGAGGCGGAGACGGCGGCGGCGCTGGATAGCCGCGAGGTCTCGGACTTCAAAGAAGGGAAATACCTGGTGTGGACTCTGAGCGGCCACCTGCGGCTGCGGGTGGTGAATATGGGGAGCTCCGACGCCGTGGTTAGCGGGCTGTTCATTGATGCGGTAGACCCCATCACCGCCGTGCTCGCCGGCACGGGGCTCGACGGAGGTGGCCGGAGCGGCGAGGTGACTCTCGGGATCGCTGACGGCAGGGTGAACACGACACAACTGGCCGATGGCGCGGTGACCTCAACAAAAATCGGCACCGGAGCCGTTGGCAGCGCACAACTGGCCAGCGGCGCGGTGAGCGCAAATCAACTCGCCGAAAACGCGGTGACCGGAGCCAAGATCGCCGCGGGGCAAGTGGTCAAGAGCCTGAACGGGCTGGCGGACGCGGTGACATTGGAAGCGGGGACGAACGTGACGATCACGCCGGCGGGCAACAAACTGAGGATCGCCGCTGACGCTCAGAACACGAGCGGGTGGACGAAAAATGGGGTGGTGGTCGGACTCTCGAACGACGCCGACGCGGTCGGCGTCGGAACGCCCGGTCCAACCTTCAAATTGCATGTGGTTGATCCAGGAAATGCGGGTTTGCGAGTTCAAACAAACGCCCGTGGCGGGAAGCTGGCTTCTTTCGGAGGGAATGGAGATTTTCAAATTGATGCGGTGAATGGAGCGGGCGGCAGGTTGATCGTTAAGGAAAATGGCAACGTCGGCATCGGCATCACCAATCCTCAAGACAAGCTGGATGTCGTAGGCGATGTCAGGGTCATAGGCGATGTCAAGCTGGGCGTGGTCGGTTCTTTATCCGCGCCGGGCGGTGAAGAGAAGCTGCGCATCATTCGGGGTGAGGTGGACAAAGACGGGAACATTTTTTTGGGATCCGGTTTTACGGCGGAACGCCTCGGCATCGGGGAGTATCGCATCTCTTTCAATATTCCTTTTACGGGCACTCCAATAATAACGGCGGCGCTCGTCTCCTCCTTAAACGGAGCCATTACTGTTAGGCCGCTGAATAGCAAATTCGCCTTTATTTACACGTTCGACCAAGACACTTCACGTGGTTCTCGTGACTTCAATTTCATTGCCGTCGGACCGCGATGAAATTGAAAGTAAAACGGAGGTAATGATGAGAACTTTGAAACTGATAAAACTCAGTCGAGTCAATTTATAGCTCTTGGTCGCTGGTATGAAGGTTTTGAAATGAGTTCTAACCCTGTGAGCCGGGCGTTAGGCGATCCATTGCTTATCGGGTTGTGGCAGTAGATCGAGACAAAGGAGTAGCAGCCCATAATCACGTTTCAATGGAGGTACCAAGTCATGGCAGCGCATGCAATTCTGTTTGAACATCAGAACTTTCGTGGAAGGCACAGGCATCTGTTCCAGAGCGAAGCAAACCTGAACTCGGGTAATCCGGGCGGGAGCGATCTACCCGGTGACATTTCCCTCAACGACAAAACGTCGTCCATCTGCATCATTGAGGGCCACTGGGAGTTTTTTGCGGACCCGTCATTCATCGCCAAGCTCGGCAGGACGCTCGGTCCGGGCCTTTACCAACACGTCAGGAGCCCATCCGTACTCGGCGCAGGATCAGAGGATCGCATCTCATCTGCAAGGGTAGTCTCCGATCCGTAGGGATTGCATTCCGGAGTCGCGCTAACCGGCGAACCACAATGCCACGATTCGCCGGTTAGCGCAGGGATCAAGTCAGGGATTCGGCGATCCTTGATTTCCCTTGAGTAAAACGGAGGTAATGATGAGAACTTTGAAACTGATAAAACTCAATCGAGTCAATTTATTGTTGGTGAGCGCGGGGTTATTACTCGTGCTCCTGGCAGGAGCCATGGCGACCAGAAGCGCCTGGACTAAACTGCGGTCGAAGGCGGCGTTTTTACTCAAAGCCCAGACCGCAGTATTGGTTCAAACGACGCCCGTGAATGCCACGTTTACCGTGCGCAGCTATGGAGGTAAATGTCTGGAATTCGGCGCGCCACATCCGCTCCCACACCAGGCGGCGTTGGGCTCCCCGGTCTTCATTTCCGATTGCAATGGGACCGCGGCGCAGCAGGTTCGCATCGAAGAACTCCCCGGCCCGGGGCATGCAGTCATCCTGCACGCCGGCAATGGAGTGATCGGCAGGAATGTGACTCCCGTCGTCATCCTGCAGGCTGCCTCCTCGGCGCAAGCTGGCGCCAGTTCCGTCGCGCAGGCTCCGACCGCGGCGCAGCTTTCCGCCGGCACACCAGAACCGGATCAGATTCCGCTCGAAGTGCAAGCGTTCACCAACTTGCCGGGGCAGAAGTTTTTGCTGGACGGTGACAGCATCATCCTGGCGGAGGATCGCAATCTCGTCGTCGAAGTGCAGAACCATCGCGGGGCGAATGGGACGCCGCTCGTACTTGGCCATCGCGATCTGGATGACTCAGAGTTCTGGACCTTCGCCGCCACCGATGGATCGGTCAAAAGGCCAACGAGCGGCTTTGTGCGCATCTCGCAGACCGACAATTCTGCTGACGGCGAACTGCGCGCGCGGGCAGATTTTCTGAATGCTGTTTTCGGCGCCAAATGGGGCACGGTCATTGAACTGGATCCCAATGTCTCACTCAATCTGGCGGACACGCCTCCGCTGCCCATTCCGGCGGGCGTGACGATTCGTGGAGATCGGCGCGGCACAAATCCCGGCCCCGAACTAGTGACGGCGAATAAATACGCTCAGATGCTTGATATCGCCGGCAATGATGTGCGCATCACGGGACTGCGGCTGCGCGGACCCAGCACGAACAGCGAGGGAGATGACCGGGATGCCATAGGCATTAACGCTCACGACGATCTCTTCACTCGTACGATCATTGACCATAACGAGATGTCGGCTTGGACCTATGCTGCTGTCCGAGTCACAGGAGACGATATTTCGACGGAGTGCAATCCTCTCGATCATCGAGACCCTCGATCTCGCCCACAAAACGTCCTCGTCGCGCGCAATTTTATCCACCATAATGAGAGGGATAATAATGGCTACGGCGTCAGCACCTACGTTGGCGGATACGCGATGATTGAGGGCAACACATTTGTCGCCAACCGTCACGCCGTGACTGGGGAGGACGGGCGGGCGCGCACTAGCTTCCGCGCCTGGTACAACCTCGTGCTCTCGTATGCGCCATGTTATCGCCTCCTTTGCCATGATCATGAACAGGATTTCGATATGCACGGCACAGGTGATCCGCTCTTCGGCGACCATCGCGGTGGGACCGGGGGTCAGTATGTTGAGATTGCCCGTAACACATTCCTCGGTACAAACCGATTGAATTTCAACTTGCGCGGCGAACCTTGCTTCCTGGCCGAGTTTCACCACAACGTCTCGCTCAGACACCTGACGCCTGTTATTGTGGCTAACAGCTCCGACCCCTTGTGGCCTGCGGTTGTCTGTTCCGCCGACTGCGGTGGCAAACTCAAGGTTTACGAGAGCCTGTTCGGGGCCCCCAATCCCACGGCTCGCCTTGGCGTGGGCGATTTCGACGGCGACGGCAAAGATGACCTCTTCCTGGCCACCAGCGCCGCCTGGTACTACGCCCCGGCAGGCATCGCCGAATGGCGCTTCCTCAACGCCCAGACCGACAAGATGGACACCCTCCTGTTCGGCGACTTCGACGGCGACGGCCGCACCGACGTCTTCACGCAGCACGGTTTCAATTGGGATGTTTCGTGGGGCGGCGCGTCGCAGTGGGAAAAGATCAATGTCAGCGGACCAATCCTGGGTAATGCCGCGATCGGGGACTTTGATGGTAACGGTCGCGCCGATGTCTTCTACGCCGACGGGCACGACTGGTTTGTTTCCTATGACGGCGTCGGGGTCTTTCACGCTCTTGACGCTTCCGGGTACCGCGTCTCTGAGCTGCGGTTCGGCGATTTCGATGGCGACGGCAAAACGGATGTCTTCACCGTGGGCAAGGACTGGCAGGTCAGTTACGGCGGGGTCTCCGGTTGGAGGCCGCTGCCCCACAAGCTGACCGGTTCTGTCGCTGGCCTGATCGTCGCGGATTTCAACGGTGATGGACGCGCCGATGTCGCCACCCAAAGCTTCGATTCCTTGCTTGGCTGGGTCTGGAAGATCTCTTACGGCGGGGTCGGTGATTGGACACTGAGCCGCCTGCCGCGGAGTTCCATCGCCGCCATCGGTCACTTCGACGGCAATGCTGGCGCGGATTTGCTGCTCTGGAACGGAGATGATGTGCTCGAAATAGATTCGGGCGGTTTAGGAACATCTCGCCCTCACAGCCGCCAGGATATGCGATGAACAGATCAATTTACTCAGCCAAATCAATTCTTCCCCATACAAGAAGGAGGTAACGATGAAGAGAATTATTTGTACACTTATGCTCGCGACACTAGCGATAATGATGGTGACATCCATCCAAGCGCAAACGATTCACCTGAACCCGTGCCAGGCTGATCCCATCGCCAACACGCTCGCGCTGCAGCAAGCGATTGACAGCGCCGCACCCGGCTCCACCATAGTGCTCCCTTCCGGTGTTTGTGTCCTCGCGAAATGCGATATCGCCCATCAAGGCAATATTTGCTACGGCGGCGCGGGCCTCCCGCACCGCAGCGCACTGCACATCGGCAAATACCGGGCATTGACTTCGGGCTTGACCTTGCTGGGGGCGGCCGATGGCACGAGTGTGCTCAAACTCGACCCGAACCCGCCGCTCCAACCTAACGGTTACCACAGCTATTGCGGTGAAACCCATGTGCTCTCGATCCATGGGTCGTCGTTCATCACGCTGCGCAATTTCACCGTGGACGGATCGGACGGCGAATTGCCCGAGGACACGGCTCAATGCCCCATCATCCCCAAGAAGACTGATGGGCGGATTGCGGAACGCATGTTCGACGTGTATGTGCTGAATTCAACGGACATCACTATCGACCGGATGAATCTCATCAAGGCGCACGGCGATGGCTTGAACCTGATGGCGGAGCTTGATGACTCGGGGACAGACATCTTGCACACGGAACGCATTTCCGTGACGAACACCAATTTTCTGGCCAACGACCGCGCCGGACTCAGCTTTCAGCGCAACGTCGGGCACGTCACCATTCGGGGAAATTATTTCCGAAACAGCGGAGAAGATCAGGATTTGGACATGGAGCCGACGGGAGCGCCGAATGATCTCGGCCCGTATGATGTGGACATTGATCAGAATCGGTTCGAGCGCATCAAACCCGGTCTTACGGTCGCTCTAGGTTCTGCCAGCACGCAACATTCCAATGGTATTCGCTTCACCAATAACACCATTCTCCCAGGCAAGAAAACCAGCGAAGGCGGTTGCATTTTTGTCTATGCCGCCGATGACACCACGATCGCCAATAACCAAGTTGTCGGCGCGCAGAATTGCGTCACCCTGGCAGCCCAGAAAGTTGCATCTGCGCCGGAGTCTAGCACCCTCCGGCTGCGAGTGGGCAAAGGAAAAGGGACAAGCGCGCGCGCTCACCCTTTCGGGAAATCAGTAAGGTTTGGATGGCGGGCGCCGGCCCAATGAGGGCCGACAGTTCGCACCGGCTATTCTCCTCCCACCGCGGCGGCCAGGGTCTTGCCGCTCTCCCGCGCTTTCTCCAACGCCTGGTCGATGCTGAAGCTCGCCGGCCGCTGTCGCGGCGGGAACTCCTCGAACGTCTTAAGGAACTGGCCAACTATCGCCTGTGCCGGGACGAGCAGGAACGTGCGGTCAGCCACCCATTTCCCGTAGAACATGGTGGCGTCTTCGCTCGCTCTCTCGAACGGATCACTCCTCAGGTTGAATATATTCGGGGCACGCAACGACACCAGGGGCTCCCTCCAGACGTCAAATCCGTGGGCGCGCTGCTCCATGAAATGGACCTTCCAATTATCCACTCGCAGCGCCATCAGATCTCCGTCGTCGCTCCAGTAGAGGAATCCCTTGCGCGGGTTCTCTTTGACCTCTCCCTTAAGGAAAGGCAGCAGGTTGTAGCCGTCGATGTGGACCTTGAACGTCTTGCTGCCGGATTTGTATCCTTTCTTGAGCTTCTCCACGGCATCCGGCTCACCGGCGGCGGCGGCCAGCGTCGGCAGCATGTCGGTGTGCGAGAACACGTCATTGGAAACGGTTCCCGGTTTGATGACACCTGGCCACCGGATGGCGCAGGGTACTCGCCAGCCGCCGTCGAAGTTGGTGTCCTTCTCACCGCGAAACGGCGTCATTCCCCCGTCAGGCCAGCTCATGATCTCGGCGCCGTTGTCGGTCGAATACATCACGATGGTGTTGTCGGTGATGCCGAGTTGATCCAGTTTATCGAGCAGTTTGCCGACGTGTCCGTCATGCTCCACCATGCCATCGGGGTAGACGCCCAGTCCTGTGACACCCTCCGACTCTTTCTTCAGGTGTGTCCAGATGTGCATGCGGGTCGAATTCCACCAACAGAAGAACGGCTTGTCGTCGCTGACGGCCTTGTCAATGAACTTAAGGCTCGCATCGAGAAACTCCTCGTCCACAGTCTCCATACGCTTCTTTGTGAGCGGGCCGGTGTCTTCGATCTTTTGTGTGCCGTCAGGGTTGGCCCAGGTGTGCAGGACACCGCGCGGCCCGAATTTCTTCCTGAACTCGGGGTCTTTAGGGTAGTCCTCGCTCTCCGGTTCTTCTTCCGCATTCAGGTGGTAGAGATTCCCGAAAAACTCGTCGAAGCCGTGTGCAGTCGGCAGGAACTCATCTCGATCCCCGAGATGGTTTTTGCCAAACTGCCCGCACACGTAGCCGAGCGGCTTCAGGACATCGGCGATCGTCGGGTCTTCAGGCTGAAGGCCGAGGTCGGCGCCGGGCAGTCCGACCTTGGTAAGCCCGGTCCGAATGGGCGACTGGCCGGTGATGAATGCCGCGCGCCCCGCCGTGCAGCTCTGCTGTCCGTACCAGTCGGTAAACATCGCGCCTTCTTTCGCGACGCGATCAATGTTGGGCGTCCGGTAGCCCATGATGCCGTGGTTGTAGGCGCTGACATTGAACCACCCGATGTCATCACCCCAGATGATGAGAATGTTCGGTTTGCCCGGGTTGGCGCTTGGCGCCTTTCCCGGGTTGCCGGTGGAGCCCTTATCTTTCGTCGCCATGGTTGTTTCCTCCTTGATGTGAGCGTAAAGCCGCCCCCGACTCCCGTTCACCTGACCGGGATCGAGAGCGGCGGCGGAACCTTGTGCCCCCCGTGTCGCCCAAACTGAAGAGCGGCATGAGGAAGGCGAAGTTGCGGTTCGAAGCGGGGTCGCGGTCGTCGATCCAGTAATATTTGGCCGCTGGCTGAATTCCTTTGATTGTTCCTGGGCCGGTCAAGGGGGCAAAGGTGCGGAGAGCTGCGGCGGCCAGCAGCGGCACGCTCTGGCGCAGGAGGTGTAGGCAGGTCTGAGGCATGACCGGGTCTTCCTCAGGGGGGAGCGGCTACGTATTGTATCCTAGGCTAAGGGCGGTGAACAGGCGTGAGGGGATTATCAAGCGAGAGAGACTGGGCGAGATTTGCCCCCCTCTCCGGACACGGGGTAGTGTCCCACTGAGTGTGTAAATGGCCGGCCGTTGACGGCGTCGGCCATCGTGTGGTTCTCATCCGTGTGGA
>Ga0075421_100011572_pt1 | contig 10932 bp, 10 predicted proteins | sample SoiMetdeltSBSDD5_FD_75292 | JGI IMG/M metagenome (GOLD analysis project Ga0075421, IMG submission 75292) | Bulk soil microbial communities from a Populus tree surrounding site in Tennessee, USA - Soil MetaG P. deltoides SBSDD5 | ecosystem: Environmental > Terrestrial > Soil > Tree plantation...
TCGAACTTGTCGTCCGGGTGGATCCTGCGGTTGCGAAGGGCGCGCCCAAACAGTCCGGAACTGTAGGGGTGCAGCAGATAGCCCGCGATCATCGCGGGTTCAACGCCGAACGCCTCCCCGACCGTGTCGGGGCTGCCCGCCCAGGCGCGGCGGAGTTGGGCTTTCTCGTTGCGGTCGGTGGTGAAGTAGTCCGGGCATGAGCTGAACCGGTCGACGAGCTCGCCGTGCTGGAACAGCAGGTGGTTCCAGAGGTCCCCGTCGTAGATGTCCACCGCGCTGGTCAGCGTGTCGAGATCGCCGCTCAGCCATCGGCTGGCTGGTCCGAGGCCGACAAAGTACTTCGACCAGAAGATCACATTCCACCCGTTTCCGGCCGGAGTCACCTGGGCGATGTCGCGCTCACCAGTTCCGGGCGGCTCATGATCGACGGCGGCGGCGATGCCGTGCGCACTCGCGTAGCCGATGACGGCATCCGCGACGGGGGCCGGGTCGGCCAGGCGAACCGCGGTCATGCTCATGAACACGCCCATGGCGCGTCACCATAACGTAGCCGTTGTGGTGCAAGGCGTTTGCGCCCGGTTGGACGATGGCCGCTTGCTGCCCGATCACGGCCTTTGCGCACGGCAGACGGATGACGTGGTCTAGGTCATCGGCTTGGTCATCCGGGGCCAGACGGATGTTGTGAGCGGCCGTTCCGGTCCGTAGAAATCTTGGTGCCCTGCCCCGAGGGCTGTTGTTCATGTCCGGCTGGCCACCGTTCGGTCCGCAGAGTTCTGCGGACCGTCGGTTTCGGACCTAAAGGGGAATCGCTTGAAGCGCACAAGTAGGACGGCATCGCGGTTAACGCTCGCCGGAGCCATCGCGGTCCTAGCACTCGCGATCGGCTCGCCGGCATGGGCCGCCAAGAGCACGATCAGCATCAATACCGGCAATGTTTCCACCACCGCGGCGGAATTCACGACCCATCTCTGTTCGGCGAACCAGGGCGGCGGTCCGTTCGCCGGCTCCGACGTGTGGGTCTTCGTTCTGCCCGGTGAGCACGACACGAGCGGCGACTTCGTGTCGCTGACCGCCGACTTCGGAGCAAACGGAACCACGACAATCACGTTCGCCGCCAACCCGGGCAACTTCGACAACGGCGGACCGGAGACGGCGAAGGCTTGGATCGTGACCCCGGCCGGCTGGACGTTGGTCGGTGCCACGGCCGAGATCACGGGGACGGGCGACTTCTTCAACCTGACCCACACCTGCCCGTCGTCGGGTTCGTCCACCAGCCCGACACCTTCGCCGAGCCCCGACCCCACGCCTACGCCTACGCCCTCAACCCGGGTGACGCCCACGCCCAGCACCGACGGCTCGCCAGGAACGACCCCTAGCGGTGGAGTGAACACCGGTGGTGGCGGCAGTCTGGGTAGTGGAAGCCTGGGCGGGGGCATCGCTGCGCTCGTGGTCGCGGCCGGCGGTGCTGTGGTTCTCGTTCTCGCTTGGCGGCGCCGGAACCATGCATGATCATCGCCATCCGTCCCGGTTGGCATGGCTCACATCTCGGCTCGACGTGCTTCGGACGTCCACGGCGGAGCGGCCCGCGCCGGTCCGCCGTGACGCCCGTCTGGCGTTCGGGGCCTGCTGGCTGACGGTACTTCTGGTCGCCACGTGGGGTGGATGGCAGATCTGGCGGGCGGAGTCTCATCCGCCCGCCCCTCCGGCTGCTCTGCCAGCCCCGGTGGTGGGCTCGACCTCGGCCCCGCCGACCGCTGCGCCCGGCTTGGAGCGCTCAGAGCCATCGAAGATATCGATAGAGTCCATCAAGCTGCGGGCCTGGGTTGACGAGATCGGGTTAGCGCCCGATGGCACCTTGGAGGTGCAGCCGTTTTCCCGCGCGAACCATGCCGCCTGGTACCGGCTGGGGCCGACGCCGGGGCAGGTCGGCCCAGCGGTGATCACGGGTCACGTCGACACCAAGGACGGCGTGGCCGTGTTCTTCTACCTCAGCCGGCTGCGGCCGGGGGACGAGGTGGTCATCACGCGAGCGGACGGGCGCACGGCGACGTTCGTCGTCGACTGGTTGGGCTCGTTCCCGAAGTGGCAGTTCCCCACTCAGTTGGTGTACGGGGCGACGAGCTATCCGGCGTTGAGGTTGATCACCTGCGGCGGTGTCTTCGACCGTGACTCCGGATCCTACGAAGACAACATCGTCGTCTTCGCGCATCTGACGTCCCACGGCTAACGGGACGGACGCCGGTCACAGGCCCCAGAACGGACTCGAGAGGCCGACGCTCCGCAGGTACTCCTTTGCCGCTTCCGGCTCTCGCCTCACGTAGCCGCGGTCCATGCGTCCGTCGTACCAGTGGGACGCGAAGCGCCACAGCGTGCGAACGTCCATGACATAACCGCGTCCGTGTCCCGACTCTCGACACCATGAGTCGACACACTCGTCGGAGCAGAAGAGAGGCGCTGGTGCCGGCAGGTGTGAACGACGTCATCCCACATGTGGGCCACGGGCACGAGGAAGTGGGCGACCTGTTCGCCGTCGGGCCACCGTTCGGAGCCGATATTCCATGCGTGCGGGCGCGAGCAGGCCGGGCATCGGGTTGACACCAGGACCTCGCCCTCGTTGGGAAGCAGGTGCGGCAGCGCGAAGGAGTCCCAGGCACAACCGCCCCACCACAGGGTTCGGCGGCCCATCACAGCGAACCCGAGCGGCACGGCCGAGAACGGGTGCGCCATGACGATCTGGTCAGCCCGGTCGAGGCGAACGACCCGTGCACCGCGAGCCGCAGATCTTCGAGATTCACCCCGGCATCGTCCCAGACCCAACGTTGAAGCGCCGACGATGTATCAGCGGCGCATCGGACCGACTCAGCTAAGGCGTACCGCCCGCGCTCGGCGCGGGATACCGACTGTGGAGTGGGACGCCATGATTCGACTTCGGATCCCGATCTGGTCGCGGCTGACCCGGGTGCAGCGAATCCTGCTCGGCGTGGTCGCCTTGATCGTGGCGCTGTTCGTCCTGACGGTCGGCCTAGGCGGCAACCGCGCCGATGTGAACCTGGCCGAACCGCCCGCCTTCGTCGAGCGATTGGGCAGCCTCTTCGGTGGTCCGCCCGCCGTCGAGCCGGCCGATGTGGGCGGCGACTGCATCGCGCCGGACCCGAGCCCGTCAGCGAGTCCCGCGGCCGGGCCCAGTCCTTCCGTCGAACCCAGCCCTTCGGCGGGACCGTCTCCGGCGGCGGGCGGTCAGGCCCCGGATGGCCGACGGCGGGTCGTGCTCGGCACCTGCGTCCTGACGGTGGCCGGACGCGATGTCGACGTACGGGAGCTGCGGCTCACCGCGGCCGGCCCCGTCCGCGTCGAGGCTCCGGTGCCCCGCAGCGACGAGACCGCCACGAAGGAGCTGGCCGCCGGTGACGAACTGAAGGTCTCCGTCGACAGTGGCGGCGCCAGCATCACCTTGGTTTGTATGGCCGCTAACATCTGCGCCGTGAACGTGGGCTGAGACGGCCTGGAAAGCGGCTGAGGAGGACACTGTGGAGCGACTTCGTACGCCGTTCTTCCTGATGGCCATGGCCGCCGCCGGCCTCATCGTCCTGGTGGAGATCGGAGCCACCTGGCTCATCGGTGGCGCCCTGCCGGCGACCGAGCTGACCGGCGCCGCGGGCGACCTCGGAGTCGCCGTGCCGGGTGGAGGTGCCATCGAGCAGCCGACCGGCCTCGCCCTGAAATACCTGGCACTCGTCGACGTGATCCCACTCTTCGTCGTCGGCCTGATGGGCGTTGGTCTGCTGCTGCCCGACCGCATCGAGGGGCGGGCGCAGAGCATTGCCACCCTGGTCGCCTCGATCGTGCTGATCCTGACGTCGATCGTCCTGCTGATCGTCGCGTTCGTGCTGCTGATCCTGATGGTCACGCTGCTTCTCGCGTTTCCGTTCGGCACGATCGCGTACCTGATTATCTGGGGCCACTTCCCGCGCGGTCAGGCGGCGGCCGTGCTGGCCCTGGTGATGTTCCTCAAGCTGGTCTTCGCCGGCACGCTCGTCGCCGCGCAGCCGAGGTTCATCCAGAACAAGGGCCTTGTCCTGCTGGTGCTGACGTCGCTGGTCGCGAACCTGCTGGTCGCGTTCCTCCACGCGCTCGTGCCGATCGTGCTGGTCAGCATCCTGGACGCGATCGCGGCGATCGTCCTCGCGATCATCGCCATCGTCTGGGGAATCGTGCTTCTGGTCGGGGCGATCTTCGGCATCATCGCCGCTGTACGGGCGACCGCCAGCAGCGCCCTCGACGTCGATCTCGTCAACGCCGTCCAACGCGTCACCTAACCCGCTGACACGCGTATCACGCGCGTCTCCCGCGTCCTCAGTTCTGGCGGCACCTTCGACCGACGGTGCCGTCGCGGTGACCGGCGGACCTCAACCACGACCAACCCACAACGTCAGGAGCCACGATGTCGGATCCGCTACTGGATATTTCGACGGCCAGGAAACTGATCACCGATGCCGCCGAAAAGGCCGCCGCCAACCAGATCGGGAGCGCCGAGGCCCAGAGGGCCTCCACGAATGCCCAGGCTAACCTGACCGTCGCCCTCCATGCGCAGACCGAACTGCGGGTACAGGCGGCCATCCAGAACGCCACGACGACCATCGGCCAGTCGACGAACACCCTGATGGAGAACGCGGTTCGCGGAATTCAGGATCAGACCACCCAACGGCTCACCGCCGCGACGCAGCCGATCGAGAAAAGGCTCGAGGCACTGAGTCAGACGGCTAGATCCAACGCTGAGGCCATCAACAATCTCGCCGGCACCCTGAAGCAGAGCCACACTGAGCTCGCGGAGACGATGGCCAATATCGCGAAGCTCGTCACCAACCTCGCAACGGCGCAGCGCGAAGCTCAGCAACAATACGTGCCTCAACAGACGACGATGCCGCCGCAACAGTACCTGCCGACCACCCATGATCCCCAGTCGCAGGGGCAAACGCCCTACTGGTCGACGCATCAACAGGGGTATCAGCAGGGCTACGGTCAGCCGTACCAGTACGGATACGAGCAGACCGCGTCGAGTCAGTGGGGCGCGACCACGTCCACGTCGACGGACATCGCACCGTACTCGTCGGCGCTGGCCCAGGCGGCGGCGAACGTGGCCCTGCAAACGTGCCGCTACAGCGGTGCGAGCAGAACGGCCGACTCCGCCCAAGCCGCCCGGGTCCTCATGGACAAACACCTGACCAACCTGACGATGGCGCTCAAGGAGTACGGGTGGGCGGCCGATGCAGCGGGCGATCTCGTCCTCAAGAACCAGATACCAAAGGTGCGCCTCAAAGATTGGCAGCAGGAACTGGTGTATTCATTCATCGGCGGCATCACCTACGGCCAGTCGGCGATGTCCGGCCTCGACCTCGTGGCGGCCTACGGCCGGCTGACCTTCGCCAGTTCGGACACGATGAGGGACGCGGTCGGCCACGACGAACGGCTGTGGAACGCTTGGGTGAGCGCCGTGAAGGATGCGTGGGTCGAGGGTCGCGAGACAACCCTGCTCACCCACCACCATGATGGGTCGTCCGACACGTATCTGGCGAGAAGCGGCGGAGGTGGCGCGGTCTTCATCTGGAACAGCGAGTCCGGTCGGTTCGAGGACACGAACCGCCGACCGGGAACCGGCGTGTTCCTCAGCTTCGATGCGGCGGCGCTGAAGTCCAAGGGTGCTCACGAGCGGTCGCAAGATGCCGACAGGACGCTCTTGGAGTGCCTGTACGAGTTCTACAAGAGTGCCCTCGCGGGTGCCGTCGAGATGGTTACCTCCATCGCCATGTGCCCATCGTGCACGATGGTGGCCCTCCAGTTCCTCCACGCGTGCCCTCACGTAACGATGAAGGTACGGGCTACCTACGTCCCCGCGGGGTACGGCGGCAAGGAGGTCTTCTACCAGCAGCCGGGCGCGGGCAGCATCCTCAAGGACCAACTGGTCGGAACGGGATCGGTCCAGCGAACGGACGACGACGACCGGGTCGCCAAGAAGCCGAGGGTTGATTTTACGCAGACCCAGGGGCCTTCGGGGAGCACGGACAACAAGGACTTCTAAGGACCGATGCTCGTCCGCCATTCCAGATTGAGGAGTCCCGGTGGCTTCCCCGCAAGACCTACCGCGCGACCCAAGAGTCGCCGACCTGGCGGCGTGCGCCCGCGAGATCGTTCACGTCCTGGCGAGCCTCGCCGCCGCCTCCGATTCCGGCGCTGCCGTCAAGGACGCCGTGACGCGACTGGCGAACCGACTGTCGGACCAGCACCGTGCCCTCGTGGAGGAAGGTGTGCCGCTCCACGAGTTCTTCCCCACTGCGTCCGTACCGGATGAGGAAGGCACGGTCCGCGCACTGGCGACCGATCCAAGGCTGGTCCAGGACCTGGTCCGGGCCCTTCCTCGGTTGGCCGTGGCGGCACCGGCCGATGCCGCGGCCGTGCCGGCATCCACCCTCGACACGTGGCGGCAGCGTGTCCGCGAGGCGCGGGCACAGGACGCCGGGGCGACCCTGGCCACTCTGACCTTGCCGGGGCGCACGGTCAGCGTGGTGACGGCGAGCGCCAAACGGCACCCCGAACAGAAGGTTCTCGACCTGCTGGCCGCAGACCATCACGCCGAACTGCTGGGTGCAAGCATGCTGACCCTGATCAGCACGGGTCCGATGTGCGCGGCGTGCTGTGTGTCGCTGCTTCGCCTGCTCGCAGCATTTCCGCGGTTGCGCGCGACGGTGGGCGGCCTAGTCGGGCCCGTCGCCGGCGAAACCGTCCGGCCCACGGCCGATGCCGACGACGAGCCCCCGGCCGGCACCGACGCGATTGAGCCGGCCGTCGATCCCGACGCGTTGCGCGTCGCTATAGAGCGCCTCGGTTCCCTCCGGAACGTCGACGCCGCGCAGCACGACCAACCCGAGGCGCCGCCACCGGTGCCGGAGCCGGAGCTGTCCGCCGCCTACGTCATCCATCCCGACGAACTAAGAGCCACTCTCGACCGCCTCCGTCCGCGACAGGACGCGGACGACGCCGGCATGATCAGGCCGGCGCCAGCGACGGCGTTGAGCTTCCTCGACGAGTCTGACGATGTCATCGACGGAGACAATGATGAGGATCTCGATGATGTCATCGACCTTGACGACAATGACGATGACGATCCCTTCGGTGAGCCACTCGCCGGCCTTCTGCGCGACCAGGACCACGACGTCCGGGCCGCCGAGAGCGAGCAGGGATCTCCGGCTGACCTCGACGACGACATTGACGACGACCTCGACCTCGACCTCACCGACGACGATCCTGATCTCGACGACCTTGACGTGCAGGAGTTTGAGGTCGAGAAGCTTGACCTCGAGGGCCCCGTGTCGGCGCCTCCCGATCCAGCCCCAGCGGTCGCACCGGAGCCCGCACCCACCGAGCAGTCACCCGACGTGCCGGCGGCGGCAACCGTCGACCTTCCGGAGCGCAACATCGCGCTGCTGGTGCGGTCGCTGCACGAGGTGGTGCGGTTCCTGCCGGCGTTTACGGCGGTGGACGACCATAACCAGGCCGAGGAATCCAACATCGAGTTGCAGCACCTGGCCGCACGCGTCGCCGAGCGGTACGACGTCCTCGACGCGTCCACGGTATCGCTCGCTCAACTGCCGGACAGTGAGTTCGACCGACTGGCGGCCGTCTACGAGCTCGACCTGGCTGGCACCCAGGACGACGGCGCGATGGCCGACGCCGAAGCCGCGTGGGAGTCGTCGCTGACGCGTCAGGTGTTGCGGGACACCCGGTTGTCGGTGGGGGCGCGGACGGAGGGGACCGTAACCGTCCTTACAGGACGTACTCTCATGGAGGCCATCAAGCGGCTACGGGTGGCCGCGCCCATCGATCCCCAGGTCGGGCCGGACCCGGCCGTGGCCCGCGAATGGCAGCGGATCGTCACCGACGCGGGCGAGGGCCAAGCCGCGCTGGCGACGCTGACGCTGCCGTCGGGGGAGAACCTCACCATCATGACGACGAGCGGCAAGGGACTCGTTGAGGCGTTTGTGGCCGGCAGCGCCGTCGCCCGCAAGGGACGCCTTCCCCGGTACCTGTCTCACCCGCCGGCCAGCCCCGGCGGCGACGAAGGCCCGGCTCGCCACCTCGACGCCGAGAAGCAGTTGCTGGATTATCTGGGCACGAACCACCATGCGGACCTTGACCAATCCAGTCCGACCGTGACGGTTGTGTGTACCGAGCCCACGTGCCCGTCGTGTTGCTTCGTCGCGTTGCAGTTCCTCGCCGACTTCCCCAGCGTCAGTGGCCTGACCGTCCGGCTGGCAGCAGCTGGCCGACTACCCGCCCGCGGACTGCGTCGCCTTCTACCCGGCAACCGGTGAGCGAGCCCTCGCCGTTGCCGGACTCAGGTCCAATCGTCACATGCCATCAGAAGGAACGGACGACGTGCTCCCTTGTCACTACAGCAACGTCCACTCGGTGTGCACGGGCGTGTCGGCACCCGCCAGCGTGCAGCGCAGCCGAACCGGACCTCTCCTGACACCGTCCACGCGAAACCGTCCGAGCTCGTCGGCGGTGGCCGCGGCGACTCCGTCGCGGTGGTCGACTGCGATGTGGGCGGACCCGACGGGAGCCAGGTGGCCGACCAGGGTGGTGGCGCCGGTGGGACCCTCCGTGACTTCGACATCGATGGACACATCCGCGGTCGCGTATGCGAGCAGGCGCGGCGGCCCACCGCCGCGCACGGCGGACTCCAGTTGCTGATCGGGGTCGGCGGAGTCGGCGACCAGCGTGGCGAGCGCCGCGTCGGGGTCACGCCAGGACAGTGCGGCGCGGGCCGCCTCCCGCACGTGCTCGGGCGAACGCTCGGCCACCGTGCGCCGCAGCACTTCCGAGAGATGCTCGGCCGTGCTGTCGGCGAGCGGCGGGTCAACCATCATGCGCTCCCTGTGCGGTGAGGAGTCGGCGCAGGCTGCTGAGGCAGCGTGCCCGGGTCGGACCGATGCTGCCGACGGGCATGCCCAGGGCGGCACCGACCTCAGCGTACGTCGGGGCGGGCTCGACGAGAAGGACGTGCAGAAGTCGCTGGCAGTTGACGGGCAGGCGGAGGAATGCCCGCCGTACCGTGGCGGCGTCGTCGGCGCGGACCGCCCATTCATCCGGGCTCTCGGCAGCGGGATCCGGCCGTTCCAGCAGCCACGGCTCGCCGGTTGGCGTGCCGGCTCGGGCCGCTCGCCGGAGGACGGCCAGCGCCTCGCGGCGCGCGGTCGTGACCAACCAACTGCCGAGCTGGTCCGGCTCGCGGATGTCATCGAGGTGCTCGACCAGCCGCAGCCAGGTTGCCTGGCTCACGTCGGCTGCGTCGATGGGCCCGAGCCGAAAGCTGCGCGCGACGGCCCAGACCAGGTTGGTGTAGCGGTCCACGAGGACCTCCCACGACCGCTGGTCACCATTGGCCGCTGCCGCTAGGAGGCTCCGGTTGTCGAGATTCGTCATCGCAGATACTGAATGTCAACCAAGGCCCAGGTAGCTCCCATACCGCTTTGTCGCACTGTCGAGGACCGCGTGCAGCGCCTCCAGTGGCGAGGGTGTCGTTCGCAGTTGCTTGACGATCGCGGCGACCACGAATGGCGTGGCGAACGAGGTTCCGCTCCACACCGCCCAGCCGGTGGCGAACTCCGGATGGTGCACGTAGGTGCTGCAGACGTCGGCACCCGGCGCGGCGACGGTGACCCACGGGCCGGTGTTGCTCCAGGCAGGCAGCCGGTCACCGTCGTGAGCGGCCACCGCCACGACCCGTTCGGCCCACGGCTCGTCCGCGCTACTGAAGGCCGCTGGCCAGAACGGGCGATCCCGCTCACCGTCATTGCCGCTGGCCGCCACGACGAGCCGATCGCCACGACCAAGGAACCCGCCAATCGCTTCGGCCAGCGGCCGCGGCGGCTGGTCATCGACGGTGAAGCCGCCGAGCGAGAGGTTGACCACCGTGGCATCTCTGGCCAGATTGCTCAGCGCCGCCATGAGGTCGGCCTCCGTGCACCGGCCGGATGTGTCGCACACGCACGTGACGCGGACCTCGGCGTCCGATGCGTGTTGGGCGATCACTCCGACGATGAAGTTCGCGTGTGCAACATTGCTGGCCTCCCAGATCCCGGTGTCGATGACGACGACGTCGACCCGGTTCGCGAACGCGCGATCCACGATCTCCGGCAGCACGGTCGCGGCCGAGGTCGTGATGGGCGGACCGCCATGCTCGAACGGCGCGGGCCGGAAGACGTGATTGGGCGCCGCCGGCGGTCGGGGGTCACCATCGTCGCGGGCTCGCCGGCCGATCTCCTCGGCGACCGCCAACACGTCCAGGCCGCGCGCACGATAGCGGCGGAAGCCGCACGTGGCGACCGGCGCTTCGACGGTGCGGTCGGGCCCATGTCCCAGCCGGGCCAAGGTGTCTCGCGCGAGCTGCCGGTGCTCGTCTCGGACCAGAAGCTCATCGGCGACGTAGTAGGCCGATGCTCCGTCACCCGCAGGCTGTGCCCGAACCAGGCCAGCCCGGTTCGGCCGCTCCTTCGAGAGCGCCATCGCATGCCACCCTTCAGCTCGGCGCCCCCGCATCGTCGGGCCCGACGGGCGTCCGCGCACTACTGTAAGCCTCCTCGGCCGGAGTTCCCCTCACCGGTTCGACCGATTACTAACGATCATTGTGAATGCAAGGCTTACGCGATGCTGTCGCGCACGCTCGTCGCCGATGCGGAGCGCGACGCGGCCACCGCCGCGGCACACCTGCGCCGGTACATCGCGATCGCGGATCGGCACGGCCGGGTCGACAGGATCGCCGAGGCGCGGATGAGCTTGGCGCTCGTTCTCGACGACCTCGGTCGGCCGGCGGCCGCCGTACGGGAGATCGAACGCGCCGTCGCCGTGCTTACCGGTCCGGCGAGAGCCCGAGCG
>Ga0075421_100011575_pt1 | contig 10932 bp, 5 predicted proteins | sample SoiMetdeltSBSDD5_FD_75292 | JGI IMG/M metagenome (GOLD analysis project Ga0075421, IMG submission 75292) | Bulk soil microbial communities from a Populus tree surrounding site in Tennessee, USA - Soil MetaG P. deltoides SBSDD5 | ecosystem: Environmental > Terrestrial > Soil > Tree plantation...
TAACAGCGCTTTGCGTGTCCAGTGGAATTTGGAAGTGGCAGCACGTACTCGGCGACCTATCCCCCCTCGCGGCATTGCAAAAGCTACGACATCTCATCCTTGTTGTCCGCGGGCCGACCGATTTCACCCCGCTTCTCAGCCTGGCGAATCTGGAGTGGCTCCACTTTCCACCGGCGCTGGCACCCATACCTGAGGTGGCTCAGCTCGCGGCAAGCTATCCGTTTTGGGCCAAGCACAAGCCATGGCTGTTCCACTTCGACCAAGACACAGAAGGTTGTTCACAATGTGGTACGAATCGCACGTTCCTCTACCTCCAGCGCAAAAAGCGGGTCTGGTGCCCGCAGTGCGACGCTCAACGCCTAAACAAAGTACTCACTGAGTTCGACTCATTGATCGAGCACTTCCGCTCGACGAGTTAAGAACGCTTATGTGCGCTACGCCCTCAAGTGCTTATCAAACCACGCGATGGTCCGCGCCCAAGCGTCGCAGGCCGCGGAGGCGTTGTAGTTCGCACCGGTGTCGTTGTGGAACGCGTGGGCGGCGCCTTCATAGACGACGAAGCCGAAGGTCTTTTGCTGTTGAATCATCGCCGTCATGACGGGCGCCATATTGATGGTCAGGTTGCGGTCTCGTTCGCCGTAGATGGCAAGGACGGGAGTTTGGATTCTGGCGATTTGTTCGGCGTTGGGAACCGGCGCGCCGTAGAACGGAACGCCAGCTCGAATCTCGGGGGCGACGCTCACCAGGTTCCAAACATTCCCGCCGCCGGCGCAAAAGCCGACCGTGCCGATGCGGTCGTGGGTTACATTGGGCACGGTCTTGATGTAGCCGAGGGTGCCGATCAGGTCTGCCTGGCGCTCCGCGGCGGTGACCCGGTTGTATGCCTGCGTCTGCTGCGCGGGATCGGGAAATTGGGCGATGCCGCCCTGGCGCGAGAGCAGGTCCGGAGCGATGGCGACGAAACCAGCGCGGGCAACACGCCGCGTGACGTCGCGAATGTGTTCGACAAGGCCTCGGTTCTCGTGAATCACGATGACAGCGGGCATCTTTGGCGGCCCACTCTTCGGATACGCCAGGTACCCCATCACCGACGCATCCTCGCTCGGATACACGACGTCCTGCGTAATCAAATCGGGCGCGTCGGCGGGCACTTTCACGTCGGCGGGACACACAGACACCGTTTGTCCAAACGCCTCGTAGCCGCGCAGCGTAGCCATTGCGGCGCCCACACTGCCTGTGTACTTTGCCACACGCTTCACTAATTCGCGGCGGTTGAACGCACCGTCCACCCACAGGTGAACCAGAGAATCTATCGGGCTTTCTTTCTCGTCGTACATTCCACACTCCTTGTGAATGTCACCGGCATATTTATGGCAAGGGCAGTTTCACCGCCGCATGCGACTTGCTGCTGGCTTTCGCCGCTTCAATAATTTCCACAACGTCTACGTTAATGTCCAGGGCCACCATGGGATTTAACATCTTCTTCTCCCGCATCGCCGCGATCATGTGCGCGATCGGCTCGGCATTCTCCGGCGCCAGCGCTTGTAACGGCTTCTCTTCTCCCGGACCACGTCCCTTGCGCAACTCCAGCCTGTCCCTGGTCATGTGCATGCTGCTCTGCAGCCCAAACACCTCCAGATCTTGAAAGCTGCGCGGCAAATCCCAGCTTCCTTCGAATAGGCCCACGCCATTCTTGTAGCTCAAAATCATCGTCGCGTTGTCTTCGACCTTCGGGAAGGTCTCCGGCCGCAAGTGGTTCACATGCGCATAGACGGACTGCGGCTTGCCCAGGTACCACAAGCTCCACAGGGCGTTGTAACAACCGAAGTCCATCAACGATCCCGCCCCGTTCTTCACCGGATCGGTCAGCCAATCGAAAAAGTATTGACTGCGCGGACCTTGCGATCCCGGTCCGCCATGTCCCACGACGCCACGCAGGCGCCATACCTTGCCCAGTGTTCCGGCGTCGGCCAGCGCCTTGGCCATATAGTTCGTCGCCCACCATGCCATCTGGTAGTTTGTCAGGACCACGATGCCGCTTTTCTTCGCCAGGTCGCGAATAGCCCGCGCATCGGCGAGCGTCGAAGCCAGCGGTTTCTCAAACATCACGTTGATCTTCCTCGGCGCGCACAGCTTCACAATCCGCAGGTGGTCGTTGTTCGGTGTGAAAGCCCAGACGACTTCGGGCTTTGTCTCGTCAAGCATTTTCGCCGCATCAGAGAAGATCAACCCATCGGCGGCACCTAGCTTCCTGGCCTCGGCTATCAAGTCGGGATTCGTCTCGGCAATCCCCACCAGCCGAGCCGGTTTGCCCTCGATCATTTTCGGCAAATGCCCCCAGACGTGCGAATGCTGCAGGCCGATCACCGCAATCTTTGCATCCTGCGCGAGTGCTACAGCCATCGAGGAAATCGTGAGTATAAGGAGTCGCTTCATATAAGGTTGGCCTCCCTCGGGATTTTACACCCCATGGCTTGCCACGCATCCCCTGGCTGGCCTAGAATTCTGAGATCTTGGTGGGATTCGGCGTACTGTACGGTTGCCGCGGCTCCGGTCTTGCGGCTGGCGCAACGATGATACAGTAGGAGCCAATTAATCGAGAGGAGAGTCCCTTAAAAGGGACCAAGGAAGATGTATGAATAGACTGCCTCTTGGCTTCATTCAGAAGTTTCTTTGGGTGGGTGTGGTGGCGGCCTCGGGCGCATTTGCGCAGGATGCCGCATCGCAGGCGAACAGGCTGGAAGCGGACGGCGATGCCGCCGGCGCCCAGCGCGTCCTCCACGACGCCGCCCAAGCTCCTTCAGCCACTCCGCAACAGCTTCTCGGCTATGCCGAATTCCTCGACCGCTACCGCAATCCCGGCGCTCGTGCCGCTTATGAAAAGGCGGTCACCGCACTGCCTGCTGGCGCGGCAAAAACCGGTGCTCTGCGCCGCCTTGTCCTGCTTAATCTAACGGCAGGCGACCGGGCCGCCGCCCAACGCCATTTAAGTGTGTATCGGGCGACCGGAGCCACGGACCTCGACGCAACAATCCCCACGTCCACGCCCGAGGAGATCCTAACGTCTAATATCCCGGGCCCGCTTCCCTCGTTCGCCCGCATGGCCGCACTCTCGCCCGATCTCAAACCAGAGGAACTCCTTCCCGCACTCGCCCGTAATGTCGTCACCAACGGCTATCAGGCATCGAATTCGAGCGAAGGGCTGGAACAGACTGAATACCTCAAGCTTGTCTTCCGTTACATGTCGCAGGCCCGCGAATTGGAAAAGCTTGCCGGTGAATCGAAGGTTCTCAAGATTGAAACGTGCGACACCCCGCAAACTGGCGAACTGCTGAAGATCCTCGGTTACCGTATGCGCGGCGCCTGCGGCGGCGAGGTGGTGCTGGAAACAGTCAATGCCAGCCGGGCCTTCCTCACCATCGATTCCGGCTTCCCGCTGGCCGAGCTCGAAGTTGCCCTGCGCAACAGTCGCCCTTTCACATACGACTTTCAACCAACCAAGGTCCCGGTTTTGTTCGGTCCGGAATACTGGCTCTCGGCGGAAAAGGAGAAGAAGGAATTTATCGATACCTTCCTTTCCGATCCTTCGCTCTGCCGCCTCTATCTCGGCCTCTCCAAGCTCGACGCCCACACCGCGGCCGAGATGAAGAAGTCGATCACCATCCAACGCCTGCGCGCCTTCGCCCACGTGCTCGATTTCTTCGGCGGAATGTTCGTTGTCCGCAATGGCCGCGCGATGGTTCCAGGCAGTGCCGCTACCCTCGCCGCATGGAGCGATCTGGTTGGCGCCAGTCCGGACAAGGGCGTCGAGTTCTACGACAAGTTGATCGCCAAGGACGACGGCTGGCTTACCAGCTACTTCGATTCGCTCATGCGCATCGACGGCCCCGTGCGCGATTACCTCACCGAGCCAGAACGATTGAAGCGTTTCTATGCCGCTCTCAAAGGACGCATCACCAGCCCAGGCCCGGCCCGTCCGGTATTCCGGTCAAACACGGATCTGATGTTGCTCACCACCCGCCTGCGTTTGGACGCCAACGGCCAGCCGCACGTTCCCGGCGGCATCGAAGTGTGGAAGAACCTCTTCATTAACCATCCGCAGGGTAAGTACGACGGCAAGCTCACCAAGCTCGCAACTACATGGAAAAATCCCGACGACATTCTGGAGGCACTGTTCGCCCTCTGCCGCAAATCGGTTGAGAATGAACCGTTGAAAATCTTCATGGCGGTGAGCGACATGAACCGCCATCGCGCCACGCCGCTGGATGCCGCCACGATCGATAAAATCGCCCGCTCGTATCGCCATTTCGGTTCGCAAATTCCGATTCTTGGCGAGCAGCCGGCGCTTACCGATAAATCCATCCAGCAGTTCTTCGCCAGCGCTCAAGCCATCAGCGATGTTCGCGATCAGTCCCTGCGTGCCGATACCGCTGGAATTTACCAGGCCCTGCTTGGACTGTGGCAGGTGTTCAGCCGCAACGACCTGATACCCGAGGCGCAACGCGACAGCGTGTTCGCGGGCATCGTCGAAAGCTTCGTCAAGGTTCGCAGCGACGACGATCTCTTTGAGATCGGCCGCGCAGGCGTAGTCAATTTATTGAAGGCAACTTCTGCTACCCAAGGGTCGCCGCAGGATCGAATGTTGGATCTTCTCGCCGGCTCTCTGAAGCCCCGCGATCAGGAGGCCCACACGCTCCTTGTCCAGGAGATGACGCGCATTTTCGATTCCCAGAAGCTGATCTCGCTGAAGCTCCTCCTCGATATCGCCGACCATACCGAAGCCATCGCCAAAGGGGAGAAAATTAACGTCGCGCTGCTGAACAGGCTGAACACGCGCATGCAGGAGATCCAGCTTCCGCGTGCCTCACTCACCACGGCCGAGCGTAATGCGCTCTCCTTCGGTTACTGGACCGAGCGCCACATCGAACAACAGCGGAAGGTGAACATCCGCTCCGAGGTGGAAAAGGCGGGCGCCGACCCCGCAAAACTGCGTACCGCACGCGGGGCGCTCGCCGCAATGCTCCGCGACACGCTCGTCGGGTTCAACTATCTCTACTACGCGCCTCCAGGGGCGCAAGTCCTTCGCACCAATCCCTTGTTCGCACGCAGCCATGACTTCCTCGGCGTCCAAGGCACGAACCAGACCTGGCGCAACACCGAAGTGCTTGGCACGGGCTGGCCCTCGAGCGCAGGCGGCCGTCTCGTTGGATCTCTCGCCGGACTCGGCTACGCGCTAGCAGAAGCCGAACAAAACTTCCTCGTTCCCTCGCGCGAACAGGCTCTCATTTGGGGAGATCTCGTTCCCCAAATGATGCTCATGGCCAAGGCTCCACGCTGGTGGAACGCGACGCATGAACAAACCCACTGGGTTGGCCTGCATCTGCGTGAAGGCCAATCCCTAGTCGCCGAGAGTGTCCTCAGCCCGGGCACGCGAGCGAAGGTCGTGGAAGTCCTCGCCAAACAGGCTGCGCCGAATCGCACCGCTCGCGTCGAACAGTTGCTCGCACGAGGCGACCTGAGCCTCGCCCTTGAAAACGTGACGCCCGCGGAGCTCTTTCAGATCGCCATGGCGAACAAGAACACAGCAAGTCCGATGGGCCGCGAGATCGCACGCATGGCATCGTCCCCTGGCGTCTCCGCTGCCGCCATCTCTCGCGTATTCGGAACCCCGAAACCTACTCTCACCAGTTCCAACCGCGCCGAGTTGCACTTCCTGCGCACCTTCCCCACTCTCATGGGTTATTCCAGCCGCATCATGGCCGAGAGTTGGGAGTCCAGCATTCTTTTTTACGCCTCACTCGCCGACGAGCTCCAAATCGATCCCGGCCGTTTAGCCATTTCCGTCCCCGAGTGGACTCAACATACCGTGCAACGCATCTTTGCCACCCACCTCGAAGATTGGCCTGCTCTCCTCCGAGCTCTCAGCGTGGTCGGTGAAGCGGTCCGCGCCCGCGGACAAGATGCCTCAATCAGTTTGTCCAGTGGAGGATTCTGATTCATGTCAGCGAAACCTAACGATGCCCGCGGGAATATGACCCGCCGACTCGCTCTCTGCACCGGCCTGCAGGCTGTTGGCGCTGCATTCGCCGCGCAAAACCCGGCCCCTCCTTCGCCGCAGCCAACCTCCGGCGATGAAGATCGCCCCACGTTCCGTGTCAAAGTCGACATGGTCGTGTTGAGCTTCACCGTCACCGACAACAAAGGCCGCTACATTACGGGCCTCAAGCCATCCGACTTCAAGGTGACCGAAGACGGCATCATCCAAAAAGTGGGCACTTTCTCGGAAGGCAACAAGCCGCCCGTACAAGTTCTCGATGACGGTACCGTGCGCCCCATCGTCGCGGCCGCCTCGTCTCCGACGGCCGCTCCCGACTCGGCCGAAGCCCGCGGCGATGCGTTCGTCGGCACCAACGTCTTCGTGCTCTTCGATACGAGCAACTACATGTACCGCGGCTTCGTGTATGCCTCGGACGCCATCGCCGACTTTGTCCGCGGTCTCGACCGCGCCGACTCGGTTGCCGTCTACACGTTCTCTCGAAACCTCTCCCGCGCGGCAAATCTCACGCGCGACCGCAATCAGGCCATCATGGGACTGCGAAAAGCGGTCGCCGGCGACGATGCGGCACTGTATAACGCACTATTACTTGCGCTCCGTGATGCCGCCAAAGTCCCTGGCCGCAAAGTTGTAATCGTGTTTTCGAACGGCCCGGACAACGCCAGCATGGTCGCCCCGGACGACGTCCGCGCCGTCGCCGAGGACGAAGGCATTCCTATTTACGTAATCTCAACCAACGACGTGAATCGCGATGCGATCTCGTCCAATGTGTTCAAACGCATCTCGCAGCGCACCGGCGGCCAGGTCTTTTTCGCCAAGACGTGGCAGAAGCAGGTCGAGGCGTTTGAATCCATCCGTGAATCGCTTGGAAACTCCTACACAGTGACCTACTACCCGCAACCCAACCCCAACGACGGGTTCCGCCGCATCAACATCGAAATCGTGAGCGATGCGGCAAAGAAAATGCGCGTGCGCGCAAGACCGGGATATAGGCCGAGCAGAACGTTCTGATAGGAAGAGACGCGGGCATGCGGGGCGGCGAACGCCTGATTTGTGCCGACGGTTAGCGCAGGGGCCTCCTCAACTCCGCTAGCGCCTTCTCTCCCGTCTCGAAGAACTCGCGCTCGCGCGCGGCGCTGCCCCAGCTCAATCCCGCGCCGCGATACTGCTTCATCTCCGCCTCCCAACGATCCGCGATTGCCCGTCGCGCCTCCGGCAACATCACCGGACCACCCGGATACATTGCGTTTGTGTGTGCCTGAACATCCGGCTCATCCTTTTCCTTCTTCGCACGCACGCGCGCTGCATACCAAGAATCCCCTGACGCCTTCACGCTCACAGCCAACCGCCGCGGCTCACCATCGCCTTTGATCGCAGCGACCACTTCCCCATTGCGCACGATCTCCAATAGTTCCAATGGCCGGAAGAATGCCGCCGTCGCGCGCGCCTCGCCGCCCTCCAACGCCAGTTCAACGATGGGTCCGTTTGAGACGACCACCTGTCCCTTGCGCACACCATCTGCCCAAGCCGCGAAGCCACCGGGTTGCGCCGCCGGCTTTTTCACCAGTGCCCTCTCCGGCCCCAGCAGCGGCACCCAGCGTGGGTATGGTTTCAACCGCTGCACGTACACCGGGAAGTCGCTCCCCGCCACTCCCGTGATGCGAAAGCCCGCGTTCAATAGCTCGTACCATGGCTCGGTAGTCAACACTCCGAACTGAAATAGCTCAATGAGGTCCAACTTGCCGAGCGCCAGGTCCATATAGAACGTCGACTTACTCGGCCTTGCACGGAAATGCGCGTACCCAGTCAACGCTCGGGCCTTACGAGCCAAATCGAAGAGCAGCGTGTGGAACGGATAGTCGTCCGGAGTATTCGCCAATTCCTTGCCCGTGCTCATCGGCCGCACCAACTCCTCGCCACCCAGCATCAAAATATGGCCGAACGACTGGTTGCGCGTTTCCTGTCCGCTGCGGATTGTGTATCCGCGCTGGGCAAATTCGCCTGCCCGGCCGTATGCATACTGCGGCGCGGCATCGCTCTGTCTCTGCAGCGCAAGGAAGTTCGCCACGTTCAGATCCTCGGCCTCGAGCCAGGCGAGGAACACGGGATTCTCCCGCTGCGTCCGTGTCAGGTGGATGTGATCGTCGGCGGATATCCATTCCTCAGGCCGCACGCCCTCCCATGCCTTCAAGGAAAGTGTCACGCTGCGCGTTTCATCCGCCTTCAATTCAAACTCGACGCGCGCCGGCGTATAGAAGAATCCTCGATACGCCTCCATTGCATATTTGCCCGGAGGGAGGTGGAAACTCGCGCTGCCCTTCAGTAGCAGGTAATGATATTCGTCGTTGCAAATCAGTTCCATTACATCGGGATCACCGCCGTCCATCCACAAACGGTCGCGATAAAAGGTATCGCTCCTCACCGGCAACACGGCTTGGACCGGCTGTAACCGGAACGGCTCCCCGTTGCGGAGCAGGTAAATTCGCGCTGGCATTCGCGGTTCCGTGCTCACTGTCACTCGTGCCGACGAGTTCGGCGGTGCCTGGCTTCGCAGCGCTGCGACAGCTAGCAAAGCGCAGAAAACGGTAAGGGCGGCCCGGCGGGAAATAGGAATCATCGAACTGGATTGTACACACACTGGAGTTCGGCGTGATATATACTCCCTGCAACGAGGAGCGCTTCATGACTATCCGGACCGCCGTTGTCGCGTTGTTCTTCACTGCTAGTGGGGTGTTCGCCCAGCAGGATATGGGGGTGATTACGGGGCTTGTCACTGACAGTTCCGGGGCCACTATCGCCAATGCCCGTGTCACGGTAACGAATACGGAAACTAACGAAGTTCGTACGGTTGAGACTGCCGCGACAGGCAGCTACACGGTCGGCCCGCTGCGCATCGGACTGTATCAAGTCGCGGTTGAGCATGGCGGCTTCAAGCGCGCAGTCGTTTCCGGACTTCGCGTCAGCGCGCAGGACCGTGTCCGTGCGGACGTTGAGCTCACCGTCGGCCAGATCGCCGAAAGCGTCTCGGTCACCGCCGAAGCGCCGCTGCTCCGCGCCGAAACAACTTCGCTCGATTACGTTGTGGGTCAGAAGGAGATGCGAGAGCTACCGCTGAACGGCCGCAACTTCCAGCAGTTGGCATGGCTCACATCCGGCGTTATTCCTTCCACACGCAGCCGCGACCGCGAGTCCGGCTTCAACGCCCACGGCCAGCCGATGACCCAAAACAGCTTCATCGTCGATGGCATCGACAACAACAACAACGTGATGGGCATGCAGGACCGCAAGATGCAGGTGGTTTCTCCCTCGCTCGACGCTGTAGCCGAGTTCAAAGTCCAGACGTCGAACTACTCCGCCGAGTTCGGCCGAAATTCCGGCGCCGTCATGATCGTCAGCATCAAGAGCGGCACCAATCGTTTCCACGGCACCGCATACAATTACCTCCGCAACGACCGTACCGACGCTCGCGACGTCTTTACCTATGTCGATCGCACCGGCGATGGCCGCGCCGATCCGGAGGTCCTCAAACAGAACCAGTTCGGCGCCACGTTTGGCGGTCCCATTCGCCGCGATAAAACCTTCTTTTTCGGCAGCTTCGAAGGCCGCCGCGAACGTCACTCGCTCACCGATCTGGGAATCGTACCCACCGCCGACGAGCGCAATGGCAGCTTCAACCCAGCGCAGGTCAGCGTACGCGATCCGCTCACAGGGCAGCCGTTTGCCAACAACACAATCCCCAGGTCCCGCTTTGATACCACTGCCGCCAAGTTGATCGAACTCTGGCCCTCGCCGAACTTCAGTGGTTTTGGCTCGCGTGAAAACTTCACCAGCGGGCCGGCATGGACTGCCACGCGCGATCAGTACGACTTCCGCGTCGACCACAACGTCACGGAGAATGACAAGATTTTCGGCCGTTTCAGCCTGAATCGATTCGACAACCTAAAGGCCGGCATCTTCCCCTCCCCCGCCCGGGGCGGCCAGAATAACGATCGTGCATTCGACGACAACGACGCCCGCAGCGTCGCGTTCTCTTACACGCGCATTCTCCGCCCAACGCTCGTTAACGAATTCCGCTACGGCTTTATCCGCCAGAAGGTCGACAAGAGGGAACTTTCCGACGTTCTCTCCAGCGAGATCAACGCGAAGTATGGGATTAATGGCATTCCCGCAAACGATCGCCTGTTCGGCCTCCCCAACTTCGCCTTCACCGGTGCGTTGACCTACACAGGCCTCGGCGAGCCAGGCTCAATGCCGAATTTCAAAATCCATCAGGTCCACCAGTATTTGGACAATCTCTCCTGGAACCGCGGCAATCACAATTTCAAGTTCGGCGCCGACGTTCGATGGAACCGTTCCGACATCTTTGGCGGTGCCACCGGACATGGCAACATTTCCTTCAATGGAAACTTCTCGCGCATCAGCTTCGGTGATTTCTTGCTCGGCATGCCGAGCTCGGCCGCGCTCACGTCATTCCTGCAAGGCGCCATGCGCTTTCAGAACTATATGTTCTATGCACTCGACGACTGGAAGGTTACCCCGCGCCTCACGGTCAATCTCGGCCTCCGCTATGAGCTCTCTTCACCGTGGGTCGAGAAGTACGACAACATGAACCGCCTCGACCTCGGCAATGGCGCCAATTTCGGCAACATCGTATACGCCAATGCGTGCGGCAGTTGGTCCTGCCGCGGGCTCGTCAACAATGACACGAACAACTGGGCGCCGCGCATCGGCTTCGCCTATCAGGTGACCAATCGCACCATCTTCCGCGTCTCCAGCGGCATATTCTATGGCGGTCAGGGTTCGCTCGGCGCCGACGCCCGGGGTATCAACAACTGGCCTTACAACCGCAGCGTCACCGCCCAATCCACTCCCACGAC
>Ga0075421_100011576_pt1 | contig 10932 bp, 10 predicted proteins | sample SoiMetdeltSBSDD5_FD_75292 | JGI IMG/M metagenome (GOLD analysis project Ga0075421, IMG submission 75292) | Bulk soil microbial communities from a Populus tree surrounding site in Tennessee, USA - Soil MetaG P. deltoides SBSDD5 | ecosystem: Environmental > Terrestrial > Soil > Tree plantation...
AGCGCCGCGTACGCGACAGCTCCGCCGACGACAAGGTAGGCAACATTCTTTCCGACGAATTTCGCCTTCTGCCCAACCTCGACCTTCGCGAGCTCCACCTCTTTCCTGACTAACTCGCTCATCTGACTTGCGAGATCACTAAAGAGATCGCCCAGCGGCTTGTTATCCAGCGCGCGGTTTTCATTCATCCGTTGCATAGAAGCACCTCCAGACATCACTAAATAGCGTCAGTAGTGGTTGGAGGCCTCACGGCAGTAACGTTCGGCGTCGCAGGTGCGGGCGCAGGAACGTTCGCGGTTGAAGGTCTCGGAGCAGGAATATCTGCGTTGTATGTTTTTCGCGACTCAACATCCATTGAACTCTTGATAAGACGCGCTCCCGCGAACCCGAGCAGAAAGGCGCCGCCGAGCAATAACGCCGGCTGCCGTCGTCCAAAATTCTGCACGTCGTTTAGAAGTTGTTTTGGATCCTGCTCACGAATGTAAGTGCTCAGACGTTCGAGGCTATTCGCTGCCTTGTCGCCGTACTCGGCTGCATAACGTGCAATCGGTCCGCCCTCTCCTTGCGTCAGATTCTGTCCAAACTGTCTGACGGCCTGGACAACTTGAGACAAGTCACTTGCAGCGCTCTCCTTTTGCCGAGCGAAGGTAGAACCTGCTCGTTGTTGCACTTGATTTACGATGTCGCCTGTTGCTTGTGAAGCGGTTTGCAGAAGATCTTGTTCTCCCTGAGGAGCGTTCTGTGTGTTCTGTGTGTTCTGTTGAGGCGAGGCTGAAGCCTCATTTCCGGGCTGCTTGCGGGCCGGCGCCTTCTTCGACGCAGCCGCAGCCGCAGTACCTTTCGGCTCGTTTAAGTTCTCTTTTCTTTCCATTGAATCCCCCTTGTTGACGCGTTGCGTTTGCAAGCTCCTTGCATTTAACGATCCAAGATTCGATCGTGCGCTTGCGGACGAAGGCGAGTTAAAATATTAAGTGACTTCAAGTGTTAGGCTTGATGCTAAGTCAAGTGGACACATTCGAGTGTTTCAAACCCGAGCACGCGGTTTCATACACTGTATATGATCTGGAGTCGACGGGAGGCGGCGTAAAATGACAGAAGATGAAAGTCAGAACATGCTGCGCGGTACGCCGGATAAAAAATCGAGATTCACATTCAGGTTGGGCGAGACTGTGCGCATCAAGGTTGGGCCATTCCAGAATTTCACGGCCGAGGTTGAGGGAATCAATCAGGCGAAGGCCCTGATTAAAGTGAGGGTGAATATCTTCGGACGCGCGCAGCCAGTTCAGTTAAGATTTTTAGATATCGAAAAGATCTCATCGTAGGCAAAGCCTATCATCCGATCATCGTAGCCTTACCTCAAAAAGTCCGAATCATTTTGGACACAGTCCTCATAGATGACTGTGTCCAAGAACGATTCCTCGTAACCGAGAGTCATCGCGACATAGCACAACGCGCCCTGCGATCGTTTACCCAGTTTTGCGGGATGAGATAGTCTCGAGAACCGAATCTTACGTTCGCTCGCGCGCCGTTAGGGGTCAGGTAAGTTGTGCCGAAAGAAGGATGACCCAAAGCGTCCTGGCACTTATCCCCGTTTTCCAGACCGTAGCGATCGTACCAGCCATTGCCGGCGGGATTCGTCAACAGGCCATTGAGCGCATGCGCGAGATTAGCGACCAGGGCGTCGCCGGCATAATTATCGTTTGGCGTTGGCCCCGACGGTGAGAACTGAGGTCCGGCGACACTCGGACAACGATTAGGATTGCCGAGGAAGATATATCTCACGATATCGCCGTTGACGATGCCTTGTCCGTGAAATGGTGGGGCTGACGGTGTACAGAAACCAGTTCCGCTGGAAGCTATGTCCGCCGAGGCCACGATGACATAAATACCGTTTCGATCTTGTGGCAACTGGAAACTGTTTACCTGATAGGAAATCAGGCTCACGATATCTGACTGCGAAAGGTCAGGGAAGTGTGAGTAGGAACCGTCAATCACGTCCCCGCCGTAGATGAATGAACTGGCTGCCGGCTGGCCGGAGGCATCTGTGTAAGTCGAATTGATCTGCGCGTACGGTGAGTTACCAATCGTTGTCAGGAAGTCTGCCATGAGCATCCTCGTTTTGGTGTCACCCGCACGACCGCAGTTATCGGCCCAGCATCCATACCAAATCATGTAAATATTTCGAATCCCGGGTAATACAGGACCATCGTGGTAGAGTATTTTGCTCGTCAGCTTTTGAGTCTGCGCTGTTATTGAGAGCGCGCATAAAGTGATTATCGCGATCATGTGCAGTGCTTTTTTCATTGTCTTTTCTCCTGTCGGGTTTATTGGCAGCCCAGGTCGGTTTTGATCTGGGTGGCAGCGTCAACCAGCTGCTTGGCTTGATCGGCAGTTAACTTCTTGCCGGACTGCGCCTGGCTGGCATTGATAAAGGCGGTGAGTGAATCGCAGGCTGTTGCTGTGTTTGCACCGTTAACCGCGGCGAGCGCATCCTGCAACTTGGATAACAAACTGGCTTCGGTCCCATCGTGAAGATCGAAACTCTGGACCACAGCAATCAGATCTTTCAGTTGATCAACGATCGAATCGTTGAGCTGGAACGTCACCTGATGAAGGTCCCAGTCGCCGAATGGTCCAAACATCATATAGGCGATTCGACTGACGCCATCGCAGCCGGTAACAACATCGGCGTAGTAACCGCCGGTGTTGGTAACCTGATACAACTGTGCGCTGCTCAGGTCATACAAAAAGATCTCGGGGTTACCGGAAGTTGATGGCGCAAAACGCGATACAAACACGATCGCGTTGCCCGAAATGTGCGGGTCGTATTGCTCATCCGGCATTGGTAGGTGCATCTCAGTTGAGCCGCCCACCCGCTGAAAGTAAACATCTTCGTCGCCGCTCTTATCGGACGTGTACACGACGAACTGACCATTGGTGTGCGGGTAACGATCCTCGCCTGCGCCTGTAAGCAGTCGCGGTGTAGCAAAGACGCCGGGACCAGTTTGAGTGGCAGAGTAGATGTCACAGCCGGTCCCATCGGGCTGGCATTTCTGCCAAACGACAACGCTTCCATCCGCGCTCACTTCCGGATCCCGATTCAACATCGTGTCGTTAGTTAATTGCGTTATGGTTCCGGTGTTGAGGTCATGAACGTATATCTCGGCGGTTGGTCCTTCCCAGCGTCCGTGGTCGAAAGCGACCAGGTTCCCTCCGATTGAGGGGTCGAAACCTTGCCCGGGAATTTCAGTTGTGGACTGCAAGGCGATGTCGTAGATAGCGATACGATTGACAGGCTCGCTCCCCGACACGTCGATGCGAGTAAATGCGATTCGCCTGCCATCTGTGTCGGCCAGAAAGTCCAGGCCTATGCCGGGCACGACGTGTTCCGTGTTAGTGGCAAAGTCGAAATACTTGATTGACTCCGTGCCCTCCTCATCATTGAAATCGGTGTAAGACGCCAGGTTGCAGGCGACGTGCGGATACTCCTGGTATCCCCGAGCGACTTTGATTGGCTGCGTGGTACCGGGCAGCATTGGTATCGTGGTTGTCTGTGGAATTGATGTGAAATTACTCCGTGCCGCAAGCGAAGTTGAGATAGTGCCAAGGCTCACCATTGCTGCGATAACAAGTAGAACAATTAATCTTCGGGCTAGCATGAGATTGCTCCTTTCGAGTGGTTCAGTTAATGAAGGAAATAGGGATCGAGAACGTTGACCTGCGTGATGCGGTCAACAGGTAAGTTATTTCGCTTCGCGGTCCGCCTGATAGCTTCAGGCGAAGGCGCATCGTAAATACAGAAGCTCCGCTGCCGATTTGAACTGACGTAGGAGTGAATCCACGTCACATCGTCTTCGCTATTGGTTAAGACAATGACCCGGCATATTTCGGCGCCTTCGTCATTAGTCGATAGCTTCAAACCATCCGGAAAAGTTCGTTCAACCAAATATCGTGGCATCGCGATTCCTCCCGTCTCCTTTGCCAACGTTCAAGCCGCGGGCAGAGTAGTGAAGCGGGCGTCAGGCGCGCATCGGAGGTGTTCCCTATTTTGCGAAGGGGAGTTCCCTATTTTGGTTTTATGAGGTCAGACTGAAGGGCGATTGAAACTGCCTCCGCGCGGGTGCGCGCGTCGAGCTTGGCGAGAATGGCGGAGACGTGGTGGTCAACGGTTTTAGAGGAAATGAAAAGGCGCTCGGCGATCTGGGCGTTGATGCATCCCTCACTCATTAACGAAAGCACTTCCATCTGCCGCGCTGTCAGTCCCGCGGGATTTTCCACCGTGCTTTGTCTTGGTCCGCGCGGAATGCCGCGCACGCCGGTGGTTCGTAATTTGTGCCGCAGCCTCTCGGCAGCGGGTTCAGCGCCGAGCTTTTCAAACATTGTGAGTGCTTCGAGTTGTGCTGCTTCGTCTCCATCGGAAAGTGCAACTGCTTCTTCGTATGGACAGCCGATTTCCTTCCAGCGATCTGCGGCGGCGCGCCAGTTTCCCGCGAGTTGAAGTGCATAAGGTTCAGCAATCTCTTGCTCTGTCGAATGAGTGACGCCGGCGCGCCATAACCAGAAGGCAAACTCTCCGTGTAACCACGGATCTTTTTCATCTTTCGCCATCTGCAAGATCGATTGAGATTCGGCTACCACCTGCTCGATGTCGCCGCTGAGCCACGCCATCTCGGCACGAGCTGAGGCAATCGGCGAGAGGCGCGAAATCTCATTCGTCTGCACCGCTAACTGATGTGCTTCACTAAGTGCCTGCGATGCATCCGGATCGCCACGACGCAATCGAACATGGCCCAAAATGGTCAGTGCGAGAACGCGTGTTACGCTGTACCCGCGACTGCCCGAGCACCAATGCGACATCGTCTGTCGCCATGTCCCAATGGCCCGTTTCAAAATGCACGCGCGCTCGCGCCGTTGTCATATAGTAGTTGCACGATTCAAGATCGTGTTCTGTCGCGTAGGCGATGCCTTCGTTCAGGTAATGCAGCGCCAGCTTATAATCCCGATTCCAAAGTGAGAGTGCGGAAATGTTAGTGAAAGCCCGTGAAGCATGTTCTTCGAGATTGTGAGCCAGCGACAACCGAAGACTTTCTTCGAGCTTCGCGCGACCTTGTTCCTCTCGTGCAAGCAGTTGCGCGACACCAACATTGTTCAAGGCATGAACAAGAGTTTCGGTTGCGTCAAACTTCTCTGACAATTCGATAGCGCGCGAGCCCCAAACGATTGCTTCATTCGGTTGGCCCGCGAGCATGTGCAGTTGAGCGCGATTGCTGTAGGCCCAGGCCAACTCCGGCCCAGCGGGAAGTGCTTCCAAAAGCGTTATTGCTTCGCGCGCATAGGCCTCCGCCTCTTCGTTACGGCCGAGATACCACGCGAACCGTGACATCCACCTGAGGTTATCGCCCTGGCGCAACTTGTTGCCGAGTTGTTTCCAGATCTTAAGAGCTTCGAGACGAGCATCGTTCGCGTCGTTAAGTTGTGCGGTCACGTAACACTCGTAAGAACGATGTTCGAGCAGCACGGCTCGCTCTGCGGGCGGCAGTGTACCGGCATATCGCAAAGCCGTTTCGTAATGCGACGCTGATTCACGGTGAGCGTTCAACGCGGCTGCTTGTCGTGCCGCGATCGGAGCATATTCAAGCACTGCCGAAGCATTGCCCGATTTCGCTGCGTGATGAACGACGCGCGCGAGGTCGCTTGGGGCGCCACGGCTCAACAACGCTTTCAGAACTTTCGCGTGCATACTCTGCGCGCGTGGCGCGGGAAGTGAGTCTTCTACTGCTCGTCGTGCAAGCTCATGGCGAAATCCTATCGATGTGTTATCCAGCACCAGGATTCCGGCGTCAGCACATTCTTCGAGCACGTCGGTAGCAGGATTGATACTCTCGTTAAGCAACCACACTTCGGCTTTCGCCGGCACGACCGAGATCAATTCCACAACAGCACGCGCAGCGGGTGTCAAACGTACGAGCCGTGAGAGCACCGCATCGCTGACACTGACAGGCACGCCCTGATCCTCGCTGGCCAGCGCCTCGGTCACGAAGAAGGGATTGCCGCCTGTAACTGCATAAAGATCATCCATGCGCTTGCCGGCGCGCACCGCAAGTTGATCGACCGCGCCTTGAGAAAGCGCCGGCAGACGAAGACGTCGCACGCTCGAACGCGGTAAGTCGCCGAGCACGAGTCTCAGCGGATGTTCGGCGCGCACTTCGTCATCGCGATAAGTAATAATCAGTAATGAGTTGAGCTTGTTGATGCGGCGGCCGAGAAATTTCAGCAGATCGAGCGAAGCTTCATCCGCCCAGTGAACATCTTCGATGATCAGAATGGTAGCGATGTCATTTTGCAGCTCATCAAAGACGGTGGAAAAAATAGCGGCACGAGGAGCTTCATCTTCGAGCAGGGTAATGAGGTTGCCACGAAGCTGCTTGGCAATGTCGTAGAGCGGCCCGAGTGGACGAGGCGTAAACAAGGCATCGCACCCGCCCCATAAAACGCGACACGCGTTCGTTTGTCTTTCCGCGAACTGTTCAACAAGCGAAGTCTTACCGATGCCGGCTTCACCAGTAATGAGCGCGACACGCCCGTGTCCGCACATAACTTCGGCAAGCGTGTCCTGCAATTGCTCGAAAAACTCTGCGCGCTCGATTAGCTCCATGTCAGGAAACGCGCGAAGTTTATCCTAGCAAGGCCGAAGGTTTAAATGCAGAAGGGATGTATTTGTCGTCGACTTTTTAGCTCTGTATAGCAGGACGGCGACGTGGGATTGCCGTCTCCAATTCATACGGGGCCTTCGAGACCATTTCACCAACGAGGTGTAGTCTCGGAATTCCATCGATCATGGGAGGTATTTTAATGAAGTCGCGACCGTCTCTCTTTCACTCACTCACGCTGTTATTTGCCATCATCGTATGTTTCAGTGCCGCCGGCCAGGCCTTTGCAGCCGCTCCGCCGGCACCATCGCTGATCTCTCCAACGGACGGCGCGATCGTCTCTCAGCCGTTCACGATTTCCTGGAATGCGGTCAGCGACCCTAGCGGGATCATCGCTTACAACTGGCAGGTCAGTTCGTCATCGTCATTCACGTCGGTACTCCTTCAATCTTCGACCAACGGCGCGACGCAGGATACCGTCAGCGGCCTCGTCGACGGCAACTACTTCTGGCGCGTGCAAGCCGTTAACGGCGAGTTCCTTCAGGGAGCCTGGTCTCAGCCACGCAGCTTCACGCTCACTGGGAGCAGCGCCGGTTCGCTAAGCGCGCCCAGCCTTGGGCCGCCGAAGGGCTACTCTACTTTCCACCCGTGGGAGGTGATGACTTTCAACTGGAGCGCAGTCGCGGGCGCCGCGTCATACGTGCTCCAGTATTCGATGGACTCGAGCTTCCCGGTGTCTTCGAGCGGGGAGTTTGACAACATTCCGGACACGACCTTCTCATTCGCCGTTGCCAACCCAGAAGGTAATTACTTTTTGCGAGTTTTCGCGGTCGACGCAAACGGCATTTTCAGCGCGCCGTCGAACGTCATCTCTTTCTCAGTCTTCTATAACAATCCGCTGCCGCCTCCGCCGTCGCCGGTCGCGCCTGTGAACAATCCGACCTTAACGCTGCCGGTCACGCTCGAGTGGACGCACGTCGCCAACCCGCAGCCGAGCGGATACGAGATTCAAATCGCGCGCGACTCGTCCTTCTCGTCGATCGAGGTGGACGACCCGCAGCTCAACGGTCCGACACGAAACGTTCTGTCACTGACTTCGGGGACGAAGTTCTGGCGCGTACGCTCCGCACAGGGCGATTCTTCGCCGACCACTGCAGCGTTGACGGCCTGGTCTGCGACCGGCACGTTCACCATCAGCTCGGCCCCGCCGGCGCCGGTTTCTGTGACGCTCGCCAAGGATCCACTTTTCAGCGGTGAGTCAACTTCGGTCGCGGTGCAGTTGACGGCGGCAGTACCGTCGGGTGGCGCCAGTATCAGCATCAACAGCTCGAACCCGAGTTTGGTTCCAGTTCCGGCGACTGTAACGATGCCCGGCAACACCGCCTGGATGCAGTTCCAGATTCAGGCAGGTCAGGTGACCGCGCCGACGCCCGTGACGATCACAGCTACGTTAAATTCCAAGTCAGCCTCCGCGCAGTTCACCTTGCAGCCGCCATCATTGAGGTCGCTTACGATCTCGCCGAGCACCATCAGCGGGGGAGCGCAGCCGCAGGGGATCGCGATGCTCAATGGGATGGCTCCTGCGGGCGGAACCCTGGTGACTCTCACGAGCAACTCACCGTTTGTGAGTCCACCATCATCGGTACTCGTCGAGGCCGGCAGTTCATCTGCGTCGTTTGCGATTCCGACGAGCGCCGTGACGGCAAACACTACTGCTACAGTCACGGCCAGTGTCGGCAGCGCGTCTGCGCAGGCGCAGGTCACGCTGACACCTACGCAGCCACCTGCATCGCTGACGCTTAGTCCGACTTCGACGACCGGACTCGGCGGCAGCTCCTTCGCCACTGTAACGGTCGCGACGCCCACGTCCACCGACCAGATCTTGCAGGTCGCAAGCAGCAATCCCGACATCGCATCCGTGCCTAATGGCGTAATGATCCCCGCTGGCTCGACGACGGGCGGCTTTAACATCTTCACGAGTTCCGTCAGCACACAGACGGTCGTCACAATCTCCGTCTCCGGCGCAGGCGTGACCAAGACCGCCACGCTGACAATCAATCCCGATGCGCCGCAGCCGGCGGCAACACCAACCGCGCCGGCACTTTTGTCGCCTGCGGCCGATGCGAGAGTTCCGCAGCCGATCACCTTTGACTGGTCGGACGTTGCCAACGCGACGACTTACGAGATCCAGATTGACGATTCGAAAAACTTCAGTGCGCCGCTCACGCTTAGCCAGAAGGTGAACGTGTCGCAGGCGACGATTACGGGTCTCCCTGCGGCCCGGCTCTTCTGGCGTGTGCGCGGCTTCAACTCGGCGGGCGCTGCAGGACCTTTCTCCAGTTCGCGCCGGTTCACCGCACAGGCTGCTTCGACGCCGCCGGCTGCGGCCAGTCTCTCGGCCGTAAGTGTGAGTCCGACTTCTGTCGTCGGCGGAAGCCCGGCACAGGGCACGGTCACTTTAACGGGCGCAGCGCCGAGTGGCGGAGCTCTCGTGACTCTGAGCAGCGCGAACCCGTCGGTCGGCTCGGTGCCATCAAGCGTCACTGTCGCGGCAGGTGCTTCAAGTGTGACCTTCGGCGTTACCACCTCGTCGGTGACCGCCAACACCAGCGTCAGCATCACCGCAAGCTACAACGGTGTAAGCCGGACAACGACGCTGACCGTCACGCCTGCGTCTTCCACGCCACCATCCACCAGCCCGTTGCCCGCTCCATCGCTTCTCAGCCCTGCGGCGGACGCGCGCTTCAGCCCTGGCTCAAGCATCACCTTCGACTGGACGGACGTCACTGGCGCGGCAAGCTACACGATCCAGATCGACGACTCGGAGACCTTCACGTCGCCGATCGTGAACCAGAACACGACGGCCTCACAATTTACGACGAGTACGCTGCCGATGGTCAGGATGTGGTTTAGGGTGCGTGCGAACTCGAGCTCCGGCACGCCGGGCAATTGGTCGGCGGCCAGACGCTTCGAGGTGAAACAGTAATATGACTTGAGTGCAGTGAGTACTTAAGAATCTGCCTCCAGTGAGGGCAACTACAATTCAGGATGTGGCAATCCCGCTTTGTAGTTGCCCTCGTGTCGCTTACTGTGTAAAGCGTAAAGCGTCGAGGATGCGAAGACGTGTGGCTATGAAGAAGCTGGGTAAAAGGTTATTAGTGGTAGTGTCGGCTATTGCGATTGCGGCCAGTGTGCTGGCCTGGCGTATATACTCATTCCGCAATGCTACTTCTGACGGTCCGGCCGACGCCGCGGTAGTGCTCGGTGCTGCCGTATGGACCACGGAAGTCTCGCCTGTCTTCAAGGAACGAATCAATCATGCGATCAATCTCTATCGAAAAGGCCGTGTGCGAAAGCTGATATTCACGGGTGGTCAGGGAAATTCAGGCGAGCCGGCGGAGGCATCTGCCGCTCGCCTTTACGCTCTACAGAGCGGGGTCCCAGCGAGTGACATTCTGATTGAAGACAAATCGCATACTACGTATGAGAACATTCTGAATGCGAAGCAACTCGCAGGCGCTCACGGAATACGCACGGTGCTAATCGTGAGCGATCCTTTGCACATGAGAAGAGCTGTGACAATGGCACGCGATGTCGGCTTCGAAGCCGCCCCGTCGCCGACACCGAGCACGAGGTATCAGGGAATGCGCAGCCAGCTAAGTTTATTGGCCCATGAAACGTATTACTACAGTGGTTACATACTACGCCGTCCTTTTTTATAGACCACTTGTCTGACGTGCTGTGAAGTCTCAACCCAAAATCATTCAACTCGCCGGTCTCGGATTCACGCTCGCATACGCTGCGTTCATCGTATGGATCTATGCGACGGAACCGCGCACCTTCAAAGAAGTGACGACGACTGCTGAAGTTGCCGCCGGTACTTATGAGATCAATCAGGAAAAATTCAATTCCGCACTCAACTTATTCCGGCGTGAGCAGTTTCGCGCGGCTCGGGTCGAATGGCAGCAAGCAGATCCGGCGCAGCGCGATGCGCGCACACAGTTCTACATAGCCTATTCGTTTTACCGTGAGGGTTGGGGCCGTGTTTATTTTGATCAGGAGTTGTTCAAGCAAGGTGTGGAGGCAATTAATCGAGCAATCGATCTATCGGCAGCCGGCACGCTGACGATCGATGATCCCGATCTGCATATGCATACGCCGGCAGAATTAAAGGCTGAACTTGAACAAGGCTTGGAACGCAACTGGAGTGACGTCAATCCACTCAAGGTCCTGCGTACAAGGAAGTGATAATGACGCAGACTAATCGTTCCAGAAACCGGGC
>Ga0075421_100011578_pt1 | contig 10930 bp, 7 predicted proteins | sample SoiMetdeltSBSDD5_FD_75292 | JGI IMG/M metagenome (GOLD analysis project Ga0075421, IMG submission 75292) | Bulk soil microbial communities from a Populus tree surrounding site in Tennessee, USA - Soil MetaG P. deltoides SBSDD5 | ecosystem: Environmental > Terrestrial > Soil > Tree plantation...
AGGCGCGCTCCCAGAAGACCCGCAGGTAGCGGAAGCTCACCGACGGTCGGCGGGCTTGTGCACGGCCTCCATCGCCCTGCTGATCAGCCTGACGGCGAGGGTCGCCGCCTCGGCGACCGCGGCGACGCCGGCCCACGCCAGATCCTCGAGCCCGTGGCCTTCCTCGGGTGCCTGCGCCTCGTCGGACGTCGAGAGCTCACTCGGGCGTCGCGCCGCATCGGGGCTCGGCTCGCGCTTTGGCGCCGCCCGTGGCGGCGGATCGGGCTTCGGCGCCGCCCTCGCGCCGCCGGGCCGACGGGCGCTCGCCGGGCGCTCGCCGGCCGCGCTACGACGGCGGGGACTCCGCGTCCCCGGCCGCGAGTCCGGCAGGTTGCCGAACACGCCACCCTGCCCGGCGTCGGGCTGCTCGCTGGGCCGATCCTCACTCACCGCAGCCCGTATTCCATCGCGATCTGCGGACGCGCGCGTTGCGCCTCCGCCCCCCGCGCGCCGGGCCGTCGCGGCTGGCGGGATGAGTGGGGTCCTGCGATTGGCCGTAACCGTCTTCGGGTAGCGGGGTTCAAAGGGTTTTCCAGGCGCCCGTTGTCGGTCTCCCTGGCCCCGAATCCCCCGCAAACAGCGGCTTCGCGCTTGACTACAAAAAAGATAGCGCTACGATTCGAACACACGTTTGAGCAAATCCGCGGCGGACATGGGAATCGAGGCGGGGCGTCGTGGACCCGGGTGGCATCCCGCGACCCCGCAACCGCGACAAGACCGACCAGACCAGGAAGGAAGACGTAGGCAAGCGATGCTGATCACGGAGCTTCAGGAGCTCGAGGAAGTCAAGAACCTGGTCGCCAAGGGTCAGACCGAGGGCGTGATCGCCTACGGCGAGGTCGCCCAGGCGCTGGCCGAGGTCGACGTCGACGAGGGCGACATCGAGGAGCTCTACGGCTTCCTCGAGGGGCACGGCGTGGAGATGGTCGACGACGTCGATCCGGCCCAGGCGTCGGCGGCCGAGGCCGAGCGTGCGGAGCCGAAGCGCGGCAAGCGCCGGGCGAAGACGGCGCTCGACCTGAAGCCCGACATGACCACCGACTCGCTGCAGCTGTTCCTCAAGGACATCGGCAAGGTGCGGCTGCTGACCGCGCAGGAGGAGGTCGACCTGGCGAAGCGCATCGAGCGCGGCGATCTCGACGCGAAGCAGAAGATGGTCGAGTCGAACCTGCGGCTCGTGGTCTCGATCGCGAAGAACTACCGCAACCAGGGGCTGCCGTTCCTCGATCTGATCCAGGAGGGCACGCTGGGGCTCGTGCGCGCCGCGGAGAAGTTCGACTACCGCAAGGGCTTCAAGTTCTCCACCTATGCGACGTGGTGGATCCGCCAGGCGATCGCCCGCGCGCTCGCCGACAAGGCGCGCACGATCCGGATCCCGGTGCACGTGGTCGAGAAGCTGAACAAGATCGGCCGCGCGGAGCGCAAGCTGGTCACCGAGCTCGGCCGCGAGCCGACCCCGGACGAGATCGCCGAGGTCACGGGCATCGATCCCGAGGAGGTCGATCAGATCAAGCGCTCAGCGCAGGCGCCGGTGTCGCTCGAAAAGCCGGTCGGCGACGAGGAGGAGTCGGAGTTCGGGCAGTTCATCGCCGACGAGAAGGCCGAGTCGCCGTTCGAGCGCGCAGCCGACCTCCTGACCAAGGAGGCGCTGCGCGAAGCGCTCGAGAATCTCTCCTATCGCGAGCGGCGCGTGCTCGAGCTGCGCTACGGGCTCGGCGGCGAGCATCCGCGGACGCTCGACGAGGTCGGGCGGACGTTCAACGTCACCCGCGAGCGCATCCGCCAGATCGAGAATCAGTCGCTGAAGAAGCTCCAGAGCCTCGCTGAGGCCCAGAAGCTTCGCGAAGTCGCCTGAGCGCCGACAGGCGCCGGCCGCCTGCGTCCTCGGTCGCTCGCGTGCAGAGCACGCCACGCCAGCGACCGGAGGGAGCGGTGCGAGCGCGAAGCGCGAGTCGTCCTTGGCGAGCTTGCCTCTCGGCGCTTAGCGCCGTAAGCCTGCTCGCGCTGCTACTGGTCATCGGGCTCACCGGCGGCCGTGAGGCAGCTGCACAGCTGCCGGAGGCTCGTCAGAGCTTCATCGTCGTCATGACCGACGACCAGGGCCCGGGCATGATGCGGGCGCTGCCATCGGTGCGGCGGCTGCTCGGCGGGTCCGGTGTGACGTTCGAGAACGCGGTCGCGTCCTACCCGCTCTGCTGCCCCTCGCGGGCGACCTTCCTCACCGGTCAGTACGCACACAACCACGGCGCCAAGGGCAACACCCGAGGCAGCGGTGGGGCCTATCAGTCGCTGATGGACCCCGAGCGCAACCTGGCGGCATGGCTCGATGCAGCCGGATACGACACCGCGTTCGCCGGCAAGTGGCTCAACGGGCTGCGCTCGCCGCGCACGGCGCCGCCGGGCTGGGACGAGTGGACCGGGCTCGTCGGGGCCGGGGGTGAGGGCTTGTCCTCGTATTACGACTTCGACGTCTTCGCCGGGCCCGGAAAGTCGCGCCACTTCGGCAGCGCCGCGCCCGACTACCAGACGGACGCGCTGACGCGCGAGTACGCGCTGCCGTTCGTCGCGGCTCACGCGACCGACCCCGATCCGTTCTTCCTCTGGCTGTCGCTGCACCCGCCACACGACGGGCTCGGCCGCCTCGACGCTGCGGGCCGGCGCTGCTCGCGCGATCGTCCCGACCAACGCGGCGGCGGGCAGAGCGCGATCCCGCCGGCGCGCTACGCGAGCCGCTTCATGCGGGCGCCGGTGCCGCGGCCCCCGTCGTTCGACGAGCGCGACCTCTCCGACAAGCCGGACTTCGTCGCCAGGCGCGACCCGATCGACGAGGGAACGCTGGAGAAGATCGACCGCAGCTATCGCTGCGGGCTCGCGGCACTGCTCTCGGTCGACGACGCGGTCGCCGGCCTCGTGGCCGAGCTGCGCACTGCCGGCAGGCTCGAGTCCACGACGATCGTCTTCACCGCCGACCAGGGGATCCTCGCGGGCGAGCACAGGCTGCTGGGCAAGAACCTCCCCTATGAGGAGGCGATTCGGGTCCCGCTCGTCGTCCGCTCGCCGGGAGTGCGCGCCGGGACTGTTGACGCCGACCCGGTGGTCAACGCCGACCTCGCCCCGACGATCCTCGAGCTCGCCGGCGTCGGCGTGCCTGACGAGCTCACGAGGGTGCTCGACGGCGTCTCGCTGCGCGCGACGATGCAGGGCGACGAGTCCCTGGCCGGGCGAGCGATCCTGCTCGAGGGCCGCAAGGAGGCGGTGCGGGCACGCCGTGGATTCAAGGTGCGTTCTTACGTCGGCGTGCGGACGGCCCGCTACACCTACGTCGAGCATCGGCGCGCGCGGGTAACGAATCGCGCCGAGGGCATCGAACTCGAGATCGGGGCCGGGCGCACTACCGACATCGAGCTCTATGACCTGCGGCGCGACCCGTACCAGCTCGAGAGCCGCGACCGCGATGCGACCTACGCCGCGGCCCGTCGAACGCTCGCCGGACTGCTCGGTCGGCTCGAGCACTGCGCGGGCGCCGATTGCGCGATCACGGCCACCGTGCCGCGGCCGGGGCGCTGACGTGGGCCGCTACCTTCGGCGTCCGGGGCTGTTTGGCACAGGGATGGGCACGATCACCAAGCGCGCGATCGCCTCGGCGGCCACAGTGTTCGTCGCCGTCGGGCTGACCGCGGCCGTCGCCGCCCCAGGAGAGCCGGCCGTCGCGGGAGCGGGGGCGCCGAACGTCGTCCTGATCACGACCGACGACCAGACCCTGGCCTCGCTGCGGGTGATGAAGCGAACGCGGGCGGCGCTCGGCGATCGGGGCGCCACGCTCGAGACCTACGTCGCGTCCTACCCGCTCTGCTGTCCCGCGCGGACGACCTGGATCACCGGACAGTACCCGCACAACCACGGCGTGATCGACAACCGCCCGGACACCGGCGGCGGCTACGAGAACCTGCGCGAGCCGGATCGAGTGTTGCCTGCCTGGCTCGACGCAGCCGGCTACGACACGGCGCTGGTGGGGAAATGGATCCACAACTACCCGGAGCTCGTCCCGCCGCCGGGCTGGGACGACTGGCGCGGGCTGGTGCCGGCAACGGCGACCCGCTACTACGACTACGAGCTGGCCGACTCGGCCGGCGGCCTGGTGGGCTACGGCAGCGGGGACTCCGACTATCAGACCGACGTCTTCACCCGCGAGTACGCGGTCCCATATATCCGGTCGCACGCGACCGACCCCGATCCGTTCTTCCTCCACGTCTCCTACACGGCGCCCCACTGGGGCGTGGGTCGCAACGACGAGGCGGGCCGCCGCTGCGCGAGCCCGAAGCCGTTCTCATTCGACACGGCGCGCGCGAAGCCCGCGCCCAGGCACGCGAACGCGTTCCGCAACCGCAAGCTGCCGCGGCCGCCGTCGTTCGACGAGGAGGACCTCTCCGACAAGCCGGCGATCGTCCGCAAGGAGAAGCCGATCACCCGCGAGGAGCGCCGCGACATCGCCAAGCGCTACCGCTGCGAGCTGGCGAGCCTGCTCGCGGTGGACGAGGGCGTCGAGCAGATCGTCGGCGCGCTCGAGTCCGCCGGGCTCGCCGGCAACACCTACGTGATCTTCACCTCAGACAACGGCTACATGAATGGCGAGCACCGGCTCCGCTCCGGCAAGCTCTACCCGTACGAGGAGGCGATCCGGGTTCCGATGCTGATCCGCGGCCCGGGAATCGCGGCGGGGACCCGGGTGGCCGACCCGGTGGCCGACGTCGACCTCGTGCCGACGATCATGGACTTCGCGGGGGCGACCGCGCCGGGGGCGGCGGCGCGCCCCCAGGACGGCCGCTCGCTGGCGCCGTACCTGGCGGGGGAGCGCGACCGGGGCCGGGCGGTCCTGATCGAGGCGAAGCGGCCCCCGCGGGCGGGCGGCGGGGGCGCGGTCGCCCGGTCGTTCATCGGCGTTCGCACGAGCCGCTACGCGTACATCGAGCGCTATGAGCTCGAGCTTGCGTCGGCCGAGGAGGGCCTCGACGCCCAGATCGGAGCCGGCGCGCTGACCGACCGCGAGCTCTACGACCTGCGGCGCGACCCCTACCAGCTCGAGAGCGTCGATCGCAAGCGCGCCTACCGTCGCACCCGAGCTGCGCTCGAGGACGCCCTCGCCCAGTTGCGTGTCTGCGCGGGGCCGAGCTGCCTGCTCGATCCCGACGTGCCGGCCCCGCGCAAGCGGCGCTGAGCGCGCCCCGGGGCGGCGGCGCTTCCTCCGTTGAAGCTACTTCAGTTGGTAAAGCATTGAGCTATACTCGGCCGCGCCGGCAGCGCCCTCCGAGATCAACTCACCGCCGCCCGGCCCCACATGGCTCCGATGACGGATCCCACCTGTCCAGTTTGCCGCACCGCCGAGATCATCTCCGGGAAGTGGACGCTCCTCGTGATCCGCGACCTGGCCGAGGAGAGTCGGCGGTTCTGTGAGCTCGAGCGCTCGCTCGACGGGATCAGCCCGCGTACGCTCTCGCTGCGCCTGCGGGCGCTCGAGGAGCACGGGATCGTCGCGCGGCACACCTATCCCGAGGTGCCACCGCGGGTCGAGTATGCGCTGACCGAGAAGGGCCGCGCCCTCGTTCCGCTGATCGAGGACATGCGCAAGTACGGCAGGCGCTGGCTGTTCGGCGCCCCGCAGTCGGGCGACGGGCGTTCCCGGGCCGCGGTCACGGTCTAGCCGTATCCTGCAACCCCGCTTGCAGGGGAGGATGCGGTCCCTTCCACCGCGAACCCTGTCCGCATGCGCGACCTGGTGGTGAACGAGGCGCTGGTGGCGATGGCCTACGACGCCGCCAAGTGCCTGCATGGGTTGATCGCCGCGGGAGCGGAGGTTCCATACGAGGTGCGTGAGCCGGGCGACGGCTCGCCGCTCTGCCGCTACGAGCCGCTCACCGAGCAGTTCGTACGCGACCACGCCGGCGAGCTTCACCGGCTCGACTCCTTCGGCGCCGCGTGCGCCGCGCTCGAGGCCGCCGGACTGGCCGGCGACTACTTGGAGGGCATGGGGATCGCCGTCCCGGAAGAGCCGCGCCAACGCGCGGAGCTCGCGGGGACCGTTTTCCTCTGCCGGATGTGGCTCGACAGCACCGACTTCACCCTCGACGACGATCGACTCGATGCCGCGATCGCCGAGCTGCAGGCCGGCGGCGACGGCGAGCCGGGCCAGATCGAGGTCATCGTCCCGCTGCGCGGCCTGCAGATGCCGGTTACGCGGCTCGACCTCGCGACGGCCTCGATCGTCCGCGCCGACACGGTCGACGTTCCCTCAGAAGCGCGCACCGGCGAGGGACTCGGGGTCTCACCGTGGGAGCCGGCGTTCCTCGCCGTTGTCCGGGTCGAAGAGCCCGGTCGGGGTGGCGGCGAGGACGCTGCCGATCCCGGGTTGGCCGCCGTCGAAGCTTTCCGTCGGCTGATCACCACCCTGAGGCTGTTCAAGGCCGGCGGCGTCGGCCTCGGCCCCCACGCATGGACGCGCACCGCCGGCGATCGCTGGCGGCGGATCGCGACGGGCGCGGGACGCCAGCGCCCGGGCGGCTACCGGCTGGTCGACACCGAGCTCGGCGGCTTGGCGGCGCTCTCCCGCGCCCTGTCCGCGTCCGGGAGCCCGTTCGCTCGCCAGGCTGCGGAGCGTCCGGGCTTCCCCGCGATGCTCGGCCGCTCGCTCGCGCGGTTCGAGGCCGGCCTCGAGCGCAACGTCGTCATCGAGGCGCTCAACGACCACCTGCTGGCGCTTCGGTTCGTCCTCGAGGGCGGTGGGCCCGCGGGCCTGGGCCTGTCGATGCGGGTGGCGGCGCTGTGCGCCGAGCCCGACCGCCGCGGCCAGGTAAAGGCGGTCGTCGATCGCGCCATCGGCCTCGAGCGTGAGCTGTGGAGTGGCGAGGTCGCGCCCGGCGCCGGAACGATGAGCCCGGCCGAGACGGCCGCCGCCCTGGAGGAGCTCACCAGGGCGATCCTCACCGACGCGGCCGTCGGGCACCTCGGGTCAGACCTGCGCACGACGGCGGACGAGATCCTGCTCGCCGACGGCCTCGCGGTCGGCGAGGGCGACGCCCGTCAGCGCGGCGGCACGACCGAATGGGACCTCGAGCCCGTGGCCGAGGAGGCCGATGCGCTCGACGAGGTCGACGAGCCGGAGGATGTCGACGCGCCCGCGGAGCCGGAGGCCGATGAGACCGAAGTGCCCGATTGGGTCGAGGTGAGCGAGGAGCCGCGCGGTGCGGTGGACGCCGACGAGCCCTCCCTCGCCGAGGAGCTCGACGGCATCGCGCGGGAGGTGTCCGGCCTCGACCGGCGAATCTCACCCGAACCGAGCCCCGACCCGGAGGAGGAGAGGGTGATCGCAAGAGCAAGACAGATCTTCGGTGGGCCGGCCGAGCCCGGGACCCGACAGCTGGCGCCGGTACCGGCCCGCGCAGGCGCGCCGGCGGAGACGCCGGAGCCCGAGCCGTCAGACGAGCGCGAGCGCGCTGCGGGTTCGAGCCCGGTCCTGCGCCTCATCGAGCAGACCCGCGCCGAGCGCAAGGCGCACCACGATCGGGTCGCCGGCCTGTTCCCGCGCCCCGAGACGACCGAGTGGGACATCCGCGAGATCGCCTACGACCGCAGGCGCCGCGCCGAGGTCTCCGAGGTCACCTAGCTTCCTCCGATCACCCCAGGAAGAGCAGGCGGAGCCACCGGGCGGAACGCTCGGTGGCTTACGCCTTTTCTGACGCCGTCACACCGAGGTGGCGATCGCGGCTCGTTCCTCGCTGCCGGACGCGAACAGGTAGCGGTTGATCTCCATCAGGCCGGTGAGGTCGTGCACGTCCTCGTCGAGGTATGGGACTTGGATCACCGCACGCGTTCGAATCTCCGCCGCGAGGTGCTCGACGTTGTGGTGGTCGCGGGCCGACAGCGCGGCGTAGTCGGCGAGGTTCGCAACCACGCGGTGGGCGAGGTCCGCGTCGCTGAGCGCCTCGGCGAGCTCGTCGGTGAGCGCGCCCGGATCGTCGGGGAGGTCCCACCCGTAGTGCACCTTGTTGACGATCACGCCGCCGAACGGCAGCTCCGCCTCGACGAGCTTGCGGTGGAAGTAGACCGCCTCGGAGATCGGCTCGCCCTGGGGCGCGCAGACGACCAGGAAGCTCGTCTGATCGTCGGCGAGCAGCTCGTTGACGCGCCGTGCCCGCTCGCGGAAGCCGTCGACCATGCCGCTGAACGCCTGGAAGAACTCCGCCAGGTCCTCGAGCAGGTTCACGCCGGTGATCCGCCGCAGGATCGAGAACATCATCGACGTCCCGCGGCCGAAGAGCTTCATTCCGAACCCGGCGGGCCGGGTGAACACCTGCAGCGCCCGGCCCTCGATGAACTGCGTCAGGCGCTTCGGCGCGTCGAGGAAGTCGAGCGCGTTGCGGCTCGGGGGCGTGTCGAGGACGAGGAGGTCGTAGCGGTCCTCGGCGTGGATCTCGAACAGCTTCTCCATCGCCATGTATTCCTGCGAGCCGGCGAGCGCGTTCGAGAGCTGCTCGTAGATCCGGTTCGACAGGATCTGGTCGCGCGTCTCCTCGTCCGGGGCATGCTTGCGGACGACCTCGTCGAACGTCTGCTTGGAGTCGAGCATCATCGCCCAGAGCTCGCCCTCGCCCGGATCGACCCCCGCCTCGGCGAACAGGGCGGGGTCGACCTGGCGCTCGGTGTTGCCGAGCTCCGGGAGGCCGAGCGAGTCGGCCAGTCGCTTCGCGGGATCGATGGTCAGGACCGCGACCTTCAGGCCTCGGGCCGCCATCCCGGCGGCGATCGCGGCCGAGGTCGTCGTCTTGCCCACCCCCCCGGAGCCCGCGCAGATGCAGACCCGCTTTCCCTCGAGCAGCTCGGCGACGCCGGCCATCAGACTGCGACCTCGTCCGCCACCTCGTCCGCCAGCACGCCGATCTCCTCGACCCCGAGCTCAGGCTCGAACAGGAACGGAAGCGTCGTCACCGGGGCCTCGGTGAGCTCCTCCAGCCGCGCGAGCTGCTCGCGCTCCGCCCGCGCCCGGCGGCTCTCCGAGGCCGCCGCGCGACACGCCACCCGGACGGCCCCCTCGCGCTCGGCGGCGAGCTCGATCAGGGCGCCGGCCTCTTCCTCGGGGAAGCGCTCCGGGTAGAGCCCGTTGCAGAAGATCCGGCTCACCTGCACCCCGACCTCGGACGCCAGATCGCGCTCGAGCTTCGCGGTCTCGTTGACCGGCATCTCCTCCGGCAGGGTGACGACCGCCATCCCGGTGCGCTTGCGGTTGCGGATGAACTTGTCGAGGATCTCCGCCTGCTGGCGGATCGGCCCGACGCGGGCGACGTTGGCGAACGTCCGCGGCGTCTGCAGGAACCCGACGCCGTGCCCGGTCGCCGGCGCGTCGACGATCACGAGGTCGTAGTTGCGGCCCTGCTTCACCTTGCGGTCCTCGAGCGCGAGCTCCCAGATCTTGCCGATCGTCACGAGCTCCTTGAGCCCAGGTGTGGCCGCGGCGAGGTAGGTGAAGATCCGCGACTTGAACAGCAGGTCGCGCATCGCCTTGACCTTCAGCTGGAGCAGGACGTACTCGCGCAGCGACTCGTCCGGGTCGATCGAGATCGCCCAGAGGTTCTCGGCCATCTCGACCTCGTGGAAGCCGACCTCGGCGCGGTGAAAGACGCGCGAGAGGTGCTCCTGGGCGGAGACCTCGCAGAGGATCGTCCGCTTGCCACGGCGCGCGGCCGCCAGGGCGAGGGCGAGGGCCACCGTGGACTTGCCCACGCCCCCCTTGCCGGTGACGATCACCAGCCGCTTGTCGAGCAGGCCGCGGATGCCCCGATCATTTCAAGTTGCAGACGCAGGAAAGGCACCACCGCGTGCGAATAGTCGCGAACGTATGGGACTTTTCAACCGCGGAACGCGGTCAAACGACGATCGGTGGGGGGCCCGTGAGGCCGCCCCGGTGAACGACGAGGGACCGGGGAGCGACGGCGGCCCTCCGGAGCCGCCCGAACCCGTCTTCGAGGAGCCGGCGCTCGAGGAACCGGTCGAGGCGCGGCCGAACGCGCAGGAGGCCGTGTCCGAGGATCCGCCGGAGGCACCGCTCCCGGCCGAGGAGCCCGTGGCCGCGGCGCCCGAGGAACCGGCGTCCAAGGCGCCGGCGCCCGAGCGCGCCCCGGAGCGAGCGCCGGCCAATCCGCCCGCGGTTCCCGAGCCGCAGCCCGACGACGAGCTCCGGATCACCGCCAGCCAGGCGATCAAGCCGACCCGGGCCCCGGGAATCCCCGGGGCGGTGAGCGCCGAGGAGGAGCCCGAGCGCCGCGCGCAGGTGATCTCGTTCGCCAACCAGAAGGGCGGCGTGGCAAAGACGACGACCACCCTCAACCTGGCGGTCGCCTTCGCCGAGTCGGGCCACGACGTGCTCTGCATCGACCTCGACCCGCAGGGGAACCTGACGATGAGCCAGGGGATCGATCCCGACAAGGTCGAGCAGTCGATGTTCGACGTCCTCGTCCACCACATCCCGATCCGTCAGGTGATCCAGGAACGCGAGATCGACATCGCCGTTGCCTCGATCGACCTCGCGGGGGCGGAGATCGCGATGTCGATGCAGATCGGGCGCGAGCGATCGCTCGAGAAGGCGCTGGCGGCCGTAACCGACGACTACGACTTCGTCTGCATCGACACCCCGCCGAGCCTCGGGCTGTTGACGATCAACGCGCTGACCGCGTCCGACAAGGTGATCGTCCCGGTCCAGTGCGAGTACCTGTCGATGCGGGGCCTCCTGCAGCTCCAGAACACGCTCGAGATGATCCGTGAGAACCTCAATCCGAGGGTCAAGATCGAGGGCATCCTGCCGACGATGCTCGACTCGCGCACCGTGCACGCCAAGGAGGCGGTC
>Ga0075421_100011580_pt1 | contig 10929 bp, 10 predicted proteins | sample SoiMetdeltSBSDD5_FD_75292 | JGI IMG/M metagenome (GOLD analysis project Ga0075421, IMG submission 75292) | Bulk soil microbial communities from a Populus tree surrounding site in Tennessee, USA - Soil MetaG P. deltoides SBSDD5 | ecosystem: Environmental > Terrestrial > Soil > Tree plantation...
ATCATCACCTCATCAGGTCAGGTGGAGTAAGCCACAAAAAGCTGTTTAGTGTCGATGAGGTATTGATCGGTATGATGTCAAAAAATTTTTAGTCTGGTACTTATAGCGGCAAGAAAAAAGACCACACGGTGAAAAACGTCCTGCTGGTCAACGCCCTCCTCACGATCCTCTTTCTCAGTGACACCTACGGTGGCCGTGTGCATGATCTGCGCATCGCTGAGGCCACCCCCTACCCGCTCCCGGCTGGGAGTGGGTTGTGGCAGGATCTGGGCTTCCTGTCGTTCACGCTCCCTGAGGTGGAGATCCTCATGCCGACGAAGAAGCCCCGCGGTGCGGAGCTGCCCCTGGAGCAACAACTCGCCAACCAGGCGCTGCACTGCCGTCGGCTGCGGATCGAGCATGTCAACAGCAGTGTGAAGCGTTGTCGCATCGTCAAAGACCGGATCCGTCTGTGGAAGGAGGGCGTCCGCGATCTCGTCATGGAAATCTGCTGTGCGCTGCATAATTTCCGGGTGCGTCTTAACCCTTGGCAGCCAATGGTTTAATCGGGATAAACTCACATGTCGTTGGCGAAGAGGAGCGCAAGATTCGGACCAATCCCACGGCGCGGGTGACCGATCTGCTGCAGCAGGTATTTGGGAGGTAGGGCGTTCGGCAATCGAGAGATACGAAGCCAGACGCATGGCCTCTCCACTTTTGCAACACTCCCCCTTCGAAATTGAGCGTTGCCTTCACGACACGACTTCACTAGACTGGTGCCTACTCTGGTTGTCAAGGGAAAGTGTCCTTTTAGGAATGCTTTCGCCCAGAAGCAACCGCCTCGTGTAGGAGCGGAAGAGGCCGTGTCCTACGCATAGAGGGGCGCCGTGAGCATCAATGCAAGGAGGAGGTGGAAGATGGGAACCTATCTCAGTGCCAGAGAACTCGCGGAGGTTGAAGCAGCGGAAAACGCCTTCCGCTCTCCAGTGCCGACCCAGATGATCTCGAATGGCGAGTTCAATCCGCTGCCCCAGACTGCCCAGCAGAAGCAGGTGGAAGCCCGCATCAAAGAACTGGCCGATATCCACGGGGCCAAGCAGGGCCTGGACCGTCGGCAGTTCCTGCGCACCAGTTGCGGCATGGCAGCGGCCTTTGTGGCCATGAATAGTGTGTTTGGGAACCTGTTTGAGGTCTCAGAAGCTGAGGCCGCAGAGCCAGCACAGGCCGCCGAGCGGGCGGAGACGCTCAAGGGGCAGTTCATCTTCGATGTCCAAACGCACTTTGTGCGCGACGACTACCAGCAGGAAGGCATCTTGGGCATCCCGCAGTACGGCGCCGAACATTGGAACACAGGCCTTGATAAGACCAAGCTGAATCTCTACCTGCTGAAGTTCGAGAACTACGTGCGGCAGATTTTCCTCAACAGTGACACGACCGTGGCCTTGCTGAGCGGCGCGCCCTTCGACGACAAGTCGTGGGAGTTCTTGAGCAATCCGGCGATTGGGGACGCCGTGAAAATGGTCAACAAGACGGCGGGCAGCACCCGCATGCTGGGACACGCGATTATCACCCCAGGGCAACCCGGCTGGATGGAGGAGGTGGATCGGTCCCTGGAGCAGTACCGTCCCGCGAGTTGGAAGATGTACACGATTGGCGACCCATTATCGGCCAAGACGAAATACCCCTGGCGGCTTGACGACGAGAAGCTGGTGTATCCCTTCTACGAAAAGGCCGTGCAAGCGGGCATCCGGACCATCTGCGTGCACAAAGGGCTGATGCCAGCGGATTACGAACAGAGTTGGGCTGGGGTGTGGAAGTACAACACGCCCTGGGATATAGGCAAAGCCGCCAAGGATTGGCCACAGTTGAACTTCATCTACTATCATGGCTGCCTGCGCGCCTTCCTGGAACCCCCCGACAACGTCCTGGCCGAGTTTGAGAAGACTGGCGAGATTCAGTGGGCCAGTGAACTGGCTCGGATTCCCGAACAGTTCGGTGTCTCGAACGTCTATGCGGAGATGGGCACCAGCTTTGCGATGACGGCCACGGCCAATCCACGCTTTGCGGCCGCACTGCTGGGCACGTGGATCAAGGGCATGGGGGTGGACCATGTGCTGTGGGGTACCGACTCCGTGCTCCATGGTTCGCCACAGTGGCAGATCGAAGCGCTCCGCCGGCTCGAAATCCCCGAGGACATGCGGAAAAAGCATGGCTTTGCCCCCTTGGGCGAGGCCAATGGTACGGCAAAGAACATGATCTTTGGGCTGAACTCAGCCCGTCTGTATAACCTCAACCTGCGGGCCGAGCACCAGCCATTCACCCTGGACAAGTTTGCCCAGCTCAAGGAGGAATATCGGCTGGCTGGCACACTGGACACGCTCCGGGATAACGCCGCCTATGGCTATATTGCCAAGCGGGCCTAATCCACGGCTCGTACCGTCAGGGTCCCTAGGCCTCCCTGGCTTTGCGGTGTCCTCTCCTATCTGACGCAACGAAATCCGACCTCCAGGTGGCGGTCGGTGGCCAGGTCATAATTACGGTAGGCAGCGCGGAGCTGGCCGCGGTGGCTGCTCCAACAGCCTCCGCGCAGGACCTTATAGGGAGAGGAGGGGGGGCCAGGGGGGTTCCGGGACGGGGCAGAGCGGTAATAATCTTTTTGGTAAGAGTCCTGGCACCATTCCCACAGGTTGCCACTCATGTCATAGGCGCCATAGGGACTCACGCCTTCCGGGAAGCGGCCTACCGGCATGGTGAGCTGCTGCAAGGCCTCCAGGCGCAGCGGCGCTAAGAGTTGTCGCCATTGCGTATGGCTCACAATAGGCTGTCCAAACGTCAATTCCGCGTTGTTGGCATAGGCGGCGTTCCAGGTGTTCCCCCAGGGGTACTCTTGGCCGCTGGGGCCCCGGGCCGCCTTTTCCCATTGCGCTTCTGTCGGGAGGCGGCGACTCGCCCAGTGACAGTAGGCATACGCATCGTACCAATCCACCCCAGTGACGGGATGGGTGGCTCCGTTGAGGCGGCGGTCGTGCCAATAGGCCGGAGTCGGGTCCTTGTGCGGCGGTGCCTGCGGATGCACATAGTGCCGGCCTGCGGACGCAAACACGGTCAGAAATTGCGCGTACTGTTGGTTCGTGACCTCAAACTTGTCCACGTAATACGCGTCGAGGTCAATGGACCGTTGTGGAGTTTCCACCGTAAAGTACTCGCCAAACTGGGCCGCGAGGGCTTGGGCCTGGCCGGTTGAGGTGCCCCGTACAAACACCCCAGCAGGCACATACACCATCACCGCCTGATCTTTAGCATGCAGGTATTCGCCAGGGACCGTCCCTTTGCGGACTCCCGCAGGTACGATCTCGCCGTACCAGCCCACTGCCGCCACCGCCGGGCGAAAACTCCTTGCCATGGCAAGTCCCACGCACACCACCAAGGCCATTGCGACACCACCACACAGCCGTTGACCAAGGGCATGCTTCATCAATGTTTCTGCACCCACTCTTGCCAGCCGGCGGGCTCTGCCGTGCCGGTGATTTTTTCCAGCGCCGCCGTGGCCTTAGCGGCACCAATCCCCACGTGCTGTCCCCATTTGGTCATGACCAACCGCATCAAAGCGGGCACCGCTTGCTTCAGCCGCATGTCCCCCGCCATGTCAATGGCTTTGAAGGCCACGGCATCGGTGCTATCCGTGAGGCTGGCGATCACGGCTTTTTGCGCCCGCTCATCGGTAGACACCCGCGTGTTGATCACCTCCAGGAGCATGGAGCGCACGTGCCAATCAGGATGCTTGGCGGTGGCTCGATAGAGACTTTTCCATGCCTGTGTATCCGTCATCCGGATAAGCACGTCCTGCGCCGTGGTCAACACCTGCTGGGTGTGTTCCTCGGGGAGTCCTGCCAAAACCTGGTCGGACAACCCCGCATACACAAGAGCCATGGCTGCGGCTTCGGTGTTCGCCTGACCCACGCGCTGAAAGACGGCCAGCAGCCGCTGCAGGTCACCGGTCTGTTTGGCTTCCACAAAGGGGGTGAAGGCTGCTGAGGACAGCGCTGGGTCAGCCGCATAGGCTGACCCAGCGCCCAAGACCACAGCGAGGCTAAGAGACCAGGTCAATGCCCGCGACCGTCGCCAGCGTTGCCAGCGTGGCTTCCCCCAGAGAAAAAGGCCCGTGAGGTTTTGGACGAGCATCAACCCGGCGACTGCGTCTAATAAGTACTTGCACCAGCTCCCCAGCAGCCGACCGCTGTGGAGATCGTGCAGGAGTTGATACAGCGTTGTCTGGCGCCTGGAGGAGTGCGGTCCGTAGGGCGGCGCCAGAGCGATGTGCTCCCAGTGTGATGGGGTCAGAGCGAGCAGGCGGGAGAATGGCTGCTGTAACAACTGGTTGCCAGAGGCAACATACAAGGTATCTTTGCTGGCGTACAGGGCGTCTACCGGCTGATCCAGCAGGCGCCACCAGTGGCGGCCATAGTCGCGGCTGACCTGTAAGCCCTGCGCATTGCCCACATAGAGGTAGTCAAACCACCACGGGCCAACCAGCAAGTGCTCGACCTGCTGTGCCACCGGCGCCTGCATCTCGGCTCCCACATTGGTCCAGTGCTGCCCTCGATCTTCCGAGGCAAACAGCCCATACGTATGACCAATCCACAGGCGGTCAGCGTGGGTCGGACTAATCGCTAAGGTCCGGAGGTGGAGACGCACTGGCCCCTGCCAGCGGTTGTGGTCGAACTGGGGTGGGAGCCATCGCGTGGGCAGGCCGTGGCGGACCAGGGCTGGCACATCCTCGGCGTGCAGCAAGACCACGCCCGTCAGTGGAAAGAGGACAAACAGCGGCCAGCCTACCAGACCACCGACATGGTGCAGTGTGCGCAACACTTTCGACGGCACACGTCGGGGCGATTTTGGCGCGGTCTGACGGACAGGGCGGCGCCGGTACCAGACCACCAGCCCTGTCGAGGCCAGCAGCAGCACCACCAGGCCAAAGCTATGATTAATCATCCACCAGTGTTGGGCGCTCAGCAACTGGCCATTGTGCAGCCACAGCGCCACGGCACTCCAGTCTAACACGCCGACATGGCGCTGCTCACCGTACGGCAGGCTGAACGCCAGCCGTTCCCATCCTTCGTCGGCGTTGCGAGCCAGGAAACGCCGATACACCAGCCCCTGCTCATCAATCACTAGCACCATACCGGGGGGACCATACAGAATATTCTGTATGCGGCTGTGGGAGAGGTCGGCGTCATCGGAGTCGCCAAACGGCTCCCAACTCTTGCCGCCATCATCCGAACGGGCGAGTCCTCTCCCTTTACTCGCCACAATAATGCGCGGGCCAAAGGGATACAGCGCCAGGACAGGTGGAAAGAGCCCCTGAGGGGGCTCTAAACTCCCTGGGATGCGCTCCGTCAGGTCTTGCCAGTGCTGTCCGCCATCCTGGCTGAAAAATATGCCGTATCGGTGGGCAGCATAGAGCCACCCTTCTGGGCTAACCGCCACGGACCGCAGCAGCGCTTCCCAGGTATTCACCTCATAGAGAGACGGCAGCCATGGCGAGCGGAGAGGAATGTCCCGCAGCCCGAACTGGTCCAAGGGATAGATCAGTATGCCAGTAACCACCAGCATCAAGAGGAGTACCAGCGAGACGAAAGCGCTCCAGATATGGATGTGGAACCACCGTTTGAAGTTTACTCGCCTGTGCCGTTCCTTGGTTGTCTGCATACTCACTCATCCAGACACGCTTGACACTTAGGCATTGCCCCTGTGAGCCGCAAAAATTTCAAAGCGTAGAGAGTAAGTATGCAAACGACAGGGCTGCAGGGCCATCGGGTACATCGGTTCATCGCCAAGATATCCAAGTAATGCTTGCTGGTAATAACGGCTTCGCAACCCATTGAAAATCAACAACACTCGTATGAGGTTTTCGAGAAAAAGCATTACATGAAGTGCACCACCGGATTCTTGCCCTTGCGTAAAAAGTCCCCTGCTGCTCGCTGCATGATCCTCGTACCCGTGAGAGCGACACTCCCTCTCGGCACATGCTTGTGCACTCTCTCCTGGCCTCAGCCTTGGTGGCATCGCGCACCCAGTGCTCGGCGATGGTGGTCCCGAGGTCTATGAGCCGCTGTGGCTGCCTCCTCGCCCGCTCTCTCTTCTGATGGCGCGGAGCCTCACCGCCTTGCCTGCAGGCCGAGACCGAGACAGTACTGGCCCACCATCTCGATGTTCGATGGTGCCACCACCGCGTGCTGGGTGGCGACGTGCACGTCGCGGAAGCAGCGTTCGAGGCGGCTGCTCGCATAGATCGCGGTCGTCCCGGCGGCGTTGCACATCAGGTCCACGGCCTCCGCTGCGCTCTGGGCCGCGTGGGCGCTCGCCAAGCGGATGCGCGCTCTGAGATCGTCGTTGAGGGCCTCGGAATAGGTCGGGTTGTAGGGCAACTCGTGCACGGTCTCGTAGAGAAACGCGCGTCCGGCACGCAGCAGGGCCTCGGCACGGCCGACCCGCTCGTGCGTCGTGTGCTGGGTGGCGAGGGTACTCGTAGCCAGCACCGGTGTCTTGGTCCTGGCTAGTGCCGTGAAGGCGTCGATCGCATCGCGCGCGATGCCGAGCGCGACCGCGGCCACACGAGGTCCTGCATAGGCGACGAAGTCTCTGGTGGAGAGGGAGCCGGGCTCGGGCGGGCCATCGCGGAGGATCGGGAACGACTGCGCCTCCGGCACGAAAATGTCGGTCACCTGCCAATCGTGACTGCCGGTGCCACGTAAGCCTGACGTGTGCCAGGTATCGAGGATCTCACACTCACCAACGGGCAGGAAGAAGGTGCGGATGTCCGGCCTGCCGTCCGGGCGGAGGCGAGGCGTCCCATGCACTGTGACGGCGCTGCTCCCAGCCATCCAGTCCGCCTGATGACAGCCGCTCGCAAACGTCCAGCGCCCGGTCAGGCGGAAGCCTCCTGGCACAGGGATGGCCGCTCCCTGGGGTAGCAGGGCGCCGGCAATGACGGTGCTGGGGCCGCCGCGGTACACCTCCTGCAGGGTCGTCGCCGGGAGGTACGATGCCGCGATCGCGGCGTTAGACGCAATCATCACATTCCAACCGACGGAGCCATCCTGCTGCGCGAGTTCCTCGATCGCCGGCAAGACGGTCTCTTCATCGACCTCGTCGCCGCCCACCGCTTTGGGCGCCGACATTTGGAAGACACCGGCATCGCGGAGGGCCTCGAACAGCGGGCGCGGCATGTGACGCTCCTGTTCACTGGCGTCGCGCCACTGCGCCACGACCGGGGCCAGGGTCCGTACCCGCTCAACCCACTTACTCCTCTTGACAGCCGTGTGTGTCGTCATGGCTCCCGCTCCTTTCTCCACAGGGATTTCTCGAGCACTACAAGGGGGTCGGCAAAGAACTGTGTAAAATTTCCGATAGGCGTCCTCCCTTGCCGAGGAGGACGCCCTTCGGAAGATCATAAGCACCGCTCATTGTGGGCCGATAAGGGCCGGCTACCGGCATTGCGCTCCAAGCTCTATAGGGTGACCGTGCGGCGTGTGGCGATAGGCGTCTGCCCACGCTGCCTTGCGCTCACGGAGGGCGGTGAGATCGGTCAGCTTCTTCTCGGCCACCAGCTGTTCGAGCGCCGCAAGCCAGTGCTCAAAATAGCGCGAGCCATCATCAGGTTCGCCGCGCCCCACAGCCGCTTGGAGTTGTGCGCCCAGGGCTGTCGTCCACTCCGTCCACGTGAAGTGCCCCGCCGCGGACAGCTGCACAGCCATCGCAAACGCCTGTGCCTGCCAGGGTTCGGCAAACACGGGGCCTCCCTCGTCGCGGGGCAACAGCGGTGCCGCCGCGAAGCGCTTCGCGGCGGCGTGTGCATCAGGCTGGCTCAAGGTAGTCCTCCCACATATCAATGTACAGTGAGTCGTGCGCAGACGCTTCTTCGCCCCACAACTCGTGCGCCGTAAAGTGAATCAGATAGACATGCTGTGGCTTGGGCTCGGCCGACACGCGCTCACTGTCCGGCAAAGTGAAGATGCCGCGATCGCGCTCCACGACACCCGTCTTGCCGCGCGTGTACCGCGGCATACGCGTGTGTGTGGTCGGATGGATGTTGCGCCCGCGCACGCGATCGCCGACACGGAACCGCGGCGCCAGCGCGATGTCCTGCTCCGTCCGAGGGGCTCTGAAGAGTAGCTCGCGCGCGACCACCGGCGTCACCACCGGTGTCGCCTTCACCACATCCGGATCGGCATGCCCCCGCTCCACCTCGGCGCGGGTGACGATTCCTCGCTCAATGAGCCGTGTCACGAGCGCGGTGTACCAGCGCTCGTAATAGTTCATCCGCAGATAATCTGCGGCCGGAATGCGTTCGATATACGGCCGCAAGGCGCCCACTTGCATGGCCTGGACCAGCGCGAACACCCTGACTTCCCATGCCTCATGGAAACCAGGCTCGTTTTCGTGGTATCCGAGCTCACCCAGCCCCTGCATACCGCCCATATCGTGGATGCCGTTCATGCGCCATCTCCCACACGGGGTGAGGCGACTTTGGCGACGCCGATCATCGCATCGCGCGTGACCAACATGGCAAGGTCGGCTTCACTCATGGATTCCGTGCCTTTCGGGCGCTCCGGCAGCACCAGATAGCGGGAAGCCGCATTGCTGTCCCAGACCCGTACTTCGACAGCATCGGGCAGGTCCAACCCCAGTTCGCTGAGCACGCCACGGGGATCCATCACCGTCCGCGAGCGATAGGCCGAGGACTTGTACCAGGTGGGCGGTAAGCCCAACACCGGCCAGGGATAGCACGAACACAAGGTACAGACGATGACGTTGTGCACCGAGGGCGTATTCTCCACGACGGTGAGCTTCTCACCCTGCGGACCGGAAAAGCCTGACTCTGCGATCGCCGCGGTGCCGTCATCAAGCAGACGTTGCTTGTAGGCGGGCTCGACCCAGGCCCGCGCGACGACCTGTGCCCCATGGCGCGGACCAACCCTATTCTCGTAGGTATCCACCAGCACATCCAGTGCTACGGGATCCACCAGTCCCTTTTCCACTAGGAGCGACTCGAGCGCTTTGACGCGCAGGGCCGGATCCGAGGGTACATCCGTATGGTCTTGGGCGTGATCAGAGTGCCGTTGACTCATGGGGTTCTCCCCTAAGTAAAAAATCCCGCCGCAAGCAGCGAAGCTACGGAGAGGAAGCGATTTCTCGTGGGCTGAAAGACGTTTTCTGACCGACGAGTTTACCCTTATTCCAAGGTGATTTTTGAGTCATGGTTTTACTCTCACAGAAATAAAAGCCATCATTTGGGAAAGGAGTATACTGGGATACTACCGATACGCAATTGATTTTATGAAGATTTTAGACCGTACGGGAATAGTTGCTTTTTATGGAAGCAACCTTTTTTCGGGTAGAAATGGACGTTGAAGGAAGGTAGGACAGGCCCAACGGAAATTTTACACAGTTCTTTGTCGACCCCGGGACAGGCCAACACTCCTGACCACGTGCATACGGGGGGACAGGCAACGTCACATGCAGGCCGCGTTGGGAAGCAACACACGCAGAGGAGCGAGGAAATAGGCTCTGGGCAGATTGCCAATGAGAAATGGCTCACGGCAAGGAGCAGCGCAATAATGCAATATCGCCAACTCCTGTATTGGCAATATATACCACACTGCCCCAGTCGACGAAAGCCCACCGGGTGCGGAGACGTTTTGCGGCAAAGTGTCACGTGCGACCCGTTGGCTGAAAGGAGGTGAAAACCTCCGGGCAAGCCGCAAGGCGAAACGCCTTGTAACTCTGTCTTTATGCAGGTGCAAATCCTGCCCCCCAGACGCAGGGGTGAAAGCGTCACCCCCAGCCCAGCGACTGGTCCTCAACGGGCTGAAGCGGGGTGAAACGGCGGTATCGGGAAGCCTCACCCCCGAAACCCGTCTAGCAGGCGTCGATGGATAGCGCAAGCGAAGAGACAGTCGAGCCATCGTGAATGCCACCCAGCGCAAGAGGCTGATACGCTGGAGCCAAAAGGCACAGGATAGGGCGCTGGCAGCCGTGACACTGACCAGCGTGCGTCGCCACACAAACCCGGTGGAAAGTCTCATCCTACAGACGCGAGCAATGGAGACAGGGAACGGAGTAACCCGCTGGTGGCTCTCTCTGCTTCACTGTGGAGAGTAGGTGCCAACCGGATGCTACCAGTGGGGAGGATGCCCGAAGAAGCCAAGGCCAGAGGTAATGCTCTGGATATGCTGACGTCGGGCCGGTGTCCTGAAAGGTAAAGCGGTGAGTCAGAGGTTACGTGCCAATACACAGGGTCCCTCCCTGATGGTGGCCTGGCAAGACATCCCCTGGCAGAAAATCCAGCGCCATGTCTTCCGCCTCCAAAAACGGATTTACCGAGCCACGCAACATGGACAGGTCAGAACAGCACACAAGTTGCAGAAATTGCTGCTGAAGTCATGGTATGCCCGGCTGCTCGCCGTGCGGCGTATCACCCAAGATAACCGCGGTAAACACACCGCGGGCATTGACGGGAGAAAATCGCTCACCCCACCCCAACGGTGGCGCCTGGCCACCGCACTCCGTGTCAATGGCCAAGCTGCGCCACTGCGACGCACCTGGATTCCGAAACGGGGGAGCCCCGAAAAGCGCCCGCTCGGAATTCCCACCCAAGCCGACAGGGCACGCCAAACCCTCGTGCGCCAAGCCTTAGAACCCGCCTGGGAAGCCAAGCTGTCCCCGCATACCTATGGCTTTCGTCCGGGTCGCTCCTGCTGGGATGCGATCGAAGCGATCTTTCATGGCATCAAGTTTCGGCCGGGTCGTGTACCTCTCCGCTGCGGATAATTTAATCATGGTAAACCCCCGGCTCTGCCGGGGGACTCCCAAAGTTTGACAGTTCCGGGAGTCTGCCGTTCGTCGTCTTCTCGGTTTTGGGTTTTGACTTTGCGATTGCGGTCAGGC
>Ga0075421_100011585_pt1 | contig 10925 bp, 8 predicted proteins | sample SoiMetdeltSBSDD5_FD_75292 | JGI IMG/M metagenome (GOLD analysis project Ga0075421, IMG submission 75292) | Bulk soil microbial communities from a Populus tree surrounding site in Tennessee, USA - Soil MetaG P. deltoides SBSDD5 | ecosystem: Environmental > Terrestrial > Soil > Tree plantation...
GCATTTCAGCCCTGGTGCTCGAGGAAATCGAGCCGGACGGCGACCAGGCGCGGCGTTGATCCCGCCCGATGTTCCTCGTTCAGCTGCTACTGCCGCTTTATGACAACGCGGGGCAGCGGGTGCCGCGTGAACGCTTTGCGCAGCTGCGCGATGAGCTCACCCAGAAGTACGGCGGCGTCACTGCATTTTTCCGTTCACCGGGGCAGGGAACGTGGAAAGAGGAAAGCGGCAACGTCGACGAGGACGAGATCGTGATGTGCGAAGTGATGGTCGAGACGATCGATCGAAATTGGTGGGCAGACTATCGCAGGACGCTCGAGCAGCGGTTCGGTCAGCGCGAGCTGATCGCGCGGTTTTCGCCAATCGAGCGGCTATGACGGACAGCACGATGCCTCGTCGGCATGGTGCTTGCTAACCCGGTGTTGCACCCTGCAACGAACTCAGAGGAGAAGAGCGTGGATATGAAGCTTGGCAGTTGTGTAGTGATTCTGGTGAGTGCCCTGGCGTTTTCCGCGTGCGAGCGGAAAGAGACAACGACGGTAGTGCCGGGGGGCGGCGCAGCAGCCCCCAGCGGGTCGGCGTCGTCTTCGACGACAGAGAAACGGGAAACGATCATCGTGCCCGGCGGCTCGTCCTCGTCGTCTTCGAGCACGACGCCCAGCAGCCCGAGCTCGAGCGCCAGCTCGAGCACCGATAGCAGTGCGTCGGGCGCGACGGGTGGAACGGGCAGCGGAGCCATGTCGAGCGGCGGATCCGGCGGGGCGGCTGCCAGCAGCGGCGGCACGAGCGGCGGATCGGCGGCCTCGAGCGGTCCCGGCGGCGCAGCTTCTTCGTCGACCAAGTAACGTTTATGCAGTTGCGCGGCCGGTACACGCCGGCCGCGCTTTCTGCAGATCGGCCGCCGCGTCGGACGCGGCGGTTTTCGCACGTACGCAGAAGTAATGCTACTCGACTGCCGGGGTTTCGGCGGCGGTCGTCCGCGGAGCGGCATTTGGCCGCGAGCTTACTTCTCTCGCGGCGAGCGCCGAGTCAAGAAAGGTCGTGAGCTCGGCTGGATCGATCGGCTTCACGAGGTGATGATCGAACCCGGCTGCACGAGAGCGGCGGCGGTCTTCTTCCTGTCCCCAGCCGGTAATCGCTACCAGCAGCGGATTACGTTTTCCGAGCGTATCGCGTATGCGGCGCGCCGTATCGTAACCGTTCAGAAGCGGCAGCCCGATGTCGAGCAGCACGACGTCCGGCCGCCACATGCCTGCGGCGCCGACAGCCTCGAGGCCGTCGTAACTTACGCAGACTTCGTTCCCCGCGAGCCGCAGCACGGCCGCGAGACTGTCCGCAAAGTCGCGATTGTCGTCGACGATCAGCACCCGGCGGCCGGATATGCGTGACCCTTCCATCCTGCTGTCACGCGAACCGTGCTCGCGCGAAGTAGTGGCCGCAGTCGGCAGACGAACCGTGAATTCGCTGCCATGCCCGACGCCGTCGCTGTGCGCATGGATCGTGCCGCCATGAAGCCGCACGAGCCATTGCGAGAGCGCGAGCCCGACGCCGAGGCCGCCGCGGGACTGCTCCATCGAGCGACCCACCTGCGTGAACATCTCGAAAACGCGCTGCAGGTCCTCGCGCGCGATACCGACGCCGTTGTCGCTCACGCGCACGAGCGCGTGATCACCATCGCGTCTCGCGGAAAGGCGAATCGTTCCGCCGCGATCGGTGTATTTCGCCGCGTTGTTCAGCAGATTGCAGAACACCTGCGACAGCCGTGTGGGGTCGGCGTTCAGATACACAGGCTCCGGCGGCAGATCGATCTCGAGCCGGTGTTCCTGTGCTTCGAACACGGGACGGGTCATTTCGACCGCGCTGTCGACGATTGCGCGCAGGCTCACATGCTCGCGCCTGAGCTCCAGCTTGCCGTGGCTGATGCGCGAGAGGTCGAGCAGATCGTCGATGAGCCGAGTCATCTGCTTGAGCTGCCGCTCGAGCACGGCCCGCGCCTGTTCGCATGCCGCCTCGCTGCGCGGCGCGACGCGCATGATCTCGATGGCCGTCCTCATCGGCGCCAGCGGATTGCGCAGCTCGTGCGCGAGCGTCGCAAGGAACTCGTCCTTGCGCCGGTCGGCCGCGCGCAGAGCCTCAGCGTAGCGCTCGCGCTCGGCGATATGGGAGCGGATCTGGTACTGTCGATTGCGGGACCGCAGCGCGCTATGTACTGCGCTCACCAGCGTTGGCACGCGCGTGGGCCGCTCGAGCACCGTTACGTTGCCGAGGCTTTCCAGCGCCTCGGTGATGACGGTCGAATCGGCACCGCGCTCGGAAAGAAGCAGGATCGGCGGCTCCGACCAGGGCGGCTGTTGGGCAAGGACGGCCGTCAGGTCGCGATACGCACCTTCGGCAAGCGCTTCCTCGGCGATGATGAGCGCCGCCGCACCTTCCTCCATCGACAGACACAGCTCGCGCATGTCCGCGCATACGCTGCACTTCGCGCCGGCCTCGCGCAGCACGCCGCACATGAGCTCCGCATCGCGGCCGGTCGGCGCGAGCATGAGCACGCGCTCGTCGAGCGGCGAACGTGTGGCGGGCAGCATCAGTGCTTGCCCCGTATGGGCGGGCCGCTACCTTCGTAAACCGGAGTACCCGTGAGCACGCCGCGAAACTGGTGCAACGGTTCGCCCACCTTTATGCCTTCGGAGCTCAGGCGGAATTCACGTATCGAGCGCTCGTGAGCACCGCCACGCTTCTTAACCACCGAAATGGCTTGATGCACTTCGCCGCCGGCTTCGAAATACCGCAGCAGTACGACGGCATCGGCGAGGTAGCTCGCATCGGCCGGTGTCTGCATGTTCGGTCCGATCAGGCCGCGCTGAGCGCCGACGATGATCGTGGCGACGCCTTTCTCCCCCAGGTAAGTGAGCAGCTCGTGCAATTGAATGAGCAGGAACCGCTCTTCCGGAAGGGCATTGAGGTATCCGTTGAGGCTGTCGATGACGATCACCGCGGCGCCGCGCTGTGCTGCCGCGGCTACCGCGTGCAGCAGCTCGCCGGGGCAAAGCTCCGCCGGATCGACCTGCTGGACGCTGATGGTACCGGCATCGATATGAGGCCGAAGATCGATGCGCAACCCCGCGCATCGCGTCACGAGGGTGTTTACCGACTCGTCGAACAGGAACATCGCTGCGTGCTGCCCGCGCTCGGCGGCCGCGAGTACGAATTGAGCCGCAAGGCTCGATTTGCCGGAGCCCGCTGCGCCAGCCATCAGTGTGCTCGTGCCGCGCTCGATGCCGCCGCCGAGCAGCACGTCGATGCCATGGACGCCGCTTGGAAGCTTCTCCATGCTCACTGGGCCACGGCTCTCCGCCGCAGTGAGACGCCGGAACAGCGCGATGCCGCCACGCCGGATGACGAAATCGTGATAGCCGGCACTGTAAGCTGCCCCGCGATACTTCATCACCCGCAGCCGGCGGCGCTCGTTGCCGTATTCCGGTTGGCTTTGCTCGAGCACGATGATCCCGTGCGCGAGCGTCTGCACGTGCAGCTCGTGTTCCCCTGCAGACGCATCATCCAGCACGAGCACCGTGCAGCCACGTTCGGCCAGAAACTGCTTGAGCGCGAGCACCTGTCTGCGGTAGCGCAGCGTGGATCCGGCCAGGAGCCGAAGCTCCGAAAGCGAATCGAAAACGACGCGCGCGGGCTTCAGCCGATCCACCGTCTCGCGAATGGCGCGCGTGGTTTCGGAAAGCTCCACTTCCGCCGGGTGAAACACGGTGTACTGCTGTTCGCCGCGCAGGGCCTCCTGGTTGGGCATTACCTCGAAGATGTGGAAGCCGTCGAGCGACCAGCCGTGTGAGGCTGCCACCGATCTCAGCTCCTGCTCCGTCTCCGAGAGCGTGATGTACAGGCCGCTCTCTCCGAGACGCGCGCCTTCGAGTAAAAATTGCACCGCGATGGTAGTCTTGCCGGCGCCGGGCGGACCCTCGATCAGGTAGAGCCGCTCGCGCGTGAGCCCCCCACCAAGCACGTCGTCCAGTCCCTGGATACCCGTCGCGGCGAGAACCGGTGAATCGAATCGCGCGGCGGTTTCGACGTTTACCGCCGCCGCGGAATGAGAGCCTTCGGGAGTTGTCACGCGAGGGACTTCATGCCGTTAAAACAACAGACTTGTTCATTTGTGGGTAAAGCCGACAAAAGCAGCAAGGGTCATGCCAAGGCGAAATTACACAGCGCTCCCTCGGGGGCACGGGCCCCGGAAAGATCTACGCCGCTCCTTCGGGCGCAAGCCCCCTCTATGCGCCGCGCGGCCCTTTTTATCCGAGGTCGGTGAAGGCGCGGCGAATTTCCGCGATCCGCATCTGTACGCCGGGGAGCTCCGCCTCGATGCGGATGCGGTCCGGACCCGCGAGGCGATAATTGCGGCGGCTCTGGACGAGCTTGAGCACCTTCATCGGCTCGATCGGCGGATGCGGGACGAACTGCAGCAGCACTGCGCTGTCGGTCGCATCGATGCGCGCGATGCCGAGCGGCTTTCCGAGTATCCGCAGCCGATGGCTGTCGAGCAGCACGCGGGTGGGCTCCGGCGGAGGTCCGAAGCGGTCGACGAGCTCCTCGCGCAAGAGGTCGAGGGCCTCTTCGCTGTCGCAGTTCGCAAGGCGTTTATAGAGAACGAGGCGCTCGTGCACGTCGGTCACGTAGTTGGCCGGCAGCAACGCGGGCACGTGAAGATTGATTTCGGTCGTGACACCGAGCGGCGCGTTCAAGTCCGGTTCGCGCCCGAGCTTGAGCGACTTGACCGCAGCGTCGAGCATCGAGCAGTAGAGATTGAAACCGACTTCCTGCATTTCACCGCTCTGGGATTCGCCCAGCACTTCGCCCGCGCCGCGAATCTCCAGATCGTGCATCGCGAGAAAAAAGCCCGACCCGAGCTCCTCCATCATCTGGATCGCTTCGAGGCGCTTGCGCGCCTGTGCCGTGATGTTGCCTTCGTCGGGCAGCAGCAGGTACGCGTAGGCCTGGTGATGCGAGCGGCCGACGCGCCCGCGCAACTGATGCAGCTGGGCGAGTCCGAAGCGATCTGCACGATTGATGATGATCGTGTTCGCCGTCGGCACGTCGATACCGGTCTCGATGATCGTCGTGCAGAGCAGCACGTTGAAGCGCTGCTGATAGAAGTCGCGCATCACGTGCTCGAGATCGCGCTCGCGCATCTGGCCGTGCGCGACGCGTATGCGCGCTTCCGGAAGGAGCTTCGTCAGCATCTCCTCCATCTGGCCGATCGATTCGACTTCGTTGTGCAGGAAGTAGACGAGACCGCCGCGCTTGAGCTCGCGGAGCGCCGCCTCGCGGATGAGCGCTTTGCTGTAGCGCGAGACGAACGTCTTGATGGCGAGCCGGCGCTGCGGTGCGGTCGCGATCACCGAAAAGTCGCGCAGTCCTTCGAGCGACATCGCAAGCGTGCGCGGAATCGGCGTCGCGGTGAGCGTGAGCACGTCGACTTCCGCGCGTAAGGCCTTGAGCCGCTCTTTCTGGCGCACGCCGAAGCGATGCTCCTCGTCGATGATGACAAGCCCCAGGTTCCTGAATTTCACGTTGCCCTGAAGGAGCTTGTGCGTGCCGATCGCGATATCGATGCGGCCTTCCGCGATTCCCTTGAGCGCATCCGCGGTTTCCTGCGAAGAGCGGAAACGCGAAAGCTCCGCGATCTTCACGGGCCAGTCCGCGAAGCGATCCGAAAATGTATTGAAATGCTGTTCGGCGAGCAGCGTCGTCGGCACGAGCACCACGACCTGCTTGCCGTCCGCGACCGCGACAAATGTCGCGCGCAGTGCGACTTCGGTCTTCCCGAACCCCACGTCTCCGCACACGAGCCGATCCATGGGCTTGCCGCTTTTCAGGTCTTCGAGCGTCGCGCTGATAGCGGAGATCTGGTCGGGCGTTTCCTCGAAGGGGAAGCTTTCCGCGAACGCTTCGTAGTCGTGCTGCTTCAGCTCGAACGCATGGCCTTTGCGTGAAGCGCGCTGCGCATACAGGTTCAGGAGCTCCGCCGCGGTGTCGCGCACCTGTGCGGCCGCTTTGCGCTTCGCTTTTTCCCACTGGCCGCTGCCGAGCGTATGAAGCGGTGCCTGCTCGGGGGCGGCGCCGCTATAGCGGCTGATGAGATGAAGGTTCGAAACTGGAACGTAGAGCTTGTCGCCGGCAGCGTATTCCAGCGTCAGGAACTCCGTTTCGCCTTCGCCCAGATTCATGGTCTGGAGACCGAGGTAGCGACCGATGCCATGCTGCTCGTGAACGACGGGATCGCCGACCTTCACTTCGGAAAGGTCGCGCAGCATGTACTCGTTGGTCGCGCGACGCGCTTCGCGGACCGTGCGCTGCCGCACCTGCGCGGGGTACAGCTCGTTCTCCGTCACGATCGCGACGCGTTGCGCCGGCAGGATGAAACCCGCGTGCAACGGCGCCACCCCGAGCATGAGCTTGTCGGGCGATGCGAGGAATTCGGCGTAGCTCGTCGCGGGCGTCGTCTTCAGCCCATGCTCGGCGAAATAGTCGTGCATCGTTTCGCGCCGTCCGGGGCTTTCGGCGAGCAGCAGCGCGCGACCGTCGAGCGTCTCGGCGAAGCGGCGCAGCCTGTGAAGCGGATCGTCGGCGCGACGTTCGACGCCGACCGGCGGGAGGGGGGCAGTGTCGTTTTCACCGCCACCGGAAGCCGCGCCCGCATCGGCGGGGTGGAGCTCGATGCGCGGATACCCTTTGACCGCACCGAAGAATTGATCCGCCGTGAGGAAGAGCGCCTGCGGCGGCAGCACGGGGTTCGCAAGGTCGCCGCGCAACGTTGCGTAGCGCGTGTTCGTGTCCGCCCAGAACGCCTCGATCGCACGCGCGAGCGCCGGATAGACACAGACGGTCGCGCCCTCTGGAAGGTAATCCGTGATGGTTGCGGTGTTCTCGAAGAAAAGCGGGAGGTAGTACTCGATACCCGCGGTCGGTATGCCTTTCGAGACGTCCTTGTAGATGCGCGATTTCGACGGATCGCCTTCGAAAGTCTCGCGGAACTTGCGGCGGAAGCGTGTCTGTCCCGCTTCGTCCATCGGAAACTCGCGCGCGGGAAGAAGCCGCACTTCATTCACTTTGTAGATCGTGCGCTGAGTGTCGACGTCGAAGCTGCGGATGCTTTCGATCTGATCGTCGAAGAGATCGATGCGATACGGCAAGGCGCTGCCCATCGGAAAGAGGTCGATCAGTCCGCCCCGGAAGCTGTACTCGCCGGGCGCGACGACCTGCGTCACGTGCGTATAGCCGGCCAGCGTGAGCTGGCGCCGCAACTCGCCGCCTTCCAGCTTTTCGCCCTCCTTGAAGAAAAACGTATGTCCGGCGAGATATTCGACGGGTGGCAGCCTGTAGAGCGCGGTCGTCACGGCAACGATCGCGACATCGAACTGCCCCTGCATCATCTGATAGAGCGTGGCGAGCCGCTCCGAGACGAGATCGTGGTGGGGCGAAAACTGGTCGTACGGAAGCGTTTCCCAGTCGGGAAACAGATGCACGTTGAGCGAAGTGTCGAAAAACGGGATTTCCTCGAGCAGCCGCTGTGCGTGAGATGCGTTTTCCGTGATCACGAGCAGGGGACGAGCGTGCGCGGCAAGGCGGGCGATGGCGAGGGCATCGCTGGAGCCGTGCAGAGTCGGGGTATACGTCCGCCGCCCGGTATCGGGCACTGGAAGCTGCAGCATGTTGCGCGAAAAAACGAGTGATTATAAAGAGATGGGTGGAGCGCCGTAAGGTTCACGTGGCGCAAAAAACCCGCGCGGCGGAACGCGGCGCGGGTCGGGAAGGGCAGGCGCGCTGGCGCGCGCCGTGGATCGGTTACTGCGCGGGAGCGGCGGGCTCGGTCTGCACCGCTTCGGGCGTGGCCGCCGAGGCAGTCGGCATTTCGGTCGCTGCCACAGGTGCTGCCGCCGTCGGCGCTGCCGCAGGTGTTGCCGGCACGGGCGCCGCGGCGACGCTCACTTCGGGATGGCTGCCGCTGATGGCTGAAGATGCGGCGGCCACTGTGCTCGCGCCGGTCTGGTACGGTGCAGCCGCGCTCTGGTCAGTCCCGGTCCGCTCGGCTTCCTGAGGCAGACCGGACGCGGCTGCGTCGGGGATTGGACGGTCGGCGGGAGGCGTGTCGACGCGAAGCTCGGTCGTTGCGGATTGCCGCGAGTCCACCAGAGCGGGATTTACGGCCGCGACGGACTCGCGATCGCGTTCGGTCGGCGCAGGCGTGCCCGGCGAGCTCGCCAGGAGCCGGTCGATTTGTGCAGCGGTTGCACCATCTACCGTCGCCGGTTCGACCGTAGCCACAGCAGCTGCGGCGTTGGCTGCGGCCACTGCGGCTGCCGCGTCGGCATCGGCTGCGGCCACCGCGATGCGCGTCTGCTCGACGCTCGCGACGTGCTGGCGGTAGGCCTGCATTTCTTCCGCGTAGTGGTTCGTGCCGCTTTCGTTGGGTGACCAGGGCGTTTGCGGATTCGGCAGGCTCGCGGCCCGCATCCGCGCGGCTGCCCTCGGCTGCCGCCTGTCGTCGGCGGTGCGCCCGTACATGCTTTCCTGGGCCGACAGCGGTGTGGAGACTTCGGCAAGCGGCGCGGGGCTTTCCATCTGCACGGCTACCGCGGCCGGTGCACTAGCCGGATGCGAGCGGCTGAAGAACAGGTGGGGCGCGCTTTCGTTCGGCGATGACGGCGTGACAACCTCCCAGTGTCCGGCCCCTGTGCCGGCAGCGGCCACAGCATAGAGCGGCGAAGCACACACAGCGGCAACAGCCAGCGCAACTGCATTTTTCTTCATCATGTTTTGCGTCTCCGGTGGATATTCGAATCGTGCCCCTCGAAGAGGAACCGCGGCCAGACTCGCAACAACCGTGCCGGCGCGGTACGCACAGTGAAGTACGTCTTTCGGCCAACGGCTTTTGTCGCTATGTTGCGACAGCGCTTTGAGTGGCGCGACTAACTCGCTGCCAGCTTATGCAATTTGCATGTCGCGTGCAGACGACGTGGGTTCCTCAGGCCGCGCGATTGACGAAGAGCGGGATGCGACGGCGGCCGAACTGTTTTCGGAACGCTTCGTAGCGTCCGGGCAGTACGGTGCCGCAATGAGGGCACGTGCCTTCGACCGTGACTTCGTACTGCTCGATGCGGTGCCAATCGCGCACGATCAGCGGTTTAGCGCAGCCCGAGCAATACGTGGAACCGCCGGCCGTGTCGTGGACGTTACCGGTGTAGACGTAACGCAAGCCGCAATCGATTGCGATGCGCCGTGCGCGCGTCAGCGTCGCCGCCGGTGTCGCGGCAATGTCGGTCATCTTGTGGTCGGGGTGGAAAGCCGTGAAATGCACGGGCACATCGGGCCCGAGTTCCTTCATGATCCACTCGCATTCGGACCGGAGCTCGGCATCGCTGTCGTTCTTGCCGGGAATGAGGAGCGTCGTGATCTCGAACCACACGTCGGTCTCGTGTTCGAGATACACGAGCGTGTCGAGCACCGGTTTCAGGCGGGCGCCGCAAAGCTTGAAGTAGAAGTCGTCGGTGAATGCCTTGAGGTCAACGTTCGCGGCATCCATCTTCGCGTAGAACTCGCGGCGCGGCTCCGCATGGATGTAACCGGCGGTGACCGCGACCGCCTGAACGCCGCGCTCGCGGCATGCGTCGGCGATGTCCATCGCGTACTCGGCGAAAATCACCGGGTCGTTGTAGGTGAACGCGACGGACTTGCAGCCGTACTGGATTGCAGCCTCCGCGATCGCTTCCGGTGTGGCTTCATCCGCGAGGCGGTCCATGTCGCGCGATTTGCTGATGTCCCAGTTCTGACAGAACTTGCACGCGAGATTGCAGCCGGCCGTGCCGAACGAAAGAATGCTCGAGCCGGGATAGAAATGATTGAGCGGCTTTTTCTCGACCGGATCGATACAGAAGCCCGAAGAGCGTCCGTAGGTCGTGAGCACCATTTCGTTGCCGACGCGCTGGCGCACGAAGCACGCGCCGCGCTGGCCTTCATGCAGCCGGCAGTCGCGCGGGCAGAGGTCGCACTGCATCCGGCCATCGTCGAGGATGTGCCACCAGCGTCCGGGATAATGTGGGTCTTTCATGGTTGTTCGCACCACTTCGACACCGTATAACGCGCAAGTTTCACCTCCGGGTCCCAAAAGTCCGGTGGCAAGCCGGCCTTTTGTTTCAGCGTGGCGAGGAACTCGGCGGGGTCGGGCAGATCCTCCCAGACCTGCGGCAGATAGGTGCTTTGGTGGTAGCCATATTCGAAGACTACGCCATCGATCCCGGGACGCAACTGCGCGAGCGCGTGCGCCTCGCTTTCGGACGCGATCCGCTCCAGCGGCGAGAGCAGCGACACTTCAACGCTCGTGCGATCGAGCTCCTGTTCCGCGAGCGGCGGGAAGCGCGGGTCGCGAAATGCTGCGTTGCGGGCGTTTGCTTTCACGTCCTCGAGGAGCGCTCGATGCGCCTTGAGCGTACCGATGCAGCCTCTCAGGCGCTCTCCCTGGCGCAGCGTAACGAAGCACGCACCGGGGTCGCGCAGCCATTCGGCGTCTTCAGAGCTTGGATGCATGCGACCGAACTCACGCGCGATCGTGGCCCGTGCGATATACAGCAGGATCTGGCCCGTATGAACTTCAGTGATCATCGCTCGTAAAAGGCGAAAGACGCATAGCCGACTACGCGGCTTTTGTCGCCAGCCGTGTCCCCCGAGTTCCGCAGATCGACGAGCTCGGGCTTGAGTCCCTTGCGGCGCGCCGTCAGCGTGAGCCCCGACACGGGTGTCGCGCCGCATGCGTGCTCGTGGTCGATGTCGCTTCGCAGCTGGAGTATTGCGTCGCACGTCTCACGGTCGACCTGCTGCGCATGCGTGTAGGAGAGGTAATGCGAGAGGTCGGAGCTTAC
>Ga0075421_100011586_pt1 | contig 10925 bp, 11 predicted proteins | sample SoiMetdeltSBSDD5_FD_75292 | JGI IMG/M metagenome (GOLD analysis project Ga0075421, IMG submission 75292) | Bulk soil microbial communities from a Populus tree surrounding site in Tennessee, USA - Soil MetaG P. deltoides SBSDD5 | ecosystem: Environmental > Terrestrial > Soil > Tree plantation...
CGGTCAAGACCGCGCGCCAGCGCCGATGGCCCTTCCGCAAATTGAAACAGACCGCGCCGGGTTCCCGGCGGCGCTGCCCACTCCGAGCGGCTGACCAACGCAAGCGCGTTCCCTTGAAAGGTGTAATAGCGAGCCTGATCGGAAAGGTCGGGGTGCAGCGTCTCGATGCTGTCGGGAGTCAGTACGGCAATTACAAGATCGGGATGAAATAGACGGCTCTGCTGGTAGGCTTCGTACATATCGGCGGGTGTGGCCGCCGCCGGGCACGGTTCGATGATCTCATATGGGGAGGCCCAAGTCGCCTGATAGCGAATCGCCAGTGCCCGGAAGGCATGTTGATCAAGGGGAACATCAACTGCTTCCGCTACCGGATTGCCCAGCACGACCACCCGGAACCCCTCTGCGGGTTTCTCTGGAGCGGGAAGTGCAATCCCCTGTAGAGGCGCACATACTATGCCGTTCCCCGGCGGCTCTATACCAACGACCCGGACGATGATCTCCAACGCGGCGCATGTCATGATCAGTGCTGCACCGATTGAGATTAGCGCAAGCGGCGAGATTCGTCCGCGCCTGCGTCCTTTCGACGAGGGGGGCTGAACAGCGCCGCCCGGAGGTGGCAGCACAGAGGAATCAGGAGGGGTATATGGATCGACCCTGTCTATCTGGCTCAACTACTCGATCCCGCCTTGCACACCTGCTAATCGCCGCATAGCCCTATTTCCCAGCCGGAGCCCAATTCATACGATGGAACCAATTGTCAAGAGCCTCAGTTACTACGGCATGTCCAGCCGGAGTCCAGTGGATATGCGCCTTCGAATAAAGAGGATCATTACTGGTTGTTGCAGCATCGAGTAAATAGGGAGTGAGATTCAAGTAGGAAATGCTATTTTCCTTAAGGAATGCTTCTGCCTTGCGATCCATCTTGCGTGCATCAAACAAGTCGCGATATTGTTCTGCCTCTGGATAGGTCTGAAAGTACCAATCCGGGTAAATCGCATAACGCTCTGGCACAATAATAACCCCAAACTCAGCACCGTCAGCCTCAACGGCATCCATCAGCGCCAGAACCAGCGCGTCAAGCACGGGCCACGCCTGAGCGTACAGGGGATCGTCATAACCTTTTTCGAAGCGACGCGCTAGCGGAATATGCCCTCCCTCAACTCCTAAGTTGACACCAAGCTGCGAGGTATTCCAATTCCATGTGAGCAGATCATAGGCAACCGAGTTATGGCTCAAGAATCGGCTTAATGAAGGGATGATCCCTACTCTTTCGGGAACGCGGCTTCTGCCGCTCGGTGGACGCCAATCATGCACATCGAGTTCGACCAGCTTGCCATCGTTTAGCGTGTAGCTCATTGTGTGGCCGGTGAGCACACCCTCAAGATTATGGCCTGCGTCGTTGTACAGCATCTCAATATCGTTCTCCATCGTCAAGGCCACAATGACTACATCGGGGTGATAGCGACGGCCCTGATCAAGATACATGTCGTAGTACTGCGCCGGGGTATAACGCCCAACGCCCATCTCAATAATCTCATATGGGTCGCTGCCAGTTTCCGCCTGATAGCGATCTTCGAGTGCCTGAAATGATCGTTGATGGAGGGCAACCTGAACAGCTTCGATATACGAATCGCCAACCACCAGCACACGAAATCCATTAGCTGGATGATCATAGCTGTAGTCAAGATCGAAAAGGCCCTTTTCATTGATGGTGATGGTATGTGGCTCCACGCTGGGATCATCCACCATCACGCTGACTCCTGGCCTGTAGACCCAGCCCATCCGGTCGTCCCTCCGGTAGAGACGAAAAACATTGGTTGGGTCATTCGCAATGCTTTCTCTGACCCCTTCTGATGCGCGAGCAAAGTAGTATCGGCTAACACCTTCAACAATACCGCAGGCTATCGTCAGTCCGAATGTCAGAGCCAGCAGACGATAGAAACAGCCACGTACTTTCGAGGGACGCGGGGATGGCGGCGCAGCATCCGGGATCGCATCACTCATCCTTTTGATCCGGGGATTTGTTTGCTTTTTCGGTTGCAGCCCCCACTAAGCCAAGAATCAGCAGCATCAACCCGCCGCCCAGAGTTACCGCCAGCGCCCAGAGCGGCGGCGGTGCAACCTTGTAAACATAGGAGCCGAAGTTCAACTCTGGAATCTGGGGATAAAAGTACAGGATCGCTAGCAGAAATGCTCCCAGCACCAGCAGGTTCACGCCGATGGTTTGCAACGTTTTCATGTGAGGCTCCTATTTCCCTGCTGCGGGTGCAGGGCTGGATACAGGGCGTCCGGCTTTCTGCCGCACTTCGACCGGGCGGCGTTCTTCGCTGAGATCGGGCCATGCGGCGACCAGCGTGCCGAAGATGAATATAAAACCGCCTGTCCAGACCCAATTCACAAGCGGGTTAAAGTAAATCTTGAACGTCGCGCTGCTGAGGCTAAGCTGTTCCCATTGAACCAGCACCACGTAGAAATCATCGCCAGTCAGCGAGGCATACTTGCCGGGGATCGTCGCTGTTTCACCGCTACCGAACAGGTCGATGCGCGGCGTAATATGCGCCACCTCGCGCCCATTGTGATAGACAGTCGCCTGCGCGCGGATCACGCCGCGCCCATCGGTGGCGGTGAAGCGCTCCAGATTGTCGTACTCGAAGACGTAATCGCCCATCGTGACCGTTTGCCCCGCCGCAAGCGACTTCTGTGTTTGCACCTGGAAGATATGCGACGACACAATCCCTGTCGCCATGACGACCACGCCCAGGTGAATCAGGTAGCCGCCGTAGCGCCGACGGTTGCGCCCCGCGAGAGTCCACAGCGCCCGCAGGTAATGCTCGCCATGTGCCTGCACGCGGGCGATTGCGCCGCGATGGAATTCCAGCAGCGTGACCCCCGCCGTGAAAATTATCACGCCGTAGGCTATTGTCGGCATTGTCCTCGCCGCCTCGCCAAAGAATCGGGTCAGTTGCATTATTATGACAAACCCCACTGCTGGCGGCAGCGGAATGAGGACTGTTTTGCCGAGCCGCCTGATACTGGATCGATGCCACGCCACCAGCGGCGCGATACCCATCAAAAGGAGCAATACCAGGAACATCGGCCCGGTCGTGCGGAGGAAATAATCCGCGCCGAGGGAACTTTTCTCGACCCCCGGCACGCCCAGATTTGCCAGCAGTTCTGTCACCAAGGGCCAGTAAGTCCCAATTCCAACTGCTATACAGATGCTTACAAACAAGAAGTTATTCAGCAGAAAGACGGTCTCGCGGCTCAGCAGCGAATCAAGCTGGTGATCACCCGCCAGATCATCCCATTTGCGTGCCATGAGCCACACGCTGATGATCAGCGCAGCACTCAGGAAGATCAGGAACAACGGGCCGATAGCGCTCTGGGCAAAGCTGTGGACGGAACTGACCAAGCCGGAGCGGGTCATCAGCGTGCCGAGAATGACCAGCAGATATGTCATGATGATCAGAATCATATTCCAGCGCCGCATCATGCCGCGCTTCTCCTGAATCATGACGGAGTGCAGGAACGCCGTGCCCGTGAGCCATGGCATCAGCGCGGCGTTTTCCACCGGGTCCCAGGCCCAATAGCCGCCCCAACCCAGCACATCGTAGGCCCACCAGCCGCCGAGAATCAAACCGAGACTAAGGAACAGCCAGCCAACCAGCGTCCAGCGCCGCGTGGCTCTGATCCACGAATCGCTGATCTCGCCGCGCGCTAGTGCCGCCATCGCAAAAGAGAAGGGGATGACGAAGCTGACGAAGCCGAGATACAGCATCGGCGGGTGGATGATCATGCCGGGGTGGCGCAGCAGGGGATTCAGACCATTGCCGTCGTCGGGGAACACGGGCTGCGATCCGAGCGGTGCGGTGAGGCCGTCCATGCCCTGTGCCACAATGCCGAGCAGCCCCGGCAGCTTCAGCGCGACATCGTGCCACCACACGCCAAGCGGACTCAGGAACGCCGAAGGGCCGAACATCGCGGTAACAATAAACTCGCTCGACTTACAGCCGCCGCCTGACTGAACGCCTTCAGCGAGACAGAAATACTGCGTGAAGGGATTTTCCCAGAACGTCACAAGGATAATGAAGAACGTCAGCGTGCCCATTGCGGCGGCGATGGCATACGGCATCAGATCGTGTTCCCGCTTCCAGTTGCGGAGCATCGCCGTCGCCGCGAAAGTGCTCATGAGCCACGACCAGAACAGCAGCGATCCAGCCTGCCCGCCCCACAGTGCCGTCACCTTGAGGTAAGTCGGCATGGCATTATCGCTGACCGCCCACACGAACGCGGTATTGAAATCGCCCGTGACCAGCAGCCGGATCAGAGTCAGGGCGGCGGCAGTGAGCAAGGGCCACGTCATGATCGCGGCATTGCGGGCGCTCTCGATCAGCCGTTCGTCGTTGCGCCTCGCCCCGATCAGCGCGGCGGCGAAAGCATAGACTGCGCTGGTCAGCGCCAGCATCAGCAGGATCACGCCAAGTTGTGGACTCATAATGGATTCCTGTCCGTAATAACAGCAGCTAGCAATCAGCGACTAGAGCGACGGCAATACGCGGCAGCATTTTACTCTGTTGCTAGTCGCTGCCGTTTCTACCCGCCTGTCTGATCCGGCACTTGCTCCTGATAGCGTGTTGGGCACTTGAGCAGCAGCTCATCCGCGTGGAAGTCTCCATCCTCGCCAAGTTTCCCAGTGACGATGGCCTGTGCCTCATTCTTCAGGAGATCAGGCTTGGGTTGATCGACCACTACAATCGTGACGCGCTCGGCATTGGGGCTGGTGACGGCGGTATGCAGCACCTCGGCAAGTCCGCCCTCATCGGTGATCTGCGCCGCCGAATCGGGAATGTGGACAATATCGAAGCTCAATGTGTGCCCATCATATTTGATCGTGTCGCCCACTACTGCCCCGGAGATACGGATGGGACTCTTGCGGGCGATGTACTCAGTCTCGCGGGCTTTAAGGTCGTGCACCGTAATGAAATACTGCTGGTTGGCCCCGATGCTGGTGACGATCAGATAGATCACAGCCGCCAGCAGGATCGCGCCGCCGACGAGAAATTTCGTTCGACCCCCCGCAGGGCGTGCCACAGGTTGAGCAGTCAGTTCGGCCATGTTTGTTAGCTCCTCAGCAAGTCAGCAACGGCAAATAGCAGATAGCCCGCTTCGCTCGATAGCTGATAGCAATTTTACACTTCAAGCTATTCTTGTGTTCATTTTAGCGCAGGTGCAATTCTAACGCTCCGCAGGTTGCCAATCATGCGCTGATCGGCGCAACCGGATCGCAAGATTATCTGAGCGCAGCGCCACAGTTGCGGCAGAATTTGTCGGCGGGATCAAGCGCCTGCGTGCCGCACTGTGTACAGAAGCGAGTTGACGCGGCTTGCTGCTTTGATGCCTGCGATCTCTTTTTACGAGGCTGCGCGTGATCAGTTGCATCACGCTTGCGGCTGTTATAGAGATAAGCCCCACCCCCGACCAGCCCAATCGCCACGATTGCCAGCACCGCAATGAGGGCGGGCGAGGTATTTGATGTGCTTTGTGAAGCGGCGGGAACTTCGGTTGGCTGTGCGATTGACTCATGGGTCAATGCATCGTTGGCTTTAGTGTAGGTGATATTGAGCGTTGCCTGCTCACCCTGCTCCACTTTGCCAATCGGCACTAGCTGATAATTGAGGCCAAATTCGCGTTGATTAGTTTCGCTCGCTGCTGGAATCAGAGTCATATTGAGTGCCGAAGGCGGCTGCTGGACAATCCATGTCAGCCTGTTAACGGGGTAATCACCCGGCCAAGTATAGGTGTAGGTGCGCTCCGGCTTCGAGGTATCCAGTGCGGGATCGTAAAACTCGATGTGAAATGTGCCGTTCGGTGATGTCATCGTGACCTTGTTACCGTTCACCTCGCGGGGAATTTCGACCAATCCCTTTTCCGCATCAATATAAGCTGTCACATGGAAATCTGCCCCGGACGGCATCGTGAATGTGAACGTTACCTCCCCTTGACTGAAGCTATCTGCCCCTTCATAAATCACCAGCATCGACGGCTGGTCGAACTCCGGCCAAAACTGGATCGTCAGGATGTCGAGCGTGATCGGTGCTTGGGCTGCTGCCACGATAGGGATAGCAATCAGAACAATTAGCGGAATCAGATAACGGGGTGTTTTCATGAAGCTATGAGCAATTCCTAAGGCTCATTCATATCGGGAGGCTCTACATATTCGACATTCATTGCCCATACAATATCGTCAATCTCTTCTTGAGTAAGTCCTTCTCGGAGTGCAGCAACAGCTTCATCGAAAGCTTCTACCCGTGCTTTTATGACTTCTCGCTGCCGCCGATCAATTGCGTCTCGAAGTGTTCGTAGATCGTCATCACTAAGCTGATTGATTACCTCAAGCATCTGATCAAGGGTCATAGTTCACCTCCAAACTCTATTCACCTGTATTGTACTCGAAAGGCTTTTACTTGAGCAGAGATGGTTGTTCCGGCAAACACAAAGGACGGCTGCGCTCAGTGCCAGCCGTCCTCTTGATTCTGAAAATGTGTCCTTTACTGCTGTTTGATGAACGCGATCAGGTCTGCCAGCATCTGATCATCAATTTTGCCGCCGAAATCTTTAGGCATTGCGTCGGTAAACCCGTCTCGAACATATTCACTCGGATTCAAGATCGAGTGGTAGATAAATTCCTCTACCGAACCATATTGATCGGGAACGCGGTCGGCAATGCCCTTCCATGAGGGGCCAACAAGCGGCGTGCCATCGAGCGTGTGGCAGGATTTGCACACGACTGGCTGATCGCCTAATCCCATCGCGGTTTGGTTGTAGAGCGCCTCCCCAGCCGCAGGATCGCCGGGGGGCAAATCCGCAAGCGGCACGCACTTGGTTATATCTCCACCTTCGCAAACGCTGCCAGCCGCAGGCGGGGCAGTAGGCATGGGCGTCCCCCCACCGCCATTCGTGGGCGGAATTGGCGTCACTGCTTGGGCTAACAATATCTTCTTTTCGTCTTCATCGGCAACACACTTATCATCGTAGATGCAGCCCCAGTTCATGATGTAGTTCACAATATCACGAATCTGATCTTGCCGAAGCGGGCCGCCGAACTGCTGGCCCCATGTCGGCATGGGGTTCGGCCAGCCGCCGCTCTTAGCGGGACGACCGCCAGAGATAGTCAAGGCCAGATAGTCGCGCAGTGTGCCAGTGAAGTTAAGCTCCTTCAGGCGCTTGCCATTAAATAGATCAGGATTGTTGACGCCTGGGGCGATATTCAGCGTGCCTTGACCGTTTGCACCATGACAAGGGGCACAGTTCGTTGCGAACAGCGCCGCGCCGCGCTGTGTCGAGCGGGCGTTGTACTGCTGGTCGAACTCAGCCATTCTACTTTGCTCATTCACCGCGATCCAGCCCGTGATGACGATGATCGCGAAGAACATCAATGTGCCGATCAATGCCTGCTGCTCGGCGGGCATTGTCTTCCTGAAGAAGTTGTACCAGAACCCCTGTGAAGGTGTGGTCGCCGTGCGGGGTGCTTCGGCTGCTGTTTCGGCCATGTAGTCCTATTCCTCCCCAGGGCGATACCCGTGCTTATCGACGGGTACAAGCTGCTCATTGCTGAGAGGCTTGGCAGGATCATTGGGGTTATCCCAGACGATGCGAAGGGTTACGCCCTTCAGGTTCGCCTGTAGCTGGGTGACAGTCAAGTATGCCTTTGCGTTTTGCAGGCCGCCTCGATCTGTGGGCGTGCGGCGCGCATCCTCGACCATATGCTTGTACTCGGTCATGACCGTATACAACTCACTGGAGCGGCTCAACACCTGATCGTAGACCTTGCCACACGTATTGTTGGCGGCGGCGCAATCCTTCCCCTTGTTAAGGTCGTTGCAGGAAGCGGTATCGATGCAGTAGACGCCTGACTGGAGGTCTTCGTAGGGAACTCGGCGCACCTTACCGATTTGCTCAGTCGGGGCAAGCTCGAAGAAGATTTCCTGATCTTTGGAGGTCTGCACCGCGAAGGCAGGTGTGCCCATCCATGAAGTCACGACGATGAATATGACGAACAGGAGGCTCAGCGAGATCCCCAAACGGCGCATGAAATAGCGGCGGAAAGGGCCAACGTCGTAGTAGGGCCACAGCATGAACGCGACGACGAGGATGGTCGGGATGATCACGCCTGTAAGAGTCTTATCACCGAGCTTGAGCATCCCCTGAATCCACAGGAAGTACCAGGGTGCGATGGTGTGGAGCGGTGTGCTCTGCGGGTTCGCCCAATTCTCAAGCGGTGCGTGGTAGAGGAAGGTCACTGCGATCATAAGTATCAGCGTGATCACAGCAGTCCACAGCACTTCGCTGGTCAGAATATCCGGGATGTAATACATGCGCTTCTCAACCGGGATGCGCTTCGCAGAATCCTCGCCGACGTTTTCCGATTCAGGCGGCAGGCTGTGCCCGTGCAGCACCACTTTGTAGTAGTGCATACTGAGCAAGGCAAGCAGCGCGCTGGGAAACAGGATCACGTGCAGCAGATAGAAGCGCAGCAGACCCGATTGGCCGAGGTCGGGCGCACCTTTGAGCAGGATGTTGACGAACTGGCCGACAACCGGCGGCGGCGCAGCCTCTGCCATCGATGCGCCGATGGTCACAGCCCAGTAGGCTAGCTGATCCCAGGGCAGTAGGTAGCCTGTGTAGCTCAGGCCGAGAGTCACGACCAGCAGCAGCACGCCCGTTGCCCAGGTGAAGCCGCGCGGCTTCTTATAGCTGGCCGTCCAGAACGTGCGCAGCATGTGCAGCGCCACGATGACCACCATCGCTTCTGCGCCTAGACGGTGCAGATCGCGCATCACCCGGCCAAGCGGCACATTGCTCAGAATGTTGAGCATGTTGTCATAAGCCAGATTGGTCGATGGTGTGTAGAACACCATCAGGAACAGCCCGGTCAGGAATTCCAGCACGAAGAAATAGGTGGAGAGGAATCCCAGCCGGAAGGTAGGATACAGCCCTGTTACTTCCTGATGGTAGAAACCGGGTCGGATGTGAAACCAGAAGCTGTCGGCGTGCGGGCGCAGGCGCGGATTCGGGCGGCCCGGCGGATCGCCGCGCAGGATGGCCCGCAGTTCCGCGATGTCAACGCCCTGTGTGATGCGCCAAACGGTATCGTTCAGCGCTTCGTAGAGAGCCTGGCGCAGACCCACTTCGCGGATGCGTTTTACCAGTGGGGCGTCTTTGAGATCCAGATTCGAATCCATATACGGACTCCTTGAAAAAAGCGGTTAGCAATGAGCGGCTAACTCAACGGCCATTTACTATCAGCTATCTGCCCGATCAGGCGTGGTTCTTTCCCTTGACCTTATCACCAGTGTTGATGACCAGATTCACCGCGCCATCAGGCGGCGTGACAGGTTGGCCTGCGTTCGGATCACTGTTCTGATCTTTCGCGGGATTAGACTCCGCCAAGTCCTTGCCATCTGCATCCACAAAACGGAAGCGGAAGCGATCCAGGCTGCGCGGCGCGGGGCCTTCAATATACGTCCCGTCTTTCTGATATTTGGAGCCGTGACACGGGCACTCGAAGCGGTTATTGGAGGGAACCCACTTATACAAGCAGCCGAGATGCACACAAACCTTGTACAGCACCTGAACCCCGGCATCGAGATTCACCAGCCAGAAGCGGCCATCGGGATGATCCTGCGGATCAGTGCCTTGCTGCGGCAGAGAACTAACGGGGATGAGAAATTCGCCGCCGAATTCACCGGCGCGGAAACGGGGATAGGCAAACCATAAGATCGCTCCAGTGCCACCGGCGCTCGCCAAAACAATCGAGGCAGTCCACACATACATCAGGAACTCACGTCGGGTGAGAGGTGGGCTAGCGGGTGCAGTCGCCTCTGCCATAAAGACATCCTCCTATGCGGGAAGCGGGACGGACTATTTTCCGCGTCCCGTCCAAACGCGGGTCATTATAGCATGGTCAGGTACGCCCACAAAACGTGGTGCATTTTAGGCTGCATCGCGCCAAAATTCATCGGATAAAGTGGGCAAATTTAATCTAATTCTTAGAGAGAAGTTTAGCGCTGTTAGAGGTGTATGTCAAAAAATTCACAAACTGGGCTGAAGGGGTTTGAGTGGTGGCTGTGAAGCGGGAGTTGATGTTGCAGCTCCTATTGTTCCCTATTGAGTGTGTAGCTATAAAAGCCATTTCCGACTCGGGGCTGCTGCTCTTGATCCAGGATGAACAGAATGTCATCGCTTATGACTAAATATGATCTGAATTCGTCAGGGGCATTGGCGTCTAGCTGATAAACTATTGCCTGTGGATCTGATTTGGTTCCTTGGGTAATCGTCCATGTTCCTTCATTTATGATTCTGTCAGTTGGCCCTTGTGCGGCGTAGACCCGCGCCATTTTGTATGTAGTCGGCGCTTGAGTTTCCCGATCTTTATAAAGCACAAGTTGAAACTTTATCTTAGAAGGCGGTCCGGGAGGCATTTTGCAATCCGGGCATGGCAGGCGATTAAAAAATACGGCAAAAATCGGGTCGCCATTTTCATTTGTAGCCGGATACCATGGTGGAACATTGGCAGGAGTTTCCTCGAAGGAACACCCGGTTACTAACCAAACGGCTCCTGTTATTACGGCCCAAGCTATAATTGAGAATATGATTCTTCGCATGTGTTGACTAGATTGCCGCAGAATACCCACCAGCTTCCTGCTGGGATGAATGCAGCAGAGTCCCTCCATTCAGCGAATCACAATTTGGCATAGGGCGGGTCGTAGTTCGCCGGAGGCGAACTGCTATTGGCTGTGCTTTGTGAAGGCAATTCTTGTCATTCCGCAGCCCTGACCCGCCCATTCCCTAATTCTGTGGTGTATTGAATTTGCGAATTTTGCTTATGGCTAGTCTTGCCCCGCACTCACGCTCTGTGTGTGGCG
>Ga0075421_100011587_pt1 | contig 10925 bp, 6 predicted proteins | sample SoiMetdeltSBSDD5_FD_75292 | JGI IMG/M metagenome (GOLD analysis project Ga0075421, IMG submission 75292) | Bulk soil microbial communities from a Populus tree surrounding site in Tennessee, USA - Soil MetaG P. deltoides SBSDD5 | ecosystem: Environmental > Terrestrial > Soil > Tree plantation...
GGCGAAGCGCGTGAGGTCGGCGTGCTGCTGGCAAAGCAATTGCGCCAGGAAATATCAAAGCGCCCGCGTCCTTTTTGTTTGATCGCAGGCGGAGAGACAACTGTCACAATAAAAGGAGATGGCAAAGGGGGGAGAAATCAGGAACTTGCCTTGTCCACGGTGAAAGAACTTGCGGGAGTGCAGAATGTTTTCTTGATCACGCTAGGCACAGATGGAGAGGACGGTCCTACGGACGCGGCGGGCGCGGTGGTAACCGGGGAATCTGTTTGGCAGGCGGAGCGGCTTGGGGTCGACGCGGCCGACTGTTTGTCCAGGAATGATGCGTACACATTTTTCGACGTGTTAGGCGATTTGATTCGGACTGGTCCAACGGGGACGAACGTCAACGATTTGGTTTTTCTCATTGCTATCTGAGCGCATCTTCGATCACCTGCCGCACGGAGGCTGTATCCAGGTCCTTCTTATCGAGAAAGGCAACAGCCCCAGCGGATAACGCGCGCCTGCGAAATTCCCGGTCGGGGTAGGCACTGATCAGGACCATGCGAGTCGAGGGCGAAAGGCTCTTGAGGCGGCTGGCACATAAGATGCCGTCTTCATCTTCCAGGACAACATCGATCAATCCCAGTTGCGGCTGGACCTTTTCGCCGATTCGCAGCGCTTCGGTGATGTTGTCGGCTTCATAAATGGCCGAGGTCGGGGATATTTTGCCAATCAGGCGGCACAGTTGTTGGCGATAGCGGGGGTTGTCATCCACCACCAGGATGCTCAAACTATTTTCGCCCCGCGGCAAGGGTTCCATCTCGATCATTTCCTGGCCGCGGGTGGCGAGTAATTCAGGATGATGGAGGGCAAAATTCATGGCTTTTAACCGGCTATCGACACCTAATATTTTGTACAGGGCGGTGAGGTGGTTCTCTACGGTCTTAACACTAATGTCCAAAGCCAAGGCGATGGAACGGTTGTCTGCACCCTCCGACAGCAGCCCCAGTAGCTCACGCTGTCGGCGGGTCAGCCAGGGATTGTTGGCGGGAGGCGCAGGCGGTGATTGGCGGTTGGCAAGCCGGCTGACGAGCGATCCGGTTATCCAGCGTTCGCCGCTCAAAATTCGCTGTACGGCCAGTTGAAGGTCAGCGAGCGGCTGATCTTTCAAGTGATACCCATCCACTCCAGCTTTTAGTAGCCCCACTACATAACTCTCGTCATCGTATGCACTAACGATCAATATCTTCAGGTTTGGGTAACTGGCTTTGATCGCCCTGGCTGCCGAGATGGGTTCGAAATCTGGCATATTTGCATCCATGACCAGCAGGTCAATGGGCTGGCTGGCCAGGGCTGCCATTAATTCCTTGCCATTCCCGACCTCATCTGCAATTTCGATGTCTGGTAAATCGGCCAGCGCATTGCGCAGCCCAGCCCGGACAACGGTATGATCATCAGCCAACAGTACGCGCGTATTTGTCATACAGCTATTATGCCGTAAGAGCAGTGAACTGACCAGAAACGTTCATGGCTTCAAAAATGGGATTCACGCTCTTTCATCGCGAATCGGGTTACACAGTGCCGCACGCATGGCCGAGATGCGCATGCGTAAGTAAGCTTCAAGTTTTGATTCCGACTTTACACAGACATTCGAAACGTTTACTTATTATTGAGACAAGCGGTAAAATCATTTTATGACCCAGCCTTTTTTATACGCAGAGAATCTATCCAAGAATTTTGATCGATTGCCGGTGCTGAAAGATGTGACCTTTTCCATTGCGCGCGGTGAAGTGTTGGGGTTGGTGGGCCGGCAGGGAGCCGGGAAATCCACCCTGTTCCATTTGCTAAATGGGGTGATGTCGCCTTCTTCAGGCACAATTTACGTGGATGGAGTCGCCCGTCGCTTAACCAGTCGTGTGCAGGCCCAAAAATTGGGTATCGAGACCATTTATCAAATTTCCAGTCCGATCGATCAGTTCAATGTCACCGATCACTTTTTATCTGACCGTGAATTTGGGAATGAGACGACCAGACGAACTTCAGGTCTCGTCGAGCAGTTCGGTGTAGTCGAAAATATTATGTTGGGGCGTGAGTCCACGAAGGTTCCAAGATTTGGGGTGATCGATTGGAACCAGATGATTCGATCTGCTGTGAATTTGCTGGAGGAATTTCACCTGCCAGTTGAGCTTATCCATGAACAGGTCCGTAATCTTTCTGATGAACAGAGGCAATTATTGACCGTGGCGCGCGCATTTTATAAGCCCTGCCGCCTCCTGCTCATGGACGATATCATCCCGGTCTTGAGTTTCGAGCGCCAAAAGATATTGATGGAGAAAGTCAGGCAGCTTGCTGATCAGGGAACATCCATTATTATCAGCAGTGACGACCTTAAACACTTATTCACCATCACCGACAGAATCCTGGTTTTATATGAAGGCCGGCTGGTGGCGGATCGTCGTACGGCTGAGTCGGTTCCGAAGGAGATCGTAGAGTTGATCGTAGGCTCCTCTCGTCAGGAACAGGTAACGCCTTTGATCTGGGCGTTGGAAAGTTATCATACCGCCCAGCAACAGGCCGAAGAATTGCGCCGGAACCAGGTGACATTACAGGAGAGTCTGAAGGCGCGTACTTCCCTGAACCGACAACTGTTCGAACATCTGGGGACTCAAATCGAAACCCTGGGTCAATTAACGAATGCTTTACAAGCCACGCAGCGACGCCTCATCACGGAACGCGAAGATGAAAGAAAGGCCCTCGCGCGTGAGATCCATGATCAGGTGATTCAGGATTTATTGGGTTTCAATTATCGCCTTGAGGAAATCGAAAATGCAGAGGACTCTACGGCTTCACAAAAGGATGTTGCTTCCATCCGGCAGGGGATTCGCAACGTCGTAAGTGAGTTACGACAAATTTGCAGTGATTTGCGTCCGCCCACGATTGACCATCATGGCCTTTCCGCGGCCATCGACTCGCTGGCCCACGACTGGGCAGAGCGCAGCAATATTCGCGTCCAGTTGGAGATTGATCCCGCTTTGGGACGATTGCCGGAGACCATAGAGCTTTCGGTATTTCGCATTGTACAGGAAGGGTTAAGCAATATTCGCAAGCATGCGGGGGCCAGGCATGTGCGGCTCTCAGTACAGCGGACGCCCTCTGCCAGCTTGCTGCTCAGGCTGGAGGATGATGGGCAGGGCTTGTCAATTCCCGCAGATCTCTCATCCCTGTCTGTTAACAAGCATTTTGGGATCGTCGGAATTAGTGAAAGAGTGGCTTTGCTGGGTGGGACGATGAATATCGAATCCTCAAGGGGCAATGGAATGATTTTACAAGTGGAAATTCCCAGCCCGCATCCGGTGATCACGGCTTGACCTGTTTGGGTACTTCTTAATAAATTTTAGGGGATTTCCCCTAATAAAAAAGGGGATAAGGGTCATTAATTGGGCTAACTCAGTACATCCAAAAATTGCCAATACGTATACAATAAATCAAAGAAGCAGAACACCCTTTCAATTTCACTCAATTGATTTCTCGCCCTATTTCAGATTTCCTTACCATAAAGTAAAGGATGTATGCGTAATTGGTCTGCGTGTCTATTTTTGCAGTCAATTTTATTGAAAGCGAAGCACTTCCATTCATAGGAATGGCTGGCTTCGTTTTTTACTTTTTGAAGGAGGTGATCTTAATAGTTAAAGAATGCACGTTGCAGGTTCGGCTGTAAATCATAATCAAACAAGGAGAAGAAAATGACTAAGAAAACGCTGTATGGGTTAACCACCCTACTTGTGATCGTAATGATGATGCTCTCGGCTTGTGGCGGAGCTGCCACAGCAACCGAGGCGTCAGAGACCAAGCTGGCTGTTGGTATCGTTCTGCCAACCAAGGACGAGCCACGCTGGATCCAGGATGAAGCCCGCTTCAAGGAAGCTCTTACCGCCAAGGGCTATGATGTTGAGATTCTTTTCAGTCAGGGCGATTCTGCCAAAGAAAAAACCAATGTTGAATCCCTCATCACCAAGGGTATAAAAGTCCTCATCCTGACACCGCAGGATGGTGCCGCGGCGGCGGCGGCCGCGGAAGCCGCGCGCGCTGCCGGTGTAAAGGTAATCTCGTATGATCGCCTGATTCTTAACACCGAGGCTGTGGATTACTACGTGACATTCGACAGCATTGCCGTAGGTGCCGCTCAGGCTCAGTATCTGGTCGATAAGGCTACGGGAACGGGCAACCCGCTTTATCTCTATGCTGGTGCATCCTCTGACAACAATGCTTTCTTGTTCTTCGAAGGTGCCTGGAAGGTGCTGCAACCCAAGATCGCCGATGGCACGTTCGTGATCAAGAACTCCAGCGAAGCGGTGGCATTGCAGGACAAGGCAACGCTTACTCGTGACGAGCAAGCCAGCATCATCGGGCAGATCACGACCAACTGGGATTTCAACACCGCGAAAAGTCTGGCTGAATCTAATCTGACCGCTGCTTCCGCGGAAGATAAAGGTGACGTCTTCATTCTCGCGCCGAATGATGGCACGGCGCGTGCGATTGCGGATGCCTTTGCCGCCGATAGCGATGTCACGAGCTACGTAGTGACCGGGCAGGATGCTGAGAAGGCTTCCGTGCAATACATCATCGATGGCAAGCAGTCCATGACCGTGTTGAAGGATGTCCGTACACTGGTGGCCGATGCGATCAACGCTGCGGTTACTTTCCTCGAAGGTGGCACACCTCCGCAAACCACCACCTACAACAACGGCACCATCGATGTTCCCGCCAAACCATCTGAGGTCATCTCGGTGGATAAGGACAACGTCAAAGCTGCGATCATCGACTCCGGCTACTGGCCTGCCTCTGATTTCACGGGCCTGCCGTAACTTATATCTATAATCAAGCAAGAATAGTGGTGGACTCGTCCGCTACTATTCTTGTATAATGCTTGTGAGGACGTCTACATTTTGCCTAACAGTGCAGAGACAAGCTTATTTATGACGGATAAGCCAGTGATAAAAGCCTCTTCTGCATTCTGGAGCTGACATGGATACCCCCATCTTAGAGATGAAGAACATCACCAAGGAGTTCCCGGGTGTGAAGGCCTTGAGTAATGTCAGTTTCAGTGTGGCAGAAGGTGAGATTCATGGTCTGGTAGGGGAAAACGGCGCGGGGAAGTCCACATTGATGAAGGTGTTGAGCGGGGTCTATCCACATGGCTCGTATACGGGCGAGATTTTATTTAATGGAGTTACCCAGAAATTTTCAAGTATTCGTGACAGCGAAAAAGCTGGCATCGCCATCATTTATCAGGAATTGGCGCTTATCCCTGAAATGACGGTGTATGAAAATATCTTCCTGGGGAATGAGATCAAGAAAGGTCTGCGTATTGATTGGAATGAAACCATCAAGCGGGCGGGTGATGTTCTAAAGAAGGTCAGGCTGAATGTTAATACTGAAACAACAGTAAAGGACCTGGGCGTCGGGAAACAACAGTTGGTTGAGATTGCTAAAGCTTTGAGCAAAGATGTCAAGTTGTTGATCCTGGATGAGCCGACCGCCGCGTTGAATGAAGATGACAGTGAAAATCTATTGAATCTGCTCCGTGAACTCAGGGAACATGGCGTCACCTGTATCTTGATTTCGCACAAGTTGAAGGAAGTCATCGAAATCGCGGATACGGTCACTGTACTGCGCGATGGGAAGACCATTTCTACACTGGATTCCAAAACAGGCGAAGTCAGCGAAGCTATCTTGATCAAAAATATGGTGGGACGTGAAATTAACAATATTTACCCAAAGAGGGAAAAACGGGAATTTGGTGAAGTCGTGCTGGAAGTTCGCAATTGGAAGGCTTACAATCCAAGCCTGGGAAGAGCGGTCTTAAAGGGTGTGAATTTCAATGTCAGAAGAGGTGAGATTGTTGGAATCGCTGGTTTAATGGGATCTGGCCGCACGGAATTGGCTCTTAGTATTTTTGGCAACCCGCTCGGCTATCAGATTGAGGGAGAAATATTCGTTAACAACGCCAGAAAATATTTTACCCATCCACGTGATGCCATTGAGGCGGGTGTGGCATATGTAACGGAAGACAGAAAAGGCAATGGACTGGTACTAATACAGGATGTAAAGCAGAATATTACCCTGGCCAACTTAAGGGAAATTTCGCGTGGCGTTGTGGTGAATGACAACCTGGAAGTAAAAGTGGCAAACGAATACAAATCTGCGTTGAACATAAAGACTCCTACGGTGGAGCAAATTGTGGTGAAATTGAGCGGCGGCAATCAGCAGAAGGTGTCTGTGGCAAAATGGCTGTTTGTAAAACCTGATGTATTGATCCTTGATGAACCCACCCGCGGCATCGATGTAGGTGCCAAGTTTGAGATTTACACGATCATGAACCGGTTGGTGAGTCAGGGTATGAGCATTATTATGATCTCATCCGAATTGCTGGAAATCTTGGGCATGAGCGATAGAATTTACATTGTTTCGTCCGGAAGAATTGCCGGCGAGCTGCCAATCGAAGAGGCCACTCAGGAAAAAATCATGCAGATGGCAACGAATTGAGGAGACAGGGCATGTCATTCATCAACGATCTACAGAAGGTTTTGCGGCAGAACATTCGTGAATATGGCATGTTTATCGCTTTATTCCTGATTATGGCAATCTTTACGGCCACAACAGGCGGGGTATTCATTTCGCCTCGTAACATCAGTAATCTCTTAAATCAAACCGGTTATATCGCGGTGCTGGCAGTTGGCATGACCCTGGTGATTGTCATCCGGCATATTGATCTTTCCGTTGGTTTCTTGGCGGGTTTTTTGGGTGCGATTGCTGCCATTGCCCTGGTATCCTGGGGTTTACCAGTTTACATCGTGATACCGCTTGTGTTGGCGCTGGGGGCACTGGCGGGATGTATCACTGCTTTCCCGGTGGCACAATTGGGGATTCCATCCTTTGTCGCGTCATTGGCGGGCTGGTTAATTTATCGCGGCGCCATCTTGTTAGTCACACTGAAGACGGGTACGATCATCATTCCGGACAAGGCATTTAATGCCATCGGAAATGGATACATTCCCGATATTCCCGGCCTTAATTTTTTGCCTGAATTGCACAAATTAACGTTGCTGCTGGGGTTGGTAGCCCTTGTCCTCTTTATCATCAATGAGATAAACAGCCGCAAAAACAAAATGGCTTATAACTTTGAAGTGTTATCACCGGGGATGTTTGCATTAAAACTGATTTTTATGTCTGCGCTGGTGGCTTTGATCACCTGGGTATTAGCGGGCTATAATGGCCTTTCGTGGACGGTGGTCATTGTGCTCATTGTTGTGGGTGTTTATCATTTCATTACCACACAGACAGTTCTGGGAAGGCACATTTATGCGATGGGCGGAAACCCGGAAGCAGCCCAACTAAGTGGTATTAACGTAAAAAGAATAATCTATGTGGTATTTGGCTCCATGGGAATGCTATCGGCACTCTCTGGTATTCTGTTTGCATCCCGCCTTCAATCTGCAACCACCACAGCTGGCACCTTATTTGAATTGGACGCTATTGCAGCTGCGTATGTTGGCGGTGTCTCCGCGGCGGGCGGGGTGGGCAAGGTGACCGGCTCCATAATTGGGGCATTAGTGATGCTTTCTTTGACGAGTGGCATGAACCTGATGGGCATTGATATTTCGCTTCAATATATTGTTCGCGGCGCCGTACTCGTGGCGGCCGTGATCTTTGACGTGGCCACGCGTACAAGTGGAAAATAACTAAATAATCCTTGACCGCTACTTCTTGCGCGGCTTACTGGCCGGTTCCTTAAAGGGCTGGAGCTTGCGACGCCGAACGAAACATTGAAGAGCAGGAGATGATACTGCTCTTCAATGTTTTAATCCACAATTGGTTTATCGACAGACGGAATTATTGTTACACACAGGCGGCTGGACCGGGCATTGTAGTGGCGCTTCAGGCTGGCGGGCATAAGCCCTGCTGTTATCACCCAGTACAATGACCGCCAGCGCATCCAAATAGTTTGTTCCCTTGCATCCCAGCACCAGCACGTCACTCGCATGCGGCAAAGATTCAGGCATATCTCCTGGTAAAACAACGGAATACTCACCGGCGGGCCCAATCAGCTTGAATGCAGTCCGGGGGAATCCCAGCGTGTTATAGGGGTAAAAGGCACCTAGAAATTCTCCCTGATTCATTTTGTAGAATCTGGGATAAAGTGCGCGCCCAACCAGAATTTCCGCATCAGCAGTTTGCAGGAAGGTATCTAGATCATGAATTTTCAAGCCCGTCTGTTCAAGCAATGCCCGATTGTCTGATAATGTTTCCTGAGGCTCGAGGTTTTGATAGCGTGGCAGGTAGAGGTTTTCAGAAACAGGTATTAACGCTCCGAATAAGAGTAGAGTAGTGATAATACCCAGGGATTTGGAAAAATATCTGTCGCTCGTGATGTGTGTTAACAAATCTGGTGCGAGCGGCACAGAAGAAATCTTCCATGACACACCGATCATATTTGCCACCCACGTGATGATCCATAAAACACCCAGCAAATAATAGATAATAACGATCCAATCAACCGGGACAAGATACCGTCCGCCTGAAGTACGCGCGAGACCATTGGAAATGTTATAAACAATAAATATAACCAGTGGTGTCAGGCCTGTTAGGCCCTGTTTCTTCCATGCCAGAGCAACTCCCGTTGTGATGAAAAATAGATTAAGAAACAGAATCACTGTGGCAATGCCTGTGAGCGAACCGTCCCAATTTGTCTGCCAGTAAGGAGAACGCTCCTTGACGAGATAACGTAAGTCATCTATGAACGGAGAGGTCGGAAAGATCAGAAGAGATGTTACGATATTGTGCAGGAAATGATTCGCGGAAAAACAAATGACGGTATCACAGGGCAAATTGCCTGGCGTGGTGTTGTTGTGCTGGTACAACTGAAGAATCGGTTGTGTGTTGTTCAGTGCTACCCAGGCAAGACTCTGTTCCTGTGGAATGGAGCTGTTTGGGAGTGCTGGCAGTTCATATCTGGTCTGAATAACGTTCCGAAACTTGGTGACGATCGGACCATACATCATCCCACCCAGTGATAGATTTCGCAATTCCCAAGGCACGGTGATCGAAACCACCCCAAGGAAGATCAGGACGGAACCGAACAGCCATTGTTTCCATCTGAATGAAAACCTGACCAATGCGTAAAGTGGGATAAACGCCAAAAAGATCAGCGCATTCGTTCGCAACATTAGCGTGAAACCAATTGCACCGCCGAGCCATAAAGGGTAATGCCATTTTCCTGAAGGTTCTTTCAGCCATTCGCAGGTCAGAAGAACGATGAGCGCAATGCCGATCGAAGCCGGAAAATCTGTCAAAATCACTTTGGGGTTTGCCAAATCGATAAGGTTGCTGGCAGAGAGCGAATCAAGGCCTCGCAACATGGCTGCCACAGCCGAAGCAAATCCCGCAGTGCGAATGTCCAACGATCTCCCGATCAAAAATATCAATACAGGCAGGATAGCAAAAATCCCTGCCTGGACTGCCATGATGATTTCGTAATTTTGCCCGAATATAGCATGTAAATAGGCTATGAAACTCAGATAGAGGGGACGCTCAAAGAACATACTGTTGTAAATATAAAATTTTTCTCCGATCAAGGAGAACTGGCTGGCTGTATCAAATATCGCAGCATCCGCGAATGGAAAAAATGCACCATTGGGAGCAGATGGTGCAGTGAAGAAGAAACTCTTTTTCAACGGCGTCTGAGACCACAAGACCGCCGTCATAACGTAGATTAGAAGACAAATAAGAACATCTACACGTGTCGATCTCCATCTCGATTCCAACAGCATGAACGCAACTCCGCTGAGTATTGCGGCGATAAGCTGTGATACAAGAATTGGTACTCCGGCCCCGTACCAGAAATCATCTGAGGAGGCGATGCCAAATCCACTGAAGAGCAGAATGCCCAAAATCAGGGAACTGATTGCAAATATAGGCATGCCCAATTTTATGGGTGCGAAATCCGTGTTCTTTATTCGGACCAGAACAAGGACTATCAAAGTTGCCAGACTGACCAGAAGGAGGAATACCATTGCAGGCTGGATTCGCACCCAATACTCCGACCATGCGCCCAGGCGATAGGCGGGAAGGAAGCAACCGATCCAGCCCAGCCCAAGGCTGATCCCGCTTAACCAGCCGGTCCATCGACTGAATTTTTCTCCCTTAAACCATGTGTTCATGAATTGTTCTGCCCACACCTGATCTCTGAAGGTCTTGATGCCCAGCCATGCAAACAGAATTAAGGCCGCCAGCAGGCTGAGCGCAATTGCCAGACGCGGAATGGAAAGTCCGAAGGCCACGGCACGTTCCGCTTCAGATGGCGAAGAGGTCACTTCGGCCAATATCACCGCTGCAGTGACGACAACGAACAAACTATAGATGAAAAGAATGCCTTGGGATTGTCTGAAGTTTTGCATCGAAATTACAGAATGGTTTTACCTGCAGTATTGTAGCATGGGCGCACATTTTGCCCTTCAGGATTTCTTTTGCAGGATTATCAATGTAATCAGCCCACATAGCAAAGCCAGCCCGAAGAGCAAATTTGCCTGGAGCGGTGGCAGTAGTAAGGCAACAAATGCCAGACAGCCAAGGAGCAAAGCAGCAACATGCATCGTGACCACGGCTTGCGCTGGTGACATGCCTAATTGGGTCAGTCGGTGATACACATGATCCTGACCCGCTTTATAGATGGGTGCACCGCGCCGTAGACGTGAGATCACAACCAACGTGGTATCCAAAATCGGAATACTTAATAGCAAAATTGGAACAAACCAGGAAGAGGGTTGAGGCAAACCTGGAGGAGTGTATGCCATGGCGAGGGTTGCCAGCATGAAGCCCAAAAACTGTGCACCCGAATCACCGAGAAACGTACGAGCAGGAGTGGTATTGTAATAAAACAGGCCAAT
>Ga0075421_100011590_pt1 | contig 10923 bp, 11 predicted proteins | sample SoiMetdeltSBSDD5_FD_75292 | JGI IMG/M metagenome (GOLD analysis project Ga0075421, IMG submission 75292) | Bulk soil microbial communities from a Populus tree surrounding site in Tennessee, USA - Soil MetaG P. deltoides SBSDD5 | ecosystem: Environmental > Terrestrial > Soil > Tree plantation...
TGCTGCAGTAAGCAAATCGATCGGTGGTTTTTGACTCATGCGCTGTCGCCGCAATCGATTCGAGAGGCGTTGTTGACCAGACTCCGAATCGCGCTGACCGTATGATCGGTGAGCAATCGCTCGCGGATTGTTTTCGATTCGCCCTTATATGTGACCTTGATCCTTGATCCGATGGTGGAACAGGTCATAGCGGACCTCGGTGTCAAGCTCACGGATTGCGGGCCAGTTGCGCCGGTTACGCCACTAATATGCACGTTTACGCTCCTGCGTTCGAAGCCTGCTGCATTTGTGCGGTCGGTCATCGGGTCATCGGTCCTACCGTAGCGACGTTGCGATTGGCAGAGACTGCAACCAGTCTTCGGCGTCATCCTCGGTGATGAAGGTGCGCTTGCCGCACTTGCGCGCGCGCAAACGTCCCCGCTTGATTTCTTCATAGATCGTCGTCCGGCCCGGACCGTAGCGTTCAGAGAACTCGGAGATGCTCATCGCCCTTTGGCGAGCGCTACATGTCAGCTCGGCTTCCGAAATCTTTGGACTAACATTCATGGATGGCTCGTCGTTACTGACCGGGGAGGTCCCGGCGACCACGCTCGTGAATGGCACGAGCAGTTTTTGAAGTAGGGATTGTCAGATGAGGTGCAAGCCCTTGTAAACAAATGGCTAAATGAAGTAAACAAATGGCTAAATGAAATCGCCACCTATGGATATCACAAAAATGCTGGCAAATAATTCCCCTTACAGACGGCGGAGTGTTTTCCGCCAGATCGTCATAAATTTAATGCGCGCGGGGCCACCAGTACCTCGTCAGAACGCGCGGCCACGATAATTGGCCGATTAACTGATTCGACTCTGGCGCTTGCGCAAGGGGACAACGTCGCCAACGGATACGGCGGGCGCGGTGCAGAACGTCGCCCAATCGGCCATCAGCCGCTTGCGCTTTTCCAGGAGCGCGCCGCGTCGATATGCGGCCTCGACCTTGTTGGGAATCGCATGCGCTAGGGCCTGCTCGCGTACCTCTTGCGGGAACGCGGTGTTGTCTGCTGCCCAATCGCTGAAGCTGGAACGGAAGCCGTGAATCGTTTCGCGGCGCCCCATCGCCTTCATCACATCGGCCAGCGCGTGACGCTCCATCGCCGTACCGGATCGCGGCGCAGCAAACACAAATTGGGAACCACGTGATTGACCGCCGAGGATTTTGATCGCGGCGGGGGCGAGCGGAACGGTGTGATCCTTGTCGGCCTTCATTCGAGCAGCGGGGATCGTCCATGTTTTTTGGTCAATATCGATTTCGCTCCATCTGGCACCTAGCACCTCTCCCGAGCGGGAGGCGCACAGTACGAGAAACTCGAGCGCCCTTCCCGCGGTACCGGGACGAGCGCGCAACTCGCCCATAAAGCCCGGAACGGCGTTGTATGGCATGGCCTGATGATGCTTGATCTTGTGGTTGTCCTTTAGCAGGTGTTCCAGGTGGCCGTTCCAGCGAGCCGGATTGTCGCCCGACCGAGCGCCGCGCGCCGTCGCCCAATCAAGCACCATCTCGATCCGCTGGCGCGTCCGATCGCCCGTCGTTTGCGCCCGCCGCCAAATTGGCTCTACCGCCTTCAACACCAGCGCGGTATCGATCACGGCCACGGGGAGGCTGCCGAGGGTCAAGTCCACCTCGGCCATCGAGACCCGCCATTGTCGGGCATGCTCCGCGCTCCAGTCGGACTCGCGGGTCTCGATTACAGCCTTGGCCGCTTCCCGGAATGTGATGGTGGCGGCCTGGGCCCGCTGCTGTTCGGCGCGCTGCGCTCGGCGGGCCTCCAATGGATCGATACCGTCCACGAGCGACACCCGTGCGCGCCGCGCCCGCTCGCGGGCATCCGCCAGCGTCACCACCTTGGCGCTCCCAAGGCCCATCCACCTAGCGCGCCCGTCGATCTGATAGCGCAGCGTCCAATGCCTCGCGCCCGAGGACGAAACTTCCAGCCAAAGCCCGCCCCCGTCGCCATACCGGCCCGGCTTCGCATTCTCGACCTGCTTTGCCGTCAATCGGTCGCGCATGGCTTACCCTACAGTTTGACCTACATTTGAGACCCGGCTTATAGTGGACAAACCCGAACGATAGCAAGCGATATTTTGCAAGTTAGGGCCGCCGTTATTGACCAATTTGCGTCCGTCGTCGTCCGCTATTGTCCGTTGTCCCGGATTTCCCCGTCCGGGCGGGTCAGTTTTTGGGCTACCGGATGCTGTGCCTCGTTGATCACACGCAACCGAATTCCTTGCGCGCCTTGCAGAAGGTTATGATGTTCGAGCGATTCGGTTTGTGCGCCTTTGATGTGAGCGATTCTGTCAGCCGCCAGTCGTTGCTTATGCGTGCTTTGAGCCAAACAATCCCACATCGCAACGTGCGTTGCGATCCGGCTTCTTCATGTCGGTACGGCTACCCGCCCATGCGCTCGACGAGGTCGCCCAAAAATGGCGCGCCCTTGCCGAGCGTCGGCTTGCACATTTTGTCGAGCTCTGTGAAAGCGGCCGCTGGCGGCGTTATTACAGCGAAGAGCAATTTCTCTATCGCATGCGCGAGGCCATTCGGTTGAGCGAGAGATGGGCGCAGATCGCGCGGGGTCGGCCAGGTGAAGTGGGCACAGGCGAAGCTCAGCCGCTTCCCGACAGATCCGACCGCACGGCTGCTTAAAGGCCGCCGCGTCACTCATTCCGGCCTGTCATTCGTGCGCTTCCGGGACGCAGCGCCATTGCTTATGGTCCAATTTGGGGCCCTTCAACCGATGCTCATGACATGACCAGCGCACTGTTTTCTCCCATTCGGCTCGCCGATCTCGAGCTCGCGAACCGCATCGTCGTATCGCCCATGTGCCAATACAGCGCCGACGATGGCGTGGCCTCCGACTGGCACCTCAATCACCTCGGCATGCTGGCCAATTCTGGCGCGGCTGTGCTCGTCATCGAAGCGACGGGCGTCGAGCGGCGCGGCCGCATCAGCCACGGTTGCCTCGGACTCTATTCCGATGACTGCGAGGCAGGCGTGGCCCGTGTCGTCGCTCATTGCCGCCGCTACGGGACGGCCAAGCTTGGTATCCAGCTCGCCCATGCTGGCCGCAAATCCTCTGCGCGGCGGCCATGGGAGGGGGGACAGCCACTCGCACCGGGTGAGGATGCCTGGCAGACCATCGCTCCGTCGGCCGTTGCGTTCGGCCCCGATTGGCCGGTGCCGCGCGAGATGGCGGTGGCCGACATGGAGCACGTCCGCGGTAGCTTCGTCGAAGCTGCAAAGCGCGCGATCCGCCTCGGCATGGACGTCATCGAATTGCATGCAGCGCACGGCTATCTCATCCACAGCTTCCTTTCACCGATCGCCAACAAGCGCAGCGACGGTTATGGCGGCTCGCTCGCCGCTCGCATGCGCTATCCGCTCGAAATCGCGCAGGCCGTGCGCGCGGTGATGCCCCGCGGCATGCCGCTCGGCGCGCGTATCACCGGCAATGACTGGGTCGAAGGCGGGCTCACGCCCGACGATGCAGCTGCTTTCGCTCGCGCGCTGAAGACGGTCGGGGTCGACTTCGTCTGCGTCTCCTCGGGCGGGATCAGCGCCGACGCGCGGCCGAGCTTGGTCGCCAACACCAATGTCCAGTTCGCCGAAAAGGTGAAGCGCGAGGCGGGCATCGCGACGCGCACGGTCGGGCTGATCGCGGCGCCGAAACAAGCTGAGGCGATCATCGCCGAGGGCAAGGCCGACATGGTCGCGCTCGCACGCGCCATGCTTGACGATCCCCATTGGGGTTGGCGTGCGGCGCATGCGCTCGGCGCCGAGGTGGCCCGCCCCAAGCAATACCAGCGCGCCTCCCCGAAGGTATGGGCGGGAGTAGCGTTCCGGGAGTGAGTCCACGTGCCGTGAATTGCGGGCAAGCGTAATCAGCAGCACACGAGCGCCGCCAGACGCCTAGAACTTCTCGCCATGGACGCCTTTGTCTTCGCCGCCGTGCTGATCGCCGCCGCCTGCCATGCCGGGTGGAACGCGACCATCAAGGGTGGACTCGATCCGCTGGTGACGACGGTCGTGATTTCGATCGGCGCGGCGGTGGTTGCCGCTGCATTGTTGCCGGTCGTCGGATTGCCTGCAGGTGCCGCATGGCCGTGGTGTGCCGCGTCAGTACTGATCCACCTCGTCTATTTTGCCGCACTCATCGAAAGCTACCGCGCCGGCGACATGGGGCAGGTCTATCCGATCGCCCGCGGGTCGGCGCCGCTGATGACCGCGGTCGTAACCACCACGTTGGTAGGCGAGCGGCTTGGCTTGGCGAGCTGGGGCGGCATCATTCTGCTGGTGGCCGGAGTGATGTTGCTGTCGCTGCGGGGCGGTCGCGACCTCACGCGGCTCGACCGCAAGGCGGTCGGATTTGCTTTGTTCACTGCAGTCACAATTTGCGCGTATTCGGTCGTGGACGGGGTGGGCGCGCGGCACGCCGGCAGTGCCAACGCCTATTCGGTCGCTCTCTTCGTAGGCATCGGTCCCGTCATGGTGATCTACGCGCTTGCCCGGCGCGGACGCAAGGTGATCCCCGCGATGAGGCGCCACTGGCGTCTTGGCCTCGCTGGCGGCACGCTGCAGCTCGGCTCGTATGGCATCGCGATTTGGGCGATGACAGTGGCTCCGATCGCGATCGTGGCGGCGCTGCGCGAAACGAGCGTCCTCTTCGGCGCGCTGATCGCGATCATGTTTCTTAAGGAGCCGTTGCGCGCCGGCCGTGTTGCCGCGGCACTCATGATCGTCGCTGGCTTGACCTTGATCCGGCTCTATTGAGCGGTGAACCGGCGCTGTTCCAGCGGGAGATGTTCACGCGGTTGGCGGCGGGATCAGATGATGCAGGCCGTTTTTGCGCAACCGCTCGAGATCCTCCGGCACGTCCAAGTCCCACAGCGTGACCGGCTCGCGCCATGTCAGGCCGAGCTGTTTAAGACGGCGCCGGGTTTCGTCCATCACCGTCGGCGCGCTCCAGTGCATGTCTAAAAAGAGCGCCTGGACGGGCGACCGCAACCCGATCAGTGCATAGCCGCCGTCCTCTGCCGGAATGAGCGCCGCATCGATGCCGCCGCGCAGAATGTCGGCAGCCGCGCGCAGATGATCGGATGTGAGGGCCGGGCAGTCGGTGCCGATCACGAGCGTAGGTGTCGCTGCCGCCGCGATGGCAGCGAGCATCCGCGCGCCGAGATCGCCGCTGCCCTGTCGCGCGAGTGCGACGCCAAGGCGCGCGGCAATCGCGTGAAACAGCGGATGACTTTCGTCAGGGGCCGCCCACAAGGTTATGGCGCCGATGCGAGCAGCGCATGCGGTTGCAATGGCGTGCTCGATGAGCCGTGCCTGGAGCAAGGCCGCGCGCTCGGCGCCGAGCGCCGGAATGAGCCGAGTTTTGGCGAAACCCGGCAGCGGTGCCTTGGCGAGCACCGCAACGGCGACCGGCTCATTCATAACCATATTGCCGTGCGAGTTCTTTCGGATCGGCACCAAAGAAATAGGCAAGCCGCAGGCGCCACATCAGAATGATTGTGCTGAGCACCCCCTTCTTCTCCCAGCGCCGGCCCGAGGTTGTGACGCGCTCGCGCAGGCACAGCGGCTTGCTCACGCGCTTGAGCCGCTTGCAGAGCGCGATGTCTTCCATCAACGCAATTGCGGGAAAGCCGCCTACAGCCTGAAACGCGCCGCGGCGCACGAACATCGCCTGGTCACCAGTTGCGATCGCGGTGAGGCGGGAGCGCAGGTTCATGAACCAGGCAACAACCGGCAAAACAGGAGAGCGGCCGTCGATCTGGATGTCGAAGCGGCCCCAGACCCGGCCGGAGCGTTCGAGGCCCTTGAGCACCATGTGGTCCGCATCGGCCGGAACTCGCGTATCGGCGTGTAGGAAAAGCAGCACGTCGCCGGATGCCTGCTCGGCGCCCGCGTTCATCTGCGGCGCCCGCCCACGCGACGCCAGGATGACGCGGTCGGCGCGTGGGCGCGCCTGCTGCACGGTGGTATCGCGACTGCCGCCGTCGACAACGATCACCTCAGTGCCGCGCGCCCGCAGATAGGCAAGCGCATCGAGTGCCGCCGCGATGCCTTCGACTTCGTCCAGCACAGGCATGATGATCGATAGTTTCGACATGCGGCAGGGTCCCGCCTGCATGCGGGGCATTCTACTTCATGGGGGGCGCAGGCTCCGAGAAGATCAAGCGGAGGGTGCGGTGGCTTGGGCCAGCGCGCCGCCGCAACTCGATCCCTGGCCGGCGGTGCAGCCATAGCAGTGGCCCGCGACCCGGATTGGCCGGCCTTCGATATCGGCGTCGAGCAGATCGGACAGGTGCACGCGTTCGTGCGCGCCGTACTTGAGCGGCAAATCGAGCATCTGGTTGAAATCGCAATCGTAGATGTAGCCGCGCCAGTCGACCGAAATCAGATTTCGACACATGACACGGTCGAGGTTGGCGTCGAGGTGCGCGCGGCGTAGCAGATCGAGGTAGCGGTCGAACTCGCCATTCGCCAGGAGGATCGCGCCGAAGCGCTGGATCGGCATGTTGGCGAGCGCATAGAGCCGGTTGAAAACAACCCCATAGCGTTCGCCGAGCACGCGCCTGTAATCCTCCTCGAGCGAAGGCTGCGGCGGCGGCAGCGATGATCCTTGAGGATTATAAACGAGGTTGAGCGCAAGCCCGGTTTCGGCGCGCCCATAGCCAAGCGCATTAAGCCTTCGCAGCCCGCGGATCGATGCTTCGAACACGCCTTTGCCGCGCTGGCGGTCCACGTTATCTTCGAGATAGCAGGGCAGCGAAGCGACAATCTCAACCTGCTCGCCGGCAAGAAAGTGGGCGAGATCCTGCTGCCCGACGACTTCCAGAACGGTGAGATTGCAGCGATCCATGACGCGGACGCCCATGGCGCGTGCGGCGGATACCAGGCGGCGAAAATGCGGGTTTAGCTCCGGAGCACCACCGGTGATGTCAAGCGTAGCGACGCGCTTTCTCGCAAGGAACGCCAGTACCGCGTCGATCACGTCGCTCGACATTTCTTCGGTGCGGTTCGGGCCGGCATTGACGTGACAGTGCACGCAGGATTGATTGCAGCGATAGCCGATATTGACTTGGAGCGTGTCTAGCCGCCCGCGCCGGATCGGCGGAAAGACAATCTGCTCAAGCCGCGGCCATGTATCGCGCATTGCGCCTGCCCGATGTTCTCGGCGCACGTTCGCATAGCCCGTCGCAGGCGTCACGTCGAGCCGCCTCACTCCCGGACAAAAGCGCGTGAGGATTTTCTGGACCTAGGCTTCCGCGGAGCGAGAAAGGACGCCGTGCCGCTGCTGGCAACTGTGTAGCGGCAATCGGAGCCGAAATCCGTCACTTGGCCCGTGCGGGCGCCGCAATCGCGCTTCCGTCGTCGACCCCGATACGGCCGAAGCCCGGCAACTTCAGGCCGGGATGGCGTAGATCGAGGCCTGCGACCAGGCCCAAGACGTTAATTTCGACGCCCTCAATCCAGCCGAGCTTCACGCCGAGGAGACCCCACAGTGACGCTTCGACGCCGGTGCCGCTGTCGGTGAGGCCCACATAAGGATAGGGGCGGAAATCCTTCCCAACGGCGTTCGACGGCAACGTGGTCTCGAGTTCCGGCACAGCACGCAACACGGTAGCGGTAAAGGTGTTGCTGTTCGGCCCCGGCCAGATGCGATAATCGCCGAAATGGGTGTAGCTGTAGGCTGCGATCGCCGCTTTGACCTTTGGAATGAGGGCGGCCGCCTCGGCTCCCCGCACGTCGACAAGCACGCGCGGCGTGTCGCCGAACCAACGTGCGTCCGGCGCCCAGCCGTTGGTACGCACCGGCTGACCCCATCCAACCATGTCGTAACGGCTCCAGGTGGCGGCGTTCTCGGGCTTGAACACGATCCAGCTGTGGACGGCGAAAATGCCCTTCCAGCGGCCGGTGCGGCCGGTGAAGACGAGGAACCGCGCCGCGCGGTCGGCATCCGCCGCTGGCAGCATGCCCACGCTCGACCAGTCGGCGTCGCGGAAGCTCGCGGGACGGTCCTTGCCGGCATAGAGCGCCGCGTGGACTGCGAGGGGAAGAAGAAAGAGGGCGAGAATTCCGACGAGCACTTTTCGAATGGAATAGCGCATAGAAGCGGATGACATTTGACGACGGAGCAGAATATGGCGTGTGCCATGGCCCACGCGCAACGGCAATGCGTCACACCGGCACATTAAAAGCCGGCAAGGAAGGTCCCAAATCGATCAGCGCGCGGCGGCGAGTGCGGTTCGCACGATGGCCTCGCCGGCCCGCGTGAGGTCATCGAACGTCAATGCCGGGCCACGTAGCTTGACTTGGGCACGGCGCAGTCCGGGGACGTGAATAAATGCTACCAGCCGCAGCACACCGGCGCGGGCGGCCTCGGCGGCCCGCCAGCACAAATAGTTGCAAAGATAGTGGCCGGCGTCGTGGGATAGCGCTGCTGGCACGCCGGTCGCCAGCGCGGCCATCAGCAGTCGCTGGGCGGGCGCTCGCAGCGGCAAGGTTATCGGCCCTCCCGCAGCGATGGTGGCAGCGACCGGAACGTGTCCGGCGGCGTCGGGGATGACGCGCGTGAGCACGTTGCGCGCGCGCGTTTCGATCCGCACGTGCTTGGTCCGTGCTGCCAGGCCAAACATGACCAGAGCTGCGGGCTTTTCGCGCGCGATCAGCGCTGGCAGTTCCCGATCGATTGCATCGTAGGTCACGGGAAAGACATGCGCGACACGACGAACGCGGGCAAAGGCGGGGTGCCGCCGCCGCGCCAGCTCGAGCGCCAGCGGTTCGCTGGGATTGAAAGGGGCCCCAGGAAACGGCCCGAAGCCAGTGATGAGGATCGTAGCCGTCATTCGTGCTGTGCGAGAGAGCAGGAAACGTTTCCGCGCGACAAACGGCGCGCCCAGACGATACACTTTAGCGCAGCTTGGCGTGAATGGCGGCCTCGATCAAACGCCAAGCGCGGATGCGATCTCCTCGACAGCCACGGCGGGCGACATCCGCCCGGCAGCGACGGCGGCCTCGATGCGAGGAAGCTTCGCTTTGAGTGCGGGGTCAGATTTGAGGCGCGCGAACACGCGGTCTTCGAGCATCGCCCACATCCATTTCACCTGTTGCTCGCACCGGCGCGCATCGAACTCCCCGGCTTTGCTCGTGCGCTCGCGGTGATCGAGGATGTTCTCCCATAGCTCGGCAATGCCGGCACCGGTCAGCGCCGAATAGGTTACGACCGGCGGCGACCAGTTCGGCGAGCGGGGGGAGAGGATGTGCAGCGCGGCACGGTACTCGGCAGCGGCCGCTTTGGCGCGCTTGACGTTGTCACCGTCGGCCTTGTTGATCGCAATCATGTCGGCGATCTCGACCACGCCTTTCTTGAGGCCCTGCAGTTCGTCGCCCGCCCCGGGCAGCATGAGCACGAGGAAAAAATCGGTCATGTCCGCGACCATGGTCTCGGATTGACCCGTGCCGATGGTTTCGACCAGCACGACGTCATAGCCCGCCGCCTCGCAGATCAGCATCGCCTCGCGCGTTTTCGCCGCGACACCGCCGAGCGTGCCGGACGCGGGAGAGGGGCGCACGAAGGCATTGGCATCGGCGGCGAGCCGCGGCATCCGGGTCTTATCCGCGAGAATCGAACCGCCACTGCGCGCGGATGATGGATCGACCGCGAGAACGGCCACCTGGTGGCCCTTGCCGGTGAGGAACGTGCCGAGCGCATCGATGGTGGTCGACTTGCCTACGCCCGGCGCGCCGGTGATGCCGACGCGGATTCCCTTGCCGGTTGAGGGGAGAAGATCCTGCACCAGTCGGCGTGCCGCCTTCTGATGGTCGGCCCGCCGGCTCTCGATGAGCGTGATGGCGCGGGCAATGACGGCGCGCTCGTGCGCCCGGATACCGCGCGCCAGATCGGCAAGATCGGGAATGGCGGGCTGGTGACGCGAAGACATAAATTCGCCCTAGAGGCGGGCCCGCGGAAGGCGCTCGCAGCGCCGCCGCCGGCTTCGACCCGGTGCATGTTCTATATGAAGCTCAATAGGATAACTGCGCACCAAACGGGATCATCCGCAACTGGTTAACGCTTGGTGAGTTGGCTCCCGCCGCGGGCGGCGGGACGTTATTATAGCTGTGGATGGGGTCTGGGAGGGATGCATGCGTCGACACGCGCGCGCCGCCGCTTGGGCCGTGTCTCTATTCGCCAGCCTTGCCGCCAGCACGAGTCAGGCCGCCGATCTGATCTGGGAAGTCGAAAGCCCGTTCCGGTTCTTCAAGCCGACCCGGTCTTTCGCCCTACACGAGGCAGCATTCAACGCTGCGCGCGGCGATCCGTCCGCGCCGCTGCCGGCGGACATCATCTGGCGTACCGAACGCGCGCTCAACGATCCCGACTGCAAGGATGCCTCGACGCCCGACCGTTGCGCGGCGACGGCCGGCAAGCGCTACCAGCAAAGCCGCCTCGGCTGGGCGGCGCAGACCGTGGGCGAGACCTGTTACGAGAGCAACGGCCGTCCCAGCCGCTATTCGGCGCTCTGTGAGCGCAGATATTCCTGGGGCGTGGCGAGAGAAGATTACGTTCTGCCGGACGCGCACACGGTCACGATCCGCATCGCACCCGAACAGCTTGGAAGTGCGAACGGCGACTGCATTTGGAGCTGGCAGGCGCGCAAGGCCGCCGGCAAACCCGAGAGCAAGCGCATAGCCTGCGCGGACAAGCTCACCATCGCGCGCGTGCCTTACGCGCTCGATCGCACCAATTCCGGCGTGTCGGTGACGGTTAAGTTGCCCGACGGCCGCGAGTTCGCCGAGCCGGAGGTGGTGGTCGAGGACCTCTTCATCGTGGCGCTCGGCGATTCCTTTGCCTCCGGCGAAAGCAATCCGGACCGGCCGGTGCA
>Ga0075421_100011594_pt1 | contig 10923 bp, 9 predicted proteins | sample SoiMetdeltSBSDD5_FD_75292 | JGI IMG/M metagenome (GOLD analysis project Ga0075421, IMG submission 75292) | Bulk soil microbial communities from a Populus tree surrounding site in Tennessee, USA - Soil MetaG P. deltoides SBSDD5 | ecosystem: Environmental > Terrestrial > Soil > Tree plantation...
GGCGGGATCATCGGCAGCGAGCTCGCGCCTCTGCCAACGCTCGCGACGCTGCCGCTGTCGCTGATGATCGTCGGAGTCGCGATCGCCACGGTCCCGGCCGCGCTCACGATGCAGCGCTTCGGCCGGCGTCGGGCGTTCATCGCGAGCGTCCTCGTTGCAGGCGTCGCAGCGCTCGCGGTCACCTGGGCGATCGTGGTGGGAAGTTTTGTGCTGTTGTGCGCGGCCTCGCTGGTGATGGGCGCAAACCTGGCGTTTCAGCAGCAGCAGCGGTTCGCGGCCGCTGAGAGCGTTCCGGCCGAACAGGTGAGCCGCGCGATCTCGACCTTCATGCTGGGCACACTCGTCGCCGCCGTGGTCGGACCGCAACTCGCGCTCGCCTGCAAGGGTCTCGTGCCCGGGCACGAGTACGCGGGCTCATTCCTGCTGGTCGCGGGGCTGTGCGTGACCTCGGCCGTCGTGCTCACTCGTTACCGCGCCCCGGCAACGCTGGCGACCGCAGCGGGCGGCGACGCGCGGCCGCTCGCCGTCGTCGTGCGCCAGCCCGCGTTCGTGATCGCCGTCTCGGCGTCGGTAGTCGCGTTCTCGGTGATGAGCTTCATCATGACGGCGACGCCGATCAGCATGCACGTCCACGACCGCTACTCGGACATGCATACCGCGTGGGTGATACAGAGCCACGTGCTCGCGATGTACGGGCCGTCGCTGGTCACCGGCCGGTTGATCGCACGGATCGGGGTCCGGGCGGGGATGTTCGCGGGACTCGCGTTGATGGCGGCTTGCGTGATCGTCGACGGCTCGGGCCGCGCGCTGGGGCACTACTGGTGGGGGCTGGTGCTGCTAGGGCTCGGCTGGAACCTGCTGTTCGTCGCAGGGACGACGCTGCTCACCAGCTGCTACCGGGCTGCGGAGCGCTTCCGAGCGCAGGCGGTCAACGACTTCTCGGTGTTCGGCGCCCAAGCAGTTGCCTCACTGCTCGCGGGACCGGCCGTGCACTCGCTCGGCTGGACGCAGCTCAATGTCGCGGTGGTGCCGCTGCTCCTGGGTCTCGGACTGGTATTGCTGCTGCGCTCGCCGACGCCGGTCGGCGCGGCGAGCGCAACCTCATTCAGCGGTCGAGGAACGCGCTGACGTCGCGCGCGAGGTCCCCGGACCTGGTGTCGAAGAGGCTCCCGTCGCATTCCGGCATGTCTATGCGGCGCGCGTCGCGCAGCAGCGGCTCACTGCGCGCGGTCATGTCCCAGAGCTCGTCGTGCGGCCGCAGGACCAGCACCGGCTGGCGGAGCAACGGCAGCCGTTCACCGGCCGCGTAATGCACGGCCGCCGCCGGACCCCAGGTCGCCTCGTCGCCGGCGCGCATGCCACAGCCGAGATCCGCCGACAGCCGGGCGAGCGAGGCGCCCGGACCGCGCACGCGGCGGATGCGCTGCCACTCCTCGACGAGATGCGATCCGTCCTCGCGTGGCCGCGCCGGCCACGGCCGACTGGCATATGCCTCCCGGTCGCGCCCGTCGAAGACCGGCACGCCGACAAGCACGACGCGACGGACCTGCTCAGGTCGCGCGATGGCGAGTTCGACGGCGGCGAGCGAGCCCGCCTGATAGCCAAGCACGTCGACCTGCCTGAGCCGCAGCGTGTCGAGCAGATCGCCGAAAGCCTGCGCATAGTCCTGCACCGAAGGCGCCGCGTCCGGCGCGTCCGATTCGCCGCAACCGGGTGCGTCGGGTGCGTACACGCTGCGATCCCGGCCCATCTCGGCGAGGAAGTGCTTGAACAGGCGACCGGACAGGGGCGCCGGCGCCAGGCACACCAGCGGCGTCAGCTCGTCGAACCCACCGCTCGAGGGGAAGGCCGAGTGCACGTGCAGCTGACCGTAACGGCAGTCGACGTACATCCGACGCAGATGGATGCTCACGGCGGCGGAGTTCCTGCTCGGTAGGGCGGTGATTCGGGCGGCTGCACGGGAAGATTGGCTCACGGTTACAAGACCTCGGCGTACGTTGTTGTTGCGCGGTCGAATTGTCCGCGCACGCGCGCCGGGTCGCGGTGACTCAACTCTCACAAAGATCGCGATCGACTGGACTTAATGCGGACGTGCAATCCTGCCGATCCAAAGTCAATTATGTCCACCAGGCGTCACACGCTGTCGAGGTTCTTGCCGCGTGCGACGTCCGCGAGCCGAGCTGGACGTGGTCGAGATCGGGACCCGCGCCGGGTATGCGTCGCGCTCATCCACGCCGGAGATACGCTCGGCCTTGGCGTCGGTTGCAGTCACGGCCGCGGGATGGTGACGGATCGGCGTCGGGGGTGGCAAGCTCAGGTCGTGAGCAGAGGTTACACGCTGCAGGCGAACGCGCCCTTGCGCGCGATGAACACCTTCGGCGTGGACGTGACCGCCGCATGGCTGCTCACCGTGCACGAACCGGGCGCGATCGCCGCGGCGCTCGCGGACCCGGCAATCGTGGGCATGCCGCTGATGTGCATCGGCGACGGCAGCAACCTGCTGCTCGTCTCGGATTTCGAGGGCGTAGCGCTGCGTCAGGCGTATGACGGCGTGCGCGTGCTCGCGGCCGATGGAGGCAGCGCGCTCATACGCGCCGATGCGGGGCACGGCTGGGATGCACTCGTCGACTGGTCGCTCGGTCGCGGCCTTGCAGGTCTCGAAAACCTCGCGCTGATCCCCGGGCTGGCCGGCGCGGCGCCGATACAGAACATCGGCGCGTACGGCACCGAGGTCGACGAGTTCGTGGAAACGGTCGAGACCTGGGACCGCGTGTCCGGGCGGCCGGTGAGATTGTCCCGAGCAGAATGCGGGTTTACCTATCGCGACAGCCGGTTCAAGCACGAGCTCGACCGCTGGATCGTCACCGCCATCGAGCTGCGGCTGCCGCGCGAGCGCCAACTTCGGCTCGACTACCCCGGTGTGCGGGAGGAGCTTGCCTCGCTCGACGTCGTGCAGCCGGGCCCGGGGGATGTCGCCGAGGCGGTGCGGCGCATCCGGCGACGCAAGATCCCCGACCCGGCGGCGATCGGCAACGCCGGCAGCTTCTTCAAGAACCCGGTCGTGCCGCGGCAGGTTGCGGAGGCACTAGTCGCGTCCAACGCCGGGCTGCCAACCTACCCGGCCGACACACCGGAGCGGCGCAAGCTGTCGGCCGCCTGGATGATCGAGGCCTGCGGCTGGCGCGGGCATCGCGACGTCGACGCGGGTGTCTCGAGCCGCCACGCGCTCGTGCTCGTAAACCACGGCGACGCGACGGGCATGCAGATCCTGTCGCTTGCGCAGCGCGTCGCGGCATCCGTTCATGCACGGTTCAGCGTCCGGCTCGTGCCTGAGCCGCGAATCGTCGGCGCGGAGTTCCTGCAGGGCTGAGCCCGCGCGAGGCGTCCCAGGCGCAATGTCGGGCGACGGTCAGCGCCGCGGATACGGGCGAAGCGCGGCGTTACTTGGACGCCAGGGTGTAACGGTCACCAGCTGCCTACGTTCGGCATGCTCACCCAGGGCTCCCGCGGCGGCAGCGCGGCGCCCCTTTGCAGCAGCTCGACCGAAATCGAGTCCGGCGAGCGCACGAATGCCATACGCCCGTCGCGCGGCGGTCGGTTGATCGTCACACCGTGCTCCATGAGCCGCTGGCACGCGGCGTAGATGTCATCGACCGCGTAGGCGAGATGCCCGAAGGCGCGGCCGATCCCGTACGCCTCCGGGTCCCAGTTGTGGGTGAGCTCGACCTGCGCGTCGTCGTCGCCGGGCGCGGCCAGGAATACCAGCGTGTAGCGCCCGGATTCGTTGTCCTGTCGGCGAACTTCGCACAGTCCGAGCGCGTCGCAATAGAACGCGAGCGACTTCGCGAGATCGCTCACTCGCACCATCGTGTGCAGGTACTTCATGTTACGGTGACCCGTCGTACTCCCAGGGGGACTTCTCATGCTACTGCCCTCGCGGCGCCTCGTGCAGATCCTGGTCGCCGCGTTCGTCGCGTCCTGTGCGCACGCCCCTGGCGCGGCGACTAGCCCGGCTGCACCGTCGTCCGAGGCTGCGACCGCCGCCGAGGCCAAGCCTGACTTCAACGTGATCGGGTCGTTCGACGTACGCGTCGTCGTCATCGAGTTCACTGATCTGCAGTGCCCTTACTGCGCGCATTTCGCCAACCAGGTCTTCCCGCGGCTGAAGGCTGTCTACGTCGATACAGGCAAAATCCGCTACGTCTCGCGCGACCTGCCGCTGCCCATGCACGCGCATGCCGAGACCGCTGCAGTCGCCGCGCGCTGCGCCGGCGAGCAGGATCGCTACTGGGAGTACCGGCACGCGGTCTTTGCCGATCAGCAGCGGATCGGCGCCGAGCCGTGGAAAGACTTCGCGAAGACCCTGGGGCTCGATCTCGGCCGCTTCGACGCCTGCCGGCGCGACGGCCAGCAGCTCGAGGCGGTGCGCGCGGACGCGCAGTTCGCGCTCTCCCAGGGTCTCTCCTCGACGCCCTCGTTCGCCCTCGGCCGGCTGGTGAACGGCGAGTTCGTGCTCGCCGAGAAGTTCAGCGGCGCCGGGACGTACGAGGCGTTTGCGGCCAGGATCGACGCGCTGCTCGCGCAGTGAGCGCGGCTCAGCGGAGCAGATACCCGGCCCCCGCAGCGGCGGCCAGGATCCACGGCAGATCGATCCGGGTTCGGTTCAGCAACAGCCAGACCGCCACGGCGATCGCGATCGCCGGCCAGTCAGGCGCGGCGTCGATGCCGTTCGGCAGCAGCACCACGCGCGCAAAGAGCAGCGCGAGCGTGCCGATGATGCCGACCACCGCCGCAGTGATCGCCGCGAGCGCGCCCGCGGTGCGCGGCGCGCCCGCGATCCGCTCCACGTACGGCGCACCGAGAAAGATAAACACGAACGACGGCAGGAACGTCGCCCACGCCGCGAGCGCCGCCCCCAGCACCGCGGAGGTTTCCGGCGCGAGCGGCGCCGGGTGATTCCAGCCGGCCATGAAGCCCATGAACTGGAGCACGATGATGAGCGGTCCGGGTGTGGTCTCGGCGAGCGCGAGCCCGCTCACCGACTGCTCGGCGGTGAGCCAGCCCAGGTCGTTCACCAGGTGCTGGGTCACGTAACCGAGCACGGCGTAGGCGCCTCCGAAGGTGACCAGCGCCGCCTGCGTGAAGAACAGGTACAGGCGACTCCACAACGAGTCGAAGCCGAGAGCGGCACCGCAGGCGATCAGCGGAATGACCCACAGCACGAGTCCCGCCGCAAGCACCATGAGCGGCATTCCGCGACCGCTGGCCTGCGCTGCTGGGGGCGCCGTCGGCACCGTCTGACGCGAGCCTGCGACCAGGCCGACGAGACCCGCGCCCAGCACGATCAGCGGAAAGGGTATGCGCAGGAACTCGAGCGCGACGAACGCGGCGACCGCAAGCGCGACGTGCAGCGGGCCGGCGAGCGCGCGGCGCCCAATCCTGATCAGCGCCTGCAGCACCAGCGCGACGACCGCGGCCTTGAGCCCGGTCAGCGCTCCCGCGACGGCCGGCAGCTGGCCATGCGCGGCGTAGACCCACGACAGCACGAGCAGCAGGGCCACCGCGGGCAGGACGAACGTGAGCCCGGCGACGAGGCCACCACGCATCCCGTGCAGCTTCCAGCCGATGTAGATCGCGAGCTGCATCGCCTCGGGACCCGGCAGCAGCATGCAGAAGTTGAGCGCACCGGCGAACTGCGTCTCGTCCACCCAGCGACGGCGCTCGACGAGCTCGCGGTGCATGATCGCGATCTGCCCGGCGGGCCCGCCGAACGAGATCAGCCCCAGCTTGACCCAGAAGCGCGCGGCCTCGGCGAACCCCGGTGCGCGCAAGGCGTGCGGCGGAAAAGGGGACATTCTCTATTTCGTCCAACCAAAGTGGGGCCGATACTTCGTCGCGGGCGAAATAGAGAATGTCCCCTTTTCCGCGGCTCACGCGCCACCGCCGACCGTCAGAACATCTCCGACTCCCCGGGCTCGCGCGGCTCCGAGCGGGTCCGCGACGGGATGTGATCCCCGGTAATCATCTCCTCGTAGCTCTGGCCGGGACCGACCATCGGGTAGACGCCGGCGTCGCGGTCGATGATCACCTCGAGAAACGCAGGCCCCGGGAAGTCGATGAACTCGCCGACCACCCGCGGCACGTCTTCCTTCCGGTCCAGCCGCTCCGCGTAGCGGAAACCGTCCGCGCGCGCCGCCGCCACGAAGTCCTTCTTGTGCAGCGACTTGTCGCTCGCCGACATCCGGCCCTTGAAGAAGAGTTTCTGCCACTGCCGCACCATGCCGTCGCCGTGGTTGTTCATCACCAGGACCTTGATCGGCAGATCGTAGGTCGTCACGGTCTCGAGCTCGCCCACGTTCATCCGCACGCTCGCGTCGCCGTCGACGTCGATGACCAGCCGGTCGCGGCAGGCGAACTGCGCGCCGATCGCAGCCGGCAGACCGAAGCCCATCGTCCCCATGCTGCCCGAGGTGAGCCAGAGCCGGGGCTCGCGGAAATCGAAGTACTGCGCGGCCCACATCTGGTGCTGGCCGACGCCCGTGGCGATGATGGCCTCGCCGTTCGTGCGCCGGTTGAGCTCCTCGATCACGTAGTACGGCTGGATCAGCGGGCTCGCGCGGTCGTAGTTCATGGCGTGCTTGCGCCGCAGGTCTTCGAGATGCGCGCGCCACGCCGACCGGTCGCGTGTGAATCCCGTGCGCGCTGCGTGCGCGCGCAGACTCTCCAGCGCCGCGGGCAGCAGCCCCACATGGCTCCACTGCACGCGCTTGACCTTGCCGATCTCCGAGGCGTCGACGTCGAGGTGTGCGATCCACTTCGCGTTGCGTGCGAACCGGTCGGGTGCGCCGGCGACGCGGTCGTCGAAGCGAGCGCCTACGGCGATCAGGAAATCGCAGTCGTCGACCGCGTAGTTGGCGAAGGCGGTCCCGTGCATGCCGAGCATCCGCATGGAGAGCGGATGGCGCGTGTCCATCGCACCGATGCCCATCAGCGTAGTGACCACCGGCAGCTCGAGCTCGACCGCGAGCCGGCGCAGCGCCTGCGCTGCATTGGCGTGGATCACGCCGCCGCCGGCGTAGATGAGCGGGCGCTCGGCATGGCCCAGCATGCCCAGGAACTCCGTGGCGCCCTGCTCGTCGACCGCGTTGTCGGTGAGCGCCGCCATCCGCTGCCGGTAGCCTCGCACGGGCAGCTGACCCGCTCCGCGGAACGGCCCCTGCCAGGTCTGGACATCCTTTGGCACGTCGATCACGACCGGACCGGGACGGCCCGTGCGGGCGATCTCGAACGCGGTCCGCACGGTCGCTTCGAGTCGCTCGGGATCGGTCACCAGGAAGATGTGCTTGGCGACGGCGCCCATGATGTTCGCGACCGGCGCCTCCTGGAACGCGTCGCTGCCGATCGCTGCGCGCGGTACCTGGCCGCAGATGACGACGATCGGCACCGAGTCCGCCGCGCAGTCACGCACCGGCGTCACCGTGTTCGTGGCCCCCGGCCCCGAGGTGACGAGACACACGCCGACCCGTCCGCTCGCCCGCGCGTAACCCGCAGCCATGAAGGCCGCACCCTGCTCGTTCGCCGGCACGATCAGCGGCATCGGCCGCACGTCCTCGCGCCCGACGCGCTCCTGGTTGTAGCGGAAGATCGCGTCGTAGGTCGGCAGGATCGCCCCGCCGCTGTAGCCAAAGACGACGTCCACGCCCTCATCGGCGAGGACCTGGACGATCGTGTCCGCACCGGAGAGCATCTGGCCGGCCTTTGGATGCGTATCCGGGGTGGCGATGGCGTGCTGCTGGTTCACGGCGAAGCGCGTCTGGCGGCGGGGATCGTGTTGCGTTGCAACGAGACTAGCAGCGATCCGGCCCGGCGATCCATTTCTTTCGATCTTTCCTGCGAACCGATGACCGGACCCGCAGCCCAATCGAAGCCCGTCGAAATAGTTGACGAAATCCGGTCACGGCCCGCTGCGACCAGTTGGAAGACGCTTGATTTTCAGTCTTTTTCACCGGCGGCACCAATCTTGCTTGTCATATTGGGCCGCCGTGACACGCCCGGGCGCAGCCATTGGGCCAGTCGCCGTTGGGCCGACCGGGCCTGCCATCACGGCCACTGGAGGAACCACCTATGCGGCGATCAACCCTGCTCCTTCTGGCCGCCGTCGCCCTGATCTCAGCCGCTCCCCGGCCCGCAGCGGCCGTACCCGTGCTGCCCGACTTCTCGTCGGCCGTCTTCGACCCGGCTCAGCCCATCGACAACCCGTACTTCCCGATGACCGACGCTCGCACGTATGTGTATCGCGGCTTCGAAGACGGCGAAGCCGTCGACGAGCGCTTCGAGCACACCAACACGGGACCCGGCCCGGTCATCGCCGGCGTCCAGAGTTTCGTCCAGCGGGATCGCGAGTTCGAGGACGGGCTGCTCGTCGAGGAGACATTTGACTACTTCGCGCAGGACACGCTCGGCAACGTCTGGTACCTGGGTGAGGACGTGACCAGCTTCGAATACGACGACGAGGGCAACCTGATCGGTACGAGCACCGAAGGCGCCTGGCGCGCCGGCGTCAACGGGGCGTCGCCCGGGTTCATCATGCCGGCGGATCTCGAAATCGGCTTCAACTACTTCCAGGAGCACGCCCCGGCTGATGAGGCTCTGGACCAGGGCACGATCTTCGCGTTCGGCGAGTTCGGGACGTTCCAGGACGTGCTGCAGGTGTTCGAGACGACCGAGCTCGAGCCCGACGAGCGCGAGTTCAAGTACTACGCGCCCGGCGTCGGGCTGATCCGGGTCGAGGAAAACCTCGACGAGAATCTGGAAAACCCGGAGCTCGTGTTTATGCTGACCGAGATCCGCGCGGTGCCCGAGCCGGGCAGCGCCGGCCTGCTGCTGCTCGGTCTACTCGCGGGCGTCGGTGCGCGCGCTCGTCGACGGCGGGCGTTACGGGCGTTGACCGGCAACGTGTAAGCTCGATGGGTGCGACACATCATTTCGGTCACGCTGCAGAACGAGGTCGGCGCCCTGAGCCGCGTCGCGGGCATGTTCTCGACCCGCGGCTACAACATCGAATCGCTGTCGGTCGCCCCGACTGACGATCCGACCGTCTCGCGCCTGACGCTGGTGACGACCGGCAGCGACGCGGTCATCCACCAGATCTCGAGCCAGCTGCTCAAGCTCGTTGACGTCGTCGACGTCGAGGACGTCACGCGCGAGGAACACTTCGAGCGGGAGCTGCTCCTGATCAAGGTGAAGGGACGCGCGACCCAGGTGGGAAAGCTCTGGGCGGCGGCGCAGCGCGCGGACGGCCGCGTACTCTGGGACGCGGCGGACAGCTTCACGATCGAGCTCACCAGCAGCGAAGCCGAGATCAGCCGGTTCGTGGCCGAGGTCGGCGCCTACGGCGAGGTCCTCGAAGTCGTGCGCAGCGGGGCGCTCGCGATCCAGAAAGGCAAGGAGACCCTCGAGTCATGACCTACCGGCTGTACGACTACCTGCCGTCCGGCAACGGGTACAAGGTGCGGCTCGTGCTGCGCGAGCTCGGTGTGGCCTACGAGCTCGTCGAGGTCGACATTCTCAAGGGTGGCTCGAGGTCGCCTGAGTTCCTGGCGAAGAATCCCAACGGCCGCATCCCGCTGCTCGAGATTCCAGGCAAGGGCTTTCTGTCGGAGAGCCACGCGATCATCAACTACCTGGCCGACGGCTCGGCGCTGATTCCCGGCGATCCTCTCGATCGCGCGCGCATGTGGCAGTGGTTGTGCTTCGAGCAGTACAACCTCGAGCCCAACGTCGCGACGGTCCGTTTCTGGCTGCACTCCCTGCACAAGAGCGAGGCCGAGCTCGGCGAGAAGCTCACCGACAAGCGCCGGCTCGGCTTCGCCGCGCTCGACGTGCTGGAACAGGGTCTCGCCGGCCGCGAGTACCTCGTCGCCAGTCGCTACACGCTTGCCGACATCGGTCTATACGCGTACACGCACGTCGCAGAAGAAGGCGGCTTTGCGCTCGATCGCTATCCCGCGATCCGTGGCTGGTGCGCGCGGATCGCGGCGCGCCCCGGACACCGGCCGATTACCGCGAAGTAGCCCGGGCCGCGCCGGGAATGGGGGCCTCAATGGATCAGGCGCACGCATCGCCGATGCGCGCCAGCGCCGCGTACCAGGTCATGCTGGTCACGCTGCTCAGCGTCAACTTCGGCATCGTCTTCTTCGATCGCAACGCGCTCAACTTCCTGATGCCGTTCGTGCAGCCCGAGCTGGGTCTCAACAACACGCAGGTCGGCATCCTCGCCAGCGCGCTGTCGCTCACCTGGGCGTGCGCCGCGTTCGGGATCGGCTTCGTATCCGACCGGACTGGCAGCCGCAAGGGATTGCTGATCCTGGCGACGCTTGCGTTCTCCGCGTGCTCCTTCTTCTCGGGCCTGGCCGCCTCGTTTGCGGCGCTGCTGGGCGCCCGCCTGCTGATGGGCGTCGCCGAGGGCGGGATCATGCCCATCAGCCAGGCGATGATCGCGGCGGAAGTGGCGCCCGAGCGGCGCGGTCTCGCAATGGGCGTGACACAGAACTTCGGCTCCAACCTGCTCGGGTCGTTCGTGGCGCCGGTGCTGCTGGTGGCGTTTGCGACCGCCTACGGCTGGCGCAATGCCTTCTTTCTCGCCGGCATCCCAGGCCTCCTCGCGGCGCTCCTGATGTGGAAGCTGATACGCGAGCCGGCGACGCAGCCGGGGACGCCGGCCCGCGCGGTGGACGGACCCGCGATGACGTGGGGGCAGGCGCTCAAGGAGCGTAACGTGCTCATCTGCGCGTTGATGGGCGTCCTCCTGGTCTCGTATCTCGTCGTGTGCTGGGCGTTCATGCCGCTCTTTCTCACTCAGGTGCGCGGCTTCGACGCGCAGACCATGGGCTGGCTGATGGGGACGCTCGGCATCTCGGCCAC
>Ga0075421_100011595_pt1 | contig 10921 bp, 6 predicted proteins | sample SoiMetdeltSBSDD5_FD_75292 | JGI IMG/M metagenome (GOLD analysis project Ga0075421, IMG submission 75292) | Bulk soil microbial communities from a Populus tree surrounding site in Tennessee, USA - Soil MetaG P. deltoides SBSDD5 | ecosystem: Environmental > Terrestrial > Soil > Tree plantation...
CGGTTTGTTAAGATGAATACGTCCTTTCCGTAACAACCCAGCTGACGAGGGCAGTCGCGCCGCCCAAGCCCGTATTTTACTATCGAATGTCTCAAAAGGATTATGCAACCATTCTTTATGGACAGCGATAAGAAATCTGACTACTCTCACTCTGCCATGTGGGAGCAATTAGGCATCACAACTCAGGAATGGGAACAAACTCCGCAAAGTGTGCGGACGGTCCTGATTTCCTTCCAGCATCAAATCCAGTTGCTGCAAATACGATGCACAGGCTACGGCGTCGCGGCGGCAGATTTGTTGGTCCCACCTCAAACGTGACTTCCAAGCTATCTCCGAGCGCGGGGGAGACTCAGAGGAAGTGGGGCGTGGGTTGCTTGAGCAAACCAAGGAAGTCTTTCGGATGTGATATGAATGCCGTGATGGCCTCAGGAGTCGTGAGCAGAACCAAAGGGAGAAGTTACTTAACCCAGGATTCTCCACAGCAGCAAAAGCGCGACCATGGACCACTCTGGCCCCGAAGGTCTCGACAAAGCCGCCGGAGATTGTTCGCGCCCGGGCCTCGGACATAGGCCACGCTTGTTTCAGTTGCGGCGCCGCCGACAAGGAGCAACTCAAAACTTATGAGAGCAGCATGGTATGAAAAACAAGGCGCTGCGCGCGATGTTTTGACCGTTGGTGAGATGGATGCGCCACAGCCTCTTGCAGGTGAAGTTCGGATTCACGTTGACGCTTCAGGTATCAATCCGGGTGATGTGAAGAAGCGTCAGAATGAATACGGATACGGGATGCCGTATCCGCGTGTCATTCCGCATAGCGACGGCGCAGGAATCGTTGACGCCGTTGGCGAAGGAGTATCACAGGAATGGATCGGGCGGCGCGTGTGGTGTCACGGCGCGCAAACTTACCGTCCTTTTGGCACTGCCGCCGAATTCACAGTGGTTCCTTTGGCGCAGGCGGTTCCATTGCCTGCGAACGTGCCTTTGGAGCAGGGCGCCTGTCTTGGTATCCCCGGCATCACCGCTCATCGGGCGGTTCACGTAGCGGGCCCGGTCGAGGGTCGCACTGTGTTGGTGCAAGGTGGGGCGGGAGCGGTTGGAGCTTGTGCAGTTCAACTCGCGCATCGAGCAGGAGCGCGAGTCATCGCTACTTGCCGCTCTGAACGCGATCAGGAAATCGCTGCGCGTGCGGGTGCGGATCTGGTTTTGTTAACGGATGAAACCTTAGTGGAGCGCATCCGGGAATTCGCTCCCGACGGCGTTCATCACATCGTTGAAGTGGCTTTTGGTGCGAACATCAACACAGAGGTTGAATTATTAGCGCAAGGCGGGTCTATCGCCACCTACGCCACAGATGTTTTCAGGCCGGAAATTCCTTACTGGCCGCTCGTCTTTAGCAACGCCAGAATTTTCTTCATCGGCAGTGACGATGTGCCGCTTGAGGCGAAGATGGCAGCTGCGCGCGCAATCAATCAAGCACTTGAGGCAGGGTGGCATGGGCTTGAGATTTCCGCAAAGTTTCCGTTGGAGGAGATTGCACAGGCGCACGAATTCGTCGCGCGCCCGACAAAGTCCGGGCGTGTGATTGTAACCATTTGAGACTCGGGAGGGAGGTTTTACGCGAAAGAAGAGGGAATGAATTCGGGGGCTTCCGCGCTCGGGTATCGGGAGACGTCAGGTGAAAATCTACGGAGAAGTATAAGATATGCCGGGATTATGGAAATTGTTAACAGTGTTTTCATGTTCCTCCTTTACTTCTGGTAATCTGCTGCTCTAAGGTTTGCTCAACTATTAGCATTCACTGTCGCACAGCGGTGAGGCTGCCCAAGCGCACTTTACAGTTCAAAAAGATAGAGGGTGAAGGATGAGAATCAACCAGACTATGGAGCGGTTGCGACAGGGGGAGGCTGTCTTCGGTTGCGCAGTGCAGCAACTGCGCTCGGCAGAGATTCCCCGGCTTCTGGCTGCCGCCGGATTTGATTATCTATTCGTTGATACTGAGCATGGCGGTTTCAACCTGGAGACGGTGCAGGATCTGGTGAGCGCGGCCAACCAGTCGGGGATTACCCCGTTGGTGCGCGTCGGAGAATTACTCTATTCGCTGGTCGCGCGTTCACTTGATGTCGGAGCGCAGGGGATTATTTTCCCTCGCGTCGAAGACCCGCAGCGTCTCCTCGAGGCGATCAGTTGGACGAAGTTTCCCCGTGCGGGCACGCGCGGTTTTGGCATCACGGCGCCGCAACTCGATTACCAGCAGCGGAGCTTGCCTGAAATCATTGAGCACGCCAACGCGCAGACCATGGTCGTCGTGCAATTTGAAACTGTGACGGCGCTCGAGCGCTCGGGCGAGCTGCTCGCCGTACCCGGCATTGACGTCGCCATGATCGGCCCGACCGACCTCTCCATCTCGATGGGAGTGCCCGGCGAATTCGAGCATCCCAAACTGATCGCGGCGGTTGAAGAGTTTATCGCGGCTTGCGAGCGTTGCGGAGTGGTCCCGGGCATTCATTGCCGCACGACAGCACTGGCCCGAAAATGGCCGCCACGCGGGATGCGGCTGGTCGGCTGCGGGAGCGAGATCACCTTTTTACTCGAGCGAGCCAAAGAGGCCGTGGCCGAGATGCGGCAGTCAATGGCCGCCGGCCGCGACGGCGCGAATCTTGGATCTCGCAAGCCATGACCGAGAAGCAGAGGTACCCGTTAGAAGGCATCGTTGTCAGCCTCAACACGCCCTTCGATGAACAAGACCGGGTTGACTTCCGATCTGTGGGGCGGCTGGTCGAAGGGCACTTGGCGGCAGGCGCGGTCGGCTTCCTCGTGCCCGCGCACGCGGGAGAGGTCTACGAGTTGACGCTGGCCGAGCGCATTGACCTCATCCGCTGCGTGCGCGAGCTGACGCGAGGGCGGGCTGAGTTGATCGCGGGAACGACGGCGCGCGACGAGCGTGAAAGTCTTCAAGTCGCCGAAGCCGCGATCGCGACCGAATGTCAAGGCGTGCTCGTCGAAGTGCCCGAAAGCCGGAAGCGCGAGCGCCGCGCAATCAACGAATTCCTGGCATCATTTTCCGCGCTGCAAGCGCCGATGCTCATGATCCAGGACCTGGATTTCAACGGCTTCGGCTTGGAAGTCGAAGTCATCGCGGACCTCTTCGAGCGCATTGAGCAGTTCCGTTGCTTGAAAGTCGAAGTCTCGCCCGCCGGCCCGAAGTGTTCCGCCGTGCTGGAGGCGACAGCCGGCAGGCTGCACGTCTCGGGCGGCTGGGCGTCGTTGCAACTGATCGAAGCGTTGGATCGCGGCGTGCCGGCCTTCATGCCCACCGCGATGACCGGGCTGTTTACGCAGGCGATGAAGGCCTACCGTCGCGGCGACCGCGATGAGGCGAAGCGATGGTTTCACCGGATGCTGCCCGTACTCGCCTTCACGCGTCAGCACCTGGATACCTCGATCCATTTTCACAAACGGCTCTTCCACCAGCGCGGCATCTTCCGGACCGCGCGCGTCCGCAAGCGCACGATTCCTTATGACGCCTGGCACGAACGTTACGGCGACGAGTTGATCGCTTATCTGAACGGGGTCGAACCTGAAGCCATGACGCGGGCGGAATAAGACCTGCTCCACGACGTCGAGGTATCATGAAAAAGCTCGTCCACCAGACGGGCACTCTCTCTTGAGCCGCGTGTACGCGGCTTGCCCGGATAATTATGAAGCATCAGCCGGCGCCGACAACGCGCTCAAAGTGGCTCATCGGGGCAGCGCTTCTCGTTCCCATCGGGGCACTGCTCTGGCAAGGTCTTCAAACCGGGGGGGCGGAACCTGCGCCGACCTCGTATCTCAACTCTCTTGGCTCGAAGATGATCCGCATCGAGCCAGGCTCATTCCTGATGGGCAACGAGGAACGCATCACCGAAGCGCTGCAAGGGCCGAAGCTCCTGCTGCCTGAAAGCGACTGGGATGAGCGTCCGGTGCGCCGGGTGACGGTCAGCAAAGCCTACTACGTTTCTGAGACTGAAGTGACGATAGAACAGTACCGCCGGTTCCGCCCGAACCATCAGGGTGGGGGCAAATATAGTCCTTATGCTTCAGGAATCAGTTGGGACGATGCCGTGGCCTTCTGCCAATGGCTGAGCGGGAAAGAAGGTAAGACTTACCGCCTGCTCACCGAGGCGGAGTGGGAATACGCTTGCCGCGCCGGGGCGAAATCACATTTCGCCTCGGGCGATATGGCACCGGGGCACGAGTGGGCTAACGGTTGGGGCGTGAAGAATATGCACACGGGCGTGCCGGAGTGGTGCTTCGACTGGCATGGCGCCTACCCGGACCACGAAGAGGTTGATCCGGTGGGTGCGGCGACAGGCGTAGCCCGCGTCGTGCGCGGCGGGGGGATTCAGACCGACGGGCCCAATGCGACGGTCAAGGGGACGGCCCCCTACTACCGCCGCTCGGCCAACCGCGCCGGGATGATCCCGAGCTTTCGCGGCGACCACGACATCGGCTTTCGCGTCGCGCAGGGCGAGGCGCCGGAGACGAAACCGGCGCCAATTGAAGTTCCCTTCATTCAGCAGGGCGTCAAGCAGAGCGCGGAATACGTCCGGAGCGGCCCGGATCCGGATCGGCCATACTTCAAACAACGGCCGCTCTTGCCGATTCCGCCCGAAAACACCTCGGCCGAAGCGATCCAGACCGCCGGCCTGCATCCAGCCATCCTGGCGCACAATCACGCCCCGGGCCTGGTTGTCTGTCCGAACGGCGATCTGCTGGCCGTCTTCTTCAGTGCGTCGTACTTCCCTGCCCCGCATCTGCGTTACCCAAACTCCGCGGTCGGCAATTATGAATACTGGCCCAACACGGCCTTCATCGCCACGCGGTTGCGGTATGGCAGCGAACGGTGGGATCTGCCGGAGGTGCACTACGACCTGGCCGATGTCAACGATCAAACTTCACTGCTGTGGAATGACGAGGGCACGATCTGGCACTTCACGGGCGGCGTCGGTTTGCCGGGCGTGCCGTTCCGCGTGAGCAAGTCCACCGACAACGGCGCGACCTGGAGCGCGATTGAGTTCCCGCAACTCACGGGCAACGTAGGCGGGCATTATCCCCAACCGATCACCAATGCTTTTCGTGACGCAGAGGGCAACCTCTACGTGGCGAGTGACGGCGTTGGCGGTGAGTCCTTGCTCTGGTCGAGCGCCGACAATGGCAAGACGTGGTTCGACACTGGCGGCAGAACTGGCGGGCGACATACGGCTTTTGCATTGCTCAAGGACGGCAGTATCCTGGGCATGGGTGGCAAGAACACTGACATCGGCGGCTTCATGCCGAAGTCAATCTCACGCGACAGAGGCAAGAGCTGGCAGCTGAGCCAGTCGCCATTCCCCGCGCTCGGAGCGAACCAGCGGCCCGCGTTAATCCGGCTGGCGAGCGGGCGATTGTTTTTCGCAGGCGACTACCAGCGCGTTGATGGCAAGCAACCGCCGGGGGTCACCGAGCACGGCGCATACGTCGCGCTCTCGGATGACGAGGGGCAGACTTGGAAGGTGAAGACAATACCCGGTGCACTGCCGCACCGGTCCCATGCGGTTCCTGATTTCCCAGGATTCAAGGCCGGTCACAAGGCGGGAACGCTCGGCTACACCGTAGCGCGCCAGGCTCCGAACGCGATCATTAATGTGATCTCGAGCATGAATCACCCGGCCCAACATTTCGAGATGAACGAAGCCTGGATTCTCGCCAGCGACGCTGCGACGAAACCGCACCTTCGGCCGGGCGGCGAAGAAACCGTCCGACAACACCAGGAAAACTACTCTCACGGCAAGCCGCGCCTGACCTGGAATGCCAGGATCGCTCCTGACGGGCGCTATCTTCTCCACGGCCAGGAGACCTGGTACTATCCCACCGGACGAAAGCAGTATCAAGTGACTTACCACGATGGCCGCAAGCGGGGCAGTGAAACCTTCTGGTCCCCCGAGAGCCACAAAGTTTGGAGTTGGGAACACAGGGCGGATGACACGAGCGTCTGGACGCAATGGTGGCCGAACGGGCGCAAGAAGTCGGAGTCGAGCTGGCGTGACGGCATCTGCCAGGGCGTGGCAACGAGGTGGGATCGGTCTGGAAAAATCACGCGCCAGAAGAAGTTTTCCGGCGGTGACATCGCCTATTAGGCGGCCGTGTCTGACCTGTGGCTCGACAGCCCTCTGAGCTCACTCGATCGCCTGCGCCGCCGCTACTCCTTTGATTCGCTGATCCCAGATCGTCAGCCCGGCCAGGTCAGGCCGGTGCCCGCCGAGGAGCGCGCTGGCGAGATATCCCGAGATGAACAGTAGCGGGTGGCTGAAGATGCCGATCATAATCGGGTGCATCGTGAAGTTGAATCCGAGATCAACTTGCAGCGGGCCGGTGAGGGTCGCCCAGAGGATAAAAGTCAGGCAGATCGCCGTGCCGACATATGCCCCGCGGCGCGTCGCACTCGTGGTCAGATAACCAAGGGCGAATAGCCCGAGCAGCCCTCCCGCGAAGATCATGCCGAGCGTGATGACGAGTTCGATCAGGGCTTTGGCGCGGGCGGAGATCAGGAGCAGGGCGATGGCCACGGAGGCGATTCCGCCGACCAAGACCATGCCGCGCCCGAAGAGCAGCCGGGTCCGTTCTGAGGAGCTCGGCCGGGCTTTGATGAAGTAGTCTCCGGTGGCGACAGTAGCGACGCTATTGAGATCGGAACTGACAGCGGAATTGGCGGCGGAGAGGATCGCCGCGAGGATCAATCCGATCAGACCGGCGGGTAACTCGGTGAGGATGAAATGAGGCAGAATGTTGTCCGGCTTCTGCAAGACCTCCGGCGGCAGATTCTTTCCCGTGATCTGGTAGAAGGCCCAGAGGCACGAACCGATGAAGGCAAACGTCACCCAGATCGGCACACAGGCGAAGATTCCGGCCATGACGCCGCGCCGGGCATCACGATCCGTTCGCGCCACCAGATAACGCTGCACCATATTGGGCTCGGTGACATAGGCCCTGCCGAAATGCATCAGCCCTGAGAGAGCGAAAATCCAAAAGACGGGCTCGTCGCTAAAGAGGTTCTGCCAGCTCAACCGATAATCACCCAGACTGAATTTGCCCCCTCGGTACGCGGTCGAAATCACCGCCGCCGGCCCGCCCTCCGGTGTCAAGAGGATGATCACCAGGATCGTCACGGCGCCTGTGGCCAGGACGCAACCCTGGAGCACGTCCGTCCAAATGACGGCCTCAATGCCGCCGATAATGGTATATAGAATTGTGAAGAGGCCGATGCCGATGACGACCAGGCGAATGTCCCAGCCGGTAATTACTTCGACTGCAATCGCCGTCAGCAGCAGCGTGAATCCGAGATCGATGACGCGCAGCAGCAGAAATCCGGTCGAGCCATAGAGCCGGGCGAAGGCCCCGAACCGCTTTTCAAGATACTCGTAGCTGCTCATCCGCACCACGCGCCGGTAAAGCGGCACGACGAAGATGACGACGAAGATCAGCACCACGGGGACCATGAGATTGGGAACGATCAGCCGCCAATTGGTCGAAAAAGCCGCCCCCGGAAGGGCGACGAAAGTCACGCTGCTGATCACCGTACCAACTATCGAGAAGCTCACCAGCCAGGCAGGGATGCGGCGGTTGGCCAGGAAGTATTCGTCGGTCGTCTTCTTCTTCCGCCGCGCAACCGATATTCCGATGGCGGCGACCCCGAGCAGATATAACCCGACAACGAGATAGTCCAGGAAGTGACTCTGATTCATCAGTCGACCTTTTTCGCAATCGGCTTCTGAAGGAAGGAAGCCACATAAAACCCAACAATCATCGTTTTCATTCAACTCTTCGCCTTGTCCAGGCGATGGATGATCGATCTCATCATGGCCGGGCGTTCTATACGTAGGCCGGCCCTTCGATAACCGGGTGCGCGGCGAGAAAGTCTTCGTCGACTTCGAGCCCAATGCCCGCCTTTTCAAGCGGCCGGACACAGCCGTCCCTGCCGATAGTGTAAGGCGTGCTGGTGAGCGTATCGCGAAAATAATTGTTGCGCGAGACGTCACCCTCAAAATAGCCCCCATTGTCGATCGCGGCGAGGAAATGAATCGTCGCCGCCATGTTGAGGCCGGTCATCGACGAGTGCGGGTTGATCTTCAGCTTATGTGCCGAAGCCATTGCCGCAATCCGCAGTGCTTCGGTGATGCCCCCGGTCTTGGAGAGGTCGGGCTGCAGGATAGTGATCGCGCCCCGATCAATGACGCGGCTGAATTCGTAGCGCGTGTAATGATTTTCGCCGGCGGCGAGCGGTACCTGGCTAAAGCTCGCGGCACGCTCATAGCTGCTGTCATCGAGCGGCGGGAAGGGCTCTTCGAGCCAGCCCACGCCGAGCTCTTCCAGCGCCGGCATCGCGCGCCGCGCGTCCTCGATACTATAGCCGGTATTGGCATCGGTGAAAATCACCAGATCTTCGCCGAACGCTTTGCGCACGGCGGCGACGCGCTCGAGATCGCGCCTCGGCGTATCGCCGACCCTGAGCTTGACCGCCTGATAACCCGCGGCGACGTGAGACTGCGCTTCGGCAACCAGGGCTTCGGGATCCTGGTAGCCGAGCGCGACGCCGCCGGCGTACGCCGGAATCGGCCGGGCGCCGCCACCGAGCAGCTTATAGAGCGGCCACCCGACGGCCTTGCCGCGGATATCCCAGAGCGCCATGTCGATGCCGCTCATGGCGAGACACGCGCCTGCCCCCATACCGTGGCTGGCAAGTTGTTTCGTGTAGATAGCATCCCACACGCCAATCACGTCGGCCGCACTTTTGCCGAGCACGAGCTGACGCAGCGTCGTGTTGACCAGGTGCGCGACCGTGCCGGGCGCGCGCCCATGATGTGATTCCCCGTAACCGATGAGGCCACCGCCGGTGGTGACTTTGACGATCACCGCGTCACGTTTGACGACGCGACCGATGCCGAGGGTCATGCTGTCGTCCGGCTTGACCGGAAATGAAGTCGGATACGCCCTGATGTCGACGATCTCCAGCCCGTCGTTGCCGCCGTTCATGTGTCCTCTCATTGATGACCATTGCGAGTCCAGCTTAACCTGAGCCTACATGAGCTGTGGCTTCGTCATGACGAATGAAATTTCGGTTTCGATCTCGCCCTCTCTACTCAACCATCCTCGCGTAGATGGCCGCGTGAACCTGGCCCGGTTACCGCTTGAACCTGCGAGGGCCTACTCCGGAGCCGCTTTGACAGCGCTCCCTTGATCACTCGACGAGAGCACCGTTTTTGAAGGTCACTTGACGAATCTTCTTCCCGTCCTTATCCCACTGCTGAGCAACCCCTTCAGCCCTGAAACCACGCCATGTCGATTCAATCTTCTTCTGGCCGCCAGGCCAGTAGTGGGCCCACGTGCTGTTGCCATGAGGGCTATGATCCCAGCTCCACTTCAGCGCTCCGCCCTCGCCCCAGTAGCTCTCCTTCCCCACCTTCGCCCCGTCCTCGTACCGCACCTCGTACTTCTTCTTCCCATCCGGGTAGTACCAGGTGGCAGTACCGTGCAGGGTGTAATCTCCGTTCGCGCCGGTCCGGCTGCCCCATCCAGCCTTAATCTTCCCGTCTGGGTAGCGCTCCTCATGCTGGCGTATCGCTGACGCGGAGCCGGCAGCCACCTGGTTGGCCTCACCCTTCTCAGCCGAGAGGATCCACGCCTCGTTCATCGCGAAGTGCTGTGAGGGATGGTTCATCGAGGTCATCAAGTGAATCACTCCGTTTGGCCCTTGTGCAACGGCAGCATAGCCGATTGTGGAGTAGTCGTGATCGCTGGGGGGCCCCGGCCTTTTGATGTTTGGAACCTGCCTGGACTCATGCGGCAGAGCCAGCTCAAGTTTCTTGATGCGCCAGGTTTCTCCTTCATCCTCGGAGAGGGCGACAAATGAGCCGCGTTCCTTAATCGTTGCCGGAGTCTGGCCCTTCTCGCCCCAAGCGCCCCGGTCACCAGGTTGATTCGTGACGAGTTGCTTCTGTGCCAGGGACAGCTGGAAATCGCCCGCAAAAAAGAGCCGCCCGCTCTGCAAGCGAAGAATTACCGGACGCTGATTGCCTCCCAGAGCGGCAAACCCTGTCTTGACCGGCTTCGACCATGTCTTCCCCCCATCGGGAGAATAGACCTTCGGCATGTAACCTTCGATGTCAGTGCTCTTCCCCCCCATGCCAAGAATCCTTCCATCCCTGAGCAGCACGAAGGCTGTATGGCGGCCGGCGGTCCTTCCCCCCGTGTCAAACCAGGTCTTCCCGTCATCCCGGCTTGCCCACAGCATGGAGGATCCGCCCTCCGCGTCTGAGCCGAAGTAAATCGTTCCGTCCGGCCCGCGAAACGCGGAGGTGATCGGCTGGGCTTCAACAAACGCCTTCTGCTCTGTCACGTAAGGGACGGTCAACTTACTCCACGTGGCGCCACTGTCCGCGCTCGTGGCGTACTTGAAACGCACGTCGCCGAAGTACCGGCCTCCGCCGAAGAACCAGATTTTTCCCCGGTCGTTCCAGAGCAAGTTCCCCATGTCCCAGTGATCAGCCACATCGTAGAAAAGGTCGGGCATGTCCCACTGTTCTGTGCCGTGACGGAGACGGCTGACGATCATCGTTGTATTGGGGTCCACTTCTCTGTTGGCAGCTTTGGCTGAAAAACTGATCTGGAGCACATCTCCGTTCGGGGCCACGGCAATCCCGCCGCTGTGAATATGCGCCATCACCCCCGGATGCAAACCAACTGCCTCAATCCCGCCGCCCTGATCGTTCTCCGGCGGGATCGGCAGGATCGGTCTGGCTTTGAAGTAGGGCTTTGCCGGGTCTGGCCCCTGCTCTGTGCCGGCCTTGCTCTCAAGGACACAATCGAGTGGAAACGGCTGTCGCACGGGGAGAGGGCGAGTCGCAGGT
>Ga0075421_100011596_pt1 | contig 10920 bp, 12 predicted proteins | sample SoiMetdeltSBSDD5_FD_75292 | JGI IMG/M metagenome (GOLD analysis project Ga0075421, IMG submission 75292) | Bulk soil microbial communities from a Populus tree surrounding site in Tennessee, USA - Soil MetaG P. deltoides SBSDD5 | ecosystem: Environmental > Terrestrial > Soil > Tree plantation...
CCGAAGAAGATGAAGCGATGCTTCTCGGCGATGAATGCCCAGCAGGCGCCCTCGCCCTTCGCCTGCCGGCACGCCTGCGAATCCGTGGCGCGCCAGACCGCGTCGAGAAACGCCCAGTCGACGAATGGCGGGATCAGCTTGAACGCGAGCCAGCCGATCGCCAGCGTCGCGATCGTGCTCGGCACGCTCGAGAACAGGTTCGCGCGTGCCCAGCCAACGGCGCGGTTCATCTGTGCAATCCCTTGAGCGCGACGCGCCGGTTGTACGAGTTCATGAACGCGGAGATCGAAAGGCTGATCGTGAGGTACACCGCCATGATCACTGCGATGCCCTCGATCGCCTGCCCGGTCTGGTTCATCGTCGTATTCGCGATCGACACCAGGTCCGGATAGCCGATGGCGACCGCGAGCGAGCTGTTCTTCGTCAGGTTCAGGTACTGGCTCGTCATCGGCGGGACGACGAGCCGCAGCGCTTGCGGCAGGATCACGTGCCGCAACGCCGTACGCCGCTGCAACCCGAGCGCGTGCGCGGCGTCGACCTGGCCGCGGCTGACCGCCAGCACGCCGGCGCGCACGATCTCGGCAATGAAAGCGGCGGTGTAGAAGATGAGCCCGGCGAGGAGCGCGGCAAACTCGGGCGTCAGCACGGCGCCGCCGGTGAAATTGAAGCCCTCGAGGCGCGGCAGCTCGAGCGCGAACGGAAGCCACGAGGCCACCGCCGGCAGCACGATGCCGCGGTTGCTGAGGAACACGCCGGGGAGCGGCTGCAGCGCTTCGCGCGGCCCGGGGAGATTCTCGGCGATGATTGCGTACCAGAAGAAAAGCTGCACGAGCAGCGGGACGTTGCGAATCACTTCGACGTAGGCTGCCGCGAGCTTCGAGAGCAGCCAGTTCGGCGACAGGCGCGCCAGGCCCAGAAGCGCGCCCAGCAGCGTCGCGGCGACGACGCCGATTCCGGCCACGCGAAACGTGTTCAGGACCCCGACCGCCAGGGCACGCAGGTAGCTGTCGGCGGCGCTGTAGGCGAGGAACGTCGTCTCGCCGATCTCGAAGCCGGCTTCGCGCCCGAGGAACGCGAATCCGCTCGCAATCCTGCGCGACTCGAGGTTCGCCTGCGTGTTCGAGACGAAATACCAGGCGACCAGCGCGACCGCGGCCGCGAGGCCCGCCTGGTACAGCGCCGCGCGAAGGCGACGCGGACTCAACGAATCGGCGGGGCGTACATCAGGCCGCCCTGGCTCCAGAGCGCATTGATGCCGCGCTCGAAGCCAAGCGGCTTGAGGTTCGCGTCGAACGATTCGCCGTAGTTGCCGACCTGCTTGACGATATTGAACGCCCAGCGGTTATCGAGCGCGAGCATCTTGCCGATGTCGGCGCTCGCGCCGACGAAGCGCTGCACCGCGGGATCCTTGCTCGCGAGCGCCTGGTCGATCGTCTTGGACGTAAGGCCCATCTCCTCGGCCTCGATCATCGCGAACAGCGACCACTTCACCACGTCGAACCAGCGGTCGTCGCCGTGGCGCACGGCCGGCCCGAGCGGCTCCTTCGAGATGACCTCGGGCAGGATCACGTGCTCGTCGGGCTTGGGCGCGCGCGAGCCGCGCACGCTGACGAGGCCCGAGACGTCGGTCGTGAACACGTCGCAGCGTCCGGAGAAGTACGCGTTCGTCACTTCTTCCAGCTTCTCGATGACGACCGGCTTGAACGTCATCCGGTTCGCGCGGAAGTAGTCGGCGAGGTTGAGCTCGGTCGTCGTGCCCGGCTGCACGCAGATCGTCGCGCCGTTCAGCTGCTTGGCGCTCTTGACGTTGAGCTTTTTCGGCACCATGAAGCCCTGCCCGTCGTAGAAATTCACGCCGACGAAGTTCAGGCCGAGGCTGGTGTCGCGCGTGACCGTCCACGTCGTGTTGCGCGCAAGCACGTCGACTTCACCCGATTGCAATGCGGTGAAGCGCTGCTGCGCGGTGAGCGGCGTATAGCGCACCTTGGAGGCATCGCCGAACACCGCCGCTGCAACCGCGCGACAGACGTCGACGTCGATGCCCTTCCACACGCCCTTCGAGTCCGGCTGCGAAAAGCCGGCGAGGCCGGTGTTGACCCCGCACTGCACGAATCCCTTCCCCTTGACCGCGTCCAGCGTGGACTGGGCGTGCGCCGCGCCGGCGAACGCCACCGCGAGCAATGCGGCTGCGATTGTTTTCATCTTGTCTCCCTCCTGCGTGAGTACCGCGCGATTCTAGCGTCCCGGAACGAGCGGGACGAACCGCACCGGCAGCACGTTCTTCTGCTCGAGCGTGCCGTCGGCCTTGCGCACGATCAGCAGCAGTTGCTGCACCTCCCAGCGCTCGCCGATCGGGATCACCATCCGGCCGCCCGGCTTCAGCTGGTCGACAAGCGCCTGCGGCACGCGCGGGGCCGCTGCGGTCACGACGATCCCGTCGAACGGGCCTTTCTCCGGCCAGCCCTTGTAGCCGTCGCCGATGCGGACCTCGATGTTCTTGTAGCCAAGCGCCGCCAGGCGCGACTCTGCGGCGCGGCCGAGCGGCTCGACGATCTCGATCGTGTAGACCTGTCTTACGATCTCGGCGAGCACCGCGGCCTGGTAGCCCGATCCGGTTCCGACCTCGAGCACGACCTGCGCCGGCTCGGGCGCAAGCAGATCGGTCGACAGCGCGACGATGTACGGCTGCGAGATCGTCTGGCTGTGGCCGATCGGCAGCGGGTGGTTGCGGTAGGCGAGGTGCGCCTGGTCCTGCGGGATCAACCGGTGGCGCTCGACCTTGGCGATCGCCGCTCGCACGCGCGGCGCCATCGCCGCGAGGCCGGTCTCGGCGCGCGTCTCGGCGTACATCTGGTCGATCTCGGCGACCATGCGCGCGCGTTGCGCCGTGAAGTCCTGTGCATCGGCGGCACTCATGCCGAGCCAGGCGAGCACGAAGCTAGCGAGCCCTCTTGTCGCGTTCGATGAGAGCGTAGGCGGAGTGGTTGTGGATCGACTCGAAGTTCTCGGACTCGACGACGTAGGCGTCGATCCGCTCGTCCAGGTTGAGCACGGCGGCGACGTCGCGCACCATGTCCTCGACGAACTTCGGGTTGTCGTAGGCGCGCTCGGTGACGAACTTCTCGTCCGGGCGCTTGAGCAGGCCGTAGAGCTCGCTCGAGCCCTGCTTCTCGACCAGGTCGACGATCTCCTCGATCCAGACGAAATCGTTCGTGCGCGCGCTGACCGTCACGTGCGAGCGCTGGTTGTGCGCGCCGTAGGCGGAAATCTTCTTCGAGCAGGGGCACAGGCTCGTCACCGGGACGACGATCTTCATCGTAAACGCCTGCTTGCGCTTCTTCAGCTGCCCGTGGAACGTCACCTCGTAGTCCATCAGGCTCTTGACGCCCGACACCGGCGCGGCCTTCTCGATGAAATACGGGAACGACATCTCGATATGCCCTTCCTCGGCTTCCAGCTTCTGCGTCATCTCCTTCAGCATCGCCTGGAAAGACTGCATCGTGATCTCGCGCTCGTGCGCTTCGAGGATCTCGACGAAGCGCGACATGTGCGTGCCCTTGAAGTGGTGCGGCAGCGCGACGTACATGTTGAACGTCGCAATCGTGTGCTGCGCGCCTCCGGAGCGCTCCATGATCCGCACCGGATGGCGGATCGCCTTGACGCCGACCTTGTCGATCGCGAGCTTGCGCGAGTCGGGCAAGGCCTGGACGTCGGGGATGTTCTGCAGGTCGCGCGCTTTCATGGCGTCGATTTTACCCCGCGCACCAGCACCGGGGGCAGCGCGCCGGCGACCGATTTCAGTATCCCGTCGCGATCCAGGCCGACCGACGAGAGCAGCTTGGCCGGGTCGCCATGCTCGATGAAGCGGTCCGGCAGCCCGAGCAGCAGCACCCGTTTCTCGATGCCGAGCGCATTCAGCGCTTCGCAGACCGCGCCGCCCGCGCCGCCCATCACCTGGTGCTCCTCGACCGTGACGAGCAGCTCGTGCGAAAGCGCGAGGCGCCTGACCAGTTCGACGTCCAGCGGCTTCACGAACCGCATGTTGGCAACCGTGGCGTCGAGGCTTGCCGCTGCCTCGAGCGCCGGCTTCACCATCGAGCCGAACGCAAGGAACGCGATCCGGCGGCCCTCGCGGCGCACCTCGCCCTTGCCGATCGGGAGCGCGCGCATCTCGGGCTCGATCGCGACGCCCGGGCCGCTGCCGCGCGGATAGCGCACGGCCGAAGGCGAATCCAGCCGGAAGCCGGTGTAGAGCATCTGGCGGCATTCGTTCTCGTCCGAAGGGGCCATCACGGTCAGGTTCGGCAGCGTGCGCAGGTACGCGTAGTCGAAGGCACCGTTATGGGTCTGGCCGTCGCCACCGACGATTCCTCCGCGATCGAGCGCGAAGAGCACCGGCAGGTTCTGGATCGCCACGTCGTGGATCAGCTGGTCGTACCCGCGCTGCAGGAACGTCGAATAGATCGCGACCACCGGCCGCATGCCTTCGCAGGCAAGCCCCGCGGCGAACGTGACCGCGTGCTGCTCGGCGATCGCGACGTCGAAGTAGCGCTCGGGAAACTCTTCGGAGAACCGCACCATGCCCGAGCCCTCGCGCATCGCCGGCGTGACTGCCATCAGCCGCGCGTCGAGCTTCGCCATGTCGCACAGCCAGTCGCCGAAGATCTGCGAGTACGAGGGCTTGCCGCCCGTGCTTTTCTTGATGCCTTCGCCCGGATCGAACTTGCCGGGGCCGTGATAGGTGACCGGATCCTCTTCGGCCAGCTTGTAGCCCTGGCCCTTCGTCGTCACGACGTGCAGGAACTGCGGCCCGGACAGCTTGCGGATGTTGGCGAGCGTCGGGATCAGCGCATCGAGGTCGTGGCCGTCGATCGGGCCGATGTAGTTGAAGCCGAATTCCTCGAACAGCGTCCCCGGCGTCATCATGCCCTTGACGTGCTCTTCGGCGCGCCGCGCCAGCTCGAGCATGCCCGGCACCCTTCGCAACACGCGTTCTCCCGCGCGCTTCGCGGTCTCGTATACGCGTCCCGACAGCAACCGGGCCAGGTAATTCGTCAGCGCACCGACCGGGGGCGAGATCGACATCTCGTTGTCGTTGAGGATCACGAGCAAATCGACGTCCATCGCACCGGCGTTGTTCAGCGCCTCGAACGCCATGCCGGCCGACATTGCGCCGTCGCCGATCACCGCGATGCAGCGCCGCTTCTCGCCCTTCGCCTTCGCGCCGACCGCCATGCCGAGCGCTGCCGAGATCGAAGTCGACGAATGCGCGGTGCCGAACGTGTCGTAGGCCGACTCGGAGCGTCGCGGGAACCCCGAGACACCGCCCATCTGCCGCAGCGTCGGCATCTGCTCGCGCCGTCCGGTCAGGATCTTGTGCGGATAGGTCTGGTGCCCGACATCCCAGACGATGCGATCCTCGGGTGTTTCAAACACGTAGTGCAGCGCGATCGTCAGCTCGACGGTGCCCAGGTTCGACGAGAGGTGTCCGCCGGTGCGCGAGACCGAGTCCAGCACGAAGGCACGCAGCTCCCCGGCAAGCTGGTGCAGCTGCCTGCGCTCGAGCTTGCGCAGCTCGGCCGGATCGTTGATCGTTTGCAGAAGCTCGTACATGGGCTGATTTTAGCGGCGCGCGCCGTGTCGCTGCGCAAATCGCATCAGAACTTGCGGCGCACGATGAAATCGGCGAGCTCGGCGAGCCTGAGCCCGCGCGCGCCGAACGGTTCGAGCGCGGCATGGGCTTCGCGCAGCAGCTCCTCGGCAAACTCGCGCGCCCGCGCCACGCCCATCGCCGAAACGAAAGTCGCCTTGCCGCTCCTGGAATCCTTGCCCGCGGTCTTGCCGAGCGTTGCCGTGCTGGCATCGGTATCGAGCACGTCGTCGACGACCTGGAACGCGAGCCCGATGCAGCTTGCGTAGCGCTCGAGCCGCGCGTGGAGCTCGGGCGACAGCGGCAAGCCGCACGCCGACCCCAGCATCACCGCCGCGCGGATCAGCGCACCGGTCTTGTGGATGTGCATCGATTCGAGCTCGGGCACGCTGAGCTGCTTGCCGGTCGATTCGAGGTCGACTTGCTGGCCGCCTGCCATGCCGCGCGAGCCCGACGCGACCGCGAGCAGGCGAACCATCTCGAGCTGGACGGCCGGATCGTCGGCGAGCCGATGCTCGGCGAGCAGCTGGAACGCAAGCGATTGAAGCGCGTCGCCGACGAGCAGCGCGGTCGCTTCGTCGTATTCGACGTGGACAGTCGGCTTGCCGCGGCGGAGCACGTCGTCGTCCATGCACGGCAGGTCGTCGTGCACCAGCGAATACGCGTGAATCATTTCCACTGCGCAGGCGGCGATTTCGAGCCGCTCGGGCGCAGCGTTTGCGAGCTCGCCCGCGCCGAAGCACAACAGCGGCCGGACGCGCTTGCCGCCTTCGAGCGTGGCGTAGCGCATCGCATCGTGCAGCCGCGCCGGAGAAATCGCCGGCGCGGGCACTAGCCGGGCGAGCGCGCGCTCGATGCGCGCTTGCACCGAGCCCATCCACGCGGGAAAGGGAATCGAGGCGCCTGGCGTCGCAGCGCCCGCCTCATTCATCTTCATCGGCAGCCGCGGCGGCGGCGAGCGGCTTGAGGACCTCGCCTTCGAGCACGCGCACCTGCTGCTGCGCAGTCTCGAGGCGCGCCTGGCAGAACCGGGCGAGCTCGAGCCCGCGCTTGTGCGAAGCGAGCGCCTGCTCGAGCGACAGCTCGCCGGCCTCCATCCGGTTGACGATCCGTTCGAGCTCGGCGAGCGCCTTTTCGAAGGTCAGCTCGCCGGCGGACTTGGCTTCGCCCGGCAATTCGTCGCGGGGCGACTTGGACATAGGCGGACCTTACCGGAGCGCTGATCGCGGGTCAAAGGCGCTAAGATAGAACCCGCGTCCTTTCAGTGCCTTGCAACCATGTCCGACCTCGCGACCCCGTCCCGTCTCGCGCCGGCCCGCTGCCAGCTTCCGGTCTCGTGGTACTTCGATCCGGAGATTTTCGCGCGCGAGCAGAAATTGATGTTCGACGCCGGGCCGCAATACATCGGCCACGAGTTGATGGTGCCCAACGTCGGCGACTATCGCGTGCTCTCGTGGATGGACGATGGAAGAGTGCTGGTGCGCAACGAGTCCGGCATCGAATTGCTGTCGAATGTCTGCCGGCATCGCCAGGCGATCCTGCTCGAGGGTCACGGCAACATCTCCAACATCGTCTGCCCGCTGCACCGCTGGACCTACGACCTGCGCGGCAACCTGCTGGGCGCGCCGCAATTTCCCGAGAACCCGTGCGTCCAGCTGCACTCGACGCCGCTGCGCCAATGGAACGGGCTGCTGTTCGAGGGCCCGCGTGATCCACAGGCCGATCTCGCGGGACTTCCGGTCGCGGCGGACTTCGATTTCTCCGAGTACGTGCTCGACCGCGTGCTCGTCGATCACGTGCCGTGCAACTGGAAGACGTTCCTCGAGGTCTACCTCGAGCTGTACCACGTCGACCCGTTCCATCCGGGGCTCGGCAACTTCGCCGATTGCGACAACACGACGTATGCGTTCGGGCCCGAGTACTCGGTGCAGATCGTTGGCGCGAAGAAGGCGCTCGAGCAGCCGGGAACGCCGGCCTACCAGCGCTGGCACTTGGCGTGCCTGAAGGCGCTCGAGGGACGCGCGCTGAAATTCGGCGCACTGTGGATGTCGTATTTTCCGAACCTGATGCTCGAGTGGTATCCGAACGTGCTGGTCGTCTCGCAGGTCATCCCGCAAAGCCCGGACAAGACGCTGAACGTCGTCGAGTTCTACTATCCCGAGGCCATCGCCCATTTCGAGCGCGACTTCGTCGAGGCGCAGCAAGCCGCGTACGTGGAAACCGCGGCCGAGGACACGCTGCTTTGCATGCGGATGGATCGCGGCCGGCGCGCGCTGTATCGGCAGGGCCTCGACGATGCAGGACCGTACCAATCACCGCTCGAGGATGCGGAGATGCATTTTCATGAGTGGATCCGGAGGAAGCTCAAGCCATGAACCCGCTCGTCTCGACTGAACAGCTGGCCGCCAATTCCGGCTGGCGGATCTTCGATTGCCGGCACGATCTCGCAAGGCCGGATTGGGGCGCGGAGGAATATGCGAAAGCGCACCTACCGGGCGCGCTTTTCGCGCACCTCGATCGCGATCTGTCCGCGCCGAAGACCGGCAGGAACGGCCGCCACCCGCTGCCCGACCCGGCGATGTTCGTCGCATGGCTCGGAAAGCAAGGGCTGAAGCCGGCCGATACCGTCGTGTGCTACGACCAGGGAAGCGGCGCGCTCGCGGCGCGCCTGTGGTGGATGCTGCGCTGGATCGGGCACGACTCGGTTGCCGTGCTCGATGGCGGCCTGGCGAAGTGGCGCAAGGAGAATCGCCCGACGACCGCCGAGGTCCCGCAATTCGGGCCGACGACGTACCCGGCCAAGCCGCGTGCCGGCATGGCGGTCGACGTCGCCTATGTCCAATCGAACCTAGGCAAGGCGCTGCTCGTCGATGCGCGCTCGCCGCAGCGCTATCGCGGCGAATCCGAACCGATCGATCCGGTTGCAGGCCGCATCCCGGGCGCCCTGAATCGCAGCAACAGCGACAACCTGTCGCCCGCGGGAATCTTCAAGCAGCCGGAAGAGTTGAAACAGGATTTCCTCGCGGTGCTCGGCGGCCGTCCGGCAAGCGAAGTCGTGAACTACTGCGGCTCCGGCGTTTCGGCCACGCACAATGCGCTCGCCATGGAGGTCGCCGGACTCACCGGCTCCCGGCTGTATGCGGGATCGTGGAGCGAGTGGATCGCCGATCCGAGCCGGCCGCAGGAAAAAGGCTGACCCTTTCCGTTTTCGCCGGAATGATCGCGGCGGTCATCGTCGCGGGTTCAGCGCACGCGCAAGATCCTGCCTGGCGGCGCGACAAGCCATGCGGCGAGCGGCACGCTGCGATGGCAGTGGTCGACAGCAAGGGTTGCCACCGCGCATGGTGCTCCGACACCGCGCTCGGCAAACTCTGCGCTTGCGTCGGCGACGACCAGACCCAGCTGGTCCTTGAACCGGCACCCGGATCCCGCAAGACCTGGAACGCGCCGTTCATCCCGCCGATGGGAGGCGAGGCAACCCACTTCCGGATCGACTCAGTCGGCAAAGGCCGGCTGCTCTTCGCGATGATGACAAGCGAATCGGTCGGGATCGCGATCTCGACCTGGGTCCTGTGGGCGCTCGAAGCCGACAGAATCTCCAAACCCCTCGAAGTGCAGAACTACGGGACGATCTCCTTTGCGACGACGGCTCGCGCTGGCAGCGCCTGCACGTTGCTTGCCGCACGATGGCATCCGGGATGGGAGCCGCGCCGCGGCCACGGCACGTACATCGCCGGCAGCTGGTACGCGATCGAGGGCGGTGAATTCACGCGCGTCGAAGAGCGGCCTGCGATCTCCCGACGCTACCTCTTCGCCGTAGAGCGCTCTCGATACGACGCGGAAGAACGCGGCCGGCCGCTGCTCTGGTATCGCGGTGCGGACGCGGTTGCAGGTCCCCGCCCAGTCACCGGCAAGGCGTTGTGAGCGTCCCGGCTTCGCACGTCGTGATCAGCGTCGAACTCCTCAAGCCGGCCAGGAAAAGATAGTCTGGCGGCGTGCCGCTTGTCGCCGACGCGCTGCTCGTCCTTCACTTCGCAATCGTGACCTTCATCGTCGGTGGACTGATCCTGGTCTGGATCGGCGCGGCGGCGGGCTGGCGCTGGATCCGCAATCCCTGGTTTCGCTACGCGCATCTCGGAGCGATTGTCTTCGTCGCCGGGGAAGCGGTGCTCGGCTACGCGTGCCCGCTCACCATCTGGGAGGACATGCTGCGTGGCGGCGTACGCCCCGAATCGTTCATCGGGCGCTGGGTCTACCGCCTGCTCTACTATCGCGCTCCGGAATGGGTGTTTACCACCGCGTATGCACTGTGGGCGGCGGCGACCGTCGTCACACTGATCTTTCTGCCGCCGAGGAAAAAGGAGATGCCATGAATCTCGCGAACAGGACGGCTTTCGTAACCGGCGGCTCCGGCGATATCGGCGGAGCGATCGCACGCGCGCTCGCCGCTGCGGGTGCGGACGTCGCCATCTCGTATGTCGGCGCATTGGACAAGGCAACGGAGACCGTGAATGCCGTGCAAGGACTTGGGCGGCGCAGCGTGGCCGTGCAGCTCGATCAACGCGACCCGGCCGCGATCGACACCGCCGCGAAGAAGGTCGTCGAAGAGTTCGGGCGCATCGACATCCTGGTCAACAACGCCGCCTGGAACATCGGGATTCCGTTCAAGGAGCTCGATCCGCTGACGGCGGAGGTCTGGGACCGCGTGCTCGAGACGAACCTGCGCGGCCCGTTCCTGCTCGCGCGGGCGCTTGCGCCGCAGCTGCGCGCACATGGACAGGGACGCATCGTGAATATCGCTTCCACGGGCGGCATCTACCCGTCGAGCAGCAGCATCGCGTACTCGTCGAGCAAGGCCGGCCTGATTCACCTGACGCGCTGCCTCGCGGTCGCGCTCGCGCCCGAGGTGACGGTCAACTGCATTGCGCCCGGACTGGTCGAAGGAACGCGAATGGCCCGTCGCCTGCCCGACGCGGTCGTCGAGAGCGCGCGCAAGCAAGCGGTGCTTGGGCGCACCGGCAGCCCGCAGGACATCGCCGACCAGGTGGTCACGTTCTGCCGCGCAGATTCGGTCACCGGGCAGGTCGTCGTGGTCGACGGCGGCATGCCCGGCGCAATGCGCTAGCCGGAGGCGAACGGAAACCCTTCGTCCTGCCAGCCGGTCACGCCGCCGATCATTTCCTTGACGCGATAGCCGAGCGTCGCGAGGCGCACCGCCGCCTTGTTCGCGCCGTTGCAATGCGGGCCGGCGCAGTAGACGACGAAGAGCG
>Ga0075421_100011597_pt1 | contig 10920 bp, 10 predicted proteins | sample SoiMetdeltSBSDD5_FD_75292 | JGI IMG/M metagenome (GOLD analysis project Ga0075421, IMG submission 75292) | Bulk soil microbial communities from a Populus tree surrounding site in Tennessee, USA - Soil MetaG P. deltoides SBSDD5 | ecosystem: Environmental > Terrestrial > Soil > Tree plantation...
GCGAGGCAAGCCGTTTGGTATCCCACCACTGCGACTCCTCGTATCGTCGGAGTAGACGGAACACTGGCTCGCCACGGACCACCTGCGCAGCCCGATAGAGGACGTTGCGGGCGAACCAGGTATTCATGGATGCTCGACGGCTTCGATGAGACGCTGGGCATCGCGCGTCCAGTTATACGTTGCCTGCACGGCTCCGTAGCCGCGCTCGCCCATCGCGCGTGTCGCGCGCGGATTGTCGAGAAGGCCGGTGACGACACTTGCGAAATCCTCGGCGCTCCCGGACCGAAACGTGACGCCGGCGCCCGTCTCATGTAGGACACGCACCATAGGCGCTGCATCCGAGGCCAGCACCGGCAGGCCGACCGACATGTAGTCGAAGAGCTTGTTCGCGAGGGTCGTATCGATATGTGTACACCTGTGGAAAGGCAGTAGCCCCACGTCAGCCACGCGCCAGTAGAGTGGCAGTTGATCGTGCGGGAGCCAACCGGAAAAGTGCACGCGGCTTTCGACACCCCATCGTCGCGCCTCGCGCTCGAATCGCGATCGCGCGGGGCCTTCACCGATGATCAACATGACGACATCGTCGGGGAGTCGAGCCAGCCCTCGAAGAGCCACGTCGATTCCGCGGTCCCCGACGAGGATGCCCGTGAAGATGAGAAGACGTCGATGGCGGAAACGTTCTGGCAATTGGGGACTGCCATCGAGTCCATTCCCCAGGTGGTTCAGCTCAGGCGTATTGCCGACCAGCGTCCATCGGTGTCGAGGCAAGCCGATGCGCTCCAGGCGCGCCCCAGCCTCGTCTGACACAACGAGCGTCCGCGGGGCCCGACGTACGACCCACCGCTCGACGGCGTCGGCGAAACGCGGGTTACGCAAGACGTGATCGAGCCCTCCAAGGTTATCGAACTGCCAATTGCTCCGGAGTGCTTCGGGATAGGGCTCCGCCATGTCGACGATGACTGGACACTGACTGCGCCGGCCGAGCCAAAGGCCAAGCGGAGCAAGGGGCAGATCGCGGACCAGAATGCGGTCGGGGCGCACGTGCCTGGCAGCGCGCAGGGCTTCACGCATCCAGATCGGATTGAAGAAGGCGGGAAAGCTGACAATGCGATCGAACCGTCGTGCATGGGGCAAACGCCATAGCTCAGCGTTCACGAGACGCTCGCGACGAGGTCGATTGCCGCGATTGCGGGCCAGGATCGATATCTCGTGGCCGCGGGCCGCCAGGGCTCGCACGCACTTTTCGACACGGACGTCCCAGGGGTAGTCCCCATCGAACAAGTTAAGGATTCGCACGCCTACCCCGCGCGGCGACGGACGATACCTGAACGCCGGCTTGCTCAATCGAAATCATGCGGCGCCGTTTGCGTTCTGCCAACGGGACGATGGCATCCGCCAAGGCCCGCGCCAGGCAGCATTTGCGTCCTGTGAGGTGCACGTAGCTCGCGAAGAAAGAAAGATCCCGATCCACGATCGCAACATCGTCGATGACGACCACTTGTCGTCTCACCGCCACCCGGTCGAAGACTTTGAGAAGCGCGCGATGAACGAGCATCAATGCTTCGATTGAGCTTACCCACCCACGCTCTTTGAGATTGTCCCGGATCCATTCGACCTCAGCCTCATACGTGAGGAGCGGGTCTGGGCGACCGTGCGGATGGTCGCTGGAATGCTTCGTTGTCATCGGTTGCCGAACAAAAATCGGTTCCGCTCCCGAGGAGCGGATGGCGTCGACCATCGCGTCGAGATTCGCCTCGAAAGGTCCAACGTGACGCCCGATCTGACGTTGGATGTCTTGCCTGTCAGTTCGCCGCGCAGCATTGCGAGGATGTTCGAGCTAGTGCTATGTGGAATTCCCGTGGTTTGGTCTCCAAGGTGAAGACACTGTGCCAAGTGCTGACTGTTGATTCTGTTATTGCAGCACAGTCTATCGTGGTGGGGCCCTATGGCTGATGTTCGTTGAGCTCGACTTTTGGAGCGCGCTATGCTTGGTTCGATGCCATAACCGCCGGCGAAATCCGCCGAGCGCTAGCAAATCGATGGCGGCCTTCCAGACAAGGAAAGGACCCGCCAGGGCCAACCCGGACAGGACGCCCGGCGGGTGCGCCAGCATGATCCCAATCCCGAACTCCCCGAGTTGAAGCGCAATCGGAAGTGCGACAACACACCCGAGCCAGAAATTCAGTTCCAGGTATGCACAGGCGAACATGAGATTGACAAGACTCAGGTTCATGAGCCGAGAGTATCTAACGGGAAGGAGCAACTCCAAGCCCGCGTCGACAGATGGAAGGTTCCGGTCCCGGAAGCCGCGCCAGACTGTGCGCAGCGCCGCGCCGAATAGGGCGGCCTGACCACTCGCCCATCGCTGGCGCTGGTGATATGCGACTCCGAGAGTCGCGGCCTCTTGTGCGTAGACCCTCGCGTCTGGAACGAAAACTATCCGCTCGCCACGTTCGATTAGCTTCAGCGACTGCTCGAGGTTTTCCACTATGGAGTAACTAGACCATGGATGACTCAACAGGACGTCTCTGGTCAGGACCATCCCATTGCCCATTAGGAGCGGAGACAGACCCAGCAGCGACTTCCCGTGGTTGAAGAGGAGATTCTTCATCGTGTTGGTGATCGTAATGAGCCTCGTGAGGGGACTCTCTCCCGGATTGGCGATGCTCAGGTAGCCTTGGAGCACCCGGTGACCGAAACGGAGCTCGCTATCCATCGCGCGATAGAAATCGGGGTCCACGAGTGTGTCGGCATCGACGAAAGCAAATGCATCGAAGCGAGCAAGATCGATCCGCTGCTGCGCCCATTCGATCGCTGACCCTTTCCCGGGCCGCTCTGGGCACTTCCGCACCAGGACCTCTGCGCCCGCGGCGCGCGCGATTGCCTCAGTTCGATCGCTGCAGTTGTCGACAATTACGAGCGTGGAACATCGCGGGCTCCCGTGATACGCGCGCCGGATCGACTCTAGGCAGTCGCCGATTACACGCTCTTCATTGTGACTTGGAACTATGGTCAGGACCGCGTACTCGGTACCAGAGTCGGGGGAAATAATCGAGCTGGGCCCCATCCGCCACCGCAGATGCGCTGCCAACAGAAGCCACCGGTACAGACATATCGCTGTGGAAACACTACTGAGGCCGATGACAAGCCCGACGAGCAATGTTAACAACGCCTGTGGGACAGATACTGCTCAGCTCGAGTCGCCTTACAGCTCCCCCGCCCTTGTGCGCGGCAGTTCAACGCGCGTCCACCGTTTTCAATGATGACATGTTTACCGCCTCTAAATTCGTCGGGCCGCAAGATGGCCGGCCTTGGCAACCGCAGCACGGTACACTGCCATATAGGCCGATATGATTGCCGTCCGATCAAATCGTGCTCGGACACGCGCCGCCCACTGCACGGCTGCTAGCTTTGTGTCGTCTCGATTCTGGAGTAACTTGTCTAACGTCTCTTCGAAGAGCTCGGTTTCTCCGGCCTTAATCAACCACGCTACTGGGCTGCCGCTAAGCACTTCCGCCACGCCGCCCACGTCGAAGGCGACGGCAGGAACCTCACACGCCGCGGCTTCTAGGAGGATCATGGGGAAACCTTCATGCCGCGAGGGTAGTGCGAGAAGGTCGAACTGCTTGAGGTAGCCGGTTGCGTCCGGCACCTCGCCGGTAAAGACGACGCGCTCTGCGAGCCCCTGCGTTTTGACGCGCTCATGCATTTCGCGCTCAAGCGATCCGGTGCCAATCAGCACGAACGCGGCGTCGCCGCCGTGACGTGCCGCAAGATCGAGAAACCGATCGGGCCCCTTCACTCGCTCCAATCGTCCGACGAAGCCGACCAGAGGCCGAGAGGGATTCCAGCCAAAACGCCGTCGCAAATCTGGAACATTCGTGACAGGTCGTATGATCGGCATGGGATTCGGGATGTTTACGACTGCTTTTGCACCAAGCCTCCGTTGGAGGCGGTGTGTCAGCTCTCTTGATACCCCGACGAACCGCGCTCCCATGACGCGCGCTGCAAGGAGTGAACCCCACGTGCGACGGAGTCGAGAGCGCGTGAGCTGGGCTCGTGGCTCGAGGCCATGCACCGTCACGACGAGACCACGCCGGTATGGGATAGCCGCAAGAGCGGCTATGAACGCCTCTTTGTACCGATGCGCGTGAACGACATCCGCTTGCGCGGATTTGAGCCAACGGCGCGCCGCAAGGGTGAGCCGCGGAAGTGTGTGCTCACTCTCCGAGATCACATGCACCTGAACATCGAGATCCCGTAAGGCGGCGGCGAGCCGTCCTTCGTTGAGCAGCAACGCTTGGACGTGAACACCAGACTGCTGGCGGAATGCGTTCACCAGCAGCACCAGGACTTTTTCAGCGCCGCCCCAAGCGTCTCCCGATGCGACGTGAACGATCTTCACCTAACGCTTCTCTTTCTCCTGACTGCGCCTCTCTCTATACTCAGAACAATGCCGCCTGAATTTCCCGGAGAGCGGTCGGAGGAACGCGGCGATTTCGGCGTCGCGGTCACCCTTGTAAGGCTGGTCCGTAAGGTCCGTGAGGCCGGAGCATTCTACGCCGCGACGCTGGCACTCCGTCGGGTCCTACCAGCACGTGTTCTCTACCTCGGACACTTGGTGCTGTTAGAAATGCGTCCGGCTCGGGAGAGAGGGACCGACCGGACCGACTCTATTCCGAAGGGAGTCCGTTGGGCGGCCAGCGACGATACAGCACAACTGACGAGCTTCGGTCATTCCATAGAACTCGTGCAGCAGCGGCTCTCCGCCGGAGACCGTGTATGCGTCCTGACCGAGGATGGGCGGCTTCTCGGCTACGTATGGTTTCACAGTCCGCAGCATGTGGACAAGGAGCTTGGCGTACGCTTCGAACTTGCGCCCGGGGAGATTTGGCTTTTTGACGCCATGATTAGTCCTGCACACCGCGGGCGTGGGCTTTATCCGAGCCTTCTGAAGGCGGCCGCCGCCGACCTATGGACACAAGGATTCAACCGTATCTTGATTGCTGTGGAGGCATCTAATCGAAATTCCGTCAAGGCCCATCTCGCCGCCGGCGCCTTGCGAGTAGGCAGTATCCGCGCACTACGACTGTTGGGCCTTACCGTTGTCCATGACAGGGTCGGTTTCATGACGTCTTGGACTGGCGTTACAGGTTGGCTCGCGCTTCCGAGCCATCGCCTGACGACCTTACCGTGAGTGGTACGGTGCCTGTACCTCGAATGCTGCCATGCGCTTCTTGACGACGATCGCCTACACCAAAGAGACGCGCGCGAAGCTTCGCTAACCTCGAGCTACGCGCCGCGCGCCAGCGGAGAACATAAGCCAGTACCGCCGCCCGACCGCGCAAACTTACGGGCCAAACCAACTCGTGGACCGTCTCAGAATGCTCGGTCCACAAACGTTTGTACTCCTGGTCACCACGCAGAAGGTCGAGGGCAATGCAACCGTCCGAACAGGCTGCCTCGACGATGCGTCCGAGTAAGAAAGAGCCGGCGTTGCCAGTCTCCTTTCGAAACGTGCTGAGGTAGTAATACCAACGATTGTTCGCGATGAGTATGAAAGCGTAGGCGACGAGTCGGTCCGAGACGCGCAACAGCCAAATCGTCGCTTCCGTTCGACGGTCGCGCAACACGGCACGCAATAAGTCGCGCATCGGGCCGGGGCTGAACGACGAATTTCCATGCTCCCACTTCCACGAACTACGTTCTACGTCGGCAAGCTCGTCGAGCAGCAGATCACTGAGAGGAGGACGCACCTGCTCCAGCGTGACGTGGCCGAGTTCTTCCATGCGCCGCTTCCAGCGCCGGACGGTTTTTCGAAATTCGCCGCTACGGCGAGCGAGCAATTGCTCCCAGGACTGGTTGGTCGGAATCCACGGACACAGCTCGTAAGGCCGTTCGCGGCCACCTGTGCCAAGCCAGCGTCGGAAGGCAGCGACAATGGATTGGCGCTCTTGTATGGAGTGCAGATGCAAAAGGTCGAATTCCCCGCGAATTCCGGCGAGGGTGCGGGCAACGCTATCCCACCCCGCATCGAGCGACTCTGTCGTGACTAGGCTCGCGTAGTCCGAATCCGGAGTACCGAGAAGGCGCAACGTTCGAATGCCTGTACGCCTTACTCGCCCGAATGGAGCGATCGTCTTGCCGCCGTCGATCACCAGAACAAAAGGTTCGACGTCTACACTGCGATGTCGGAGCCATTGATCGAGCCACACATAAGACTGGTAAGGGGTTCGAACAGCGCCCGCCGCGGCAAGCGCGGTCCAACGCGACTCGAGCAGCGCGAATTCGTCGATGGTTCGGACGATGTGTATTGTCACGCCGTACTCTGCGCCATTAAACGCCGCCAGCCTCGCAGCTGGGCGCCAGCGCGTTCCTTCCAGGCGAGCCAATCGTACCCGCCGTCGAGTTTGCGCTCCACCACGCCGATTGAGTCGCAGGGCATTATTCCGACGCGCCGAAGGCGAAAGCGTTCTCCCGGAGAGCTTCCTCTACCGAAGCGCGTCGAACAGGCCGCGAGAAATCCCGCAGCCTCGACCGCCGATTCGGCGGACTTATCGAAGTCGTCCGCCTGGCCATAAGGATATGCGAAGAGAAGCACCAAACGGCCGCAGACGTCTTCAAGGATTTTTCGTGCCACGGCGGTCTCTTCGTAGAGTGTTGAGGCATCGAGGCGTGAGAGACGCCGATGTGTCAACCCGTGAGCGCCGACGGTCACGCATGATGGGTCAAGTTGTCTGAGCTCGCGACCCGTCATGATGGCGCGCGCGGTCGCGTATCCCGTGTCCCAGACGTTTGTCTTTCCAATCCAACCGCTGGGCACGAACAGCGTTGCATGAAGTTGTAGGGCCGACAATACCGGCACTGCGAGCTCCGCGAAGTCGCGATAGCCATCGTCGAAGCTAATCGCTGCGAGACCGTTAGCGTCCGGGTGCCCAAGCAGCCGGACTGCATCAACGAGCGGAACGACGCGTCGGCGCGCCTTGAGCGCTGCAAGCTGCCGCTCGAGGGATTCGACTGGAACAGCATCCGGCCCGCCAATGCCGTGATACATCACGATCAAAGGCCCGGACGGGTTGGAGTGATATGGCAACGGAAGACTCGACAGTGCGCCGGCCAACCGTTCCCGGGCCTTCGACGGCAACATGTGACGCGAGGACAAGCTCACCTTACGACTATCCGCTTCTCTTGCAGCTCGCGTTTCAGGATTTGAGCGATGAGCTCCTTACCCTGTTGGTTCGGATGCATGGTGTCGAAAAACAGAGCGCGTCGATCGCTACGTCGGTCGATCTGGGAGGCTAAGTCCACCGTCACGACATCGTGCTCATTCGCAATTTTGCGGATCGACTCATTGTATGCGTCGATGAGATCGACGAAGTCGCCAACCGCATAGGCACTCCGAAAATAAGGAAAAACCACGTGGGATCGCCGGAGGTCTTCGGGTGTCATATCGATGCTTACGACGCTCGGCAATGTCATGACGAGCACCCGCGCACCGGAGCGACGCGCGGTTGCGACGAGCGTGCGAAACGTCTGTTCGAACACGGCAGGACGGTAGTCACGAAAGGCGCCTGTCCGACTTGTCGCGCCCGTCGCCGGCGTGGAAATATGCGGACGAAGATAGAAGAAGACGAATTTCCGCAGTGCCTTGGTTAACCAGAGCTGATCCATCAGCCGGGCTATCACCGCTAAGCCCGGCGTCTCGCGTTGTCCCTCCGGGTCGAACTTCATGAGGTCGTTCCAGCCGATGTAGATCGTGATTACGTCGGGCTTGAGGGGCAAGACCTTTGTTACTAGCCGCCGTAACGCCAAATCTGAATTGAGCCCTTCGATTCCCGCGTTGATGACCTGAAACCGGCGCTTCCCGCTCTCGTTTAGCTGCAGCTCGAGCTGTCCTGGATACGTCGTCGCTGAGGTGCCGCCACCAAACGTACAAGAATCTCCGACCGAGACGATCCGCGTCACACCTGATGGTGCGGGGTCCTCGAACTCCGCGCCGACGAAGCCGCGCGAGTTTACGGTGATCGTGCCAGCCCCCAATCGAGTATGGCGTCCTGGTAGCAGGACGAACGTCCCGGTCTCGATGTCGAAGCGCTCGGCAGGCTCACGCAGAAAATAGACCCAGAACCGTACGATCGTCTCAGCAGCTCCGAAAAAGAGAACCATGATAATCACGCTGAATAGTAGCGTCTTCAGTCGACCGAATCGGCGCACTCCGGCCGAGGAGTATGTCGGCGACACTACGTTGTCATTAGGCATTGGCTTTAGTGCCATCCGCGGTCTGGGATTCCCGCTGCACCGCGGCCTCGAGAGCGACGGCCATCGCAGTGAAGTACCAAAGGTATGGATAGTAGGCGACCGACAGAAACGCTCCTGCGGCGGCGTATCCCAGGAGCGCTCCTCCGAGCGCTCCTCCGTACAACTCCACGTCACGTCTGAGATCGGGCGAGAGCCCCGATCGCGATGCCGTTCGTCGCAGTCGGCGAATCGTCCGAAAATGGGAGAACATTAGGAAGCCGACGAGCAGAATCCCGACGGAACCGTGCTCCGCCAGCACCTGGAAATAAACGGAATGCACGGCAGTGCCGGACCAATCGCGCTCAAGATAGTCGGGTTTGTCAAAATCCTGCGGCTGGTAGCGACCAACGACGTAGCTGAAATTTCCCGCGCCAACTCCCAGCAGAGGATTGGACCGCCACATGTTTCTGGCCGCGCTCCATAGGAATCGTCGCGTTTCGGCCGTGCCTTCGTCTGGCTGAAATATCGAGTTCAACCGTTCGACATACGACTGACCCGTCCGGCCCTGTTGCGGAGCGGCGAACACGAGTAAGGCGGCGGCGATCGCGACCGCGACAAGACCACGCAGCTTGTGTGCTGACGTTAGCCAACAATAGGCGCCGGTAGCGACCAGGGCAACGAGACCTCCCCGTGAAAAGCTCACGACGATAGCGATTACCAGCAGCCCCCCGATCGCGCCGGACAGCCATTTGCGCATGCCGGTGAGCCGCTCGAACGAATAGAAAGCAAAGGGGAAGGCCGTCGCGCAGGCGAGGGCCAAATCGTTTTCGTCTCCTAGCATGGCTCCGGGTCCTGTCCCGCCGTGTGTGATTCCGTACACAGCGACGTACCCCATGATGAGTAGCCATGCCCATGCGACCGTTCGGAAAGTCGCGAACGTCGCGAGAACCCAAGAGATGCCGAGGGCGATTACTACGTGACCGAACATCGCCCGAGTGATCGAATATGCGGCGTAGTAGTTTTCGGCTATTGGAATCGCTAGCAGGCATATCGCCACGAAGAGAAGTTGCGCCGTCAGGATGTTGGCCCATGGCCGATTCCGCGCCGCTAACCACAGCCCCAACATCACGACGATAATCAGCCCCTGCACTTTTAACTCGGCCAGGAGCGGCGGGCGAACGTATTCGAGCACAAAAAAGAGAATGAGTGTTCGTACCGCGAACGCGCTGCGACCGTCGGTTGGTTTTACCGCGCGTGCTTCAGATGGGTTGGTCGAGGAGGCGCCCAGGCGACCTAGCATGGCCCTTCGTCGTATTTTGCTCGGCCACCGACCACCGTCGCTGTCCGAGGATGCCGTCGGCAGTCCATTCTAATAGCTGGCGCCCCATATCGGATCAGACGATTTTCGCGAATGGCCGCATGTTCGGATTTCGAACAAAGGAGCCATCACGGCACAATGACTTTGACACAATGGCCGTTCGGGAACGCGTCGTAGCCCCGATTTCATTTGCTTGCTGCTGATGGTACATTGCTTGCTGCCAAGCCGATGTGAACTCGGTATCTTTATGGCGATACTTGGCGCAAACGCTTACCGGCCGCTGTCCTCGACCACCTGGACGGCTGTAGCCGTTTCTCGATGCCGTGCACGTCTGCAACCCCTAGACATATACAGACCTCGAACGATAGGGTAAAGATCCGAAGGGAGGTTGGGAAATGGTACTGGCTCTCGCGTTTCTGCTCGCTCTCGGCCTTTGGTTTACTCCAGCTGGCGCCGCCGCGCCTGACCAGCAGGAAGAGATCTGTTCGAGTCCGGCCGTGATCTTCTGTGAAAACTTTGAGGATCGCAGCACGACTAACGTCATGGATATGACACGGCCGAAGTACAAAAACAATGGATGGGGTGTTTCACAGACTGTAAATAACGCGGTCGTTACGAGCGATCGCTTCGATGGGACCAAGTCGATGATGTTCACGTATCCTCAAGGGTACAACACGGGCTCAGGATTCTTCGACTCGCAGTGGGGCGGGAACTACAGAACACTCTACATGCGAGTCTACAGCAAGTGGTCAACTAACTACGTCGTCTCCGGTAGTGGCACAAAGCACTTCGAGTTCGCGTCCACGACGAGCGGAGGCTACGACGGCCTATGGGCGCACCAGTTTGGGAATCCGGCGTTCACCATGACGGTTGCGGGGTTTTCGGGCGTGACACTGACCGAGATGCCGCAAAATATGAACGGCACACTTAGGATCGACGGCCAGTGGCATTGCTTCGAAGTCCGTAAGACTCAGAACAGCGGGCCTGGTACTAGGGACGGCGTCTTGGAAGGCTGGATCGACGGGGTGAAGCGTTGGTCTTATACGAATTTAGTGCTCGACCCCAATATGCCCAATAACCTTATTGGCATGATGATGAGCTCCTACTGGAACTGCCTCATTGGTGATGAGGTCGGCGGACAGTGCGCGCAGCAGGTATCGCAGAACTTTCATCCGCAGATGTTTAGGTGGCACGACAATATCGTGGTGTCGACCCAGCCGATTGGCTGTCTCGGTGCGGCGTCCCCTCCTCCCTCAAATACGCAGCCGAATGCGCCTCTGACTCCGACGCTGTCCGGGCTACGGCAATGGTTAGCGTCGCTGGTGGGGGGTATGTGGCCGGCCGTCACGCGGCTAGCCACTATC
>Ga0075421_100011599_pt1 | contig 10919 bp, 8 predicted proteins | sample SoiMetdeltSBSDD5_FD_75292 | JGI IMG/M metagenome (GOLD analysis project Ga0075421, IMG submission 75292) | Bulk soil microbial communities from a Populus tree surrounding site in Tennessee, USA - Soil MetaG P. deltoides SBSDD5 | ecosystem: Environmental > Terrestrial > Soil > Tree plantation...
CTCTAGAGAGCGAGATTTACGGGCCGCGTCAGGGCCAGTGGACGTATGCGGATTGGCAAACTCTGCCCGATGACGGGAATCGCTACGAGATCATTGATGGAGTCCTCTATATGACCACCGCGCCGAGCAATTTCCACCAATGGATCATCAAGTATCTCGTTTATTCGCTTGGACGGCCCGCCGAAGAACAAGGGCTTGCGGAAGCAGCGTGGTCTCCCATCGGGGTATTGATGCCCGGCTGCGATCCGGTGCAGCCAGATTTCATTCTCATTCGCAAAGAGAATATGGGGATCATACGGGATGGCCGGATCAGGGGCGTGCCCGATCTGATTGTCGAAGTGTTATCGCCCGGCAGCAGAACCTATGACGAAGACGTGAAGCTCAACGCCTATGCAAAAGCAGGCGTGCCAGAGTACGCCGTCATCGACCCGAAGGAGCGGGTGCTCCGCTACTATCGCCTGATCGAAGCGGGAAAGTATGCCGAGGGAAGGGAGTATAAGGTCGGAGAGAGCATCACCTTCGAGGCCGCGCCGACCATCTCCGTAGCGATTGCTGCGTTATTCGAAGGCGCTCCCGATACCACCCTCAGCCCATCGGACTAATCTACCTTGCAAGGATGGCTTTATTCACAGCCGGAGTGCTGTTAATTTCTCGCTGGCTCTCGCCGCCGTGCTTCGATACAATCCGCTTGTTATTCACGCTAGTGGTAGGGTCGTGCCATGCCATTCGCCGTCGATCCCAACATCTCGCAAAATATAGTGGTCGTGACGTTCTATCCGCCCGTCGATGTGGAACAGGATCACCGCGACCTTCTCGATGAATCGGTGCGGCGGCTGGGCGAAGGGCAGTCGCCCCTGTACCGCGTCCTCGATTTCCGCTCCGCGTACATGAACTTCAGCGACATGATCCGGTGGCTAGCTGCCGATACCACACACGATCTTCCCGGCGCGGCCCTCGATCCACAGGTGCGGACGGTGCTGGTCAGCAACAGCGAAGATACCGACCGCATCGCGAACTGGCTTGAGCAGGATCAATACGGCGGTCTGCACATCCCTTTGTTTACCTCGATAGACGATGCCCTTACCTACGTCACACAGCAGATTGCATCCTGAGTGCTCTCACTCGAACAGCAGCTAACCAACATTGTCTCTGCCGCCTTTTCCGCCTGTGGCATAAGCGGGCTGTCCTTCAATTCCTATTCGGTAGAGCTTCCACATTTCCATACAGCAATCTCCATGTTGACTGCAATCATCTGATGAGCAGAGCATATGGTTCCGTGCCCTCAAAAATGGGGTGTTTTCATAGGCTCAACTCTGTACAATGAATGCAGGTGATATTATGACGAAACAATACAGAACCCATCGGGGCCTTGTAGCCCTGCTCATAGGATTTCTTACAGCAAGCAGTAATCAGCAAGCACGGAAAGAGGCTGGCGAACATTATGTCGATTCCCCGATGCTTCCATATGATACTGATCCAATTCCTCCAGATATTGTGCCTACTTACAACTCTCCGTCTGAAATCATAGCCAGCGGCACTTTTAGTAATCCTTACGGTTATGACATGGACAACGATGCTCCTGGCTACTACTGGCGATAAAGTTTGCTCGCTTATCCCATTTAGTCATAACCGTTGGGACCTTTCTCATAAAACGTTTCGATCCCCGTCGTAGTGACAGCATATCATGAAGTATCTGTAAGAGCGCCCGATTCTCGAAATTCGATTCTGCTCTCACTATCCAAGCACAAAGATGCTTATAATTAGCACAACCCCTAGGAATCGGGGTGTAGCATCACCTGCGCCATGGTAGAATAAGAGCAGGTGATGACCATGACAGAAGACCCCAACTCCCTAAACTCCAACTCTGTGAATCGCTGCATCGACCCAAAGGAAGCAGTTGGTGCTGTTATCCTTGTTGGGTTGATTGCATGGAGCAATCATGTTGGTCGCATTGAAGCTGCCCAGTACATTACTGAGCGGCCCGTGCTGCCATCCGACTCAGATCCAATTCCCCCGGATATTGTGTACATTCCCATTCCCAATGCTGTGTTCACAACCACCGGTGTTATGAACACTGTTTCTGCCTATACACCTGACGGACGGAAACTTCCCACGCAGCACTTCCCATCAGGTCTCCATCTCTAATCAATCAGTGCTGGTTAGCACCTATCTATGGGTGTTGTCTCTCTGGGTCGCCTGCTGTTCGAGCTAGGCGTGAACCTCAGTGAAGTTGAAAACCTGTGAGACTTCCAGCACCCGCGTCCCGCGCTCTTCATCAATGCGAATGCCACGCAAGATTTTCGTTGATGGGGCCCCTGCTGCTGAATATAGTGCTGTACGTGATCGCTACCGAACCGACCAAGATCGTGTTCTATGCCCGGTATCCTGCCGTCGATACATTGAAGTAGTTAATCCCTGCTGTTTCCCCAATCTGTGAAATCTGCGCAATCTGTGGACTCTTCTGTCGTTGCCTTTAGCTAACCACTAACAGCCAACGGCTGCCGTTGCCCTACTTCTCTCCTTCATGCTCAGCTTCCCATGCCTTGATGTCCATCGGTGCGTACCGGAAGAGATCGCCGTAGCCGACCACCACATTGTAGTATTTCGATTCCAGCAGGGGGTAGGGCGCGCCAAACACACATTGGAACAGCACGCGGAAGCTGTTGATCGGGATGATGTCCGGGGTCAACCCCTCACAGGTGCGCCCCGGAAACCGGTAGGCGTTCAGAATCCCGAAGTTCGTCCGCTTGCCCTCCTTCGAGCGTGGATTCCCGTACACCGATCCGTGATCCCCCTGAATGATGAAGATCGGCGGCACGGATGATTTCGCGTCGATGGTGTCGATCATCCGCAGAGTCCGCGCATTGACGAACTCTAGCTGCTCGAAGAACCGCCGCGAGAGTTCTTCCCGCGTTGAGTTCTTAGTGGTCGCGGCTGGACGAACCATGTGACCCTCCCGGTCGAAGATCACCGGCTCGTGCGGCTTGATGATATGGATCACCGTGAAAGTTGCTTGCGGGTAGTCGGCAATCTTCTCCGCTTCATCCCAGGTAACCAGCGCGCGGAGCGGCTCACGGAAGTCGTAGGGATCATCGGGAATCTCTCGCGTGCCGTCGATCTTCTCTATGGATGGTCGCAGCCCCATCGCGGAGAACAGAGCCGGGAGGAATCGCGCCTTGTTGAAGAGAGCCGGATCGTACGTCCCGGTTACCTGCTCATCTATCCCGGTATAGTACACCGTGCCGCTCCGGTGAAAATCGATGTTCATGTCGGCGGTGCGGCTCGGTACATCATAGCCAGAAAGCATGAAGATGTAGGTATAGCCCCGCCGCTGTAGTTCCTGTGAGACGAAGCTGTCCGCGATGCCCGTCCGCAGATAGCTGATATCTTGCGGCATCCCGTTGATGCCCGCGATTTTATCCGCGTTGCGCTTATCCTGATCGTTGATATAGCGCATGTTCAGTGTGGAAAACAGCGATGGCACAGTGATTGCATAGGCCGTCTTACTGTCATACGCCACGTAGAACCCGCGATCCGCCAGCGCGTCGGTGAAGGGGCTGTTGTCATACCCGAAATCGTGCTGAAGAAACTCGCCGCCGGAATAGCCATCGAGGACGATGTAGTAGATGTCAGGGCGCTTGGGGCTGTTCAGCACGGTCGGGTGATTTGCCGTCTCTACTTCTGACGCATGCGCCCTGTGAGCGCCGGGCAAATTCGCGACATAGAAATTCAGGGTCGGCCATAGGGCGATCACCAGCAGCGCAGTACTGATCAGGTTGCCAACTACGGCGATGCGCTCAAGAGTTGTCGGGTGCTCGACCCGCAGGATGGTGATGATCAACATCGCTGCCAGCACAATGCACAGCAACCCGATCCATACCCGGCTGTGATCCATCCCACGCAGATTGGCCGCAGCGCCAAACAGAATGAGGGCCACCACCAATGCTCCGGCGATAGCTCCTGATATGTCTACATTGCGGCTCGCAACCAGCGCGATAAGAAACACCACCCCCACGCCGATAATCACCCCTTCCAGCGCGATCAGAACTTCCTGCTCGATTACCTTCCCGATCAGGCTATCGAATATGAATAAGATGCCGCACACAGCGAGCATCCAGGGGTAGATCGGCCAGCTTGCCCAACGATGAGATTTCATAAAGATGTGATTATTACCGCCCGCAGTTCGCCGTTGCTGAGACGCTAAACTGCTGAGTTGCTGAAGTGCTGACCTGCTACTTCCTCCGCATCAAATACAGCACCCGTTCCGACTCTGTGATCCGTTCGGAGCGTACCATCGTATAAACCTCGCCAAATGCCCGCTCGAATCCCTCGCGCATATAGTCAGGGAAAATATCCTCCCGCGAGGCTAGGAGAGTCTCCACCTTCGGATCGCTCTTGGGCACAAACTCGATAATCAACCACTCGCCAAGCTGCGCCATGAACTGTGCTACGTTGAGCAGGGGCACATTGTTGGAGATCGCCAAATGATGAATCAACGCCAGTGCCATCACGCAGTCCACCTTGCAACGATCCACGAACGAGTCGCGCTCAGCGTTGTTCCAGCCAATTGCCGGGGAAGGGTTCGTCAAATCGATTACGAGCGGCAGCAGGTTCTGCGCCTTCTCTTTAACTGCATTCCGGTAGTTGATCTCCACCGCACCCTGATCGAAATCAGTGGAGAGGGTGTAGATTCCCTGCTGGCTGGCGATCCGGCTGTACATCCCCGTATTGCCGCCCAGATCGACGGCACGTTTCGCTCCTGTCTCGGCGAGGAATTCAAGTACCAGCGTCTTTTTGTGATCGGTTCCGGCATCGCTGTAGGAATCGCCGCGCGTGTAATTGGCCCATGCCGTCTGATCCGGCTTCCAATCCAGCTTGCGGATCGTCGCTTGCAGGTTCTCGATTAGACCAAGCAGCGCCTGCTTGCTGACACGGCCCGTCTGTGCCGCCTGCCTGCGCTCGGCGGCAGGTTTGTTTTCGTACCGCTTCTGCGTGCTGGCGTGCAGGTGAATGTGAGTCAGCAGCCCGAAATTCAGACGGGTTTGCATTGGCAGCAGCCCCGATGCGAGGTCAAGGGGAATCCCGTCGATGAAATCACGCAGCATCAGCCCCAACCGTACGTCACGGTGACTCATCAGGGCAAGCGGCGCAAGGAAGTGCTGGCAGAATTGGCGATAGGCTACCCAGGGTTTGCCTTCCTCGTACTTCTCGAAGGAGAGCGTATCGATCAGCAAGGGGCGGCTGTCTACGAACTGAATATTATACGCCGATGAATCCTTCAGCGTCATGCCTGCTTTCAGCGCCAGTTTCTGAACACTGAGAGTCACCCGCGCCGCATCTTTTAGCTGGCTGAACGACCACTCGTAGGGATACGCGATGAAGGGCAGCACTTCGGGGGCGAGGATACGATGCACTCCGAGCTGCATAAGCGGCGAGTCTTCCACCTCGCGGTGAGGGATGAGGAAGCGCTTGGTTACCAGTTCCTCGTACAGCCCGGAGGACATCAGCAGATCGTAATGCTCGGCGTAGATCGTATTGACCTGCCGTAGAAGCTGGCCTTCGTGCACGATCATAGCGCCGCTCGGATCGCGGAAGGAGCTAGAAAGTTGAATAAGTGTAGTCATAAGGGAATTTGCTATTGAAACTCCACAGTGCGTTCAAGGCGTGGATAATTATGAATCTTCAACGCAAAATGATAGAACCCAAGTGGGCATTTGTCATATTTTGCAGATGCATCGCGTTGGGGCCAACGCTGTCATTGCCAAGTATTAGCCGCCTGGATAATATTGGCCACTTACCCTAATGTGAGTTTGTGGAGCGCTGAATCGATGCCGACGACCGAGAGTAGCCAGATAAATCGTTTTACGCCGAAGGAAATTGTCACAGCACTTGTGATCCTGATATGTGTCTCGGCATATCCGGCGCTTTACCTGCTCGCACATAATTTGGAGAATGCTAATCCAGGCGAAGTATTTGTACTGCTTGCATTAATCGTCTTGTCTGGCCTTGCCGTTGCCGTGATCCTTCTCCTCTTGAGTCGTAATCTCTATATTAGTGTAATAATAACCACTGTTCTCATAATTCTATTCTTCTCCTATGGACATGTTTTTGGATTCTTGACGACCGTGCAAAATGTCTTTTTTCAGCAGATTGCTCGCGACCGAATCCTTATCCCAATTTGGGGAGCCTTTCTGGCCGCTGTTGTTGTAGGATGTTTCAAGTTGAAGAGCTATTTGGAGCGCATGATGCCCGCGCTAGTCTTATTTGCTGCTACGCTGATCGCGCCGCTCCTTTTTCAGATCGGATGGTTTTATAGCCACGCTCAAGCACCAATAAGATATTCGGGTCTTGATTCAGCAGGATCTTTTCATCCGGCAGTTGAACCTCTGCCGGATGTGTACTATATCATTCTCGATGGATACGGACGGGCAGATGTACTGGAGCAAAATTTTGATTTTGACAACGGAGAGTTCATTCGGGCCTTGGAACAGCGTGGATTTTACGTTGCAGATGACAGCTATAGTAACTATCCTGAGACACTGATTTCTTTATCTTCCTCGCTCAATATGGAATATCACGACCTTGCATATTTACAGGATGAGAGGATATCCGCAAGGACTCTATATCAGTATATGATTGAATGGAACGCCGTTGCAGATGCCTTCATCGCCTTAGGCTATAAGTATAGTCCTGACAGCTTCATAATACACGATTTGTCACAGGCGAATGGTCTTAAAACTGCACCGCCGTTGGAACTTGAGTACACAGAGGTTTTCTATCTAATGGCCAAATCATCGATCCTGAGTGTTATGGAGCGGCACTTACCTGAAACAGAAGCTGCGTTACCTGCTGAACCTTCACTGGATGATGCAGCAAACGAGACCAACCCGCAATCCACTCGTGGCATGAACATTATACAAGGGCATATGAAAAAGGTTTCTGACACTGCCCATGATGAAAATCCTACTTTTGTATACGCACATTTCTTGAGCCCTCATCCTCCTTATGAATTCACGACAAGTCCGTTTGAAGGGGAAGCTAGTTCATGGGATAGTACCCCGTGGTTTGATCACGAGGCCTATGTTCGCGAAGTTAAGGCTCTTAATCAGGTGGTATTACAGACCATCGATGACATATTAGCCCGTTCAGATACTCCGCCAATTATTATTCTTCAGGGCGATCATGGGCCGGCAACTAAATTTTATGAAGCTGAACTTTCTTGGCAAATACCTGCTAGGCGGCTTGCCAAAAAAATGACTAAAGATGTTCGGGTCGAGCGCTTTGCGATTCTGAATGCTTATTACGGGCCTGATGAGATGAAAGCAAACCTATATCCTTCTATCAGTCCGGTGAATTCCTTCTGCGTAGTTCTGAACTATATCTCTGATCATCATTGCTCTCTTCTTCCAGATCGAAGCTTCATGGCAACATACACGAAGCCTATTGAGTACATTGAATTTCCTGAGCTTCATGATCAAAGCAGCAATTAGAGACCATACTTTGTCACATCACCCCGAATCGCGCAGCAGAGTGTGTCTCTGTTATTCGAGCAACCGTTATGGTTTTGTTATTTTTCTGGAACGTTCCCGGTATATACTACCTTTATAGGTTATTGGTAGTTGCCGATCTGGCAAAGGACGTTCCCCACATGAAGGTTCTGATCGTTGATGACAACCCCGACGATGTAACGATCTTCAGCCACATTCTAAACATGCTGATGGATCATGAAGTCATGCGCGCTTATGATGGCCCGAAAGGTCTCGACCTGGCGCGTGAGACTCACTTTGATCTGTTTCTCGTCGATCTGAATCTGCCCACTATGCATGGCGTCGAAGTCACCCGGATTCTGCGCAGTATGGAGGAATACCGCACCACGCCGATCATTCTGGTAACTGCGAATATCCCTGCGCAGCGCGTGTTGGAAGGCTCAGAATATACGCTGCTGCTGGAGAAGCCCGTCTTCTCTGGCCCACTCATGGAAGCCATAGCCTCGGTTTTGTCGTAAGTTCCTATCCAACAAAAAGAGCGCGGCATCATGGCGATGTACTCATCGGCTCATCGCCGCCGCGCCCTCTGAGAAAGCTCACCGAAACTTAGCTACTCTCGGTCTTCTTGGCGTGCCCGTTCGTGGGAACCTTGTCGCGCAGCATCACGCCGAGCAAGCCGTCTACCATAGTTCCATGATCGCTGCTGCTCACCTGAACATCCGGCACAATGCGCACCTGACCGTCGCCGACCAACTGCATTAACTGGATCGCCGTGAAGCCATCCGCCCCAAGCGAATCGACGCCTGCCTTGTAGGCGTCCGCTTTGGCACTGCCCGTCATGCGGATAGACCTTGCCTCGCCGGATGCGCGCTTGACCACCGACTGTGCCTCAAGATCGGCGATACTCACGCCCTGTTCCGCGCCCACCAGATTTTGCTGAATATCTGCCAGGGCGGTTTCGCGCACCAACTGCTGGCGCTGCTTCTGAGCCATTTCTTGGACTTCGTACGTCTTGCGGCGCTCTTCGGCCAGCTTGCGATCCGTCTGGGTTTCCATTAGCTGTGCAGGTGGGGTGATGTCTCCAATCAGGGTATCAACCGCCTCCACGTTGTAGAGTGCCAGTGCTGTGCGGATGTGCTGCGCCGCCTCTGATTGGCGCTCGCTGCGTGCATTCAGGAAATCCAGCACCGTGTAATACTGTGCTGCGTTTCGGAAGTAGTTGCCTACAATGGGCTGAAGCACGTGATCGACCAGATTCTGCATCGAGCCTACCCGCGAGATCACTTTTGGCGCTTCGAGCGCGCCTACATGGATGATCTGCGAGACATCCAGATCGAAAGCGAAGCCATCCTTAGAGCGCACCGTTACCGACGACAGCTTGTTATCATACCCGTGCGACTCGGTGCGTGTGGCCCAGTTCAGCACAATATTGGTGGTGGGTACGAGTTCAACGCGCATAACCTTGGTATTGATCGGGTGCTTGCCGGGGTAGAGGGGAGTCGCCCACACACCCTTATGCCCCACATTGACCAGATCGCCGTGCTTGAAGTCCTCACCACTGATGTCCTCGTGTGCCTTACCCACAAACGAGATCGCGACGGCCACGTAGCCAATTGGCACTTCGGTCATGGGCACTTGATCCACCTGTACAAACCACGGGTTCAGATTCCACGAGCCGGAGAGCATCACTTGTTCTTGAAGACCGCGTGACCCTTCACGGTCGATAAATGCCTGCGCGTTCTGGAAGTTGTTATGCCCTGCGATAGTAGGCCCTGCGATCTCGCCTTCGGGAATCGGCAGGCCGTCCAGCGTGGTCACGATGCCGACCATATCCGCCGACACCTGATAGACCGTTAGCTGGCTCGGCTCCATGCCATTATTGCGCGCGGTGGCGCTGGTGATCACCGTGAACAACGCGGTGTTGATGCGATACGTGCCGCCTGTCAGCAGCCCAAGCTGGCGGCCTTTTTCACCGCCGTTCTCCAGAAACTTGCGCGCATTCTGAAAGTTATCCGAATCGACGACTTTGCCGAGGATGCGATGCGGCGGGTTGGCGGTTCCGTCTGCCGCCATAAGTAGCCCGATCTCACCCTGCGGGATGACCGTCACCGGAATTTTGTGGATCACGTACTGGAAGCGCCAGTAGCCGAGGTGCAGCCCTGGCGCGAGGGTATCCGCCTGATAACCCGCCTCGCCGTTCAGTGCAATCAGCCGACCCGGTGGCAGGTTCTTCGACGAGATTTTCTTGACCACGACGCCAACCTGCCGCTCGCTGATCAGGACGACGAAGCCTGAGACGATTACCAGAACGTACAATATTGGCAGCGCTAAGATCAGCAGCGCTGCGATGATTAAACCAGTGTTGTTCATTTTTCCAACCCTCTCAGGAAACCACGCCAACTGACGGGGGAGCGCGATACATGATCATATCACGTCTTCATCATACTCCCATCCATGATAAAGTTCCAGAAAGACCCTACTTATTAGGGTGCGCTTCGCTGCGTGAGGAACATTCGTAGGGGCGGGTGCTGCCCGTTGGAGCATCCGGTATCCCCGCCTGAGTCTGGTTGAGCTGCGGGGATGCCGGAGGATAATTTTACCCGCTAAATCTGGGCATCGCCTACCTCGTCGAGAAAGGTTATTTCAGGTGGCCCCTGCACGCCCCCAGCCTGCATCGCGGCGCGCAGATCAGGCGAGGTGGTGTAGGCACGCGCTTGGGCTTCATCCGCCCAGTGCAATAAAACAACGATCTCAGCCGGGTTATCCACATTCATGAAGGCGTGCCCGCCTTCACAGCCATATTGTGCCCGTAGGTCGCCCATTCCATTGAACGCGGTGAGCCACTGCTCGTAATCGGCAATCTTGAACCTGACAAGTGAATGTGCCATGCTAGGTCTCCCGGTAGATAGAATAATAGACTCAGTATAGGATTGGTTGCTCCTACTGTCCAACAGGCAGGTTTTTCAGCCGCCCCTCCGTTCGGAGGGACACCCCTCGCGGGGGAGGTCGGACGAAGCGATGTACTCATCGCCGTGGGGAGAGGGGGATCGCACAAGAACCGCCGATCTTCTCTCAGTTGAGTCTCTACCCCTCCTGTGCGATACTACCCGCATCACGCCGAGAAAGAGCAGCCCAACCCAAGAAGACCCGATCACTATGTTTGGAACACCCATGCGCGAGGCTGGGTACTGATTTTAATGCTCTCCGCTCTTGCAGGACTTGTAATTAAGGTCTAGCTGCTAACGGTCAGAAGACAGCGAAGCGGCTGCTGAGTTGGCAGTATTCGTGCTAATTCCCCTCGGAACATACTCTATCGCTACGATGAGCACGCTGGCGACCAGTGTGATCATCACCGCGCCGCCAACTGCAAAGCGCCACGTGCGGCGCGCTAACCCACGCATGAGAGTCACAGTGAGCCACGTAGCAGCAGCC
>Ga0075421_100011601_pt1 | contig 10919 bp, 16 predicted proteins | sample SoiMetdeltSBSDD5_FD_75292 | JGI IMG/M metagenome (GOLD analysis project Ga0075421, IMG submission 75292) | Bulk soil microbial communities from a Populus tree surrounding site in Tennessee, USA - Soil MetaG P. deltoides SBSDD5 | ecosystem: Environmental > Terrestrial > Soil > Tree plantation...
CGCTTCGTCGATGGAGCGGGGGCGCCGGTGGCGGTGCGGGCCGGGTTCGAGCACTTCCGCGACGGAGCGCGCCGATGAGCGACAACGTGGTGCTCCGCCTCCTGCTCCTCGTGCTGCTCGTGATGTGCTCCGCCATTCTCACCGGCGCCGAAGCCGCCTACTTCTCGCTCGGCCGCGCCCGGCTCCGCCGCATGACGGCGAAGACGGACGGAGGCGGCGCCGCGCCCTCGCTGCTCATCGAGCGGCCCAACGACCTCCTGGTTACGCTGCTCGTCGGCATCACGCTCATCAACATCGGGGCGGCCGCCATCGCGGCCACCCTCGCCGACCACATGTTCGGGGACCGCTACGGCCTCGTGGTGGAAATGATCGCGATGATCCTCGTCCTCACCACGTTCGGCGAAGTCTTGCCCATGACGATCGCCGTCAAGCGGCCGGAGGCGTTCCTGGCCGTGGTGCACCGGCCCGTGAACTGGCTCGGCACCGCGCTCGCCCCCGTGCGCGCCGTGCTCACCGCGCTCACGTCGCTCACCGTGCGCGCGCTCGGGCGGGAACGACAGACCCAGCCGCAGCTCAGCGAGGACGAGCTGCGGACGCTCGTCGACGTGGGCGCGAGCGAAGGCGTGGTGGAGCGCGAAGAGCGCGAGATGATCCACAAGGTCTTCCAGCTCGAGGACACGGTGGTGCGCTCGCTCATGGTGCCGCGCACCGACATGTTCTGCCTCGACGTGGAGACGCCGCCCGCGGACATCCTGCCCGCCCTGCGCGAGCAGCTCCATTCTCGCGTCCCCGTGTACGAGGGCTCCCTCGACGTCATCGTGGGCGTCCTCTACACGAAGGATCTCCTGCCCTACGTGGCCGGGCTGCCGCCCGACTTCGACCTCCGCGCCGCCCTCCATCCGCCGTACTTCGTGCCGGAGTCCAAGCGCGCCGATGCGCTGCTCCAGGAGTTTCAGGCCAAGAAGCTTCACCTCGCGATCGTGGTGGACGAATTCGGCGGCACCGCCGGCCTCGTCTCCCTCGAGGATCTGCTCGAGGAGCTGGTGGGCGAGATCGCGGACGAGTTCGACGAGCCGGAGCGCCTCATCCAGCGCCTCGACCAGACGACGTTCCGGGTGGCGGGCAAGCTCTCCATCGAAGAGTTGAACGCGGCGACCGGGCTCGAGATCTCGGACCTCGAATACGACACGGTGGGAGGCTGGGTGCTGCACCTCTTCGGCCGGGTTCCGCGCAAGACGGAGCGCCTGGAGACGCCGCAGCTCGTGATCACCGTGGAGAAGGTGGAGCGGACGCGCGTGGTCGAGATCCTCGTCACGTTGCGCGCGCCCGCGCCGGGAGAAGTCGCGGCATGATGCTGCTCTGGCTCGCCGTCGTCTGCTTGCTGGCGACGATGTTCTTCTCCGCCGCCGAGATGGCGTTCATCGCGGCCAACCGTCTCCGGCTCCGTCACCTTGCGGAAGAAGGCCACCGCGTCGCCGCCGAGTACCTGGAGGCGTTTCGCCACCCCGAGCGCGTGCTCTCCACGGCGATGATGGGGGTGACGGTCTCCCATATCATCGCCTCCTCCGCGGTCACCTGGAGCATGCTGCCGGTGCTGGGCGCGGCCGCGCCGCTGACGGTGACGCTCATCATGACGCCGGTCATGCTGGTCTTCGGCGAGATCATCCCGAAGGCGGTGGCGCGGGAGTGGGCGACGACCCTGATCCTGCGCTTCTGGCGCGTGCTCACGTGGACGTCCGTTCTCCTCGCTCCGTTCGTGACGGTGGCCAACTACGTCGTGCGCATGGTCCTGCGACTCTTCGGAGGCGGCCCGCCCGACCTCCGCCAGTTCGTGTCCCGCGAGGAGCTGAAAGCACTCTTGCAGATGGAGCCCGGCGAAGCGGACGTGACGACCCAGGAAGCCGAGATGATCGACAAGATCTTCGATCTCGGCGACACCACCGTGCGCGAGGTCATGGTGCCGCTCGTGGACGTCGCCATGCTGCCCGACGATGCGCCTCCCGCCGACGCCATCGAGATCGTCCAGCGACGCGGATTCTCGCGGATCCCGATCTACCGCGAGCGCGAGACCAACGTGGTGGGGCTGGTGGCGGCCATGGACCTCCTCCGGCGGGGAGCGGAGGTGAGCCGGGTGGACGAGCTCATGCGCCAACCGTACTATGTGCCGGAAACCAAGCGCATCGACGACCTGCTGCGCGAGATGCAGCGCGCACGCATCCACATGGCGGCGGTGGTGGACGAGTATGGCGGCAGCACGGGGGTGGTCACGCTGGAGGACATCGTCGAGCAGATCGTGGGCGAGATCCAGGACGAGCACGATCGCGCCTCGGCGTCCGTGGAACGCCTCCCCGACGGCAGCTACTGGGTGGCCGCGCGGACCCACATCGACGAGATCAACGAAGCGCTCGACTGGTCCCTGCCCAAGCAGGACTACGAGACGATCGCCGGCCTCGTGCTCGCCACCCTTCACCGCATCCCGCGCACGGGGGAGGAATTCCAGATTCCGGGCTACACGATCACGGTGCTCCAGGCGGACGGCCGCCGCGTCGTCGCCGTCAAGATCGCGCCCGGGCGTCCGGCCGCTCCCGCCGCCGCTTCCTGATCGCCCGTCCCTCCGCCCGACGCGACAACGACAAAGGAGAGTTCAACATGGCTGGTTCGATGGTCCAGATCCCGAGCAACGGCGGTACCACGCCCGGATACCTCGCCACGCCCGCCGGCGGCAAGGGTCCCGGCGTCCTCGTCATCCAGGAGTGGTGGGGGCTCGTCCCGCACATCAAGCACGTGGCCGATCGTTTCGCCGCCGAGGGCTTCAGCGCGCTCGCGCCTGATCTCTACCACGGAAAGACGGCATCGGAACCGGACGGTGCGGGCAAGCTGTTCATGGCCCTCAACATCGCCCAGGCCGAAAAAGACCTGCGCGGCGCCGCCACATTCCTCGCCGGATACTCCTCGACGGCGAAGATCGGCGCCGTCGGCTTCTGCATGGGCGGTCAACTCGCGCTCTTCGCGGGAACCGTGAACCCGTCGGTGGGCGCTGTGGTCGATTTCTACGGCATCCATCCGAACGTCAAGCCGGACTACACGAAGCTCTCGGGCCCCGTGCTCGGCCTCTTCGCAGAGAAGGATCAGTTCGTGACGCCGCAGACGGCGCGTGAGCTGGACGCAGCGATCAAGAAGGCGGGCAAGACGTCCGAGATCCACATCTATCCGAACGTCGATCACGCCTTCTTCAACGACGAGCGGCCCGACGCCTACAACAAGGCCGCCGCCGAAGACGCCTGGCGGCGGACGCTGGCCTTCTTCCGCCAACACTTGAAGTAGGAGGGCGCGCGGCGTCAGGCGGAGGCGGCCGCGGCTTTCTGCTTCTTCTTCCGCTTGGCGCCGGCGGCCGGCGCCTCCCCGCGCGGCGCCTTCTCTTTCTTGTCGCCCTTGCCCTTTCCCTTCTCGGGGGGGGCTTCCACGCGGTCCACGAGCTCGAGGAGCACCATGGGAGCCGCGTCGCCGCGGCGGACACCGGTCTTGATGACCCGCGTGTAGCCCCCGTTCCGATCCGCGAACCGGGCGGCGATGGTGTCGAACAGCCGTCCCACCACTTCCGTGTCGGGCACCATCGACAGCACTTGCCGCCGCGCGTGGAGGTTCTCCCGCTTGGCGAGCGTGATCAGATGCTCGGCGAGCCCGCGCACCGCCTTCGCCTTCGCCTCCGTGGTGGCGATGCGCTCGTGGCGGAAGAAGGCGACGAGGAGATTGCGAAACAGCGCCCAGCGATGTTGCGTCAGGCGCCCGAGCTTGAAGCCGTCGCGGCGATGCCTCATCGCGGCGTCGCGCCCTTCCCGAGGGCACCGAGCAGGTTGGGATCGATCCGCATGCCGAGGGACAGCCCGAGAGAGGCGAGGGCGGCCTTGATCTCGTCGATGGACTTCTCCCCGAGGTTCTTCACGTGCTCGAGATCGGCCTCGGTCTTCTGGACGAGATCCGCGACGACGTGCAGGTCGGCATTCTTGAGGGCGTTCACCGCGCGCGCGGCGAGCGGCAGCTCCTCCAGGGTCTTGGCGAGGGCGTCGCGCAGGAACTCTTCGCCGCCGGTGCCCTCGGGGTCGGTCTCCTCGTCGCTCACGCCCGAGCGCAGCGGGCTGAAGTGGTCTTTCAGGTACATGGAGGAGCGTGTGAGCGCGTCGTCCGGGCTCACGGACCCGTTCGTCCAGATCTCGAGGATCAGCTTCTCGTAATCGGTGATCTTCCCCAGGCGCGACATCTCGACGTTGTAGGAGACGCGCGTGATCGGGGAATAGGCCGCGTCGAGGGGGAGGGCGCCTGCGGGCACCGCGGTCGTCTTCCGGTCCACCGCCTCGTAGCCGCGTCCAATCCCGATGCCGAGCTCCATCGTCACCTGCGCCGAGCCCTCGATGGTGAAGAGGTGGATTTCGGGATTGACGATCTCCACATCCACCTCGGGAACGTCGGCGCCGGTCACCGCCTTGGGGCCGGTGACCTCGAGCTTGAGCGTGCGTGGCTCGCCGGACGGCACCTGGATGGCGAGCTTCTTCAGATTGAGCAGGATGTCGGACACGGGCTCGGTCACGTTCGGGATCTTGCCGTCCGCATTCTTGGCGCCGTCGATGCGCACCCACGACACGGCGGCACCGGGCACGATCGCGAGGAGCGTCCGCCGCAGCGCGTTGCCCACCGTGAGCGCGTAACCCTTCTCGAACGGCTCGGCCACCAGGCGGCCGTAGCGGTCGCTCAGGATCTCCCACTCCACCTTCTTCGGCTTCTGGAACGGAATACGTGGCATGTGTGCGTGTACTCGCTTCCTTACTTGCTGTAGAGCTCGACGATGAGCTGTTCCGCCACCGGGATCTGGATGTCCTCCCGCAGGGGCAGGCTACGGACGACGCCCCGCTTCTCGTTGGGATCGACCTCGAGCCATTGCGGCACCTGACCGCGACCGGCATTGAGGTTGTCGTCCACGCGCGCCTGCAGCTTCGACGTGGGGCGGAGCTGCACGGTATCGCCCACCTCCAGGAGATAGGACGGAACCGACACCTTGCGGCTGTTGACCTGGAAGTGACCGTGGGCGACCATCTGCCGGCTCTCGCGGCGCGACGCCGCGAAGCCGAGACGGTGCACGACGTTGTCGAGGCGCAGCTCGAGCAGCTTCAGGAGATTTTCGCCCGTCACGCCCTTTTCGCGCTCGGCCCACTGGAAATATTTCCGGAACTGGGACTCGAGCACACCGTAGATCCGCTTCGCCTTCTGCTTCTCGCGCAGCTGCACGCCGTACGGCGTGAGCTTGCCGCGGTTGAGGCCGTGCTGGCCGGGCGGATAGTTCCGGCGCTCGATCGCGCACTTGTCGGTGAAGCAACGAGCGCCTTTGAGGAAGAGCTTCATGCCCTCGCGGCGGCAGAGGCGGCACTTCGCATCGCGATAACGCGCCATGCCCGCCCCCTACACGCGCCGCCGCTTCGGCGGCCGGCAGCCGTCGTGCGGAATCGGCGTGACGTCACGGATGGCGGTGACCTCGAGTCCAACGGCCTGGAGCGAACGGATAGCCGCCTCGCGCCCGGCCCCCGGGCCCTTCACGAAGACCTCGATCTGCTTCAATCCGTACTCCATGGCCTTGCGGGCGGCGATCTCGGCCGCGGTCTGCGCCGCGAACGGGGTGCTCTTGCGCGAGCCCTTGAAGCCGGCGCTGCCCGCGCTGGACCACGCCACCACGTTGCCCATCTTGTCGGTGAGGGTCACGATCGTGTTGTTGAAGGTCGCCTGCACGTGGGCGACACCGGTGCGGACCTCACGACGCTCGCGCTTCTTGCCACCCTTCTTCCGGGGTGCTGGCTTGGCTGGCTGCTCGGCCATACGTTAGGCTCCTGCCTTCTTGGGCGCCGCCGCCGGCGCGGGCGCCGCCGCGGCCGCGGTGGGCTTCTTCTTGACCATCACGCCGCGCCGCGGTCCCTTGCGCGTGCGTGCGTTCGTGTGCGTGCGCTGGCCGCGCACGGGCAAGCCGCGCCGGTGGCGGATGCCGCGATAGGTGCCGATGTCCATGAGCCGCTTGACGTTCATCGAGAGCTCCCGCCGCAGGTCACCCTCGACGGTATGCTCGCGCTCGATGATTTCGCGGATGCGGCCGACCTCATCCTCCGACCACGCCTTGACGCGCTTGTTCGGATCGATGTTGGCCTGACGCAGCACGCTGAGCGCGGTCGAGCGCCCGATGCCGTAGATGTACGTGATCGCAACTTCCCCGCGCTTCTCGCGCGGCAGATCCACTCCGGCCACCCGTGCCATCGCTGGTCTCCTGACTTACCCCTGCCGCTGCTTGTGCCGCGGGTTCTTGCAGATGATGCGCACCACGCCCTGACGGCGCACCGTCTTGCAGTGCTCGCATCGCGCCTTGATCGACGGTCTCACTTTCATCTCTTCCGTCCTTCTGCCTCTATCCCTCTTCCGAGCGCCGGCTTCGCCGGCGCAATCCCTCCCTGGGGGAGGCATCGGAGGGGGCCGCCGAGGCCCCCTCCGAAACTATTTGAATCGGTAGGTGATCCGGCCGCGCGTGAGATCGTACGGCGATAGCTCCACCTTCACGCGGTCACCGGGCAGGATGCGAATGAAGTTCATCCGCATCTTGCCGCTCACGTGGGCGAGGACCCGGTGGCCGTTCTCCAGCTCCACCCGGAACATCGCGTTCGGCAACGGCTCCACCACGGTTCCCTCGACCTCGATCGCGTCTTCTTTGGCCATCTAGGACGCCCCCACCGCGCGGCCGGTGGCGCGCGTCAGCACCTCGGGCGCGTCCTCCGTGACCGCGACCGTGTGCTCGAAGTGCGCGGCGAGGCTTCCGTCACGGGTGACCGCGGTCCAGCCATCGTCGAGGACTTTCACTTCCCAGCTGCCCATCGTCACCATCGGCTCGATGGCGAGCACCATCCCCGGCCGAAGCTGCGGTCCCCGTCCCGGCTCCCCGAAGTTCGGCACCTGCGGCTCCTCGTGCAGCGCGCGCCCGATGCCATGGCCGACGAAGGCGCGCACGACCCCGAAGCCATGCCGCTCCACGTGACTCTGCACCGCGTGTGAGATGTCGGACAGGCGGCGGCCGGGCCGGCACTGCTCGATAGCGAGATCGAGGCTTTCGCGGGTGACGTCGAGAAGCTTCTGGACGTTCGCCGGAACCTCGCCGACCGCGAGCGTGAACGCGCAATCGGCGTAATACCCCTCCACGATACACCCGAGATCAAGGCCGACGATGTCGCCCTCCTTCACGCGCCGGTGCGCGGACGGGATTCCGTGTACGACTTCCTCGTTGATCGAGATGCACGCGGTGGCCGGGAAGCCGCGGTATCCCTTGAAGGCGGCGGTGGCGCCGTGGCGTCGGATGAAGTCCTCGACCTCCTCGTCGATCTCAGCGGTGGAGAGACCAGGGCGAACGCTCTCGTGCAGCATGTCCACCACACCGGCCAGGACGTGCCCGGCCTGGCGCATGAGGTCGATCTCCCGCGCGGACTTGTAGTAGATCACGCGGCGCCGGCCGCCTCGCGGATGTCGGCGCGGATCGTATCGATGGCGCCCTCGGCGGGGACGGACGTGAGGAGCCCGCGGTGTCGATAGTAGTCGAGCAACGGAGCGGTCTGCTCGCCGTAGACCCGGAGACGCGTGCGGACGGTGTCCTCGCGATCGTCCACGCGCTGCACGAGCGGGGTGCCGTCGTTGTCGCACACGGCATCACGCCGTGGCGGCGCCGACACCAGGTGGTAGGTCGATTGACAGACCGGGCACGAGCGCCGCCCCGTGAGCCGCCGGAGCAACTCGCCTTCGGAGACGTCGAAGTAGAGGACGCGGTCGAGTTCCTGGCCCCGGTCCTTCAGCATGCGCGCGAGCGCCTCCGCCTGCGCGAGCGTGCGCGGAAAACCGTCCAGGATGAAGCCGCGCGCCGCGTCCGGCTGCCCGAGGCGTTCGCCGACGAGGCCCACCATCACGTCGTCGGGGACGAGAACGCCCGCGTCCATGTAGCGCTTCGCCTCCCGGCCCAGCGGCGTGCCCGCCGCCACCGCCTCGCGCAGCATGTCGCCGGTAGCCACGTGGGGCACCCGCCACTCCCGTGCGAGCTCGCGCGCCTGCGTGCCCTTGCCGGCGCCGGGAGGCCCGAGAAAGGCGACCCGCACGGGATCACGTCCTCCGCGCGAAGGCACCGGTCCCCGAGCGGCTCTTCGACCGCTTGAGGAAGCCCTCGTAGTTGCGCATGAGCAGGTGGGACTCCATCTGGCGCACGGTGTCGAGGGCGACGCCGACCACGATGAGCAAGCTCGTGCCGCCGAAGTAGAACGGCACGTTGAACCAGCGGATCAGGAAGTCGGGAAGCACGGAGATGAGCGCGAGGAAGAGCGCGCCCGGCAGCGTGATCCGGGTCAGCGTGCGCTCGATGTACTCCGCGGTCTTCTTGCCGGGGCGGACGCCCGGGATGAAGCCGCCGTACTTCTTCATGTTGTCGGCGAGGTCGATGGGGTTGAACACGATCGCCGTGTAGAAGTACGTGAAGAACACGATGAGCCCCATGTAGAGCATCGTGTAGGTGAAGCGCCCCGGCGACAGCGCATCGGCGATCGCCTGCATCCAGGGATGCGGCACGAAGCGGGTCAGCGTGGCCGGGAACAGGATCAGCGACGACGCGAAGATCACGGGGATGACGCCGGCCGTGTTGATGCGGAGCGGGATGTGGGTGGACTGGCCACCGTAGACACGCCGGCCCACCACGCGCTTGGCGTACTGCACGGGGATCTTGCGCTGGCCCTCCTGCATGAGCACGACCGCTGCCGTCACCCCCACCATGAGGAGGCCGATGGCGACGAACACGAACAGCTTCAGCTCACCGGTGGTCATCAGCGTGTAGGAGGCGATGATGGCGGACGGCAGGCGCACCACGATGCCGGCGAAGATGATGAGCGAGATCCCGTTGCCGATGCCCTTCTCGGAAATCTGCTCGCCGATCCACATGATGAGCGCGGTGCCTGCCGTGAGCGTGAGCATGGTGAGGAGGCGGAAGCCCCAGCCCGGATTGGGAACGATGGAAATCCCGGTCGGGCTGCGCATGCCTTCGAGCCCGTAGGCGATGCCGAGCGACTGCACGACGGAAAGCACCATGGTGCCGTAGCGCGTGTACTGCGTGATCTTCTTCCGGCCCGCCTCCCCTTCCTTCGCGATCCGTTCCAGGCTCGGAATCACGACGGTGAGGAGCTGCAGGATGATCGACGCCGAGATGTACGGCATGATGCCGAGGGCGAAGATCGACAGCCGGCGCAGATTCCCACCCGAGAAGAGATCGACCATCCCGAGCAGCGTCCCCTGCACCTGATCGAAGAACTGGGAGAGGGCGTGGCCGTCGATGCCGGGGGTGGGAACGTGGGCGCCGATCCGGTAGGCGATGAGGAGCACCGCCGTCATGATGATGCGGCGCTTCAGCTCCGGGATCTTGAAGACGTTCTGGAACGAGTAAATGCTCTCGATCACGAGTCCGACACCTTCGCCGCGAGCACTTCCACCCGACCGCCCTTCGCCTCGATCTTCGCCCGCGCCGACTCGCTCACGGCATGGACCTTCACGGTGAGGGCATGGGCGACGTCGCCGTCACCGAGGATCTTCACGCGGTCACGACCACTGCGCTTGATGAGCCCCGCCTCCACCAGTCCCGCCGGATCCACCACCGCGTCGGCGGGGAAGGCGGCGAGCGCCTTGAGGTTCACGATCGCCCAGTCGTCGCCGGCGCGGTAGGGCAAGAAGCCGCGCTTGGGGAGCCGGCGGTACAGCGGCATCTGACCGCCTTCGAAGCCACCCGTCTTGCCGCCGCCGGAGCGTGCCTTGTGCCCCTTGTGGCCCTTCGTGGATGTCTTCCCATGCCCGGAGGACGGTCCGCGCCCGACCCGCTTGCGCTTCTTCTTGGCGCCGGTGGCGGGGCGCAGCTCATTGAGCTTCATGAGTCACCTCCAGCACGTGCGGCACCTTCGCGATCATTCCCCGGACGGTCTCCGTGTCGGCGTGGGTGACGCGCTGGTTGATCCGCCGCAAGCCAAGCGCCTTCACGGTCGCCTCCTGCTTGGGGCTGAGGCCGATGATGCTGCGCGTGAGCCTAATTTGCAGCGGCTTCTGACTTGGCACCCGCGGCCTCCTGCGTCCCGTCACCGTCGCTCGGCCGACGCCGGGCAGTCTGGAGATCTTGCAGCCGCTTGATGCGGCGCAACGCATCGATCGTCGCTTTGAGGACGTTGTGAGGATTGTTCGATCCGAGCGTCTTGGTGAGGATGTCCTGCACGCCCGCCGCTTCGAGCACCGGACGCACGGCGCCGCCCGCGATGACGCCGGTGCCGGGAACGGCCGGTTTCAGGAACACGCGGCCGGCCCCGAAGTGGCCGGTGATCTCGCACGGAATGGTCGTCTCCTTGAGCGGCACGAAGATCAGGTCCTTCTTCGCGTGTTCCACCGCCTTGCGGATGGCCTCCGGCACCTCGTGCGCCTTGCCGAGACCCACGCCGACGTGCCCGCGTCCGTCGCCCACCACCACGAGCGCCGTGAACGAGAACCGACGACCACCCTTCACGACCTTGGCGACCCGGTTGATCGACACCACCCGGTCATTCAGCTCCAGAACGCTCGGATCAATCTTTGCTTCGGCCACTCACTGTCTCCCCACGCTACTCTCCCGTCCCCTCATTGTCCCCATTGGTCTTTTGCCTACCGGCAACTCCGCCACCGCAATTCCCGCGACGATACCCTTGCTCCCGTCCGAGCGCCGGCTTTGCCGGCGCAACTCCCGCCTGGGGGAGGCGGAGGCCACCGAAGCCCCCTCGAATTAAAACTGAAGCCCACCCTTGCGTGCCGCGTCCGCCAGCGCTTTCACGCGGCCGTGGTACTTGTACCCGCCGCGGTCG
>Ga0075421_100011602_pt1 | contig 10918 bp, 8 predicted proteins | sample SoiMetdeltSBSDD5_FD_75292 | JGI IMG/M metagenome (GOLD analysis project Ga0075421, IMG submission 75292) | Bulk soil microbial communities from a Populus tree surrounding site in Tennessee, USA - Soil MetaG P. deltoides SBSDD5 | ecosystem: Environmental > Terrestrial > Soil > Tree plantation...
TCGCGCCTTCGCGTGAACTCTCACGCAAGGACGCGAAGTAACGCAAAGATGAGATCTGACAAAAGTGAAACGAAAGCTTAATCGCTTCGCGATTCATTGCGCCTTTGCGATTCTTTGCGCCTTTGCGATTCTTTGCGCCTTTGCGTGAAATCTCCCGCAAGGACACGAAGTAACGCAAAGGTGTGATCTGACAAAACTGAAACGAATGCTAAGATTAAATCTTTTATTTATAATTTTTTCTGTTTCTATCGCAGCCTGTGCGCAGCACAATCAAATAAAAAAGAACCTGTCCGACGACGACCTTCTTGATCTTGTGCAGCAACAAACGTTCAGGTACTTCTGGGATTTTGGTGATCCTGTCAGCGGTTTGGCAAGGGAAAGAAGTAACACAGGAGACTACGGCAGCGAAGTAAGCACCATAGGAGGCACAGGATTCGGCGTAATGAGCTTTATTGTCGCGGCGGAGCGAAGATGGAAAAAAAGAGAAGAAGTGGCGGCACGATTACTGAAAATGCTGCGCTTCCTTGAAAAAGCAGACCGGTTTCACGGTATGTTTCCACACTGGATGTACGGCGCGACCGGTAAGACCAGGCCCTTCAGCACGAATGACAATGGCGCCGATATCGTTGAATCGGCATATCTTTTTCAGGGACTCATCGCTGCAAGAGAGTATTTCAATAAAAACAACAATCAGGAAAAGGAAATACGAACCATCATTACAAAGCTGTGGAATGAAGCCGACTGGAACTGGTTCACAAAAGGCGAGGATGTGTTATACTGGCATTGGAGTCCTGATAAGGGGTGGGTAATGAACCACCGTATTACCGGGTACAATGAGTGCCTGATAACTTATGTGCTTGCAGCCTCATCACCCACACACAATATTTCTGCCGATGTTTACCATAAAGGTTGGACCGACAGTAAAAATTTTATCAATGGCAAGGAGTATTACGGAATAAAATTGCCGTTGGGATTTGACTATGGCGGACCGCTGTTTTTCTCACACTATTCTTTTCTAGGACTGGATCCGCACGAACTAAAAGATAAATATGCCGACTACTGGGAGCAGAATAAAAACCATACACTCATTAACAGGCAATATTGTATTGAGAATCCTAAAAAGTTCAAGGGTTATGGTGAAGATTGCTGGGGGTTAACTGCAAGTGATAATCATACCGGCTATGCCGCGCATTCGCCAACAGCGGATCTGGGAGTGATCAGTCCCACTGCTGCGCTTTCTTCATTTCCTTATACTCCTGAATATTCAATGAAGGCGCTGAGACATTTTTATGAAGACCTTGGCGATAAGATCTGGACAGAGTATGGTTTCGCCGATGCATTTAATGAAACCGAAAATTGGTACGCAGATTCGCATCTCGCGATCGATCAGGGACCGATAATAGTGATGATAGAAAATTATCGCAGCGGGTTACTGTGGAAATTATTCATGAAAAACAGTGAAATACAAAATGGATTAAGGAAATTAGGATTTGATAGTCCATATTTAAGAAAGTAAACACAGCGAGTAAAAACATGAAAGTATTCCGCAAGCTATTTTTGCTTACGCTTAGCACGGCAATCGGATTAACATCGTGCGCACAGCAAAGCGAAAAGCCTTTTTACAAAGAGATACAGGCGTTTAAAGCGGCCGACAAACAAAATAAACCTCCGAAAGATGCGATTGTTTTTGTGGGTAGCTCATCTTTTGCGATGTGGACGGATGTCCAGAAATATTTTCCGGAATATAAAATTATAAACCGCGGCTTCGGCGGGTCGGGACTTAAGGATGCGATAGAGTATGAAGACGATATTATCGCGCCGTATCATCCTAAACAGGTGGTTATTTATTCGGGCGAGAACGATATTGCCGCAAATGTTACAGCGAAAGATGTGCTGCGAAGGTTCACTACATTATTTAATATGATCAGGAGGGACCTTCCTGGAGCCAATATTGTTTACATTTCTATTAAGCCAAGTCCAAGCCGTCGAAAGTTTATGCCGGTGATGGTGAGTGCGAATGCGATGATCAAAAAGTTTCTGGCGGCACATAAGAATACCACTTTTGTGGATGTGTACAGCAAAATGCTGGATGCATCGGGAAATCCGAGGGGTGAATTATTCCGGCAGGATAGTTTGCATATGAAGCGTGCAGGGTATGAGATTTGGAAGGAGCAGCTGATGCCCGTGTTGATGAAGTAGTTAACAGTTTCCAATTCTCAGTTTGCAGTTCTCACTTGCCAGTTCAACTGCAAATTGATAACTCTAAACTGCCAACTGGAAGTAGTTATTTTATTTCCTCGAAATCGATGTATTCGCCCTCTTTAACCGAAGATTTAGATTGTTTTTGCGCATCAGATTGCGTAAAGCCTTCCTGTGAGGCCTGCTGTCCCTGCATGCGCTCCTGGAAATCGCGCACCTGGCCTTTCATTTGACGGGTAGCCCGGTACACAGGTATAATGAAATTGAATATGAACCTCACTAAAAAATATATCGCTACCGCCCAGAATAAATACTTGAACATGGGCATAAAGTTAATGGAATGATGAATAAGAAATTGTTAAGTCCACCCGAACAACATCCCGACATTTTTTGGCTATAACTCCGGTTTCCCTTACCTTTGCGAAGGAAAAAGATACGAATGGAAGGGAACGAACTCGTTCCCTTCTTCATTTTCTATGACAATTGAAACACAAGTACAAGCTGTAGAGCGGATGGTGGAGGGTTTATTGGCCGATGATCCTCAGTATTTTTTGGTAGAAGTGAAGATCCGCCCGACAAATAATGTAAAGGTGTTTCTCGACGGTGACAAAGGGATATCGATTGAAAAATGTATCTTTTACAACCGTCAGCTGTATAAAATGCTGGAAAATTCCGGTCTTTTTCCTGCAGACGACTTTTCACTTGAAGTTTCTTCTCCAGGCCTCGACGAACCCCTAAAACTGATGCGCCAGTATTATAAGAACACCGGCCGTAAGGTGGAGGTTGTGCTTAAGGATGGCGTGAAAACGGAAGGAGTATTGAAGGAAGTGACTGAAGCAGGCATCACGATAGAAGCAACAAGAGGTAAAAACAAGAAGAAGGAAGTTGTCGAACATAACTTTCCTTTCGAAACAATAAAATCAACAAAAATTCAAATAGTTTTTTAAACTCCTGTTCGAAGGAAACAGGAATATTAAACTGAAGTTATGGCCAGTATTAACTTAATCGACGCTTTCCAGGATTTTAAAGAAGCCGAAAATATAGACAGGCCCACGATGATGAAGGTGGTAGAAGATGTATTCAAGACCCTGCTTCGAAAAAAATACGGGAGCGATGAAAATTTCGATGTTATCGTTAACGCCGAAAAAGGCGACCTTGAAATTGTTCGCCGTCGTATGATCGTAGACGACGGAGCGGTAAACGACCCACTCGCGGAAGTAGCCTACAGCGACGCCGTGAAAATTGAACCCGACTTTGAGGTTGGTGAAGAGCTTTATGAAGAGATAAACATCATGGACTTTGGGCGACGGGCTATCCTGGCGGCGAAGCAAACACTGGCAAGCCGTATCAGCGACCTTAAAAAGAACGTTCTTGTAAAGAAATACGGTGAAAGGGCGGGTGAGATCATCAGCGCGGAGGTGTACCAGGTATGGAAGAAAGAGATACTTCTCCTCGATGAAGAAGGAAGTGAGCTGATACTCCCGAAATCTGAACAGATACCACAGGATTACTTTAAGAAGGGTGAATCGATCCGTGCCGTGGTTAAAAAAGTAGAACTGAAAAATAACACACCGGTAATTATACTTTCGCGTACTTCACCTTCTTTCCTGGCGAAGCTCCTGGAAATAGAGGTGCCTGAAATATTCGACGGACTTATAGTTATCAAAAAAATTGTTCGTGAACCCGGCGAAAGAGCTAAAGTGGCCGTGGAATCGTACGACGACAGGATCGATCCGGTAGGAGCATGCGTAGGTATGAAGGGAAGCCGCATCCATGGAATAGTGCGCGAACTGAAGAATGAAAACATCGACGTGATCAACTGGACGAACAACGTACAGTTACTCATCCAGCGTTCCCTTACTCCTTCAAGGATAACAAGTATGGAGCTGGACAACGAGAAGAAGCATGCAAACGTCTATCTTAAACCCGACCAGGTTTCGCTCGCGATAGGAAAAAAGGGAGTGAACATCAAGTTGGCTCAGGAATTGACAGGCTACACTATCGATGTATTCCGCGACACAGAAGGTGAACCACAGGAGTTCGATATAGATCTTGAAGAATTTGCAGACGAAATTGATACATGGATAATCGATGAATTCAAGAGGATCGGATGCGATACCGGTAGAAGCGTACTCGCGCTGACACCTGAGGAGCTCGAAAGAAGAACAGATCTTGAGATCCAGACTATCGAAGACGTGCGCAAAATATTAAAAGCAGAGTTCGATAAGGAGTGACTTTAATAATATGTTAAAGCAGCCGGACAGCGAACGAACAAAAAAATTGTCTTAAAATAACGAATGGCAGAAACAACAACACCAAGATTGATGGCCGCCGCCAAAGAATTCAACGTAGGGAAAGATACGGTAGTGGATTTTTTGTTGGCAAGGGGATTTAGCATAGAGGATCTGAAACCTACTTCCAAATTGTCGGAAGAAATGTATCGTTCGCTGCAGCAGGAATTCCAGAGCGATAAGGTTGCAAAATTGAAAAGCGATCAGATTGATCTTCCAAAAGGCGCTGTGGAAGCGAGAAAGAGGAAGGAAGACGAAGCGATTCTTTTCAAGAAAGAAACACGCAAGTCCGTTGAAGAACCGAAAGAATCCAAGCCCGCCGAAGCTAAAGAAGAAGTTCATGCAGCTCCCGAACCTCAGCCTGCGCCCGTTGTGGAAGCGCCTAAGGTCGAAAAACCTGCAGAACCCGTTCATATAAAAATAGAGGCTCCAGAAGTTGAAGCGCCTGTTGTACTCGACAAAATAGATCTGTCGGCAATAGACTCATCGACGCGCCCGAAAAAATCCACTAAGAAAACAGAAGATACCGCTGCCAAAGAAGAAAAACCAAAGAAAGGAAAGAAATCTGCTGAGGCACCGGCAAAACCCGTTGAAGAGAAAAAACCGGTTATCGAAGCAAGTGTAAAAGCAGATGAAACCACAGAAACTGAAGACATTAAACAACAGGAAGACTCGGGACCGGTGATATCTAATATTAAGGCCGACAAACTTGAAGGGCCAAAGATCCTTGGCAAAATAGAGCTGCCAGTACAAAGTGATAACAGGCCTGCGGCCAACGACGAAAAAAGACAGCGAAAGCGCATACCCATCCAGAGAAAAGATACCCCGGTGCAACGAACCGAGCTCTTTAAAAGAAGAGATGATCAGCAACAGGGTCCTGGACAACAACGCCAGGGTTTTGGCCAGCAGCAGGGCGGACAAGGCGGCGGCTTCAGAAGAGAATTCCGGCCTGGCGGTCATCCGCATGGACAGGGTCATCATCAGCCTCAGAATCGCCAGGGAGGACAACGACCGACGTTCGTGCCTCGGGAGCAGAAAGAGATCGACAAAAAGGAAATACAGGATAAAATCCGTGAAACGCAGGCCAAGCTGGCCGGTTCCGGTGGAAGAGGCAAGAGCCTGAAAGCAAAATACCGCCGCGCAAAGCGCGATGAAGTGGCAGAACATGCAGGTGAGGGCGAAGTACAGGACAACAAACTGCAGCTTACAGAATTTATCAGCGTGAGTGAGCTCGCTAATCTGATGGATGTGAGCTATGCCGATGTTATCGGAAAATGTATGGGACTGGGATTGATGGTGTCAATCAACCAGCGACTCGATGCTGAAGTGATCGAGCTCGTGGCCGGAGAGTTTGGATTCGATGTTGAATTCATCGACATGGAGAAGCAGCTTGAAATGGAGGAAATGGAGGAAGAAGATGATAGCGAGAACCAAACACCAAGAGCACCGATCGTTACAATTATGGGTCACGTTGACCATGGTAAAACATCACTGCTCGACTATATCCGTTCAGCAAATGTGGTGGCCGGTGAAGCCGGAGGTATCACGCAACATATAGGCGCATACGAAGTAACCCTGCCCAATAACAAGCATATCACATTCCTCGATACACCGGGTCACGAAGCGTTTACCGCCATGCGTGCACGTGGTGCCAAGGTTACAGATATCGCGGTAATTGTAATTGCCGCTGACGACGCCGTAATGCCTCAAACGAAAGAGGCTATCAGCCACGCCCAGGCTGCAGGCGTACCGATGATCTTCGCCATCAACAAAATTGACAAGGACGGAGCAAATCCAAACAAGATATACGAACAGCTTGCGAACATGAACATCCTCGTGGAAGCGTGGGGTGGTAAGTTCCAGAGCCAGGAACTGTCGGCAAAACAGGGACTTAATGTAGACCTGCTGCTCGAAAAGATCCTACTCGAGGCCGAGCTGCTCGACCTGAAAGCCAATCCCGACCGTGAAGCATCAGGAACGATCGTTGAAGCTTCGCTCGACAAGGGACGTGGATATGTTGCAACTGTACTCGTTCAAAACGGAACCCTGCATATTGGTGATCTTGTGGTTTCGGGACAACACTTCGGTAAGGTGAAGGCGATGTTTAATGAAAGGAACAAACGTTCTGACGAGGCGCCACCTTCAACACCGGTATTGATACTCGGCCTTAACGGTGCTCCGCAGGCCGGTGAAAAATTCAAGGTGTATCAAGATGAAGCCGAGGCCAAGGAAGTGGCAAACCGCAGGGCACAGATACTTCGCGAACAAGGAATAAGAACCAAGAAACATATTACGCTTGATGAGATCGGAAGAAGGCTTGCCCTTGGAAACTTCAAGCAGCTTAACCTTATCATCAAGGGTGATGTGGATGGATCTGTAGAAGCGTTGAGCGACTCACTTCAGAAATTGTCAACTGACGAAATCGCGATAAGCATAGTATTGAAAGGTGTTGGGGCCATAACCGAAAGTGATGTGTTGCTGGCAACCGCTTCCGACGCGATCCTTGTGGGCTTTAATGTTCGTCCTTCACTGCAGGCGTCTCGTCTTGCTGAAACCGAAGGAGTGGAAATCAAAACATACTCTATCATCTATAATGTAATTGATGAGATCAAGAGCGCAATGGAAGGCATGCTCGAACCAAAGATCCAGGAAAAGGTGGTGGCAAACGTAGAAGTGAGAAATGTGTTTAAGTTCGATAAGGCAAGCGTTGCCGGATGTTATGTGCTTGATGGAAAGATTCACAGGAATTCGAAGGTGAGAGTGATCCGCGAGGGTATCGTGATATATCCTACGGGTGAAGGCGCATCTGCAGAGCTTGGATCGTTGAAACGATTTAAGGATGATGTGAAGGACGTAAGTTCAGGAATGGAGTGCGGTATTACGATCAAGAACTATTCTGATATCAAAGTAGGCGATATTATTGAGGCGTTCGAGGAAGAGGAAGTGAAGAGGACGTTGTAATACGTGAAGCCAGGCCTTCGCATCTTTGCGAACCTTAGCGCCTTTGCGTGAAACCCATAAACGCCCATTTCAAAACGTTAAATTAACCATCGCCCGGCAACAGTTCTCGCCGGCGATGTACTTTTGGAAAGTATGTTAAAATATTCTCTCTTTCTACTCATATTTATATGCGCCAGCGCGACGGCCCAGCATAAAGTAGTCGCAGATAAGATCGTGGGGATCGTTGGCGACAAGGTTATCCTCCATTCAGATATTCAGAACGCTGTATCGGACCTACAGCGTCAAAACACGCAGCTACCTCCCGATGTTGAATGTTATATCATGGAGCAGCAGCTGATTGGAAAGGCGATGGTGCTACAGGCCGAAAAAGACTCAGTGGTACTGGGCGACGATGAAATAGAGGCACTGCTCGACAACCAGATCCGCGGGTTTATTGCACAATACGGTTCGAAGGAAGCACTTGAAGAAATAGCCGGCAGAACAGTTTACCAGATTAAAGAAGATTTCCGCCCCACTTTCAGGGAACGCGAGCTGGCAAAGCGTATGCAGCAAAAAGTTGTTGAAGGCGTTAAGATAACTCCACAGGAAGTAAAAGCTTTCTTTGACAAAATTCCAAAAGATAGCCTGGCATATTATGAATCCGAAGTGGAGATAGGCGAAATAGTTGTTTACCCCAAAGCCAGCCGGGATCTCGAAAAGCTGGCAATGGACGATCTCGCAGAATACAAATCCCAGATCGAATCAGGAAAGGCACGCTTTGAATCACTGGCATCGCTGTATTCCGATGATCCAGGCACAAAAGGGAACGGTGGTCTTTTTAACCTGAACAGAACGGATAAAGGTGTGGATCCCGCTTTCGTGAATCAGGCGTTCCGTTTGAAAGAAGGACAAATCTCACCCGTGTTCAAATCAAAATTCGGCTATCATATTATCCTGATGGTAAGCAGGGCTGGAGATGACGCCGTTGTTCGCCATATCCTTAAAATTCCAACCGTAACCGACACGGAGGTTCAGGAAAGCGTTAAGATGCTGGATTCCGTGAGAACAAAGCTTGTGAATGGGAACTTATCGTTCGGTGCGGCAGTCGCAAAGTACAGCGAGGACGATGTTTCAAAATACACGGGTGGTATGAGGCAGGGACCCAATGGAAACTTTCTGACTATAGACCAACTCGATAAAGACATGGTTACATTGCTGAAAGACCTGAATGTTGGCCAATATTCGCAGCCGACACCATTTACCGACGAAAGAGGTAAAAAGGCGGTCCGCATAGCCTTCCTTAAGTCGAGATCAGAACCGCACCGGGAAAATCTTAAGGATGACTACGACCGGGTGGCCCAGAGAGCATTGGAAATAAAGAAACAAGGCGTGCTGGAAAAATGGTTCGCAGAAAAAATACCAACGTTTTACCTTCTGATAGACAACCAGTTCAATAGTTGCAGGACCCTCCAAAACTGGTTCAGGTACGCGGCTAAGGCAAGCAATTAAGCCGGTGTAAGAGTAAACACCTAAACTTGGGTTTTTAGGTATTGATGTACAATTAAATGGCATCATTTACGCTTTTAGTATTGCATAAGCCGTCATTATAAGACCGCAAAATCCGATACCAACCCCTAAAACTCATAATTACCTGCATAAGGCCGGGCAGCCTATGAGCGAAACTGAAGCAAGCCTCAGAGCCAGGATCAATGAACTTGAAAAACAGGTAGAGCAATTACAATCAATAGAATCAGACTACCGCGAAATAGTAGAACACGCAACTGAAATCATATTTAAGCTCGACGCCTCAGGGCAATTCAGTTTCATCTCTTCAGAATTCGGAAGAGTGCTCGGTTATACCCAAGAAGAGATTGCCGGAAAACATTTTGCCAGCATCGTTCATCCCGACGACCTTCAGTTGTGTTTAGAAACATTTGAAGTGCTGAAACAGTTTGGGAAGGCTGATGACAATAAATGTTTTCGCGTGAAGCATAAGAATGGCGAGTACAAATGGGTTGACTGTTCAGCAGTATGTTTGTTCGATGATGATGGGAATCCTACACATAGCATCGGTTTTGCTCACGAAATAACCCGATTGAAAAATGTTCTTGAGGAATTAAGATTCAGTGAAGAAAGATACCGGTCGTTGTTTGAAGCTCTGGGTGAAGGCACCGTGCTGATCGATTCTCAAGGAACTATAATTGCGTCGAACAGATGTGCTGAACAGATCTTCGGAGTAGATAAAGAACACATGCGTGACTTGAACACGTTTCAGGTGACCCGTAAATTTTATCATGAGGATGGTTCCGATTATCCATTGAATACCCACCCGAGTTATGTAACCCTGAAAACCGGAAAGCCTCTGAAGAATATGATCATGGGAGTAACCCGCATGGATGGTAATTTAACATGGATATCAATTAACACCGAACCGATTTATTACTCGCTTAACCGTGAAAAGCCCGATGCGGTTGTTGCATCGTTCGCCGACATTACACAAGCGAAAAAAGATAAAGAAGAAATTCAACGCAACCAGCAATTGTACATAGAGGCAACAAAAGCAGTTGCACAGGCGGTTGTAGACGCACAGGAAAAAGAAAGGGCAGAAATCGGGTACGAGCTTCATGATAACGTTAACCAGATCCTGTCTACTGCAAGAGTATTTCTTGATCTTGCAAGGAACGACGAAAAAGAAAGACTGAACCTGATCGAGAGAAGTGCTTCGAATATTTCTAACGCAGTGAATGAGATCAGAAGGATTTCACGATCACTGGTGCCGGCAAGCTTAAGTGATCTCGGGTTGATCTTGTCGGTAGAAGACCTGGTAGATAATATTCAGAATACAAAAACAGTGAAGGTAGAATTCTACCACTCAGGTGATATTGAAAAATCGATCAGTGAAAAAGGAAAGCTGATGCTTTTCCGGATCATCCAGGAACAGTTGACCAATGTGCTGAAACACGCGGAAGCCTCACACCTGGTGATTGAATTGATAGTTGACTGCCACGCAATATCACTTTCAATTACCGACAACGGTAAAGGATTTGATATTGAAAAAGTAAAAGCAAAAAAAGGCGTAGGCCTGTATAACATTGCGAACCGTACGGAGCTGTTCAATGGAAAGATGAATATGGTAACGTCTCCGGGTAAAGGGTGCAAACTTAATATAATCATACCCTTGTAAATAAACCCTAAAAACAGAAAGCATGGAAAAGATAAATGTGTTGATTGCGGATGATCACAAGCTGATTCGCGAAACATGGAGTTACATACTTAACAGCGATGAGCGCTTTCACGTAATTGCCGAATGCGGTGATTCGGAACAGGCTGTTGAAGTAACAAAGCAGAAACGTCCACACATCGTGTTAATGGATATCAACATTCTACCGATATCTGGGTTTGAAGCGACGGAAAGGATCAAAAAAGTTTCTCCGAATACAAAGGTGATCGGTGTTTCTATGCATTCACAGCCTGCGTATGCAAAAAAA
>Ga0075421_100011603_pt1 | contig 10918 bp, 11 predicted proteins | sample SoiMetdeltSBSDD5_FD_75292 | JGI IMG/M metagenome (GOLD analysis project Ga0075421, IMG submission 75292) | Bulk soil microbial communities from a Populus tree surrounding site in Tennessee, USA - Soil MetaG P. deltoides SBSDD5 | ecosystem: Environmental > Terrestrial > Soil > Tree plantation...
CGCCGGGCAGCGGGAGCTCGTACACGCGGCCCTTGTAGGCCACGCGCTCGCCACGCACGACACGCCGCACGATCTCCGTCGTCTCGCGCATCCGCTGTAACGGTCGGTCGAACGGAATGCCGTGCCATCCTTCGATGACTTGAGGTCCGCTCACGCCGAGGCCGAGGAGGAAGCGGCCGTTCGACATCGCATCCAGGCTCATCGCGGTCATCGCGACGAGCGCGGGCGTGCGCGTGCCCGCCTGCATGATCGCGGTGCCGAGCTTGACGCGGGACGTGCGCGCCGCCACGAAGGCGATCGGCGTCGCCGCGTCGTGGCCCCACGCCTCCGCGGACCAGACGTAGTCGACGCCGAGCCGCTCGGCTTCGACGGCGTACGCGGCCACCTCGCTCCAGTTGTCGTTCGCCAGTCGCAGCGAGACGCCGAGACGCATCACGCGAACGCGGCGGTGATCTTCTGGAGCTGCCCGGCGTGGTCGAGGTCGTGCAGGCGCATGAAGAGCAGCGCCTCGCGCCAGTTGAGCGGACCGAACATGCGGTGCTCGATCGTCTCCTCGAGATGCGTCTGCGGATCGGCAGCGCCGACGCGCTCGAAGAGCGCCGCACGGTCGCGCTCGAGGATCCGCCACCATTCGGCCGCCGAGTGCTGCTCGACGGGCGGCGCCTCGCTCGGGAGATCGGCGCGCGAACGGCCGTCGAGAACGGCGAGGATCTGATCGCCGAAGTGCCGGCCGGCGGCGACGACGTGGGCCATCACCTCGTTTCCACTCCATTCCTCGGGCTCCGGCCGCTCCTCGAACCGCGAGGCCGGCACCGCCGACGCGGCCCGGCGAAGATCCTCCATGGCGGCGCGGACCTTGTCGATGACGTCCGCCGGCGACAGCTTGGCCCCCTGCGCCTGCAAGTACCCGCGGATCCGCTTCTGCTCGTCGGTCACGGCTCTCTAGTACACCCGTTCGTCCCGCGCCGACAAGCGCGCTGGCCACGCTGGCCTGAGCCCGCGCCCGGTGGTAGCCTCGCGGGGTATCGCACACGGGAGGTCTCCATGGCGTACCAGGCGATCCGAGTCGCGAAGCTGACGCCGATCATCGGGGCGGAAGTGCACGGCGTCGATCTCTCGCAGCCGCTCGACGAGCGGACGTTCAAGGAGATCCACGAAGCGCTCACCGAGAACCAGGTCATCTTCTTCCGCGACCAGCACCTGACCGTCGACCAGCAGAAGGCGTTCGGGCGGCTGTTCGGCGATCTGGCCGTGCATCCCGCGGCGCCGCGCCCGATCGAGGGCCATCCCGAGATCCTCGTGATCCACGCCGACGAGAACTCGAAGCACGTGGCGGGCGAGGAGTGGCACACGGACGTCTCGTGTGACCCGACGCCGCCCATGGGCAGCATCCTCTACATGCACGAGTTGCCGCCCGTCGGCGGCGACACCCTGTTCGCGAGCATGTACGCCGCGTACGAGGCGCTCTCCGACCCGATGAAGCGCTTCCTCGAGCCGCTCACCGCGATGCACGAGAGCGAGCACGTCTACCGGGGCCGGTACAACTACGACGAGCCGGGCAAGGTCTATCCGAAGGCCGAGCATCCGGTGATCCGGACGCATCCGGTGTCCGGACGGAAGGCGCTCTACGTGAACCGCGGCTTCACGACCCGGATCGTGCAGCTGAAGCGCCCCGAGAGCGACGCGCTGCTGCAGCTCCTCTATCGCCACGTCGAGGTGCCGGAGTTCCAGTGCCGCTTCCGCTGGCAGGTGAACTCGGTGGCGTTCTGGGACAACCGCTGCGTGCAGCACCACGCGATGTGGGACTACTACCCGCAACGGCGCCACGGCCATCGCGTGACGATCCAGGGCGACAAACCGTTTTACAGAGGTTAGTCGATGGATTTCGAGTACTCGCCCGAGCAGGAAGCGTTTCGCAAGGAGTTCCGCGGCTGGCTGGAAGCCAACCTTCCGCCGGAGCTGTGCCTCGACGACGCCGCCGACGACCGCGTTCCGTCCGACCGCGAGACCTACGAGCGCCGCCGCGCCTGGCAGAAGACCATGTACAAGGCCGGCTGGGTCGGCATCTCGTGGCCGAAGGAGTACGGCGGGCGCGGCGCCACGTTCATCGAGCGCGTGATCTGGGAGGAGGAGTATGGCGCGGCGCGCGCGCCCGTGCTGCCCGGCGCGATGGCGATGAACCTCGTCGGCCCCACGATCATCGCGTGGGGCTCCGACGCGCAGAAGCAGCGCTATCTGCCGAAGATCCTGCCTGGCGAGCAGACGTGGGCGCAGGGCTTCTCGGAGCCGAACGCCGGCTCGGACCTCGCCAACCTCCAGACGAAGGCCGTCGACAAGGGCGATCACTACCTCGTCAACGGTCAGAAGGTGTGGACCTCCGGCGCGCAGTTCCACGACGCGATCCTGGTGCTCGCGCGCACGGACCCCGAGGCGCCGAAACACAAGGGCATCAGCGCGTTCCTCGTCGACCTGAAGACGCCGGGCATCACCGTGCGTCCGCTCGTGCTCGCCACGGGCCACGCCCACTTCAACGAGGTCTTCTTCGAGGACGTGAAGGTGCCGAAGGAGAACCTGCTCGGCCCGATCAACGAAGGGTGGAAGGTCACGACCACCACGCTGATGCACGAGCGCCACTCCGCGGGCGGCCGCAACAACGACGCGCAGGTGGCGCGGCTCATCGAGCTCGCGAAGGCGCTCGAGATCGACGGGCGCCCCGCGTGGGACAGCCCCGTCATCCGGCAGAAGCTGTCGCAGCTCCGCATCGACTGCGAGGCGTTCAAGTACACGCGGCTGCGCAACATCACGCGTCAGCTCCGCGGCGAGCCGCCCGGGCCGGAAGGCTCGATCCTGAAGCTCACCGGCTCGGAGCTCGGCCTGCGCATCGCCGAGGTCGCGGGCGAGCTGCTCGGCATGCACACGCTCGTCAACGAGGGGTCCGACACGGTGCCGGACGCGCCGCGATGGTTCAATCGCCTCGTCGCCGCTCGCCAGTACACGATCTCCGCCGGCACGAGCGAGATCCAGCGCAACATCATCGGGGAGCGGGTGCTCGGGCTTCCCAAGGGGTAGTCACGGAGGACGTCATGGCTCGCTCGCGCTCCCGCATCACGCGGCGCCGGTTCCTCACGCTCGCGGCGTCCGCGGCGGCTGTCGCCTCTACGACCCGCGCCTCCGCGCAGCCGCGCCCAGCGGGGACCTTCGTCTCGGCGAAGACCACGGAAGCGCCGAGCCTCGATCCGATCCTCGAGCAGGCGCTCTCGCGCCAGCGTCTCGACCCGCTCTTCTACAACCGCATGGTCGAGTGGGGCCACGACGGCAAGCTCGAGCCCGGTCTCGCGGAGTCGTGGACGACGAGCGCGGACGGCAAGACGTGGACGTTCAAGCTGCGGCGCGGCGTGAAGTTCCACAACGGGCGTGAGCTCGCCGCCGACGACGTGAAGTTCACGTACGAGCGCATCCTCGACCCCAAGACGGGCTCGGGCGGCCGCGGCTACCTGAGCGCGATCGAGCACGTCGAGACGCCCGACAAGTACACCGTGCGCATCGTCACCAAGCTGCCGAGCGCGTCGCTGCTCGCGGGGATGGCGGGCGGGTGGTCGTCGATCGTGCCGCGTGACGTCGTCGAGAAGGGCGATCTCCGGCGCACCGCCGTCGGCACGGGGCCGTTCATTCTCCAGGAATGGGTGCCGCAGAGCCACCTGAAGGCGCGGAAGAACCCGGACTACTGGGACAAGACCAAGCCGTCGGTCGATGCCGTCGAGATCAAGGTGATTCCCGACGAGGCGAACATCGTCGCGCAGCTGCGGACCGGCAACATCCATCACGCGCTGCTCGAGGACAACAAGAACTACCTGCTCGTGAAGGACGACAAGCGCCTGAAGGCGCTGCGCTCGCCGCGCCTCGGCTTCGACATGGTCAACATCAACCACGGTCGCAAGCCGTTCCAGGACGTGCGCGTCCGTCAGGCGCTGAGCCTGGCCGTGGACCGCGCCGAGGTGCTGCAGGCCGCCGCGTCCGGCCTCGGCTCGGTGACCGGGCCGCTGACCCCCGCGATGCGCCCGTGGGCCTTGCCCGCCGATGCGTTCAAGGAGTGGTACACGCCGAACCCGGAGAAGGCGAAGAAGCTCCTGGCGGATGCCGGCTTCCCGCAGGGCTTCAAGACGACGCTGAAGGTCATTCCGACCTTCCCGACGATGGTGGCCGGCGCGCAGGTCATCGCGGCCCAGCTCAAGAAGATCGGCGTCGACGCCCAGATCATCCAGGAGGAGTACGGCGTCTGGATCAAGGCCATCATCAAGCCGAACTTCGACTTCGACCTCACGATGAACGTGACGAGCGGCGACGCGGATCCCGACTCGCTCTTCTACCGCCGGTTCCACTCCTCGGAGAAGCAGTGGAACAACGACGGCGATCCTGACATCGACGTGCTGCTCGACCAGGGCCGCACCGCGCTCGACCCGAAGAAGCGCAAGGAGCTCTACGACCAGGCGCAGCGGCTGATGGTCGAGCGCGCGACGCAGATCTGGACGTTCGCGCCCGACATGATCGACGTCACCCAGGCGGCGGTCCAGTATCAGCAGCACTTCACCACGGCCTACTACGGCTTCCGGACGGTGCGGCTCGAGCGGTAGCAGACGCCGGCTCGGGTAGCGGAGGCGCCCCCTGCGCCGGTACGTCCTCGTGCGGACGCTGTCGATCGTCCCCGCGCTCTTCGGCGTCAGCATCGCGGTCTTCCTGCTCGTCCGCTTGATCCCGGGCACCGTCGTGGATCAGATGGTCGGCACCGAGGGCGCGTACAGCGAAGAGTCCATGCGCGCCCTGCGGAGCTTCTTCGGCCTCGACCAGCCGATCTATCTCCAGTACGGGCGGTGGCTCGGCGCCCTCCTGCGCGGCGATCTCGGCATGAGCTGGCGCACGGGCATCCCGGTTCTCCAGATGATCCTGAGCCGGCTCGTCGTGACCGTGGAGCTCACGACCGCCGCGATGGTCGTGGCGCTCGCGATCGGCGTGCCCCTCGGCATGCTGTCCGCCCGGCGCGAGAACACCGCGCTCGATCACGCCGTCCGCGTGGTGAGCCTCTTCAGCCTCTCGATTCCCGTGTTCTGGCAGGCCACCATGCTGATCCTGGCCGTCTCGCTCTGGCTGAACTGGGCGCCGGCCGTGGACTTCGTCAATCCGTGGACGGATCCGCTCAAGAACCTCTCGATCATCGCGCTCCCGAGTCTCGCGCTCGGCACGGCCGTGGCCGCCGTGTTCATGCGCATGACGCGCTCGTCCCTGCTGGAGGTGATGCGGCAGGACTACATCCGCACCGCGCGCGCCAAGGGCGCGCACGAGCGCGGGGTGCTGTGGAGTCACGCGCTCCGCAACAGCCTCATCCCGTTGATCACGGTCGCCGGCGTGCAGGTCGGCTATCTGCTCGGCGGCGCCGTGGTGACCGAGGAGGTCTTCACGCTGCCCGGCATCGGCCGGCTGCTCCTGTGGGGCGTCTTCCAGCGCGACTACCCGCTGGTGCAGGGCACCATCCTCTTCATCAGCGGGCTGTTCCTCCTGTCGAACCTGCTCGTCGATCTCCTCTACGCGTACCTCGACCCGCGCATCCATCATGGGTGACGGCCGGCCCCGCCGGCACAACCGGCTCGTCCTGTTCGGCGCCGGGATCGTCGCGGCGATGGTGCTGCTCGCGCTCGGCGCCGGGGTCGTCACGCCCTACGATCCGACCGAGATGAAGGTGGTCGACGCGCTCAAGGGCCCGTCGGCGGCGCATCCGTTCGGCACCGACCGCTTCGGCCGCGACGTGCTGAGCCGGACGATTCACGGCAGCCGGATCGCGCTCGGGGTGGCGCTGTCGAGCATCACGCTCGCCTTCGTCGTCGGCGCGACGCTCGGGCTCATCGGGGGCTACGCGGGAGGCTGGCCCGATCTGGCGATCGGGCGCCTGATGGACATCATGTTCAGCTTCCCCACGCTGATCCTCGCGATCGGTATCGCGGCCATGCTGGGCCCCGGCCTCGACAACGCGGCGCTCGCGATCGCCGTCGTCTACGCGCCGCTCTTCAGCCGGGTGGCGCGTGGTCCGGTCATCGCGGAGCGCGCGAAGGATTACGTCGCGGCGGCGCTGGCGCTCGGCGCGGGGCCGCTACGGCTCACGTTCCGGCACATCCTGCCGAACGTCCTCGCGCCGCTGATCGTGCAGGTGTCCATCAGCCTCGCGTACGCCATCCTCACCGAGGCCGCGTTGAGCTACATCGGCCTCGGGACCCAGCCGCCCGCGCCGTCGTGGGGCACGATGCTGAACGAGGGCCGCACGTACCTAGAGACCGCCCCGTGGATGAGCATCTTCCCCGGCCTGGCCATCATGCTCGCGGTGCTGGGCTTCAATCTCCTCGGCGATGGGCTGCGCGAGATGCTCGATCCGCAGCTCCGGGGACGTTGAGCCGCGGGATGCGTCGGAGGCGTCGTCAGGCGGCGCGCGGACGCTTCAGGCGGGCGAGATCGATGTCGGCGGAGGGACGCACGTCCGCGTCCATCACCCGCGCCATGTAGCGCAGCGCCTGCTCGTTGTCCTCCGGCTCGATCGACGCCACGCAATCTTCCGCGACGACGACGTGGTAGTCGCGCAAGAACGCTTCGGCGGCCGTGAACAGCACGCACATGTCCCCGGTGATGCCTGCCAGGATGAGCGTGTGCGCGCCGAGGTACTTCAGGAGAGTCTCGAGCGGGGTCGCGAAGAATCCCGAGTGCTTGGGCTTGAGCACGAAGTAGTCGTCGTCATCGGGGACGAGCAGGCTCGCGACGGGCCGGCCGCGCACGTCGTCCTCGGTGCAGTGACGGACGAGCGTCGCGAAGTCCGACTGCCACTTCCCGAAGTTGTCGTTGGCGTAGATCGCCGGAATGCTCGCGGCCCGCGCGCGGCGCTTCAGCGCGGCCAGGCGCTCGGCCATCGGCTGCGCGTGGATGAAGAGCTTGTCGCCGCCCGGGTACTCCATGTCGTTGATCACGTCGACCATGAGCAGCACGACGGGCGCATCATCGGGGGCGTTGCCATGCAGGTCCGGATTCTTCGCGGGCATCGTGATCCCAGTGTACCGGGCGGGGCCAGCGCTCAGCCGCGCAGGCGCGGATCGAGCGCGTCGCGGATGGCGTCGCCCACGAAGTTCAGGCCGACGACCGTGACGAACAGGGCCACGCCCGGGCCGAACACGATCCACGGCGCGGATTGCAGATAGCCGCGGCCCGCGTTGATCATGCTGCCCCACGACGCGGCGGGCGGCTGGATGCCGAGGCCGAGGAACGACAGCGAGGCCTCGGCGAGGATGGCGAACGCCACGCTCAGCGAGGCCTGGACCACGATCGGCGCCGTCGCGTTCGGCAGCACGTGGTGCCACGCCACCCGCCAGCCCGGCGCCCCCAGCGCACGGGCGGCGTCCACATACTCGCGCGCCTTGATGGTGAGGACCTGCCCGCGCATCAGCCGCGCGAACGTGGGCGTGTAGACGACGCCGAGCGCGATCAGCACGCCCGTCAGCCCCGCCCCGAGGACGGCCCCGAGCGCGAGCGCCAGCACCAGCGGCGGGAAAGACAGCACCGCGTCCATCAACCGCATCACCACGCCGTCGACGCGGCCGCCGCAGAATCCCGCGACGACGCCGAGCAGGCTGCCCGTGAGCAGCGCGATGGCCACCGAGACGACACCGGCCACGAGCGAGATGCGCGTGCCCCAGATGACGCGCGACAGCACGTCGCGGCCCACGTTGTCGGTGCCGAGCAGATGCCCGCGGCTCGGAGCCGCGAGCGCGTGGGCCAGGTCCTGCTTCAGGGGATCGTAGGGCGCGACCACGGGCGCCGCGAGCGCCACGAGGACGGCGGCCATCACCACCGCGGCGCCGAACGGCGCCAGGCGCGCGCGCACGGCCCGCCGGAGCACCTCCCACCGGCGATCGCGCACGGGCGCGGCCGCCGGAGTGATGGCGTCAGTGGTGACGGATGCGGGGATCGATCCAGCCATACAAGAGGTCGACCATGAGGTTGCTCACGATGAAGCCGATGGCGATGAGCAGGACCACGCCCTGCACCGTCGGATAGTCGCGCGCGAACACTGCGTCCACCACGAGGCGTCCGACGCCCGGCAGCGCGAAGACGTACTCGGTGATCACCGCGCCGCCGATGAGCGTGCCGAGCTGGAGCCCCATCACGGTCACCACCGGGATCAGCGCGTTCTTCAGCACGTGCGCGCGGATCACCATCCATTCCGATAACCCCTTGGCGCGCGCGGTCCGGACGTAGTCCTCGGCCAGCGCCTCCAGGAGGCTCGATCGCAGCGTGCGCGTGATCACCGCCGCCAGCGCCAGGCCGAGCGTGATCGCGGGAAGCGCGAGCGAGCGCAGCCCGAGGAGCGGCTCCTCCAGCGGATCGGTGTAACCCGAGATCGGCAGCCAGCGGAGCGTCACCCCGAACACGAAGATCAGCAGCAGCGCGAGCAGGAAGTTCGGCATGCAGATGCCGAAGAGCGCAAAGGTCGTGGCGACGCGATCTGCCGACGTATTGCGGCGCACCGCCGCGACGATGCCGACGGGGAACGCGACGAGCAGCGAGATCGCCATCGCGAACGCCGCGAGCTGGAGGCTCGGCCGAATGCGGCGGCCGACGTTCTCGAGCACGGGCTCCCCGTTGCGGATCGAGCGCCCCAGATCGCCACGGAGCAGCCGGCCCATCCAGCGCGCGTACTGCACGCCGATCGGCTGGTCGAGGCCGAGGTCGCGCCGGAGCGTCTCTTTCACGGTGGCGTCGACCGACTCCGCCATCATCGCGTCGATCGGATCACCAGGCGTGAGATGCAGGAGCGTGAACACGCCCACGGTGACCAGCAGGAGCACGGGGATCACCGCGCCCAGGCGATGGAGAATGAGACGCGCCATCGTGCGGGACCGCCCTCAGCCGGGCGTCACCTGAGCCAGACGTCCTTGAAGCGCATCATCCCGTCGGGAACGGGCTCGTAGCCCATCACCTTCGGCGAGAACGCCTTCGGCTCGATCGGATGCACCGTGTAGATCATCGGGAACTCGTCTTGCAGGATCCGCGTCAGCTCGCTGTAGAGCTTCTTGCGATCCGCCTGGCTCGAGATCTCGCGCGTCTTGTCGAGGATGGCGTCGATCTGCGGGTTGGAGATGCCGGACCAGTTGAGCGAGGTGCCCGCCGTGGTCTTGAAGAACTGGTAGATGTTGCCGTCCGGGTCGGGGCGGCCGCTCCACTGGTAGCTGATCATCTCGAAGTTCTTGCTGTTGCCGTCGGAGAGCTGGGTGGCGCTGTCGACGAGCTTGATCTTCATGGTGATGCCGGCCTCCGCGAGCTGGGCCTGCATCACCTCGACTTCCTGGACGTTGATCGGAATGTTCGACGTCGTCACCGTGAAGGTGAACCCGCCCGCGCGTCCGCCCTCGGCGAGCTTCGCCTTCGCCTTGGCCAGGTCGCGCTTGATCGGCAGGATCGTCTTGTCGTACGCCCAGCTCGTCGGCGGGATCGGGCCGTTCGACGGCACGCCCACGTTGAGCCACACGCCTTTGACGAGCTGCTCCATGTCGAGCGCGTACGCAACCGCCTGCCGCAGCGCCTTGGTGTTGAATGGCGGCTTGGTGTGATTGAGCTGGTACGCGAAGGCCGCCAGCGACGGCACGTCGAGGACCACGACGCTCTTGTCCGCCCGCACCGCCGCCACGTCGCGCGGCTGCACGTAGTCCATCACGTCGATCTCGCCGGACTGCAGGCTCTGGAGCTTGACGGTGTCGTCGGGAATCGGCCGATATCGCACGCGGTCGAGATACGGTCCGCCCTGCTTGTTCCAGTAGTTGTCGTTGCGCTTGATGACGAGATGCGCGTCGCGGACCCATTCGACGAACTCGAAGGGCCCCGTCCCCGCGCCCTTGGCGTTGCGCTCCAGCTCGCTCCCCCGCTCCTGCACGACCTTGGGCGAGACCATCATGCCGGCGCGATCGGTGAGCGTCGCGAACAGCGCGGCGTCGGGCCGGCGAAGCGACAGCTTCACGGTGTGCGAATCGACCACGTCCACCGCCTCGATGCTCGCGACCTCGCCCTTGCGAACGGACTTCGGCTCGGTCTTCATGCGGTTGAAGTTGAACTTGACGGCCTCCGCGTTGAAGTCGGTGCCGTCGTGGAACTTGACCCCGCGCCGGAGCTTGAAGATGACCGTCCGCGGATCGGGCTGTTGCCACGACTCGGCCAGTCCGGGCCGGATCCCGAGCTTCACGTCGAGCGTGAGCAGCGGCTCGTAGATGTTGTGGTAGACCTGCCGGTCGATCTTGCTGCCCGAGAGGTGCGGATCCATCGTGGCGGCTTCGATGTAGAAGCCGACCCGAAGCGTGCCGCCCTTCTTGGGAGTCTGCGCCAGGGCGTCCCGGGGTCCGGGCGCCAGCGCGATAGCCGAAGCCCCGGCGGCCGCGGTCTTCAGAAAGCCGCGCCGGGAGACCACGTTCACAGGGGCCGGATCAGGCATTGCCATCGTCTCCTCCGAGATTCGGGCGTATCGGCAGGGACCTGGGTACCGCGCGCCGATACTGTCTCGCGACCGCGGCGGCGTCAAGCCGCCAGGCGGCAGGCCACGGGTGCCGGGACCGGAGGGCTGCGTCCTTAGGAGCCGCCTCCGAGGTAGATCGCGACGTCGTAGCGCATGGGCGATCGATCGATGAGCGCGCGCACGCCGCCCGCGACGAACGACTGGTAGGCGCCGGGCCCGGCCATCCAGGCGTGCACACGCGGCGGAGGGTAGGGCCGAACCACTGCGAGGGCCCACTCGCGATCGAGGACGAACGGCACGCCGGCGAGCGCCGACACGAACGCCAGCATCAGATCCGTCACGTTGACTCCACTCATCCAGCCTCCCGGGCAAAAAAAATCGCCGTCG
>Ga0075421_100011604_pt1 | contig 10918 bp, 4 predicted proteins | sample SoiMetdeltSBSDD5_FD_75292 | JGI IMG/M metagenome (GOLD analysis project Ga0075421, IMG submission 75292) | Bulk soil microbial communities from a Populus tree surrounding site in Tennessee, USA - Soil MetaG P. deltoides SBSDD5 | ecosystem: Environmental > Terrestrial > Soil > Tree plantation...
TGTCATCGGCAGCGCTTCTGTGCACGTCAGTCCTGGCGCAGCAGCCGCCGGCACAGCCCGCACCCGGCCCGCAGGCCGCTCCTGCACCATCGGCGCTCCCGCCGCTTCGCGTGTACATTCACGCGGGACTCAAGACGCACGCCGAAGGGCAGCACGACTACCCGCAGTTTCTCGCGGATTGGAGCAAGCTCCTGACCAATCGCGGCGCCATCGTCGATGGCAGCCTGCACTTCCCGTCGGCGCGCGAGCTTGCGAACGTCGACGTGATGGTCATCTACAAGGGCGACGCCGGCTACTTGAGCATGGAGGATCGCGCCACGCTCGACGCCTTCCTCCGCCGCGGCGGCGGAGTCGTGAGCTTTCACGACGCGCTGTGTGGGCCGGATCCTGAGCACTTCTCTTCGGTCGTCGGCGGCGCCAAGAAGCACGGCGAAGTGAACTACACGCTGGAGGCCGACGTGCCGTACACGGTGGTCGATACCAAGCACCCGATCATGCAGGGCGTCGAGAACTTCACGATCAAGGACGAGGCGTTCTTCAACATGACGTGGTCGAAGGCGCCGGAGATCACCGTGCTCGCGACGGCCGTGATGGCGAAAACGCCAAGCGCGGGCACGCACGCCGGTGAAGTCGTGCCGCAGATCTGGACCTACGAGAAGAGCATGCTTCCGGGTGCACAGCCGTTCCGCGCGTTCGTCTGGATGCAGGGCCACAACTACGTGAACTTCTCGAACCCCAGCGTGCAGCCGATGCTGCTGCGCGGCATCGCGTGGGCCGGAAAATATCCGGTTGACGCACTCGCGACCGAGCGGCCGCAAGGACGAGGGGGCAGGGGACGGGGACGGAGTGGAGGGTAAAAAAGGCAGAAGGCAGAAGGTAGAAGGCAGAAGGCAGTCGAAGGCAGATTTCCCCTCTGCCTTCTGCCATCTGCCTTTTCCCTTCTTAACTCTGCATCTTGCGATAGTTATCGAGACACTTCTGCGCCATCGCCATCTCGCCGATGGCGCCGGCGTGCTCTTGTTCGATCAGGTAGTACTCGATCCCGCCGACTGATTCGGCAGCCGCGAACAGCGGCTTCCACGGCACGTCGCCCTCGCCGAAGGCAACGTTGTAGCCGCGCCCTTCAGCCGCGCCCCAGTCCTTCAGGTGAATACTCTTGATGCGGCCCGGATTGGCTTTGATCCAGGCGACGGGGTCGGCCTTCGCCTCGACACATGTGCCGGCGTCGAGTTGCAGCACGACGTCTTTCGGAGTGTTCGCGGCCAGGATGTCCATGGGACGCTGGCCGTTTTCAAGCGGTCGCCACTCCAACTGGTGATTGTGGAACCCTGTCACTATTCCTGCGGACCGCAATTTTTCCGCGCCTGCCGTGAGAGTGTCCGCGAACGTCTTCCATCCGTCCGGCCCCGAGACCTTCGGCGGGCTGGCAATGATGATGGCCTTGCTGCCGATTGTCTGGTTGAGCTCGATCGCCCGCTGCACGTTGTCGGCATCAATCGCGTTCGCGCCATTGTGCGTCGACAAGCACTTGATCCCGTTGTCGTCGAGCAACTTGCGGACGTCCTTCGCCTGCTCGTTCGTCCACTTGAAATACGGCGAGTAGAACTCCACGACCTGATAGCCCATTTTGGCGACGCCGGTGACCGTCGCGTTCAAGTCCTTCACGAGTTCGCCGCGGACGGAGTAGAGCTCGATACCGACCGGCACCTTCTTGCTCTGCATCGCGTGCGCGAGCGTCGAGGCCGCAAACGGGAGCGCACCAGCCATCGCGAGAAAGGATCGGCGGGAGAAATCTGTCTGATTCTTCATGGCATTGGACACTAGCACGCACAAGGCACAAGGCTCAAGGCTCAGGCTCAAGGGGCCTTGCTCGCTAGTTCACCGCCGATAGGCAGCGGGTTGGTTCAGACGCGGATGACGCGGATCCCGCAGATGTCCGGCCCGGCCGCGCCGGAGGCGCGGGTGCGGTGGAGCCGCAACGGGAATCCGCACGCCCAAGAAGGGCCGCCGCGTGCGAATTCTCGTTTGCGACTCCACCGCACCGGCCTGGCGATGCCAGGCCGCCGGGCCGCCTCTCGGCTCGTGACGCCGGTCGTCTGAACAGCTTGATCCGCGCGATCCGCGTCCCGTAGTCGCGTGATCGGCGTCCCGTTCACATGGTCGCGTCACGATTTCGGGCAAAGCCGGCTCAAGACTTCGGGCTCGGGAGGTTCTCCGAGATCACCATTGTCCGATTAAGATTTGTGAGCTCTAGCCTGAGTCCTTGAGCCCCGAGCCACAGGAGGCCACCAATGGTCCGGCGTTTTCAACTCGCCTGGCTTACCGTTGTCGTAATCGTCAGCGTCAGCAGCGTCGGCACATCCCAGCCGGCATATCGCACGCTGAACGATCGATTTCTCGCACCGACGTATACGGATCGTGCGGCGTGGGATGCGCGGGCCGCGTATGTGCGGCAGCACGTGCTCTCCACCGCCGGTCTGCTGCCGTTACCGGAAAAGCGGCCGCTGAACGTCAACGTGTTTGGCGAGATCAAACGCGCCGACTACACGGTCGCGAAGGTGCACTTCGAGAGTTTTCCCGGATTCCTGGTGACCGGCAATCTGTACCGGCCAACCGGCGACGGACCCTTTCCGGCCGTCCTCTCTCCGCACGGGCACTGGACGTACGGCCGTCTCGAAAACACGAAGCTGAACTCGGGACCGGGACGCGCGATCGGCCTCGCGCGGCAAGGATTCGTCGTGTTCACCTACGACATGGTGGGCTACAACGACAGCCAGCAGTTGCCGCACACGTTTGGCGGCCGCCGCGAGCTGCTGTGGGGACTGAGCCTGGCCGGATTGCAGCTGTGGAACAGCATGCGCGCCGTCGACTTTCTCGAGTCGCTGCCGTACGTCCGGCGCGACGCCATCGGCATGACCGGCGAATCAGGCGGCGGGACGCAGACGTTCCTCCTCTCGGCAGTCGATCCGCGCATTGCTGTCTCGGTTCCGGTCAACATGATCTCGCTGCACATGCAGGGGGGCTGTCTGTGCGAGAACCTCCCGAGCCTTCGTCTCGACACCAATAACGTCGAGATCGCGGCAACGATTGCGCCCCGTCCACTGCTGATGATTTCAGCGACCGGCGACTGGACGAAAGAGACGATGGAGCTCGAGTACCCGGCGGTGCGGTCGATCTACTCGCTGCTGGGGGCGACGGACAAAGTCCACGCGGTACGGATCGATGACGATCACAACTACAACCAGCCCAGCCGGGAAGCGATGTACGCGTGGATGGCTCGGTGGTTGAAGAATGGACCGGCGCAGGATCGGATCGCGGAGAAGTCGTTCTCGCCGGAGTCACCCCAGAACCTGCTCGTGTTCTACGGCCGGCCGCTGCCGCCCGGCTCAGTGACTCCCGCGCAGCTGACGGAATACTGGATTGGGGAGGCGAAGCGGCAGCTCGCATCGACTGCGCCGGCCGTGCTGCTCGAGTCATTGCAGCACGCGCTCGGCGTTTCACCATCAACAAAGGTCGCGAATCTCGCCGACAAATTCGCGCGCCCTCGAACCGTGCTCCTCTCGGAGTCGAATCCGGAACTCGAAGCCGAACTGAAGGGAAAGGGACTGCGCAGCGTCGTGATGCAGTTCACGCCATTCAACAAGGAAGCCGCCGCGAAGATCAATCACTTCGAAACCTACAATCGCACGCCGGCCAGCCAGCGAGTTGCCGACATCGTCGCGGCGCTGCGCCAGCATCCACGGGCCGCTATCGTGGCCCGCGGCGATGCCGCGCTGGCGGCATTGTTGGCGGTGAGTGTCGAGCCCAGTTCCAGGGCGGTGCTTGATGTCGATAGGTTCGACATCTCGAGCGATCAGGAGTACGTGGACCGCGTGTTCGTTCCCGGCATTCGTCGAGCGGGAGACTTCCAGACGGCAGCAGCCTCGAAAGACGGCCTCGTCATCGTTCACAACGCCGGCGATCGCTTTGCAGTGAAAGGGCTGCAGGTTCGACCACAGCCCCTTTCGGTGAAGGAGATCGTGAGCATCATTACGTCGGTGGGCCCGCGACCGTGAACCTGAAACGATCGCCGGGAGTAGACGGAGACGACGGGTCTCACACGGAGGAACGGAGCGAACGGAGACGAAACGGAGGCAGCCACGCTGGCAACTGCAGCGTGCCGCCTCCGTTCGTCCTCCGTTGACTTCGTTTCTCCGTTGTGAACGCGTTACCGCCGTCGACTCCGTTGCCTCGTCTACTCAGAACGCCAGCCGCGCCCCCAGCTGAATCGTTCGCGGGAAGTTCACCTGGCTCGCGGTGTCCACGATCCCGAAATTGCCGCTGGTCGGATCCGTGTTCGGCCCGCCGTAGACACGCACGTTGAACACGTTGAAGATTTCAACGCGGATCTGCAGATTCTTGCCGCCGCCCAATGGATTGTTCTTGAAGAACGAGAATGCCCACTGCGGCTCGGTTGGCTCGTTCACATCCGGGAATCGGCCCTTGATTTGGCGGTACTCATTGGTGCCGCGCAGCGTCCACGCGAACGTGCCGTCGGGCCGTGGGTTGTTGAGCGCGGTGCTGCTGTTGTCGAACCAGCGGCTGAACGACTGTTCGCTCTTCGGCAGCGCGACGTCGGGGTCGAGCAGGATCGCATTGGCGTTGTAACCGAGCGGCCGGCCCGACTGGATCTCTCCAATCGTGTTGAACTGCCAACCGCCGATCAACCCGGCGACGAGCCCGGTCGTGTTGCCACCGAAACGCTTCCCCGGCCCGAACGGCAAATCGAGTAGCGTGGTGATTGTGAGCCGGTGCCGCCGCTGGTCGCCTTGGAGATCGCGATACGGCGTTTCGTCCCAGTCCGTGAAGAAGTTGAGCTTGTCCTCCAGCTTCATCAGCGTGTAATTCACCGCGAACATGACACCGTTCGTGTATCGCTTCGTCGCGACCGCCTCGAGCGCGTTGTAGTACGAGTAGCCGCGATTCAGCCGGTTCATCGAGATACCCGTGAACTCCGGATACGGACGGAGCAGCTGTCCCCGTGACACCGTGGCGGCGTTCAGCCCTTGTCCAGGGATTAACCCGGCGAACGGATTCGTAAACGTTTGATTCAGGTAGCCGGCGTTTCCGCCCATGCTCGGGATCGATTTGTCGTTCTCGGATTTCGGCCAGAGATTGACCTGTCGGCTCACGCCCAGCTTGCTGACCTGATTGCCGACGTAGGCAACATCGAGACCGATGTTCCAAGGCAGTTGGATGTCGACACCCGCCACCCACTGATCGGTGTACGGGATCTCGTAATCACGGTTCGGGATCGTGGGCCCTGTGCCGAGCGCGGTGAGGAGTCCGAGCTCGCCGGCGAGCGGGTAGAGGAAGCCGTCGGGAAATGGGTTGGCCCACGGTGTGCCCGGATCCACGTTGTTTGGAGCCATCGAGACGAACGGCGTGGTGCGCTGAAAGTCAGTCGTGTAGACGCCATTCTGCCCGCCGCTCGACAAGCCCAGGTACGACCGTCCGTAGTTGCTGCGTATCCCGAGCCAGTCATTGACGCGGTACGTAAGGCCGACGCGCGGCTGCCAGTTGTTCCAGTCCGACTTGAACGGTGTCTCCGGTCCGCCGCGGTTCGCGAACAGCAGTCCGCCCGTAAGCGCGAGCGGCTGGCCAGTGGCCGGGTTGATCGTGTTGGCACCCTGCGGCAGCTGCGACTGCAGGGGGTTCGTGACGGCGAAGTCGAAACCTGAGACTGTCAGGTCGTCTTTGACCGTGACGGGCGGCTGGTAGTCCCACCGCACGCCGAGATTGACCGTGAGCCGCGAGCCGATCTTCCAGTCGTCCTGGAGATAGATCGCGTAATAGCGGTACTGCTCCGTTCTCGGCGTGCCGGTCACCACGTTCCCGGCGGTCGGCAGACCGAGGAGAAACGTCGCGACCGCGTTGCCGGATGCCGCGCCAGTGTTGCTCAGCGGGTCGCGCCGGGTGAATTGGTTGCCGAAGGTGAACGAGCCGTTCGAGTTGACCTCGTCGTACCGGAAGAACTGATAGGCGCGGTATTCGCCGCCCGCCTTCACGAAGTGTTTGCCCAGGCTCTTCGAGATGTTGCTGTTGACCGAGTAGGCGTCGTTCTTCGGCTGACGGAACGTTCGCGGGAACATCTCGGTAAAGCCGTCGAGATTGACTTGCGGGAACGGCGGCGGCGTCAGCTGGTACGGCCCAGTGAACGGCAGCTGCGGGTCGATATTTCCATAGATTTTTTCGTGCGGTTCGTCGAACCGATCCCAGGAGAACCGCGTGTTCCACAACGTCGACGAGTTGATCGTGTAGTTATCGTCGACCGTGATCAGGTAGTGGTTCCTGTGCGTCGGGTAGTTATCGCTGCGAATCGCAGGTTCCGGCAGTGCGTTCTCGTTGCGGTACTCGATCCCCCAGTTGCCGCTGTTACTGCCCGACAGCCGATGGTTCTCGCTGAAGATGTGATCGACTCTCGCTAGGTACGAGTTGTAGCGATAGCGGCCGATGTTCGGCGAGCTGACGAAGTTGCTCGAGCCGGCGAGGTTGCTCGGCGTCGCATTTGGTCGCGGAATGTAGGGGAGCAGCGTCCTGGCAATCGGGTGCCACCGGTTCTCCGGAATGATGTTCCCCTGGAACGGCTGTCGTGTGCACGAGCTGAGGTTTGCCGTGCACGTCGTCGTGGCCGGGTCGTAGATGAGGATCGGTGTGCCGTTGGCCGTTGTGGTTTGCGAGAAGTCCCCGCGCAGCTGCGCCTCGCTCGGCACGGTCCTCGTCGTCGGGAACGGGATGTTCTCGTAGAAGCCCTGGTAGCCACCCATGAAGAACGTCTTGTTGCGGCTGATCGGCCCGCTGACCATGCCTTCCGCGTTGTAATACTTGTGACCCTCGTTCGAGATGTTGTTGCGGATGTTCTGGATCTGGTTTGAGTCCAGCCACGTGCCACGATGCAGGACGATGCCGGATCCGCGAAGCTGGTTGGTGCCGGAACGGAGCGTCATGTTGATCACGCCGCCGCTTGTTCGGCCGAAGGAGGCATCGACGGCTGATGTCCCGATCTTGAACTCCTCGATCGCGTCGACCGGCGGTGCATAGTTCCAACTGCCGGTGCCGCCACCAGTGCCGGAGCTTGGCGCCCCTTCGATGAGGAACTCGTTGTTGCCGGTGCGGCTGCCGTGCACCGAGAGCGATCCGTTGACGTCCCACGCCCGCGTCCCGGAGAAGCCGGTCGCGCCGAACGTCGTCTGAGTAAAGATGGTGCCGGCCGTGAGTTGCATCAACATGTAGACCTGCCGGCCGTTCAACGGGAGCTCGGTAATCCGCTTGTTCTCGATGGTCTGCGCGACCGTGCTTTCGTTGGATTCGATCGCTGAGGCTTGTGCGCTCACCGCAATCGTTTCCTCCACCGCACCGACGACGAGCTGAACGTTGACGGTGACGGTTTCGGCCGTATGAAGCTCGATGCCCTCGCGTGAGAACGTTTTGAAGCCCTGCAGCGATGCGCTCACCTTGTACGGGCCGGGCTGAAGCTGCTGCACCGTGAAGACGCCGCTCGTGTTCGTCACCGCTTCGGTCGAAATGTTGGTGGCCGTATTGAGCGCCGTAACGGTCACCCCGGGGACGACCGAGCCTTGACTGTCGACGACGGTGCCAGTGATGCGTGCGCGAGTTTCTTGCGCATGCGCGGGAACACAAAGAGCCAGGATCGTCAGGACGAAGAGGAGCCGCTTCATCTGTTCTTCTCCCTCAGGAAAACAGACGCCAACGTGCGGGAGCGCTGAGACGCGCCGAATGGATGCTAGGACGATTTGCCCGTTACCTTCAAGGGTTGTGACGTGGGTTGGGACGGGCTGAGCGCGCATACCGCACACAGCTTCAGCAGTGATATCGTCTCGGGCATGAACAGACCCCAGGGCTCTCGCGTCCTCGACGCCACGCTTCCGCCAGGTCACGGCCTGCTGCCGCGGTGGGAGGTCTCCGAGCTCCCCGCGCCGCCGCCATTCGGCTTTCGCAATCTGTTCAAGATCATCGGGCCGGGCGCGATCATGGCGGCAACGTCTATCGGCGGCGGTGAGTGGCTGGTGGGCCCGGCCGCTGCGGTGAAATACACGTCGGCCATCTTCCTGATCGCAACCGTCGCCATCATCCTGCAGGTGTTGTTCAATCTCGAGGCGGTTCGCTACACCCTCTACACCGGCGAGCCAATTTACGGCGGCATCATGCGGCTGCGCCCCGGCCCGAAGTTCTGGGCGGTGTTTTATTCATTCCTTGGCTTCTTTCAGCTTGGTTGGCCGGCGCTCGCCGGCAGCGCCGCGGCAACATTGCTCGGCGCGTGGATGGGACGCATGCCAGGCGCGCCGGATCAGGCGATGCAAGCCTGGGTCGCTACCGGACTCATCCTGTTCGTCGTCTTGATCCTGTCGTTCGGCGGAACGATCGAGCGCATGCTCGAGTACTTTGCGTGGACGATGCTCGGCGTGGTGTTCCTGTTTTTGCTGACCGTGAACATCGCGTTCGTGCCGTTCTCGCACTGGGCGCAGACTTTCGGTGGCTTTTTCAAGTTCACGGGGTTGCCCCAGCCGATTGATTGGGGATTGATTGGCGCTCTCGCGGCAACCGCTGGTTCCGGCGGGATTGGCAACCTGACCGTGACGAATTGGATTCGCGACAAGGGCTTCGGGATGGCGGCGACCGTCGGAGCCATTCCAAGCGCGGTTGGCGGCCACGAGATCCAACTCACGCACGTCGGCAAGATCTTTCCTGCGACACCGCAGAATCTTGTCCGCTGGCGCGAGTGGATGCGCTACGTGCACGCCGACCAGATCTGGGTCTGGGGATTGTTTTGCTTCTTGGGCATGTTCCTCAACGTCAACCTGGCCACGGCCATCATTCCGCATGGCACCGATCTCCAGGGTCTAGCCGCTGGCGCGTATCAAGCGGAGTACTTGAGCCGCATCTGGCCGGGATTCTGGTTCCTGACGTTGTTCAACGGGTTCTGGATTCTCTTCAAGACACAGTTGGGGAACACCGACATCCTCGTGCGAACGATCACGGATGCGACGTGGATGTCGAGCAAAAGCGCCCGCGAGTGGCGGAGAGGCATTCGATCGATCTACTACGGCATCCTCGTCGCATTCTCGATCTGGGGGATTTTCGTCATTCGCTTCGCGTCGCCTTTCCAGCTGTTCAAGATCCTCGCGAACATGGCAGGCATCGTCCTGCTCATTGCCGGCGTCCAGATCTTTCTGGTCAACCGGCGCTTTCTTCCCCAAGCGGTTCGGCCGTCGAAGTGGCGTGAAGCAGGCCTGCTGGCGTGCTCAGGCTTCTATGCCTTCTTTGCGTACTTCGTTATTCGCGACCTGATTCGGTCATTAATGTAGAGCTCCGCTGGCCGCTCTCGACTGACCGCTATCCGCGGCACTAATAGCAGAGATGTCATAATTGTGTGGAGTTCCTCACCGGGAGCACCAGCAATGAAAAACACGATACGGCGTGCATGGCCGGTGGCCATCGCGATCGCCATCGCCGCGACTACGGGCGGTTATGCGCAGAAAGCGCTCGACTATCCGATGACACGAAAGAGCGACCACATTGATACCTATCACGGCACGAAAGTGCCCGATCCGTATCGATGGCTCGAGGATGACAACTCGGCCGAGACGGCCGCGTGGGTCGAATCGCAAAACAAGGTTTCGTTTCCGTACTTGGAAAGCATCCCGTTCCGGAAGCAGCTGACTGAGCGCGTGCTCGAGCTCAACAAGTACGAGCGGTATTCCGCGCCCTCGCAGAAGGGGCCGTACTTCTTCTTCTATAAAAACCAGGGATTGCAGAACCAGAGCGTGCTGTTCATCCAGAAAGGGCTTGAAGGCAAGCCCGATGTCCTGATCGATCCGAACACATGGTCGAAGGATGGAACCGTCCAGCTGAGCACGTTCGCGCCGTCAAAGGACGCGACGTACGCCGTCTACGGCATCTCGCGCAGCGGCTCCGATTGGCAGGAATACAAGGTCATGGAGCTGGCCACGCGGAAGATCCTCGACGACTCGCTCGAGTGGGTGAAGGTGTCTGGTGTCGCGTGGCACGGCAACGGGTTTTACTACAGCCGCTATCCGGCTCCGGCGCAGGGTGGTGAGAAGGCCGGGATCAACGAGAATCACCAGGTTTACTACCACAAAGTCGGAACGCCGCAATCCCAGGATCAGTTGGTCTATCAGGACAAGGACAACCCGCAGCGATTCCACATCGTCTCGACGACCGAAGACGAGCGGTTCGCGGTGCTGTCCATCTCGGAGCGCGGCAAAGGCAAGGACGGCAACGGGCTCTTTGTTCGCGATCTGACGAAGTCCGATAGCCGCTTCGAGCCGCTGATCCCAACGATCGACAACGACACGTTTTCGGTCGTTGACAACGTCGGCGACAAGCTGCTCGTCGAGACCAACAAGGGCGCGCCGAACTGGCGTGTCGTGCAGATCGATCCGGCAAAGCCGGCCGAAGCGAACTGGACGCCGGTGTTAGCCGAACGGCCCGAGACGCTCGCCACCGTCGCGGCCGCCGGCGGCAAGCTGTTCGCGACGTACTTGAAAGATGTCACGACGAGAGCCTACGTCCACAGCCTCGACGGGAAGCTCGAGAACGAAGTGCCGATGCCCGGACTCGGCACGGGCAGCGGGTTCGGCGGGCCGAACGATGCGCGCTTCGTGTTCTACTCGTTCAACTCGCTGAACATTCCGCAGGCGATCTATCGCTACGAGGTTGCCACGCGCAAGAGCACGCCGTTCCGAGTTCCGAAGGTTCCGGGCTACAACCCCGGCGCATTCGAAACCAAGCAAGTGTTCTACACGAGCAAGGATGGCACGCGCGTGCCGATGTTCCTGGTGCACCGCAAGGGCCTGAAGCTGGACGGCAACAACCCGACGCTGCTCTATGGCTACGG
>Ga0075421_100011605_pt1 | contig 10918 bp, 10 predicted proteins | sample SoiMetdeltSBSDD5_FD_75292 | JGI IMG/M metagenome (GOLD analysis project Ga0075421, IMG submission 75292) | Bulk soil microbial communities from a Populus tree surrounding site in Tennessee, USA - Soil MetaG P. deltoides SBSDD5 | ecosystem: Environmental > Terrestrial > Soil > Tree plantation...
GGACTTGCGCGGTGGCGCGTGAGGCGTGCGCGGTGACGGGCGAAATTCGCGCGGTGACGCGCGAGCGGCGGCGCCCGCGGCACGCCGCGCACCGCCCGTAGAACTCCACGCGACGATCCAGGATCTCGAAGCCGGACGACACGACGGCGCGCGTCCGGATCGTGCCGCCCGCGAGCGCGGGGACGTCGTACACGCGCCCGCACGCGAGGCACGTGAAGTGATCGTGGGGCGCGGTGTTGCCGTCGAAGCGCAACCCGCCCGCGTCGGCGCGCTCGCGGAGCAACCCCTCCGCCGCCAGCCGGCGGAGGTTGCGGTACACGGTGGCGAGGCTCACGCGCGGCAGTTGCCGTCGGACGCGCCGATGCACGAGCGCCGCCGACGGGTGGACGTCGGTGGCGCGCACGACGTCGAGGATGAGACGGCGGGGCCGGGTGAGGCGGAGACCGCGCGCACGCAGCGCGTGGTCGGCGCGATCCGTGGCGGGTGCCACCATTTTAGGAATCATTCTCAACTGAACCGGACGGCATTCTACGGACGCGGGACGGAGGCTGTCAAGGCGACCGCCGTCGTGACGTCGGCCGCCCGCGGCTCAGGCGACGGGGGGACGGAGACGGAGGCGCGCCGACTCGAAGTCGATCACGCGCGCGGGACGCGCGAAGCGCGGCAGGGGCGCGGCGGCCGCGTGGGGGACCGCGTCCAGCCAGCCCGGATAGTCGTTGTCGAAGCGCCGGCCCGCATGACGGATGACGATTGCCAGCTCGTGCACGGTGAGCCGCACGCGTCCCCACACGCAGAATGCGCGCGCGCGAAGGACGGACCACCGGGACGGTGGTGGTGGCGGCGGAGACGCCAGCACGCTGGGGGCGGGAAGGTAGAACACGTTGGACGGGCTCGTCATGTTCATCGTAGGCCGCGCTCCTCCATGAGAACGGTGAGCTGTCGAAAGGCCGTGGTGAGCACGTCGTCGAGCGTCGCTTGCGCGCGATACGTCTCGGTGGCCGCCGTCACGCGCGACGCGTCGCTGCGCGCCTCTCGTCCCGCTGCCTCCGCCGCCTGCACGGCGCGATCGAGCGCCTCGCGCGCCTGGGCGAGGGAGCCGAGCAGCGAGCGCGTGGCGCCGACCTGGGACCGGACCGCGGGCGGACGCGCGCTCGGCTCCGCCACCGCCACCACCGGACGTCGAGTGACGGGCGCGATGCGATCGGCGAGCACGATCCCGGGCTTCCAGAGCACGACGCCGGAGGACGGTGGCTTGAGCGTGCGGCGGGGCGTTTCGAGGGTACGAGTCCGATATCGCACGAAGGCGCTGTCCATCACGCCAAGGGATCAAGGCAACGCCAGTGCCACCGACGGTGCGCCGTAACATCGCGATCGCGCATGGATTGCAAGAACGTCTGCTCGACGGAAGATGGGAGGAACTCCCCGCTCTCGGAGTTTCTCCCGGCGCGTCTCGGCACGGCCGCGGTTCAGGTACGCGTCCACACACCGGCCGATCGAAGACGGCCGGCGCGCGCCGGCGACTGCGGATCAGGCGGGCCGGCTCAGGCCCGAATCGCGGATCTTCTTGTTGAGGGTCTTGATATCCACTTCGAGCACGCGGGCGGCCTGCGCCTTGTTCCAGCCGGTGGCGCGCAGCACGCGCTCCACGTAGCGGCGCTCCAGCTCGTGCAGCGGTACGAGCGGCTCGTCCGCCGGCGCCGCGACTGCCCGCGGCGCCCGCCCGAACTCGGGAGGAAGATCGGCGGCGGTGACCTCGTCGCCCTCGTGGAGGATCTGGAGCCGTTCGATCAGGTTACGCAGCTCGCGGATGTTGCCCGGCCACTCGTACTGCATGAGCCGGTCGAGAGCGTCCGGCGAGAAGCGCAGGCTCTTCCCCGCCCGCGCGAGCGGCGCCGTGAAGTGGCGTATGAGATCCGGAATGTCGCCGCGCCGGCGGCCCAGCGGCGGCACCGGCACCACCACCGTGCTCACGCGATAGTAGAGATCCCAGCGGAAGCGGCCTTCGGCCGCCTCGCGGCTCAGATCCTTGGCGGTGGCGGCGACGATGCGGACATCGACGTGAAACGCGCGCTCCTCGCCCACCCGTCGCACCTCACCGGAGTCGAGCGTGCGCAGGAGACGGACCTGCATGGCGGGAGACATCTCCCCGATCTCGTCGAGGAACAGCGTCCCGCCGTCGGCGGCCTCGAACAACCCGACGCGCGAGGCGACGGCGCCGCTGAACGCGCCGCGCTTGTGACCGAAGAGCTCGGTCTCGAGCAGGGTGTCGGGAAGCGCGCCGCAGTTCACGGACACGAACGGCCGCGCGGCGCGACGGCTCTTGAGATGGATGGTGCGGGCGATGAGCTCCTTGCCGGTGCCGCTCTCGCCGTGCACGAGGACGGGGCTGTCACTCGCCGCCACCCGCGCGATGACCGAGAGCACGTCCGCCACCTCGCGGCTTCCACCCACGATCTCGGGAAGACCGTCGCGCCGCGTGATGACTTCCTTGAGCGCGGAGTTCTCGCGGCGCAGCGCCTTCTTCTCGGCCGCCTTCGCCACCACCTCGATGAGCTCGGCGTTCTTGCACGGCTTCGGGATGAAATCGTAGGCGCCGAGGCGCATCGCCTCCACGGCGGTCTCCACGTCGGCGTGGCCGGTGAGGACGATGAACTCGGTATCGACCTCGGCGCCGCGCGCCCATCGGAGAATTTCGAGGCCGGAGGCGTCGGGCAACATCACGTCGAGGAGCACGACGTCATGGGCCTCGCGCGCGAGCCGCGCCATCGCCTCCGCTCCGGACACGGCGTCCGCCACCGTCATGCCGTGGCGCGCGAGCACGTTCATGAGGATGCCGCGGACGTCGGCGTCGTCGTCGACGACGAGGACGCGGAGGCGCTCGCTCATGAGGCGCATCATAGCATCCGGGGGTCGCGGGCAATCGCGTCTTCCAGTAACATAAACAGACTGTGGACACGGGTCCGGCGCCGCATCCTCCGGGCGTTCGCATCGAGGGAGCCCGGCAGAACAACCTCAAGAACGTCTCGCTGACGATTCCGCACGATCGCCTCACCGTCGTCACCGGCGTGTCGGGCTCGGGCAAGTCGTCGCTCGCCTTCGACACGCTCTTCGCGGAAGGACAGTGGCGCTACATCGAGTCGCTGTCCACCTACGCCCGCATGTTCCTGGATCGGGTGGATCGCCCCGACGTGGACCGCATCGAGCACATCCGGCCCGCGGTCGCCCTCGAGCAGAAGAACCCCGTGCGCACGGCTCGCTCCACGGTGGGCACCTCCACCGAGATCCACGACTATCTGCGGCTGCTCTACGCCAAGGTCGGTCGCGTCCACTGCCCGCGCTGCGGCAGCCCCGCGCGCGCCCACTCCGCGGAGAGCATCACGACCACGCTCCTCGAGGAGCATCCCGGGGGCCGCGCGCTCATCAGCTTCCGCGTCCCCGTCCCCGCCGACAACGACGCGGGCGCGCTGTGGACGACCCTCACCCGCCGCGGGTTCGCACGGATCCGGTGGGAGGGGCGCGTGCTCGATCTGGGCGACGCGCCCGCCGCGCTGAACGGCTCCGCCGCCGTGGACGTGATCCTCGACCGCGTGATCCTCGATCCGGCTCAGCGCAGCCGTCTCGCGGACTCCGTGGAGACCGCGCTCCGCGAAGGCGGCGGCCGCCTCGACGTGGAGGTGATCGGCAGCGGCATGCGCGCGTTCGCGGAATCGTTGCGCTGCACGCGCTGTGACATCGTGCTCGAACGCCCGCAGCCGCTGCTCTTCTCCTTCAATCATCCGCTCGGCGCCTGTCCTTCCTGCCGCGGCTTCGGCAATCTGCTCACCTACGACGAGGCGCGCGTCGTCCCCGATCCCGCGCGCACTCTCGGCGCGGGCGCCGTCGAGCCCTGGAAGTATCCGTCCGGCAAGTGGTACCAGCGCGAGCTGGTGAAGGCGGCGCGCCGCCACGGCCTCGATCTCGACAAGCCGTACGCCTCGCTCACCGCCGAGGAGCGCCGACTCGTGTACGAGGGCGACGGGCGCTTTCCCGGCATCAAGGGCTTCTTCGAGGAAGTGGAGTCGTATCGCTACAAGCTGCACGTGCGGGTATTTCTGTCCCGTTACCGTAGCCAGTCGCGCTGTCCGGCGTGCGGGGGGAGCCGTCTCACGCCGTCCGCACTCGCGGTGCGGGTCGCCGGCCTCACCATCGCCGAGTTCAGCGCGCTCACGGTCGAGCACGCCGCACGCGCGCTGTCCGAGCTCACGCTCACGGCGTGGGAGGCCGACGTCGCGCGCGAGGTGCTGCGTCAGCTGCGCGCGAAGGTCGGCTTCCTGCTCCGCGTGGGCCTCGGCTATCTCACGCTCGACCGGCAGACGCGGACACTGTCGGGGGGCGAAGCGCAGCGGATCAACCTCGCCAACCAGCTCGGCTCGCAGCTGGTGGGCACGCTCTACGTCCTCGACGAGCCGTCCATCGGGCTCCATCCGCGCGATACCGCTCGCCTCACCGATCTCTGCCGCGAGCTCGCCGAGGCCGGCAACACGGTGGTCGTGGTGGAGCACGATCGCGACTTCATCGGCGCCGCCGGTCACGTCATCGAGCTCGGACCCGGCTCCGGTGAGCGCGGCGGCGAGATCGTGTTCGCGGGGTCGCAAGAAGAGTTCCGGCGCGCGCCGCAATCGCTCACCGCTCGCTACCTCGTGGGACGCGAGACGATCCCCGTCCCACCGTTCCGCCGCAGCGCGCGGCGGCAGCTCGTTCTCCTCGGCGCGCGCGAGCACAATCTCAAATCGGTCACGCTGCGGCTTCCGATGCCGACGCTGACCGTGATCACGGGTGTCTCGGGATCCGGCAAGTCGACGCTCGTGCACGACACGCTCTACCGCGCGGTGGCGCGCGCGTTCAAGACGGACTTCGCGCCACCCGGCGCCTACGATGCGCTGCTCGGGCTCGAGTACCTGAAAGGGGTGCGGCTCATCGATCAGGAGCCGATCGGGCGCACACCGCGCTCGAATCCTGTCACGTACGTGAAGGCGTTCGACGAGATCCGCAAGCTCTACGCCGCTCTGCCGCGCGCGCGGACGCTCGGCCTCGCCGCGGGCGCCTTCTCGTTCAACGTCCCCGGCGGGCGCTGCGACAAGTGCGACGGCGACGGGTTCCAGAAGCTCGAGATGTACTTCTTCGAGGATGTGTACGTGTCGTGTCCGGAGTGCGAGGGACGGCGCTATCGTCCGGACGTGCTCGGCGTGAAGTATCGGGGCCGCAGCATCGGCGATGTCCTCCAGATGACCGTGGACGAGGCGCTCGAATTCTTCGCCGCGCAGCCCGGCCTCGCCCGGCGCTTGCGTGTCCTCCAGGACGTCGGCCTCGGCTACCTGCGTCTCGGGCAGCCCGCCACCACGCTCTCGGGCGGCGAGGCCCAGCGCCTCAAGATCGCCGCCGAGCTTTCCGCGCGGGCGACCAGCGACATGCTCTACATCCTCGACGAGCCGACCACGGGCCTGCATCTGGACGACGTGAAGAAGCTCCTCGTCGTCCTCAACCGCCTCGTGGACGCCGGCAACACCGTGCTCGTCGTCGAGCACCACATCGACGTGATCAAGTGCGCGGATCACGTCGTCGACCTCGGGCCCGAGGGCGGAGACGACGGCGGTGAGATCGTGGCCGAAGGCACGCCGGAGGCGGTGGCGCAAACGCCGGGTTCGTACACCGGGAAGTTCCTCGCGAGCGCTCTCCCCAAGCTGAACGGGAAGCACGGCCGCGCCTAGCTCACCACGCCTCTTCTACGGCTGGGTGGTCGTGGGAGGTGCCTTCCTCGTCCTCTTCATGGCGTACGGCGCGCAGTATTCCTTCGGGGTGTTCTTCGCGGCGCTCCTCGACGAGTTCCACTGGAGCCGCGCCAGCCTCGCCGGCGCCTTCTCGCTCTACGCGTTCGGCTACTGCGTGGTTGGCTTCCCGGCAGGACGGCTCACCGATCGCCTCGGACCCCGTGTCGTGATTGCCGCGGGCGGTGTGTTTCTCGGGGCGGCATTCGCCGGGATGGCGCTGGTGACCCGGCTCTGGCAGCCGTACCTGCTCTACGGCGGACTGGCCGCGATCGGCATGGGGACTGCCTACGTTCCCTGCAACAGCACGGTCGTGAAGTGGTTCGTGCGGCGGCGCGGCCTCGCGGTCGGGATCGCTTCCAGCGGCGGCAGCGCGGGCACGTTCGTGCTTCCATTGCTCGCCGAGTATCTGGTGAGCGCCGTGGGCTGGCGTCGCGCGTACGTGATCTTCGGCGTGGGCACCCTCGTGGTGCTGAACGTCGTCGCGCGCGTGATGCGCCGCGATCCCGAGAGCCTTGGCCTCGCGCCCGACGGCGAAGCACCGCCCACGGCGCCGAGGGCGGAGGGCGACGCATGGCCGCTCGGGCGCGCAGCGCGGAGCCGCGCCTTCTGGCTTCTCGCGGGGGTCTTCAGCGCGACGTGGCTTGCCGTGTTCATTCCGCTCGTCCACCTCGTGCCGCTGACGCGGGATCTCGGCTTCTCCGCCCGCCTCGCCGCGTCCATGATCAGCGTGCTCGGCGTGGCGGCGGTGGCCGGCCGGCTCGCGATGGGCGCGATCTCGGACCGGATCGGGCGGCGGGCCGCCATCGCCATCGGTGTGGTCATGCAGGCGCTCGCCTTCCTGCTCTACGCGAGCGCCGAGCGGCTCGGCGTTCTCTATACGGCCACGGTCGTCTTCGGGTTCTCGTACGGCACCATCTCGACGCTGTTCCCCGCCCTCATCGGCGACTTCTTCGGACGCGCCCAGTCGGGCGCGCTCGTCGGCGTCTTGTTCGCGGTGAGCGGGTCGATGGGGGCGTGGGGACCGCTCGCGGCGGGACTCGTCTATGACGCCACCGGCGCCTACACGCTCGCGTTCCTGGCGGCGGCGGGCTTGAACCTGCTCGCGCTCGGGCTCGTCCTCATCGCCCGGCCGCCGCCACGCGCGCCCGCGACCGCGGCCGCGTAACCGCGGCGGCATCGCCGACCAGCTCCGTCAGCGTGCGCGCATTCCGGACCGCGTAGCCGTTGCGGTCGTTGTTGAAGTAGACGTAGACGTCACGTCCCTCCCGCTGCCAGTGGCGGATGCGCCGTGCGTCCTCGCGCAAGCGGGCGCCGGGATACGATCCCCCGTAGCGCACGGTGCCGTGACGGCGGATGTAGACGAAATCGGCGGTGACGATGTCGGTCACGGGAACCTCGGCCCAGTCCGCCAGACAGAGCGCGACGCCCGCCCGCTCCAGGCGCGCGATGATCGGCGGCGTCAGCCACGATGCGTGCCGCACTTCGAGGACCGCGCGGAGATCGCGCACGTACCGCTGCCGGTCGAGCGCGGCGAGAAAACGATCGAGACGATCGGCGTTGGCGTGGAAGTGTCCGGGCAACTGGAAGAGGACAGGTCCGAGCGTGTCCTCGAGCCGCCGGGCGCGGCCGAGGAAGAGGCGCAGGGGGCCCGCGGGGTTCCGCAGGCGCTTCACGTGGGTGAGAAACCGGCTCGCCTTCACTGCGAACACGAAGCCTTCCGGCACCCCGCGCCGCCACGCCGTGAAATGGCGTGCCGCGGGCAAACGATAGAACGGGTTGTTCAGCTCGACCGTGCGGAAGTGCTGCGCGTAGAACGCGAGCCACGCCCGCGCGGGAACGGTCTTCGGATAGAAGCGCCGGCGCCAGTGCGGGTACACGTAGCCGCTGGTGCCGATGAAGAGCCGTCCCGCCATGGCCGCCCGCCCGCGCTTACGGTTGTCGCCGACGCCGTGAATGCTGACGCCGTGTATGATGGCGTCCGGCCCGGGCCCGGGCCCACGGCGAACGGGAGGCGCGATGAACACGCTCAAGGACAAGTACTGCATCGTCGGTGTCGGCGAAACGGAGTACTCGCGCAACTCGGGTCGCACCACGCGCGCGCTCGCCGTGGAAGCCGTTCGCAAGGCGATCCTCGACGCCGGTCTCCGCGCGCGCGACGTCGACGGGATGATGAGCTATCAAGGTAACGACTCCACCACGTCGAACTGGGTCGCCCCCGACCTCGGCATCCGCCTGAACTTCTACATGGACGTCTTCGGGGGCGGGTCCTCCACGGAGGCGCTCATCGGGCTCGCCATGGGCGCCATCGAGGCGGGGATGTGCAACACGGTGGCGCTCTTCCGCTCCATGAACGGCTACACGGAGACGCGCATCGGTGGCACCGGCGTACGCGCGGCGGCGCCCGTGCGCGGGCTCGACCTGGCGCAGCGCCCGTTCGGCATGACGAGCGCCGGCCAGAACTTCGCGCTCACCTTCATGCGCCACATGTACGACTACGGGACGACGTCGGAGCAGGTGGCGGCGGTGAAGGTCGCCCACAGCAAGCACGCCTCCCAGAATCCAAAGGCCCTCATGAAGGAGCGCGTCACCGTGCACGACGTCGTCAGCTCGCGCTGGGTGGTGAAGCCGCTGCACCTGCTCGACTGCTGTCTCGAGACCGACAACGCCACATGCCTCATTGTGACCTCGGCCGAGCGCGCGCGCGACCTCAGGGCCAAGCCGGTGTACGTCATGGGCGTGGCGGGCCGCGTGTCGAAGCCGCGCACGGACTTCCACTGGGCGCACGGCCCCATCAGCCGCGTGGCCGGCTACTACGCGAAGGACATCGTCTTCGGCCAGGCCGGTATCACGCCGGACGACGTCGATATCACCGGCTCCTACGACGCGTTCACGTTCACGACCATGCTCCAGCTCGAAGAATACGGGTTCTGCACGAAGGGCGAGGGCGGTCAGTACGTGTCGAGCGGGATCATCGAGCTCGGTGGCAAGCGTCCGAACAACACGTCGGGTGGCCATCTCTGCGAGGGCTACACGCACGGCATGTCGATGGTGATCGAGAACGTGCGCCAGCTCCGCGGCACCGTCGACGACTACTGCCCGCAGGCGGCCGACGGTGTCCACACCCACGACTACGCGCCCGGCCGCTGCCGCCAGGTCCGCGACCCCCGCATCACCATGAACCTCGGCTGGGCCATGCCCGCCACCGGCAGCGCCTTGATCATGCGCAATTGAGAGCCCGGCGGTTGCCGCGACTCACGATGCGCGAACGATCGTCTCCGTGGTGCTATCCCGGCGGGGCACGGGCGTGGCGACAGCCCGGGCGCCCGCGCCCTGTTCAATAGGAGCCTACGCCCATGCCTCAGCCCGTCCAGTACCGCGGCATGACGCTGGTCGTGCCCGACAACGACAGCGAGTGGACCGACTTCTACGCGGCCGCTCGCCAGCACCGCCTCGTCATGCGCAAGTGCGCGGCGTGCGGGCTCATGCGTTACCCGCCGACCCACGCCTGTCCGTGGTGCATGGACCTCGGCTGGTCGTGGCAGGAGGTGAGTGGTCGGGGCACCATTCATTCGTACGAGATCGTCGTGCACGCCATCCAGCCCGGCTTCAAGGAGTGGGCGCCGTACCCGGTGGTCCTCGTCGAGCTCGACGAGCAGCGCGGGCAGCCCACGCCGGACGAAGGCCTTCGCATCATCGCGAACCTCGTCAAGGCCGATGGCAGCGCCGAAGAGGAGAAGAAGGTCGCCATCGGCGCGCGCGTCCGCGTGACGTTCGACGATCTCGCGCCGCACTTCGCGCTGCCGCAGTTCACGCTCACCGACGAGCCGCCCCAGGGCCGCGTGTGGAGGCTCCCGGGATGATCGACCGCCGCCGGTTCCTGGCGCGGTCGTCGCTGATCGCGGCCGGCGTCGTGCTCGGTCGCCCGCGCGTTGCCACCGCGCAAGCACCCACGTCGGCGGGACCGGTATCACCGAAACTGGTGGAAGATCTCGTGGCCGCGAACCGGATCCTCGTGGACCAGGGCGTGCTCGACGGCTACGGCCATGTGAGCCTGCGCCACGATCACGATCCCAACCGCTATCTCATGTCGCGCTCGCTCGCGCCGGAGATGGTGACGGCGGGCGACATTCTCGAATACGACCTGGACAGCAGCGCCATCGACGCGCGCGGACGCTCACTCTATCTCGAGCGATTCATCCACGGCGAGGTCTATCGCGCGCGGCCCGACGTGAAGGCGGTCGTCCACAGTCACTCGCCGTCGGTCATTCCGTTCGGCGTGACCGGTGTGCCGCTGAAGCCGCTCTACCACATGAGCGCGTTCCTGTGGGAAGGCGTCCCGATCTTCGATATTCGGAGTGCGGCGGGCGGCATGACGGACATGCTGGTGCGGACACCCGCGCTCGGTCAGGCCCTCGCGCGCACGCTCGGCGCGAGCGTGGCCACGCTCATGCGCGGCCACGGGGCCGCGGTGGTAGGCACGTCGCTGCCGCAGGCCGTCTTCCGCAGCGTGTACATGGAGATGAACGCGCGCCTGCAGGCGCAGGCGATGGCGCTCGGAGGCACGGTGACCTACCTCGACCCCGAGGAAGCGCGGCGCGCCGAAGCCTCTCTCGCCGGAACGCTCGAGCGCCCATGGGAGCTCTGGAGGCGTAAGGCGCTCGCGCGGTAGCCGGCGTCGAGCGACACGACTCCGGAGCCCGCCGCCGGTACAAGCCGGCAGGGTACGCCGGTCCGACGAGTGCGTGCGGGCGGCGACCGTCTCCTCAGCGCCGGCCTGACGACAGCCGCTGCACGATCTCGTCGAACGCCTTGTCGGCGAGCGCGCGTACCTCCTCCCGCGTGAGCGGCTGGATGGGATGCGCAACCTGGATCGTTTGATAGTCCTTGGCGCCGAGCGCCTCCGCCTGCGCGCGCGCGGCGCGCGCGAACTCCGAGGAAATCACCGTCGCGGTGGGGATGCCGTGGTCTTCCAGGAACACGCCGTCGTGCACACTGCACGTGGTGCACGACCCTCAATCCGCGAGCGCTTCGATGAGCACCTCCGTGCCGTCGAGGATCTCCCGGCGGAGCGGGTCCGGAGCGGGTCGCGCGAACGTCGGCTTCTTCTTGCG
>Ga0075421_100011607_pt1 | contig 10917 bp, 8 predicted proteins | sample SoiMetdeltSBSDD5_FD_75292 | JGI IMG/M metagenome (GOLD analysis project Ga0075421, IMG submission 75292) | Bulk soil microbial communities from a Populus tree surrounding site in Tennessee, USA - Soil MetaG P. deltoides SBSDD5 | ecosystem: Environmental > Terrestrial > Soil > Tree plantation...
GCGAGACGATGTTCGGTGAGCCCGCGCTCGAGCTCGCGGATCTGATGCGGACGGACCTCAGCGGCCGCGGGGTCGTCAGCATCCTGGCCGCCGACCAACTGATTCTGAAACCGCGGCTCTATTCGAGCTTCCTGCTCTGGCTCCTCTCCGAGCTCTTCGAGAATCTCCCCGAGGTGGGCGATCTGGATCAGCCCAAGCTCGTGTTCTGCTTCGACGAGGCGCACCTGCTCTTCGACGACGCGCCGCCCACGCTGCGGCAGCGCGTGGAGCAAGTCGTCCGTATCATCCGTTCGAAGGGCGTCGGCGTGTACTTCTGCTCGCAGTTCCCGGACGACGTGCCCAACGAGATCCTTGGCCAGCTCGGCAACCGCGTCCAGCACGCGCTCCGCGCCTACACGCCGCGCGATCAGAAGGCGGTGCGCACGGCGGCCGAGACGTTCGTGCCGAATCCCGAATTGGATGTCGCCGCCGTCATCTCGCAGCTCCGCGTCGGCGAAGCCCTCGTCTCCACGCTGCAGGAAAACGGCGTACCGTCCCCGGTGCAGCGGACGCTCATCGCGCCCCCGCGTTGCCGGATGGGCGCCATCACGCCCGAGGAGCGCGCGACCGTCCGCGCGCGCAGTCCGGTGGGCGCCAAGTACGATCGCAGCATCAACCGGGAATCCGCCTACGAAATTCTGAGCCATCGGGCCAGCGCGGAAGGGGCGCCGCCGGCGCGTCCCGCGCGTACGGCAGCCGAACGCGAAGAACCCGATCGCCGCGCACCGGAGCGCCAATCATCGCCGTCCGAGCGCAAGTCAGACACAGGCGGAACAGGCGGCGGCCTCAGCGAAGTGATCTGGGGGACCAAGCGGCGCCAGGGCATGGTCGAGGCGCTCGCCAAGCAGGCCGCGCGCACCGTCGGCAGCGAGATCGGCCGTCAGATCCTGCGCGGCGTGCTCGGCGGCATCCTGGGCGGCGCCCGCCGCCGCTGAACGTCGCGCGGTCTGCCCCGGCCCCGCGCGTGTCGGTGACCGCCGTCAACCACGTCACGGTGGGACTCACGGCGAGGCGCGGTCAGTCGCCGCTTGCGGTCGCCGATAGGTCTTTGGTCCGACTGTGACGCCACGGAGGCCGTGTCATTCTCCGTGACGCTCACGTCGCATCGCCGGGCTTCGGGGGACGCCGACGAGGAGGTAGCGGTAACGCGATGGTCGAGGCCAGCCGCGCGACGACGTTGCAGAGTTCGAGAGCATCGATTGGCTTCGTCAGGAACGCATCGCAGCCGGCAAGGAAGCATCGCGTCCGGTGCCATGGCTCGCTGCTCCCGGTCACGATGACGGTCGCCGGCATTCGCGTGTGCAGCATCGCCGCTCGCGCGGTCTGGATGAGCCAGCATCCGTCCTCATCCGGGAGAAAAAGAGCGCTCACGATGACATGGGGAGCAAAGCCGCCGAGCATCTTCAACGCTTGCCAGGCACTCCCCGCGGTCGTGACGGTGGCGCTCTCCAGCTCCAGAACCGTACGGATGAACTCGCGAGCGTCGGCGTCGTCTTCCACGATCAGCACTCGCACACCGGTCAGATCACGTTGCGACATCTCGTTCCTTCGCCGAAGCCGGACGTTAGCGAGCCCGCGCGTCCCGCCGTGCGGAACGTCGCATCACGGGCATCCCACTCACGTTAGCGAGCGCCGTCGCCGCGAACCGGGGTTGGCGGCGACAACTTTCTGATCGAAGGCGACAGGCGCAGTCCGGGAGGTGTCACCGCGGTGTCGATCGGGATCGCGCGGCCAACGAAGGTCGAGGCGGAACAAGGATCCGGGCTCGCACGGCTGGTCTCGATGGTCCTCGACCGCGCCGCACGCTGCGGGTTCTCGCGCGAGGACCTCGTTCGTCAGGCGCGTCTCGATGAAGCGCAACTCCGTGACCCCGACCATCGCATTCCGATCTCCGGCGCCATCCGTTTGTGGCGCGTGATCGCCAACCACACCACGCAGCCGACGATTGGGCTTCGCCTCGGTAAGGACGTGCAGGCGCGAGAGCTCGGGCTGGTCGGGTACGTGATGGCGTGTAGCAAGACGTTGGGGGATGCGCTGAAACGTCTCGATCGCTACGATCGCATCGTCTCCGATACGCTGAACGTCGAGCTCGATGCCGCCGTCGACGGCACCTGGGTGCGGCTGCACGTGGAATCGCCGTTGCGAGCGTTCCGTCCCGCCGCGGACGCACGGGTGGCTGCTCTCGTTTCCGTCTGCCGGGAGCTCGTGGCGGGTCGGATCGATCCCGTGACGGTGCGACTTCCCTACCGGCGGCCCGTCCACACCGCCGAGTACGACGAATTCTTCCGCGCGCCGCTGGAGTTCGGTTCGCTGGCGACGGCGTTCCTCCTCCGCGCCGCAGACCTCGAGCGCGGGGTGGCGCAGTGCGATGAAACCCTCGCCGGATATCTCGACCGTCTCGCGCAGCAACTCCTTGCGCCCATCGCTGAACGCCCGACCGTGCGCGAGCAGATCCGTCGGCGGCTGTGGGCGGATCTACCCGACGGCGTACCCGAGCTCGGCACGCTGGCGCGCGGCCTCGGGATGAGTCGCCGAACCTTGCAACGGCGACTGCGTGACGACGGCACGACGTTCCACCAGGTGCTCGTGGAGTTCCGTCGGGAGGCGGCGCCCGCGCTGTTGGGAGACGGCCGGCTCGCGGTGTCCGAAGTCGCGTTCCTGCTCGGCTACGAGGATCCGTCGTCGTTCCAGCGCGCGTTCCGCGCTGCATTCGGGGTGTCGCCGCGAATGTTCCGGCGCAAAGCCGTTCCCCACTTGCCATAGCGCCGAACCACGCCGCGCCAGAATTCATCGCGCTCGGTGCCGAGGCTCGTGTGGTCGGCTTCGGCGGTGGCGTTGGCGCCGGCTACACGGCGGCCGACGTCTACCCATACCGTCCACCCGCGCGACTTCGGTACCTTCCCCCGCGTGCTCGGGCACTACGTGCGGAAGGCCGGCGTCCTGTCGCTCGGGGAGGCGGTGCGGAAGATGACCGGGCTCCCGGCATCGATCATCGGCATGGTGGATCGTGGTTTCATCGCGGTCGGCATGGCGGCGGATCTCGCTGTCTTCGACCCGGTCGCAGTCATCGATCGCGCAACGTTCGAGCGGCCGATGGAGTCATCGGAGCGAAGAGGTCGGCGCCTCGGTGACCCTCGACCTCGACGGACGCCCGCCGGTGCGGTGGCGGCTCACGTCGTCGTTCGCTGATCGCCGATCAAAAGCTCGTGCGGTTGAGCGCGTTGTCGGGCGCGCCCACGCGATACCAGCGGTGGCCGTAGGGCGCGAGCGTGACTTCGTGCATGCCGCTTTCCGACCGGCTGTGATTCTCGTCGAAGACGTCCACGAGGAGGCCGCTGTTGTCCGTCTTGGGGTCGACGCCAACCGTCTGTCGCCGGTTCGAGAAGTTGTGGAGCGTCAGCATGGAGACGCCGCGGAAGTCGTAGCGAATCGCCAGCACCTCGGGGGCATCGAGCCGCAGCACCGCGAACTCACCCCAGCCGAGCTCCGGGCATTCCTTGCGCATCCGGATCCGCCGCTCCGTCCAGTTCAGCAGCGATTCGGGTTCGCGGCGCTGCTGCGCGACGTTGACTTTCTCGTAGCCGTACACGGGGTCATTGATCACCGGCCGCACCGTGCGTTCCGCCTTCGAGAAGCCACCGTGCGGCTCGTTCGTCCACTGCATCGGGGTCCGCGCGCACTCGCGCTCCTCCATCGTGAGGTCGTCGCCCATGCCGATCTCGTCACCGTATTGCATCATCGGCGTGCCCGGTAACGAGAACAGCAGGCTGAACGCGAGCTCGAGCCGGCGCCGGTCGTTCTTGAGCATCGGCGCCAGTCGCCGGCGAATGCCGCGGTCGTAGAGCTGCATCGACTTTTCCGGCGCGAACTCCTTGAACACGGCCGCGCGCTGCTCCGGAGAAAGCCGCCCGAGGTCGAGCTCGTCGTGCGACCGTAAGAAATGAACCCACTGCGCCGCCGCCGGTTTCTTCGACGTCTGCTGAAGCGCCCACGTGAGCGGCCCGATATCGCCGGTGGCGAGCGCGTAGAAGAGCCGCTGGTTGACGGGGAAGTTCAGCATCAACTGCAGGCGGTCGCCCTCGGTGCCGAAGTACTCCAGGCTCTCGTCCGGCGGCACGTTGGCCTCGGCCAGCATGACGGCATCGCGGCATCGCCACTGGAGAAACTGGCGTAGCTCGTGGAGCACCCCGAAGTCGTGCTCGCTCGGGATGGCCGCGCCTTTCTTCGCGATGATGAACGGCACCGCGTCCATCCGGAAGCCGGAGATCCCCAGCTCCAGCCAGTAGCCCATGACCTTGGTGATCTCGTGGCGGACGGCGGGATGGTGCGTGTCGAGATCGGGCTGGTGGTCGTAGAACCGATGGAAGTACCACATGCCCGCCGTGTCGTTGAACGTCCACGTGGACTTCTGCGTGCCCGGAAAGACCATCCCCTTGTCGTAATCCTTGGGTCGCTCGTCGGACCAGACATACCAATCGCGGAACGGCGACCGTGGATCGGCGCACGCCGACTGGAACCACGGATGCGCATCGGAGGAATGGTTCACGACGAGATCGATGATGACGCGAAGCCCCAGCGCCTTCGCGTGGTTCATGAACTCCACGAAGTCGCCGGGGGTGCCGTGCTTGGGATGCACCCCGTAGTAGTCGCTGATGTCGTACCCGTTGTCGCGGTTCGGCGACGGATAAAACGGCTGTAGCCAGAGACACGTGACGCCGAGACCGGCGAGGTATTCGAGCCGGCGATGGAGCCCCTCGAAGTCGCCGGTCCCATCGCCGTTCGCGTCCATGTACTTCTCGACGTCCAGGCAATAGAGGATCGCGTTCTTGTACCAGAGGTCGTGGACAGCCATGGCGGAAGCCTCCGGTTGAGTGTTGTCATGTGCCGATGCAAAGGCCGGACCGACGTCCGCGGTGGTCCGGCGCACCGTTCGGCCGTGGCTTCGAGCGATACATGAGCTGGTACGATCCGTCTCGCCGTCGCCATCGCAAGCAGCCGCCCCGGTGCGTGGTTGTTCGTCAACGTCGCCATGCGCCTGGATCGGGTGCTCATCCCGCTCACGCACGGCCGTCTCGAGCTGCCTCGGCACGAGCTATCAGCGTCAGCATCTGCTCCTGTTCGTTCCCCACCGACGCGAGAGACTTCGACGCCATCTGGGATGAGTTGAAGCAGCGGTTCGCCGGGTTCGACTATGCGCCGTTGATTCACGGCGGAACCGACGATGCCAGACATCTCTGCTGGGAGCGGCGCCTCACCAGCGATCGCACCTGACCGGATTCTGGCGCCGCAGGTGCGCGCGGACGGCGTGTGGGCTCAGGAGGCCGCGGCGACGGGCTCGTTCTCGCGGACGGTTTCGAGTGCGCGCGCGGTACGCCAGGCAGGATGCGCCGTCGGCGACGTCGAGACCTGGTGGTGCAGCTCGGACAGGACGATCGGATCCATCAGCACGAGGCGCTTCTGGCGATCACTCAGCGCGTCGGGGCCCCGCTCGATCGCGGTGGCGATCGTCCAGGATCGTAGGGCGTGCACGCGGCTGGCCCCCTTTCGGGGGTTCGGCACCGCGGCGCAGGCGACGGCGTTGAGTTCCGGATCGACGACGGCATCGACGAATCCGGGCGTCGCCTTCCCGGCCCACTCCGCATGCGTGCGCACGGTGACCAGCTCACGGGGTGGACGTGTCTCATCGGGAATCACGAAGATCCCCGCACCACGGAACGCGCGTCCGAGGGAGACGCGGCTCGTGTAGACGGAGATCGGGATCGACAACGCGAGCGCGCCGGTCACGGGCAGCAGCCACCACGTATAGGCCGGAGCCATCCAGTACACGGCGGCGCCCCAGGCAACCCCGAGGAGCGTGTGGGCACCGTGGCGGCGAACGGCCTCCCCCCACGACGTTTCGACGTCCCCGCGCGGCGGGCTTTTCCACTGGAACCCGAATCCCGTCAGCGCGGCGATCACGAATTGCGTGTGGAACAGCATGCGCACCGGAGCCAGCGCCGAGGACACGACGATCTCGATCAGCAGGCTCAGCGTGACACCCACCGTGCCGCCGAAGCGATCGGCGCCGCGCGCGAGGGCGCGGAGCACAGCCAGAATTTTCGGCAAGAAGAGGACGCCGGCCGTCGCGATGGCGAACATGAGGGTGGCGTGCGCATCCCACTCCGGCCAGATCGGGAAGAGCTGGCGCGGCTGCACGAAGTATTGCGGCTCGATCAGCGCGTGCAGCACGACGAAGGCGCTCGAGAGCGCGAGCGAGAGCAGCCACAGCGGTGACGAGACGTAGGCCATGACGCCCGTCATGAAGATCGCTCGATGCGCCGGATGTAGACTGCTCCACAGGAACAACCGCAGGTTGATCAGGTTGCCCCGGCACCAGCGGCGATCGCGCTTCAGCTCGTCGAGGAGGTTCGGCGGCATTTCCTCGTAGCTACCGGGCAGGTCGTACGCCATCCACACCTTCCATCCTGCCCGGCGCATCAGCGCCGCCTCCACGAAGTCGTGGGACAGGATCTCGCCCGCAAAGGGGCCTCGCCCGGGCAGCCGGCCGAGGGCGCAGTGGCGCATGAACGGCGCGACGCGGATGATCGCGTTGTGGCCCCAGTAGAACGATTCCCCAAGCTGCCAGAAGTGCATGCCGGCGGTGAACAGCGGCCCGTACACTTGCGTCGCGAACTGCTGCATGCGCGCGTAGAGCGTGTCGCGCCCGGCGCCGCGCGGCGCCGTCTGGATGATCCCACTCGTCGGGTTCGCCTCCATGAGGCGGACGAGCGTCGTGAGGCATTCGCCCGTCATCACGCTGTCCGCGTCGAGGATCACCATGTACCGGTACTGGCTGCCCCAGCGCCGACAGAAGTCGGCGACGTTGCCGCTCTTGCGCTTGATGTGGAGCCGCCGCCACCGATAGAAGATGCGACCGAAGCCGCCGACGTCGTCGCACAACTCGCGCCAGGCGTGCCGCTCCGCCGCGAGCGTGTCCGGCTCGCTGCTGTCACTGAGCACGAAGAAGTCGAAGTTTCGCAGAGCGCCGGTCGCCGCGACCGACTCGTAGGTGGCGCGCAATCCCGCGAACACACGCGTCACGTGCTCGTTGTAGATCGGCATGATGATGGCAGTGCGAGCATCGGGCGGGAGCGCAGTTCCCGGCGACACCGACCGCGTGATCGCATACCGGTCGCGCCCGAGACAGAGCAGTACGAAGCCGGTCACCGCCGTCCAGAACCCGAGCGAGACCCACGCGAACAGGATCGTCGAGAGGGCGAGGATCGCGAGCTCGAGGGGCTGCTGCCCGTGGTATGGCAAGACACTCGTCACCATCCCCCAGGCGAATCCACCCGTTTGCAACAGCACGAGCACCGCGAGAAGCGCACGCCGGGCGGCCGCGGTCCATCGAAGGCGCCGACTCTCGGTCGCGCCGCCCCGGCGCCGATCGGCACCGGGACGACTCCATCCCGCGGGCGCCATCGGCGTCCGCCGAACGGGCGGCATGGTCATCAACTCCAGGGGGCTATGGCCGTTCCGAGAACCTAGCACGTCTCCGACAACCTCACTGCCGCGCTTCAGACCTACTCGCAGCGCTACGCTCGTTACGGCCGAGATGGCGCGTTGTTACGTCCAGGGTTTACGGTCGGGGTCCCCCGACCGCCGATCATGCGGGATACGCGGTTCCCCAGGATACGCGGTTCCCCGAGTGATGTGAAGCCCGGGCCCGCCGTGCTGCCAACGGTCAGGTCGTGAGACGGGACGGCGGGGAACGCCATTCAGCTCCCCGACACCGCCTCGCGGAGCGTGGCGGTCCAACAGTCTTTGTAAGGTACGCGGACACGGCGGTGTCCGCTGTCACCGCACGGACGCCTCGGCGCGCCGTTTGTAAATCTCAGAGGCGTCGAGAAGTCGCGGGCTTTTGAAAGCATGTCGTGGCCCAAGCGCATTTTTCTGACGCAGTCTTGCATTTGTCATGCGAGCAGTCGGCGTCTGCGGTGCGTGGGAGCGGGCGGCGTCCGCTGCTCCTCGGGGAGGGACGAGAACCTGGCCGGGACCGGGTTCTTGGGCGGCTCCCGAATGTCGCCCCCAGCGCGGAAAAACGGAGAGTTCATGGCGATGTGATCGAACTGTAACGCTCCCGGCTCATCTTGCCACCGACGCGCAGGCTCACGAGTATTCGCCGGGGGAGGCCATGACGACTTCGCAGCCACGTGAGGCGGCAACGACGAACGAATCGCCGCTCGAAACGTTGATTCGGACTCGTCTGTCACGACGCTCGGTGCTGAAGGGCACGCTCGGGGTCGCGGCGACCTCGTTCTTGAACCCCGGGCGGCGCGTGCATGCCGCGACCCCGGCGAATTGCCACAGGCGCATCCGCCCCGCAACGACCCGAGCAACCCCAAGGCGGTGAGCGCGTGGCCTGATGGACCGAACGGCCGCCGGCCCCGGAGCGCAACGATCGTGATTCGCCGCGCGGACGGTGGGATCGTGGGGACGTAGAGCTTGGCTCATTCGATGAGCCGATCCGCCCGCGGCGGGACGGACGGCGGAACGGCGATTCCCAGTTGCTTCGCCGGCCTGGTGTTGACGACGAGCTCATACCGCGTCGGATACTCGAACGCGAGGTCCCCCGGCGCCGCACCCTTGAGGAGTTCGTCGACTACGGCGGCACCGCGGGCGGCGTTATCCGACAGCTTCGGCGAATAGGACATCAGTCCCTCGCTCGACCGCAGTCGGAACCGTGAAACACGTCGCTATCTTGTTTGCCGCCGCAATCTCCAGCAACTGCGCGGTTGCCCTTGGACCACGCCTGTATACGACACCCGTAACCCGTCGACTCATTCCAGCGTCAGCTTGCGTCCCTCGACCCACCCGATCTCGCGCATTGGCATGAGGGGGTTCGGCGACTCGACGGTGCCATCGCCGATGCTGCGGAGGACGCCGTCCGCCGCCTGAAGCGCGCGATCAACGTGACGGGCGGTCGCCCGATAGAGCGCCGCCGTCGTGACCGCTGACGCTATGCCGCGCTGCGAGACCGGTGGGTCAACGCGAAGAGTTCGAGAGGTCGTGGAGGCGTCGCGACGATACGAGGACCGCGAGGCGCGCGTGCTTCAGTAACTATGGATCCCAACGCCCGGTGCGCTTTTTCCGTGAAGAACTCGGAACAACGGTTCTGCTCGACAGCGCCCGGTGCTTCGAGGATACTTCGCGGCACCGCGCTGACCGTTCGCCCACTGGGGCGCAAAGGAGACTTCCGTCAGCATCCGTACCCTGCCCGCGTATCGACGACAACGCGAACGTAGAAATGAGGAGTACTGCACCATGAAGCGCCTGTTGCTCATCCTATTGCTCACCGTCGTTGTCTCCTCCGTCCACGCCGTCGCCGTAGCCGCCGGCCGCCGCGATCACGATGACCGCGGTCGTCACGATGATCGCGTCCGTGGCGATGACAACGTGCAGGGAGTACCGTTCGAAGATATCCAGTACTGCGTGCAGAGTAGCGGCGGATTCAATCCCGACTTCTCGCTAAAGCCGCTTCCGCCCGGAGGGCTTTTCAACCACGCGACGATCCAGAATAGTGGCTTGTCCGTCCGAAATCCCGATGGGACTCGAACCGATACCTTCCGATCCACGTTCATCACGGCCGAGGCGACGCCTTTCACGACGCCGCCGGGGACTCCAGTCATCGTGTCCGATGGGAGTTGCACCGGTCCTGAAGAGACACTACCGGACGGCTCGATCCTCTTCACGTATACGTGCTCAGGCACCAACATCGCAGGCTTCGGCGCCGGCGATACCTTTGTCACCACAGGAGGCGCGACGATATCCCAGATCGGCAAGGACGGACGGATCGCTTTCAACACAAACCCCGTCCCGCCGAACATAGAGACTGTGCACATCTCGCGCGTGACTGGCGAGTCGTTCGACTTCCAGCGTATCTGCACCCGGGCCGGCGCCGGCGAGCTCCTGCGCTTGAGGGATCATCAACGGCGTTTCAGAGACTGATCAGGCCCGTTGCGGCAGTGCCGCGGATCGCGCCCACGATGCGCACGCGACCGTAGCGGCGACCGCCAGAGATTCTCCGCTGGCGGATCCGATCAGCATGGTGTCAAGGCGATCAGTGTGATCGCACGGCGATAACCAACGTAGCTTCCGGGAACGTAGCGGAGGCGCCGACTGTAGCGGCGCCTCCGCCATCACCGGTCCGCTTACCCTACGGCCGAGGTCCGCGGGCCGCTGGAGAAATCTCGACTGGGACATCGACTTCTGGCTCGCCCACGCCACCGCGGCAGCGCGATACCCGCCCGCCGTCGGCGCCGCTTGCTTGTCTTGCCCCCGTCCTCTTCGCTAGAGTCTGATGCCCATGGTGCTCCCCGACAATCTCGGTCACCTGTTCGACACCGCCCTCGCCCTCGCTCCGTCGCAGCCGGCCGTCTTCCAGGGCGATCGCGTGCTCACATTCGGGGAGCTGGACGCGCGGGTGAACCGCGCCGCGAACGCCTTCGCCGGTCTTGGCGTCGCCGCCGGCAACCGTGTGGCGCTGATGTTCGCCAACGACGTCCGGTTCCTCGAGTCGCTCTTCGCGCCGATGCGACTGGGCGCGGTACCCGTCCCGCTCAACATCCGGATGGGCGACGATGCGCTCCAGTACGTGCTCGCGGACTGCGAGGCGCGTGTTCTCGTTGTGGGCCCGGGGCTCGGTGAGCGCGGCCGCGCGATCGCCGCGCGCGTCCCCGTGATCGAGCACGTGCTGATGGTCGATGAGGCCGTGGGGCGCGAGATTTCGTACGAGCCGCTCCTGGCGGCGGCTTCGCCGGTGCTGCCGCGGAGGCGGACGGCGACAGACGAGATCTGCATGCAGCCCTATACGTCCGGCTCGACGGGCAAGCCCAAGGG
>Ga0075421_100011610_pt1 | contig 10916 bp, 8 predicted proteins | sample SoiMetdeltSBSDD5_FD_75292 | JGI IMG/M metagenome (GOLD analysis project Ga0075421, IMG submission 75292) | Bulk soil microbial communities from a Populus tree surrounding site in Tennessee, USA - Soil MetaG P. deltoides SBSDD5 | ecosystem: Environmental > Terrestrial > Soil > Tree plantation...
GGCGGTGCCGCTGGCAGAGATGGAGACCTCGTGGCTGGGCGGCCGGGTCCCGCTGCCGAATCTGGAGGAGATGATCGAGGGAGCACTGTCACCCGCGCCTAAGCCGATGGGCCCCAATGCCCGCTTCGGCTATCCGTTGCGGGGCGGCTTTCAGGCGCTCATGAACGGCTTCCTGCCTCACCTCAAGGGCGAGCTGCGGCTGGAGACCAGAGTGGTGACAGTCTCTCCGGCCGATCGCAGGGTTACTCTCAGTGACGGCTCGGTCGTGCCGTACGATGTCCTGATCAACACCATGCCGCTGCCGGCCCTCATACGGGCTATGGGGACCCACGCGCCGGCTGACGTCCGCAAGGCCGCCGCGGGCCTTCGGCACGTCTCGGTTCGTTGCGTGAACTTCGGAGTCGGACGGGAGAACCTCACGGAGAAGCACTGGATCTATTATCCAGAAGAGCCGGTCTTCCACCGGATTTTCGTCCAGGGCAATGCCAGCCCCCATTGCAACCCGCCGGGTGGGTTCGGGCTCACCTGTGAGATCACTTACTCCGAAGACAAACCGCTGCCCTGCGATGGCGATGCTCTGATCCAACGGTGCATCGAGAACTGCCACCGGGTCGGGTTCTTCAAGCCGGAGGACCCCATCTGGGCCGCGAACCAAGTCGACATGCCGGTCGCGTACGTGGTGTACGACCATGAGCGGGCCCGCAATGTGGCGCACATCCGCGAGTGGCTCTCCCATCACGACATCGTGCTTGCCGGCAGGTATGCGGAGTGGGAGTACTACAACTCCGACCATGCATTCGTCGCCGGGAAGAAGGCAGCGGAACAGGTGGCCGAGCTCCGGCGACAACAGCGATACGTGGGGGAGTCGAGCACCGCGGTGCCGGTTTCAAGCTGAGGAGAAATCGGGGTTATTTTCCTCCCCCATGTCCGATACGCTCCTCCGCCGCCGTCCCGAGGATTTCTTGTGGGCCACCGGGATCGAAGACACCTTCGTGCCCCAGACCCGGCCCGGTCACCGCGCGCTGGACGAGTACCAGCTCATGGGCCACTACGAGCACTGGCGCGAGGACCTGGCGCTGGTGCGCGACCTCGGGCTCAAGATGGTGCGCTGGGGAGTGCCCTGGTACCGGCTGGAGCCGTTCCAGCCCGGCGAGTTCGACTGGCGGTGGACCGATCAGGTCATTCCCTATATGGTCCACGACCTCGGCATCACGCCGATCATCGACCTGATGCACTATGGCTGTCCCTTTTGGCTCCGCCGGGAATTCGCCAGCGCGGAGTATCCCACCGCGGTAGCCTCGTACGCCGCGGCCTTCGCCAAGCGCTACGCCGGTCTGGTGCACTGGTACACGCCACTCAATGAGCCGATCGTGACGGCCCTCTTCTGCGGGCAGCGGGGACTCTGGCCCCCTTACCTCCGGAGCGAGAGCGGCTACGTGCAGATCCTGCTTCAGGTGGTGGAGGGGATCATCGAGACCAGTGCGGCCCTGCTCTCAGTGGATCCGGAAGCCATCCTGGTGCACGTCGAGGCCACGGGGCTCAGTCGCACGGCGCGGGAAGACCTTCATGCGGTGGCGCGGGAGGAGCAGTCGCGCACCTTTCTCGCGTACGACCTTCTGACTGGACGGGTCACTCCGGATCACGCGCTCTTCCCCTGGCTGGTTCGGAACGGGGCCTCGCCCGACCGGTTGGCCGCCATTGCCGCGCGGCCGGTGCCGTTCAGTCTGATGGGGCTCAACTTCTACCCCCAGTGGTCCACCACTCAGCTCTACATCGACCGCCGTGGCCGCCTCGCCTACCAGCCGGTGGAGCAGGACGGGGCCGGGTTCAGCGCGTTGATCGAGGACTACTACCGGCGCTACCAGCTTCCCATCATGGTGACCGAGACCAGCGCCAAGGGGAACGAATCGGTTCGCGCCCGCTGGCTGGAGGCCTCGGTGGCCGCCATCCGCGTGCTGCGGGGCCGGGGCATTCCGGTGTTGGGCTACACCTGGTTTCCGCTCTTCACCATGATCGACTGGAAATACCGCTTCGGGCGGGGGCCGTTGGACGAGTACCGGCTGGATCTGGGACTCTACACCCTTGATGGTACCGAACGCTGGCGCGCCACACCCCTGGTCGAACAGTTCCGCAGTTACATCAGCGATTCCGAGGCAGCCATCGGCAACATCGGAATCGAGCAAAGCCTCTCCGCGTAGTCCTATGCCACAACCGTCCGACAAGCCCCTAGCGCCGACTCGCGTGAAGCACACCTACGGCGCCGTTACTCACGTTCCCGCTCCATTGCCCCGGCAGGGCTCCTCCCGCCTGCTCCAGTCCTTATGGATCGCGGGATTCGAGTCCGCCGCTCACATCAATCAGTCCGGGGTGCGGATCGACATGGTGTCCGCGACCCAGCACGACGTGCAGGTGGAAGAGGACTACGCCCGGCTGGCCGAGTGGGATATCAGGACGGTTCGGGATGGAGCCCGGTGGCATCTGATCGAAAGCAGCCGAGGTTTCGACTTCTCCTCGTTGAAACCCTTCGTGGAGGCCGCCAACCGACACCGGCTCCAGGTAATCTGGGCCCTGTGCCACTACGGCTGGCCCGATGATCTCGACATTCTGAGTCCGGGATTCATCGATAGCTTCGCCCGCTACTGTGGCGCGGTTGCCCGGTTCATCGCCGACCACACCGACGGGATCCAGTTTTACACCCCGGTGAACGAGATCTCGTTTCTGGCCTGGGCTGCGGGGGAGAAGGCGTACATTCACCCCCACCGCAACGATGTGGGACGGGCCCTGAAGCAGCAGCTGGTGCGGGCGTCCATTGCTGGAATCGAAGCCATATGGGCGGTCGATCCTACCGCCCGAATCATGCATACCGAGCCCTTGATCCACGTGCTCACCCCAAAGGAGCATCCGGAGCTGGCCCGGGCGGCAGCCGACCAGCGGGCCGCGCAGTTCGAAGCCTGGGACATGCTGGCCGGGGCGATGTCGCCAGAGCTGGGCGGCCACCCGCGCTATCTCGACATCGTTGGCGTCAACTACTATCACGCTAACCAATGGGAGCACCCGGACGTCCGGCTGCGGTGGGAGGACGCCCCACGCGACCCTCGGTGGGTGCCCTTCAGCTCACTGCTCGCGGAGGTCTACTACCGGTATTGGCGTCCGGTGGTGGTGAGCGAGACTAGTCACTTCGGTGCGGGACGGGGCCGCTGGATCAGGGAGGTTGCCGACGAAGTGGCCCGGGCCCGAGACGCCGGCGTGGGCGTGGAGGGTCTTTGCGTGTACCCGGTCATCGACCGGCCCGACTGGGAGGACCCGGATCACTGGCACAACAGCGGTTTGTGGGACCTAAAGCGCCGGGACGACGGCAGGCTGGAGCGGATACTTTCGGCGGAGTACGCCGCAGCGCTGCGGCAGGCTCAGGCCCGGCTCTGCTCCGGCCAACCCCGTTGATTTCTCCTCCGCCTCTCCGACTCTCCGCCTCTCTTACGGCATCGCTACCGGAGGCTGGTTGACAAGCCGGGTGGGCTCGTCAGTGGCGCCGGCGCGGGCGGTCCGTGTGATCAGATCCCGCATCATGATGGTCGCCACCGGGTGGGTGCCCAGATGGTCCCGAAGTCCGTACGTGCAGATCATGAGCCGGCCCCGGTCGATTGGCTTTTCGGCCACCAACGCCACGACATGATGGACCCACCCCACGAATAGACCCGAGTGAACGTTGGCCGCAAAGTCGCGCGGCGTCAGCCCCACGATGACGGTCTCAGGAGTCAGGTCGGCAAACGCGAAGTCCACCGTCCCGCCGCTCGGGATGTCGCCGAACATCTTGTCCTGCCGGATCCAGCTCATGCTGCTGGCCCAGTCACCTTGCCAGCTGCGCCCATGGCGCTGCGCGATGCTGATAGAGCCGAGATGGGCCTGCTGGGACTCCGGCTGTTCGGCAAGCCAGAGTACCCGGCCTCCGTTCTGGGCGTACCAGCGCAGCTCATCGGTCATCCGCTCGACCACCACGAGATCTGCCGCGCTGTCATCCACCAGCTCGTAGCCCATCGCAGCCAGCCGGGCCGAAAGCCGGGGCAGACCCGGAACCGACAGCCGGATGTCACGGGCCGGCGTCTCCAGCCGGGGGAAGAAGTACAGCTCATGGTGATTTCGGGTGACCAGCTCGCCGTTGGCACTGACCAGACGCATCTCCAGCCGGACCCGGCTGGAGTGCTCCAACCGCGGCACGTCGAAAACCACGGTGCCAATGTTGGTGAGCTGGGCCCGATCGGGATTCACCCCCTCGAACGTGCCTTTGATCTCCGGCCAATGGTCGAGCGACCATTCCAGCCGTGAGTTCCGAAGATCGGCCGAGGTGAAGTGGGACAGGGCCAGCTTGACCTCGCACCGCTCCCCTTCCCAGAAAGCGATCCGCTCCCAGTCGGTGGGAACGATGGCGTCGGGGCAGTTTACCTGCCCGATTACATCGTAGAACGCCTTTGGATTCCGGCACAGATCGAGCAGTCCATTACTCTCCCAGTGCACGTCGGTGAACTCGGTGATGACATAGCCGACGATGGTGGGGTGCCGCCGCATCTGCTCGATCTGATATTTGAGGGCGGTGAACTGCATCCGCTGGCTCGCGGCCGCGAGATCCGACAGCGTGGGGAACACCTTGTCCAGATGAAAGGCCTTGAAGCGCTGCTCGATGCCATGGGGGTACACGACGCCGTCGCCCCACTCGATGCCGGTCTCGAACCACCAGGGCTCCTTCCCGCCGTAGCATTCCTTGAGCTTGCCGACATCGGGCAGTCCCCAGTTACCGAACTCGGAGACCACCATGGGCTCACTGCCCCTGCGACGTACTTCTGGGGCAGGCTGGCGGGGGATGGGGTTCCACGGGTCCCGGATATACTCGCGCCAGGACTCGATGCTCTCATAGACATGGGCGAACGTCCAGGGTGGTCGGCTGGCGAAAGTCTGGACCCAATCTCTCCACTTCCGATAGTGGTCCGGCATCGCATAGTAGTTGTGAAAGTCCTCGATGTCGGTCACCACGTGGAAGTTGGTAAAGCAAGGCGAGTTCCCGACCACCAGCCGGTACGGGTCCCGTTCCTTGAGCTCGGTATACATGTCCGACAGCCAGGCTCGGTGGCCGGCATTCACCGCCAGGTCCACACCCCAGTTCTCGTTGACAATGGTCCAGATGATGATGGAAGGATGGTTCCAATCCCGCTCCACCATGCCGAAGAGAGTGTCCCTGGCGCGGCGTTTGGCGGCCTCGGTGAGGTCCTGCCAGTTGGGAAGCTCGGTCCAGATGAGGAGACCGACCCGGTCGGCGGCATCGTAGTAACGGGGGTCAGTGATCTTGATGTGGGTGCGAAGGCAATTGAGCCCCATGTGCTTCGCCTTGCGGAACTGCTCCTCCAGCTCCTCGTCGCTGAACGGGGTGTAGATCAGGTGAGGGTAATAGTCCTGGTCCAGGGCGCCGCGCAGGTAGAGAACCCGTCCATTGAGGAGCAGGTGCCCGGTGGGAGAGGTGGCAATGGTACGCATTCCGAAACGGGTGCCGACCTGATCCAGGGGCTCGGCTCGATCATCGGTGCTGTCGAGCAGGACGGCCTGAAGTTCATACAGGTTCGGTACAGTGGTATCCCAGAGCATCGGCTGGGGGACCGGGACAGACAGCTCATCGCCATCTCTGCCGGAGCCCAGAACGAACCGGTGGCGCCGCACCTGCCCTCGGGGATCATTCACATTGAGCCAGAGAGCGAGCGGACGATCGGTAGCCCGGCTCAGTCCAACATCGACCTGAACCTGTTCGCCGGGCACGTCCGGCGTGACCCGAAGTCGGGTAAGGTGGATCGGGCTTCGACGTTCGAGATAGACGCTCTGCCAGATCCCGCCGATGGGACCGTACCAACTTTGTTTACCGTGGGGGATCTCGGCGAAGGTGAACTCGGGCGGGAAATCGGCGTCGTTCCCCGGGTCGATCACCCGGACCACCAGCTCGTTAGGCCCATCATGCCGCAGGGCGGATGTGACATCGAACTCGAAGGGCAGATATCCCCCTTCGTGCTCACCCACCTGGCGGCCATTCAGCCAGACGGTGGTGAAGTAGTCGACGGCGCCAAAGTGAAGCCAGACGGTCGATTCGTGACCGCCTGACCGACTGACCGGCTGACCGATCGCATCGAAGCCGCGACGGTACCACGCTACGCCACTGTAATCTCGCAGATCATCGAACTGCGCCTGCCACGGACCCGGCACCTTGATCCGTCGTGCGTCTTCCGGTCGCAGCGTCTTCGGGGTGAGGGTTTGTTTCGGATCCGGGTAGAACTCCCACTCGCCATCCAGATTAGACAGCTGACGATTCACGGCCTTGCTCCCAGAACGTACCGAAGACAAATCATGGGCCGTGTAAGAGAGACGCGACCGATGGCTTTTGCAAGCGTTAGGAGGACGAGATCCTGGACCCGGCCCGCAGACCGCGCCGTCGCTCCACCCAGACCCCGGCCAGCGCCCCTACCGTGCCCGCTGCCGCGGCCGTCGCGGTGACCACGGATATGCCATAGGCAATGACACCTTCTTCGGTGATGGTCTGGCCAACCGGGCCGGATCCCGCCATCCAGGCTGCCAGCGGGCCGAGGGTGCTGTCCAGCAGGCCCACGATCGTGGCGGCGATGACGCCGGCCAGGAAGCCGGCCCGCAGCCCGCTGAGGAGTCCAACACCGAGATAAATGAGGAGGGATACCGCACCGAGCGAGGAGTAGGGGAAGCCCAGCGGTCTGTTCGCCAGTGCACCGGCGACATCAAGGGCGAGCAGCAATCCCGCAGCGGCGAGGACGACTGGCGTGACCCGTCTCATGGAGCTCCTCATCGGTGACTAGTATCCGAGGCCTGTACCGCGGGGTGGGAAACTGCAGGAAGTAAGGTGCATAATTCTCTCGCCAGTCGCCAGTCGTCAGTTGCGGCTCTACTTTACGGTGCTCATTTGCCACCCCTCTCCCGGGAGTTTCTGTCGCATGGTCCTCGTTTTTTTCGCCATCGGTCTCGCTGCTGGAGTGCTGTCGGGGATGTTTGGGATCGGCGGGGGCATCCTCATTATCCCGTCGCTGATCTTTCTGGCGAGCTTCCACGCCAAGCTGGCCATCGGCACCTCCCTGGGCGCCATGCTGCTGCCGGTGGGAATACTGGGAGCCTACGCCTACTATCAGCACGGCAACCTCAACATCAAGGCTTCGCTCCTGATTGGACTGGGACTCTTCCTGGGAGCGTATGTCGGCGCCAAGATTTCCCACACTCTGTCCGGGGCCACACTTCAGCGCCTGTTCGCTGTCTTCATCGTTCTCATGGCCATCCGGCTCTGGGTTGAAGCCGGCAAGGGTTGAGCGACGGTGCCCTCCGATCCCATCCAGCTGCGCTCGCCTGCCTTCAGGCACGGTGACGTCATCCCCCAAGCCCATACTTGCGAGGGTGAAGACCGCTCCCCGCCACTGTCCTGGACCGGCATTCCCATGGAGCGGCGGAGCCTGGCGTTGCTATGCGACGATCCCGATGCGCCCCGCGGCACCTGGGTGCACTGGGTCCTGTATAACCTGCCGGGCGAGACGGTGGAGCTGTCGCCGGGGGTACCGGCGGTGCCGGAGCTCCCCTCCGGCGCCCGGCAGGGACGCAACGACTCGGGGGAGATCGGTTACAGCGGCCCCTGCCCGCCGCCTGGCAAGCCGCACCGCTACTACTTCCGGCTCTACGCCCTCGACATCATGCTTTCGCTTCCCCACGGCGTCTCCAAGGCCGAGCTGGAAGAAGCCATGGCCGATCACATACTGGCTCAAGGGACGTTGATGGGGATCTATCAGCGAGGCAGGTAAGCGGCCTCGCCGCCCCGCTGCCTCGCCATCTTACCTTTCAGTATGCCTCTGCTGACCCTCACCGACCGCGGCCTCTACTGCGAGCCGGGCGACTTCTACGTCGATCCTTGGGAGCCGGTGGACCGGGCGGTCATTACCCATGCTCATGGCGACCATGCGAGCTGGGGATCTCAGGCCTACCTCACCTCGGAGTCCGGGGTCGGAGTGCTGCGGGCCCGGCTGGAGCCCAATGCCCGGATCCGGGGAGTGCCGTACTCAGAATCGGTCAGCTTGAATGGAGTCACGATCTCGCTGCACCCGGCCGGCCACATCCTGGGATCGTCCCAGGTCCGGCTGGTTCATCGGGGAGAGATCTGGGTCGTCTCGGGTGACTACAAGACCGATCCCGATCCCACCTGTACCTCGTTCGAGCCAGTTCGCTGCCACACGTTCGTCACCGAATCGACCTTCGGTCTTCCCATCTATCGCTGGCCTCGGCAGGAGGACGTTTTCGCCGAGATCAACGGCTGGTGGCGCTCCAATGCGGCGGTGGGAAAGACCAGCATGCTCTATGGCTACACCCTGGGAAAGGCTCAGCGGCTCCTTGCCGGGCTGGATCCCTCGATCGGTCCTATTCTCACCCACGGAGCAGTCGAGCGGATGACGGCAGCGTACCGCGAGGCGGGTGTGCCGCTTCCACCTACCCGATACGCCGGTACTGCCGAACGGCGGATCGAGGCCAGGGGAGCGATCGTGATCGCGCCGCCCCACGCCAGCGGCTCGTCCTGGACTCGCCGCTTCGGCGCTCAGTCGACGGCCTTCGCCTCCGGCTGGATGCTGGTGCGCGGCGCCCGGCGTCGGCGGGCTCTGGACCGCGGATTCGCGCTCTCGGACCACGTGGACTGGCCCGGGCTGCTCGCCACGATCCAGGCGACCGGGGCCGGCGAGGTCTGGGTAACGCACGGCTTCACCGGCCCGGTGGTCCGCTGGCTCACCGAGCATGGGGTCCATGCCCGGGTGGTGCAGACCCGCTTCGAGGGTGAGCGCGATGACGAAGTCAGCGAGGGATTGGAGGAGGTGACAGCAGGGCCGCGGGGCAGCGGGGCAGCAGATCTGGAGGGTGAGCTTACCGGATGAAAGCGTTCGCGCAGCTCTATTCCTCGATTGACGAGACCAACTCGACCAATGAGAAGGTCGCGGCACTGACCGAGTACTTCAGAACCGCTCCGCCGGCAGATGCCGCCTGGGCGGTTCATTTCCTGAGTGGCCGACGGCCCAAGCGGCTGGTGGGCTCGCGCAAGCTGGCGGCCTGGGCCTCGCAGGAAGCCGACGTTCCCCAGTGGCTGTTCGAGGAGAGCTATCAGTCGGTGGGGGATCTGGCAGAGACCATCACCCTCATTCTGCCGGACACCGGCAGCTCGAGTGAGCTTCCGCTCTCCCAGTGGGTAGATCGGCTACTCGGTCTTCGGGGTGAGGACGACGATGTGCAGCGGGAGGTGATGATCGATTCCTGGCGGGAGCTCGACCGGCGCGAGCGGTTCGTATGGAACAAGCTGATCACGGGCGACTTTCGGGTCGGCGCCTCCCACAGGCTCCTGATCCGCGCGCTCGCCGAGCTGAGTGGAGTCGAGGAGGGGGTTATCGCACACCGGCTCATGGGCGCGTGGGAGCCCACTGCAGAATTCTTTGCTCGGCTGCTCGCGCCTGATACCCAGGATGCCGACGTGAGCCGGCCCTATCCCTTCTTTCTCGCGTTTCCGCTGGAGGAAGGTCCCGAGTCTCTGGGCGACTTCGCCGACTGGATGGTCGAGTGGAAGTGGGATGGGATCCGGGCTCAGCTCATCCGGCGTGCGGGGCAGACCTTTCTCTGGTCGCGGGGCGAGGAGCTGCTCTCGGGACGCTTCCCCGAGGTGGAAGAGCTGGGGGCCTTGCTGCCGCCAGGGACGGTTCTCGATGGCGAGCTGCTGCCCTGGGTGGAAGGTGCTCCGTTGCCCTTTGCGCAGCTGCAGCGACGGATCGGCCGCAAGAACCTGGGCCGCAAGATCCTCGAGGAAGTGCCGGCCGCCATTGTGGTGTACGACCTGCTGGAGGAACGAGGCGAGGACATCCGCACCCGGCCACTGAGCGAGCGCAGGACCCGACTGGCGGCGCTGCTCGAGCCCGTGGCTTCGGCGGGCCGGCTGATCCTGTCCCCCGCAATACCGGCAGAAAGCTGGGAGGGCGTGGCCCGGGCCCGGCAAACCGCTCGAGCCGCAGGCGCGGAGGGGATCATGCTGAAGCGGCGCACCTCCGCCTACGGAGTGGGCCGCCGCCGGGGAGACTGGTGGAAGTGGAAGATCGATCCCCTGACGGTGGATGCGGTGCTGATCTATGCCCAGGCGGGAAGCGGAAAACGGGCCGGCCTCTTCACCGACTACACCTTCGGGATCTGGGAGGGCGATCATCTGGTCCCCTTTGCCAAGGCCTACTCCGGTCTCACCGACCAGGAGATCCGCAAGGTGGATCAGTTCATCCGCCGCAACACGCTGGAAAAGTTCGGCCCGGTACGCACGGTCAAACCGGAGCTGGTCTTCGAGCTGCACTTCGAGGGCATCCAGCCTTCGACTCGGCACAAGAGCGGCGTCGCCGTGCGGTTTCCCCGGATGGCACGCTGGAGAAAGGACAAGAAGGCAGAAGAGGCGGACACCATTGAGCGGGTGAGGTCTTTGCTAACGAAATGCCCAACTACATCTGCGTAACCTGCGGGGTCCAGTACGCGGAATCGGTCCGCCCACCGGAGCATTGTTGTGTCTGCGAGGACGAGCGCCAGTACGTCGGCTGGGAAGGGCAGCGCTGGACCACGCTCAAGGAGCTGCAGGCCGGCCACACCAACCGGCTCGATGTCGAAGGACCGGAGCTGATCAGCCTGGTGACCGAGCCCAAGGTTGCCATCGGACAGCGGGCCCTGCACGTGCGCACCCCGGACGGCAACGTCCTTTGGGACTGCATCACCGTAATCGACGATCGAAGTGTCTCCGCCATCCAGGCCCTCGGCGGCGTGTCGGCGATCGCAATCTCCCATCCGCACTACTACGCGGCCATGGTTGAATGGAGCAG
>Ga0075421_100011612_pt1 | contig 10916 bp, 10 predicted proteins | sample SoiMetdeltSBSDD5_FD_75292 | JGI IMG/M metagenome (GOLD analysis project Ga0075421, IMG submission 75292) | Bulk soil microbial communities from a Populus tree surrounding site in Tennessee, USA - Soil MetaG P. deltoides SBSDD5 | ecosystem: Environmental > Terrestrial > Soil > Tree plantation...
GATCGCGAGATGCAGCCTGCCGGCGGGCAGCGTGAAGCGGCACGCGCCGCGGTCGTCCGTGCGCGCCATGAGGAGCGGCACGAAGAGGACCAGCGCTCCTGCGATCGGCAAGTCAGCCTCGTCGACCACGGTTCCGGTGAAGGTCAGCGCGTCGCCGGGAGGCGTGCTCGCGGCGGGGGTGTGCGCCGCGTCGGGCGGGCTCGCCTCCGGCTCGGATGCAATCGGCAGCTGCAGCTCGCTCGGCGTGCCCGCGACGTCGTGCGTCGGCAGTTCGGGGGGCCGTGCCGCCGTCGGCGCGCCCGCCGAGGCCGCCTCCAGCCGGTCGCCCGCGGTGGTCTCGAGCAACCCGAGCGCCAGCACGACGAGGACCGCGACCACGGCCGTCCACGCGACGAGCGCTGCGATTCTGCGCGACATGCGACGCCCTCTCCGGTCGACCCGACTCTACGCCAGCCGGCGGACGGCGTCAGCCCTCGCCGGCCTGCGATTCATTCGCGCCCCACGAAGAACAGCACCCGCCTGCCCTCGCCGGCCTTCACGGTGACCACGATGTCGTCGCGACCGTCCCCGTCGAGGTCCTCCACGCGCAGCTTCGCATCCTCGCCCGGCGCGCCGAGCGGCAGCGTCAGGTCCGGCTCCTCGTCCTTCACGGCCTGCCGCAGGTCCCAGCCGGGCGTGACCATGAGCCGCTTGATGTCGTCGAGCGAGATCTCCAGCCGGCCGCCGTCGCCCATGCGGTCGAGCTCGGAGGACACGTACTTCTCGAGCAGGTCGTCGATGTCGAAGGACGCGAGCTGCTCGGCGAGGCTGCCCTTGAAGCCGGCCGGCACGCTGCCCTTCCAGAGGACGAGCGCGTCGTCGCGCAGGTCGACCACGTCGTCGGCGGCGCCGCCGTCGAGCGCGGCGGCCACGGCGGGCACCTTCAGGCGGCGCTTGTAGTCGTCCTCCATCTCCTGCACGTCGTCGAGGAAGCCCAGGAGCGCGGGGATCTGCAGCGCCACGGTGGTGCGCGCGGAGGGGCGGCGCGCGAAGACCTCGGCGTGGCCTTCCTCGCCGCGCGACTCGTCGAGGTAGGTGAAGACGTCGAAGTCCAGCGAGCCCGGCACGACCAGCAGGCGCAGCGCGTCGCCGAGCGAGACGGTGGCGGCGCGCACGAGCTGCAGGTCGGGGCGGCCGTCGGCGTTCACGTCGCGCAGCAGGAAGTAGAGCACGTTGCCGGAGGCGCGCAGCACCTGGGTGGGCTGCTCGAGGCGCGGACCGGTGCTGCCGCCGAGGAAGACGCGGAACGTGCCGCCCACCTGCAGCACCAGGTCGTGCGGCGGCGCGCCGTCCAGGTCCGCGGTGCGCCAGTTGATCTGCGGCTCCACGTTGGCCAGCAGGTTCTCGAGGTCCACCGACTCGCGCGGCGGCAGCTCGCTGCGCAGCGCGGCGAGGTCGAGCGTCCAGCTCGGCTGCATGGGCAGCTCGGGCCGGGCCAGGTGCACCTGCACGCTGTCGGCGGCCTGGCTCACCAGGTCGGTGCGGCCGTCGCCGTCCACGTCCTGCAGCGAGAACCACGGGATCTGCACGTCCTGCCTGAAGCGCGAGTCGAGGCGCTGCGGATCGCCCAGCTCCAGGTCGATGTCGGCGCGGAAGGCCACCGCGAGCGGGGGCGCGAAGCCCTCCTCCCCGAGGTTGCGGTGGATGAGGAAGCGTCCGGAGCCGGGCAGCACCAGGTCGAGGCGGCCGTCCTCGTCGACATCGCGCACGAAGTTCACGCGCCGCACGCCGTGCGGCAGGAAGCCGTTCGGCTGCTCCAGCAGCGGGGCTCCGAGCTGCAGCGCGCCCTGCGCGTCGACGCCCGCCGCGAACACGCGCTGGCCGTCCGCCAGCATCAGGATCTCGGTCGTGCCGTCGCCGTCGAGATCGGCCAGCGTCCAGCCCACCGTGTCGGACGGCCAGGCCAGCTTGGACTCGTCCTCCTCCGGGAAGGTGCCGTCGGCGCGCAGGCGGCGCAGCGCGAAGCCGTCGAGGCCGACGGCCAGCAGGTCGAGCCGGCCGTCGCCGTCGACGTCGCGCAGCGCCAGCCGCGTGCGGCCGTCGGCCACCTCGCACGAGCTGGTCGCGAACTCCTGCCCGGCCGCGGCGGGCAGCAGCAGCAGGAGCGGCAGGACGGCCCGCTTCATCGCGAGCCTCCGCGGCGCGAGAGGACCAGCTCCAGCGCGCCCGGCCGCGGGTTCACGAGGTCGATGAGGCCGTCGCCGTTCAGGTCCAGCAGCTGCAGCCGCGAGAGGTCGGCGCCGAGGTCGAAGCGCTTCCAGGTGTCCTCCGGCAGCCTCCACTCGTTGCCGCCGAAGCGGCCGCTGCCCTGCTCGATGCGCCGCACGACGACGCGACCGGTCAGGTCCACCTCCACCAGGTCCGCCACGCCGTCGCCCGAGAGGTCGCCCGGGATGCGCCGCACCACGAGCGCGTCCTGCAGCGACTCGAGCGTGAAGCTCTGCTCGTCGCGCAGCGCGGGCTTGCGGCCGAAGGGGTCGTCGCCCTCGCCGGCCAGGTACACGTAGGCGCCGCGCACGAGGCGGAAGCCGGTGACGAGGTCGGTCAGCGTGGGCAGCACGTACTTGGTCACCACCAGGTCGGCTCGGCCGTCGCCGTCCACGTCGGTGAGCTCGCTGTCGGTGCCGCTGCCCTCGAAGCGCAGCACCTGCTGCGGCTGCCCGGGCAGCAGGCGCTCGCCGTCGTTGAGCATCACGAAGTACGTGAAGGTCGTCGCCTCCAGCTTCACGTGCTCGGGCGACTGGCGCGCGATGAGGTCGACGTCGCCGTCGCCGTCCAGGTCGGCGAGGCGTACGATGAGGTCCGTGTCGGGCTTGGCCAGCCACTCGGGCAGCGGCTCGGCGCGCGTGGGCTGCTCGGGCACGCCGTGGTCGTCGGCCAGGTGCACCAGCAGCGTGTTCTCGCGGCGCAGCAGGACGTCGCGGCGGCCGTCGCCGTCCACGTCCACCAGCGCCGGCGCGCGGTAGTGGGCTTCGGCATCGAGCATGGCGGCGAAGGCGCTGGGCGTCTCGCGCAGGAACAGGCCGTCGGATTCGCGGCTGTCGAGGCGCACGCGCGCGCCGGCGTTGCTCACCACCACCGCGCCGGGCGCCTTGGCCGAAAAGCCCAACGCGCGCTCGTCGCCGCCCCAGTCGGCCAGCTTGCTGTAGTCGTCGCCGCCCTCGGCGGGCGGCTCGGCGCGCGGGCCCCACAGCGCCGCCCCGGCGCCTCCGGGCAGCAGCAGCAGGTCGCCGCCCGGCCGCTCGATGACGTACGACCAGAAGTTGAGGGCGCGCGGCGACGGCACCTGGAAGAGCAGGTCCTGCGTGGCGAGGCGTCGCAGGTTGTCGCGGAAGCCGGGCCGGGTGGGCGAGTAGGAGAAGGCGCCGACGCGCGAGAGGAAGACCAGCTCCTTGCCCGGCTCGGCGCGCACGTCGGCCAGCGCGCAGACGATGGCGTCCTCCGGCACGCGGATGGTCTGGCCCGGCATGGTGGGGAAAAGGCCGTCCTCGCCCTGCGCGAAGAGCCGCACCTCGCGCCGGCTGCCCGGCGCCGAGGGCTGCAGCGAGAGGGCCAGGTCCAGGTCGCCGTCGCCGTCCAGGTCGAGGAAGCGCTCCTCGACCAGCGTGCCGTCCACCGGCAGCGAGATGTGCACGAACTCCGTCTCGGCCGCCGCGCGCGACGCGAGCAGCGCGAGGACTGCGATCAGCCCGGCCGCGCCCAGCCTCCTCACTGCGCCAGCTCCCCGACGCCGCTGGAGAAGGAGATCAGGTCGAAGCCGAACAGCTCCAGCAGCACCCAGCGATGCTCCTGGTCGTCGCGCGTGTGGGAGAAGAGCGTGAAGAACCACAGGTCCAGGATCTCCAGGCTCGAGCGCCGGCCGTCGACGGTGGCTTCGTAGTCGACGAGCAGCGGCAGGAAGAACTCCGTGACCACGCGCGGCTCCTCGGGCAGGTCGATGACGCTGTCGCGCGGCTCGCCGCCGCCGGGCGGGCGCCAGGTGAGCAGCACGCGCTGGCCGGGCGGGTGGCGCTCGAGCTCGCGGATGAGCGCGCGGTCCGAGAGCGTCTCCCGGCCGTCCACGGCCAGCACCGTGGCGCCCAGGGGCAGGCCGGCCGCCGTCACGGGCGAGCCGGGCGCGGCCGTCACCAGCACCGCGCCGCCGTCGCCGGTGGACCAGCCAGCCAGGCTGCGCGTGCGGTCGCGCCGCCACAGCTCGCGCGGGGGCTGGCGCGCGCCTCCCGCGGCGGCCAGGGCCGCGAGCACCTCGAACACCGTGTCGCCGCGCTGCACGGACAGGCGCGCGGTCTGGCCGCCGGCGTTGGCCGCCAGCAGCGCCTCCAGCGCGCCGGGGTCGTTCAGCTCGTGGCCGTCGAGCGCGAGGAGCACGTCGCCTGGCTGCACGCCCGCCGCGGCCGCCGGCGAGCCGGGCAGCACCGAGACCACGCGCACGCCCGGCTCGAAGTGCATGTCGGCCAGCGAGCCGCTGTCGTTCTCCTCGACGTTCAGCCCGAGGAAGGCGCCGGCCGGCGCCGGCACCGACCAGGGCAGCGCCTCGGGCAGCGGATCCGGGATGGTGGCCAGCGTGGCGGTGGTGCAGGCCGGAAGCAGCAGCAGCACGAGGATCGGGAACAGACGGGCTGCCCACATGCGGGCAAGGCTAACAGCGGTGCGCGGATCGTTCCCCTGCGAACTTCGTGGCGATCGCGTGGAACGGCGGGGATCATGCCGCCATGGAGGCTCTCGAGTACGCGCGGCTCTTCGAGCTGGAGTCGCGGCACTTCTGGTACGTGGGGCTGCACGCGCTGCTGCGTGGCGCGCTCGCGCGCGCGGGCGGTACGCGCGTGCTCGACGCGGGCTGCGGCACGGGCGGGCTGCTCGCGGCGCTGCCGGGCGCGACGGGCGTGGACAACAGTCCGCTGGCCCTGTCCTTCTGCGGGCGGCGCGACCTCGTGCGGCTCCTGTGCGCGGACGTCTCGCGCCTGCCGTTCCGCGACGGCGCCTTCGACGCGGTGGTGAGCGCCGACGTGCTCTACCACCGCGCCGTCGCCGACGACGCCGCGGCGCTGGCGGAGCTGGGGCGCGTCGTGCGGCCGGGCGGCGCGGTCATCCTGAACCTGCCGGCGCACCGCGCGCTGCGTGGCGCGCACGACGACTTCGTGCACGGCGCCCGGCGCTACGCGCGCGGCGACGTGGCGCGGCTCGCGGCGCGCGCGGGGCTCCGGGTCGAGCGCCTCACGTCCTGGAACTGCGCGCTGCTGCCGGCGGCCTTCCTCGCGCGCCGCTTGTCGCGCGGCGGGCCGGCTCGCAGCGACGTGTCGCTGCCGCCCGCGCCGCTGAACGCCGCGCTCGCCGCCTGGCTGAGGGCCGAGTCGGCGCTCGCGCTGCGCACCGGCCTGCCGTGGGGCCTGTCGGTCTTCGCCGTGCTGCGCCGCCCGGCACCGGCCGGGTGATACAGTCGCGCCGCGTGGCCAGCGAGCACAGCCCGCCATCCTCGTCGCGCGCCGGCGCGCCCGGCATCTCGGCCTTCTTCCCGGCCTACGGCGACTGGGGCACCATCGCGAGCCTGGTGCTGCTGGTCTCCTCCGTGCTGCGCGAGCTGACGGACGACTGGGAAGTCATCGTGGTGAACGACGCCAGCCCCGACCACACGGGCCTCATCCTGGCCGAGCTGGCCGCGCTCTGCCCGCGGCTGCGTGTGGTGACGCACGAGAGGAACCGCGGCTACGGCGGCGCGCTGCGCAGCGGCTTCGCGGCCGCCAACAGGGAGTGGATCTTCTACACTGACGGCGACGCGCAGTACGACGTGCGCGAGCTGCGCGAGCTGTGGGCCGCGCGCGACGGCGCGGACATGGTCAACGGCTACAAGATCCAGCGCCACGACCCGCTGCACCGCATCGTCATCGGCAAGCTGTACCACTGGCTGGTCAAGCTGGCCTTCGGCCTGCGGATCCGCGACGTGGACTGCGACTTCCGACTCGTGCGGCGCGCCGTCTTCGAGAAGGTGGAGCTCACGCGCGACAGTGGTCTCATCTGCGTGGAGCTCGTGACCAAGATCGAGAAGAACGGCTTCCGCGTCGTGCCGGTGCCGGTGCACCACTACCACCGCCTCCACGGCCGGAGCCAGTTCTTCAACGTCGCGCGCGTGGGTCGCGTGGCCGTGGGGCTGTTCGGGCTGTGGTGGGAGCTCATCGTGCAGCGGCGCGTGACGCGGGCGGCTCCCGCCGGCGCACGGAGCGGCCGATGAGCGTGGACCTCGCCAGCGCCTACTCCGGCGCCGACGTGCTCGTGACCGGCGGCCTCGGGTTCATCGGCAGCAACCTCGCGCGGCGCCTCGTCGCGCTCGGGGCGCGCGTCACGCTCATGGACTCGATGATCCCCGAGTACGGCGGCAACCTCTTCAACATTCACGACATGCGCGAGCGCGTCACGGTCAACTTCGCGGACGTGCGCGACCGCTCGGCGATGGACCACCTGGTGCAGGGCCGCGACGTCCTGTTCAACCTGGCCGGGCAGGTCTCCCACATCGACTCGATGCGCGACCCCTTCACGGACCTGGACATCAACTGCCGCAGCCAGCTCTCGCTGCTCGAGTCGTGCCGCCACAACAACCGGCGCGTGCGCGTGGTCTTCGCAGGCAGCCGCCAGGTGTACGGGCGCCCGATGTACCTGCCGGTGGACGAGGCGCATCCGGTGCGGCCCGTGGACGTGAACGGCATCAACAAGGCCGCGGGCGAGCAGTACCACGTGCTCTATCACGACGTGCACGGCGTGCCCGCGTGCTCGCTGCGCCTCACCAACACCTACGGGCCGGGACAGCTGGTGAAGCACGACCGGCAGGGCTTCATCGGCTGGTTCCTGCGCACGGCGGTCGAGGGCGGCGAGATCCGGCTCTACGGCGACGGCAGCCAGACCCGCGACCTCAACTTCGTGGAGGACGTGGTGCAGGCCTTCCTGCTCGCCGGCGCCGACCCGCGCGCCAACGGCCAGATCTACAACCTCGGCGCGACGCCGCCCGTGAGCCTGCGCGAGCTGGCCGAGCTGCTGATCGAGCTCTCCGGCAAGGGCTCGGTGCGATTCGTGCCGTGGCCCGTGGACAAGCGCGCGATCGACATCGGCTCCTACTACGGCAGCCACGAGCGCATCACCGCCGAGCTCGGCTGGCGCCCGGCGACGCCGCTGCGCGACGGCCTGCGTCGCACGCTCGAGTTCTACGCCGCGAACCTGAGGCACTACCTGTGAGCGCGCCCGTTCCGCCCGCCCGCTGGCCCTTCCACGACCTGCACGCGGGCTTCCTCGCGCAGCGCGAGGAGCTGCTTTCGGCGATGGCGCACGTCTTCGCGAGCGGGCAGTACATCCTCGGCTCCGAGGTCGCGGCGTTCGAGCGCGAGTTCGCGAGCTTCCTTGGCCTGCCGCACGTGGTCGGCGTCGCCAACGCCACCGACGCGCTCGAGCTGGCGCTGCGCGCGCTGGACGTCGGGCCCGGGGACGAGGTCATCGTGCCGGCGCTCACCGCGGTGCCCACGGCCATGGCCGTGCTCGCCGTGGGTGCCGTGCCGGTGCTCGCGGACGTGGACCCGGCGTACTTCGTGTTGGACCCGGGCAGCCTGCGCGCCTGCGTCTCGCCGCGCACGAAGGCCATCGTGCCCGTGCACCTCTACGGCCAGTGCGCGGACATGGACGCCATGCTCGCCGTCGCCGAGACCGTCGGCGCCTCGGTCATCGAGGACTGCGCGCAGGCGCACGGCGCCCGCTGCCGCGGGCGCATCGCCGGCAGCATGGGCCGCGTGGGGGCCTTCTCCTTCTATCCGACCAAGAACCTCGGAGCCTTCGGCGACGGTGGCGCGCTGGCGACTGCGGACCATGCGCTGGCCGAGCGCCTGGCGCGACTGAGGTTCTACGGCGGCGTACCCGGCTACGACTTCGTCGAGCCCGGGCGCAACAGCCGCCTCGACGAGCTGCAGGCGGCGCTGCTGCGCGTGCGGCTCGCGGCCCTGTCGGCCGGCAACGAGCGGCGCAAGCTCCACGCGCGGCGCTACCGCGAGGGGCTGACTCATCCCGACGTGCAGCTGCCGGCCGAGCGGGGCGAGCACGTCTGGCACCAGTTCGTGGTGCGCTGCCGGCGGCGCGACGCGCTCCGGGCGCACCTCGCGGCGGCCGGGCTTCCCACGCTGGTGCACTATCCGCGGGCGCTGTCGCAGATGAAGGCCGTGGCCGAGCGCGCGCGGGTCCCGGCGCCACCGCGCGAGGCGGAGCGGGCAGCGGCCGAGGTCCTGAGCCTGCCGATCTACCCGGAGATGCCGGAGGCGCAGCAGGCGGCGGTCATCGAGGCAGTGAACGGATGGCGGGGGTGAGGGAGCGCACCCGGGCCGCGATGATGACGGTTGCGGGACGCTGCGTGTCCAGCGGCCCGCCTGTCGCGCGCGAGGGCCGGCTGCTCCATGCGGCGTGACGAGGAAGTCCACGAGCCGGAGAACCGCCTCGAGGCCGAGGCGTGGCTGTCCAAGGCGCGCCTGCGCGACCTGGCCAGCCGAGCCGAGAGGCTCACGCCCTTCGCCTGGGTCTTCCGCTATCCGGGTGATGACGAGCAGCCGACGGAAGCCGAAGCGCGCGATGCCCTGGATCTCGCTCGTCTGGTCTTCGACGCTGCGCGCGGCAGGGTGCTGTAGAGTCTATCGCATCAGCGGCACGGACTCGACGGACAGGAGGAGTCGTCCATGCGAACATGCACCGTCCTGGCACTGAGCCTGCTGCTGCTGGCGGCATCCCCGCCCCGCGCGAACGGCGATCCTCTCGCCGCCGGCGCGAAGGCTCCCCCGCTCCTCCTCGAGCGGATCCTGCCCGCGCGCGACGGCTCGACGACGTGCGACTTCGCGGGCAAGGTGACGCTGATCGAATTCTGGTTCACGACCTGCGGCCCGTGCCGGCAGGCGATCCCGCACGTCAACAAGCTGGTAGGCGCCTACGGGTCCAAGGGCTTCCAGGCGATCTCGGTCACCTTCGAGGAGGCAGCGAAGGTGCAGGCGTTCGTTGCCGCTGTTCCGATCGAGAGCATGATCGGCATCGATACCGGTCGGCGGACCATCGGGGCCTACGGCATCAGCTCCTTTCCGACCTCCATCCTCGTGGGGCAGGACGGAACCATCCTCGCCGCGACCCGTCCGGACGCGATCACGGGGGACGTCATCGAGTGCGCGCTGGCCGGCCGCGCGCTCACGCTGGCTCCCTCGAGAATGTCGGAAGCGGTGCCCGCGCCGGACGAGGCTGCGGCCGAGTCTGTCGCCGAGGCCCTCGCCCACTGCACGCTGCGCGAAAGCGGGGCCCTGGGCGGGATGTCGGTACGGATCGACACGGAGGTCATCCGGCTGACCGGCTTCGACAAGCGGATGATCGTCCAGTACCTGCACTTCGCTGCGCCGGATCTGTGCGACATCGAGCTGCGTCCGGACGACAGGATCTACGACTTCGAGGCGCGCCTCGAGGGCGCACGCCCCGGCCAGCTGCTCGAGATCGCGCGTGGCTTCCTCGCGAGCGTGTGGGACCTGCAGGTCTCGCGCGAAGACCGCAGCATCGATGTCGCCGTCGTCTCGCTGCCGGGGAAGGTCAAGGGCGTGCGCGAGTGGAACGGGACGGAGCGCAGCGGCAGCAGGGGAATCTTCAAGGGGATGCCGCTGAGCGTCATCGTGAGCGAGATCGCCGGGCGGCTCCACGCGCACGGCATCGACGAGACGGGCGACAGCACCTTCTACGACTTCGAGCTGGCCTTCGAGGACGACACGCCGATCGAGGCGCAGGCGCTCGAGACATTCGGGCTGGGCGTCGTGCGAGACCGGCGGCCGGTCGAGTTCCTGGTCGTGCGTCAGGGCGACTCGGCCCGGCCCTGAGCCCAACAAGTTCACAAGGCCCGGCGCCGTGTCACCACGCACGCCAGCACCAGCAGCCCCGCCGCCCACGGCCACGGAAGCCACAGATTCTGCGCGTACAGCACCTCGCTGTAGCCCGCGTCCGAAAGCCCGCGCGCGATGCCGGACATCTCGTGCAGGCACGAGTTGTCCACGAAGCTGGGGTTGAAGGCTGCGAAGACCCAGTACTGGTCCGGGCCCAGCACGTCCTTGAAGAGGTCGTAGCCGAGATAGATGGCGAGCGCGGCCGACACCGCGCCCGTGCCCCCGCGCACGATGGCCGACAGGCACAGCCCGAAGGTCCAGGTGGCGAGCAGGGGCGGCAGCGTGACCCTCAAGGCGGCCAGCAGCTCCTGCTGCAGCTCCGCCTGGCTGTAGATCTCATAGCTGCCCTCGGTGATGGGCCCGAAGACGTACAGCGCGCGTGCCGCGACGAAGGAGCCGAGGCCGGTGATGGCGATCGTGCCCAGCACGAGCAGCACGCCCAGGAGTGCGCGGCCGAGCACGAGCCCGGTGCGCGAGGCGCTCCGCGTGCGCGCCACGCGCAGCAGCCCCGACTCGCGGTCGCTCGCCAGGCTGCGCGCCGAGGCGATGAGCAGCAGCAGCGTGCCGACGGTGAGCCCCGCCAGCCAGCCGTCCACGAAGGGCGACCACGCGTTGCCGGGCCCCGGCGGCGGCGGCACCTCGCGGCCCTGCGACAGCGCGCGCTGCACGACGGCGGTGTAGGCCGCCTGGTCGGCGAGCCACGCGGCGCCGACGCGCAGCGCGGACACGGCGGCCAGGAAGAGCGCGGCGAAGAACAGCACGCGCGAGTGGAGGGCGCGGTACCACTCGGCCCGCACGACCCGCAGCGTGCCCTTCACGCCGGCACCTCGTGGCCCGCGGCGCGCTGCTCGTCGACCAGCGCCTCGAAGACCGAGAGCAGCGTCGCGCGCTCCGGCACGAAGGCCGAGACGGCGCAGCCCGCCTGCACCAGCGCGGCATTGATGGCGGCCG
>Ga0075421_100011614_pt1 | contig 10915 bp, 7 predicted proteins | sample SoiMetdeltSBSDD5_FD_75292 | JGI IMG/M metagenome (GOLD analysis project Ga0075421, IMG submission 75292) | Bulk soil microbial communities from a Populus tree surrounding site in Tennessee, USA - Soil MetaG P. deltoides SBSDD5 | ecosystem: Environmental > Terrestrial > Soil > Tree plantation...
CGGCGTGTGCGTGGTGATTGATATGAACCAGAAATTCCCGGTCTTTCGAAGCCGGGTCCGTGACAAACTGACCATGGAGAAAAAGGACTACTATTTACCTTCACTTGAGGAATACGCACGCCCGTTTGAATTGGCAGGATTCGTTTTGAAAAGAAAGGAGACGTTCTGCTGGATCCCCCATTCTGCAGGGCCATTGATGTCCCGCGTATGCAAGGCCATGACACCGGTATTGAATACGCTGTTTCGCCCCCGTGCCATGCGTTGTCTCGTGGTTGCACAGAAGCCGGTCTGATGCCGCCGTTCGCTCGAACTGTGGGTGCGGGGACTGGCTCTCGCGAAATGCCCCCGCCCTTTTTGGGCCGGGCGTCCGGCGAGGGTGCAAGGACCAGGCGATGAGCTCGGGCGACAGGGTCGCAGTCGTCCTTTGCGGACAGGAGCTGTCAACCAGCGAGAAGAACCTGTTCCTTCTTCTCGAATTCTTTGGCATCAACTCGCTGAGGGTTTCCCCTGGCGAGTCGAACCTGGCAGAAACGGTTGCCCGGAATGTTGGTGAGGCAGAATACTGCCTCTTAAGCACGAGTGCCTGCTTCGCAGTGGCGATGCAAGGGTTTCGGGCGCAACCGGAGGGGGAACATCCGATTCTCGCCTCAGCCAGGTCTGTATTCATCTGCGACTTTCGCGACAACCCGGAATCCGAGCGTATCCTGCGTTTTCTGACTGATTCTCCAACGGCTCTGATCCGGCGCGGCAATGCAGCGAGGCAGTCGGTTTCCGTTTCCAGAGATTGGCCGGAGTTCTGCGGTCCGATGTCCGGCCTTGAAGTCTCTGGCGTGCGTGTCGGTGGCGAGCCCGTTTTCGAAATTCCGCAAACCAGCCCGCAACATCAGCGCTTAATCGCGGCTGGCCAAGCAGATGTTTTTTTAAAGACTCTCATCAGTGGCTCACCTGTTTTTGTTGCGAGCTCAGCCATCAGCATTGACCTTGGCACGCCGGTCTCCGGGAACTTTTTTGATATCAAGGACTACTTTATCGGCGCCGTGCCGGTCGTCATGTATCTGAGATGGGCTTTTCAGAACAGGATCTGGACCCATACTGAACACAGTGCGACTCTTGTCGTTGACGACCCGCACCTGAAGTCACGATACGGTTTCCTGGTGTTCGAGGACGTTCTCACGTTGATGCGGCAGCATGACTTTTCCACGACGATCGCGTTCATTCCGTGGAATTGGAGGAGAACGAAACCCAAAACGGCAGAGCTGTTCTTGAACAACCCTGACCGGTACTCGCTGGTCGTGCACGGCAATGATCACACAGCGGGCGAGTTTGGAACCACGTCCGTTGAGAGGTTGGACCGGAAATTAAGGGCGGCCAGCAAGAGAATGGAAGCGCACGAAAAGCTAACCGGCGTCGATTGGAGCCGGGTCATGGTATTCCCGCAAGGGGTGTTTTCCGCCGAATCGCTTGCTGCTCTGAAGTCCAACAATTTTATCGCGGCCGTGAACACGGAAGTGACGCCGACCGGCACAGGCGCCTCCAAAACGGAGATCGTCGAGTTGTGGAACACGGCGATCATGAAGTTTTCTTCCTTCCCCGTGTTCACCCGGCGTTACATGGAACATGGGATCGAAAACTTCGCGTTCGATATGCTCCTCGGCAAGCCGTGTCTGATGGTCGCACATCATGAGGTGTTCAAAAACCGGGCTCAACACCTTATCGAATTCGTGACTGCCTTGAACTCGCTCAACTGTTCGCTCCGATGGAGAAGTCTGGGAGAGGCAGTTCGGCGCAGCTTTCGGAAGCGTGGAAACCGCGATGGCACGATGTCGGTTCAAATGTTTGCCAGCCAAATGGTGCTCGATAACGAAAGGAATCGGGTCATGACCGTTCACGTAAGCAAGCGGGAGTGTAACGCCGCGGCTGTTCGACTGGTAACCGTGAACAGGCAACGGATCGCCTGGCATCAGGATGTGAAGGAAATCCGATTTTCATTCGACGTACCTGCCGGGGAGTCGGTCCAGGTTGCGGTCGAGTACGTTGGGATCTTTGCTGATAATCTGCCCACCGAGACCGTCGGTTATCGAATCAAATGCGGGCTTCGACGCCGCCTATCGGAATTTCGTGACGATTACGTGTGCCGAAGCGTCTTCTTGAGCCGATGCGCCGCAAAACTGCGACGCTGCTTGCGGTGATCATTTCAACAAACTAAAAGGGGAGAGAGTGTCGCTCCTGGTCCATGACAAAGAAGTTGCAGTTTCGGGCAGGTTGTTGAAAACAGCCGGGCTGAGGGCTGAGCACTACGAACATGTGACTGATCCCGACGCCTTTTGCCGCGGCCTGAAGGCGGCCAAAGTCCGGGCGGATTTGTTCACGTTCCTGCAGCCGGTGGCAGATCGAAGTGTGCGTTTCAGTTTCTATTCCGAGAACGATCCGATTTCCGTGATGCCCATCACCACGTACGAGCATTGGTGGAACAAGCAGATCAATGGAAAAACGCGGAACATGATCCGGAAAGCAGAGAAGGCCGGCGTACAACTGCGCGTTTGCGAGCTCACGGATGATTTTGTGAAAGGCATTCAGGGAATCTACAACGAATCTCCGCTTCGCCAAGGCAAACGGTTTCTGCATTATGGCAAGGATTTGGAAACGTTGAAGCGCGACCATCTGAGCTATGTGGAGATCAGCGATTTTGTCGGCGCCTTCCACAAGGACGAGATGATTGGCTTTATCAAGCTCGTCCATACAGAGGGCATGTCCCATCTGATGCAGATTATTTCCAAGATCGATGAGCGCGACAAAGCTCCGACCAATGCGCTGATCGCCAGGGCTGTCGAACTCTGCGCGGCGCGGGGGGCTTCCCTGCTGCATTACGGCCTGTGGAGCGCTCGCGGGCTGGGCGAATTCAAGAAGCATCACGCGTTCGACCGTTACGATCTCGCCCGCTATTTTGTACCGTTGAACGCGAAGGGCAGGCTGATGCTTCGATTCAAAATGCATCATAAACTCTCCGAGCGAGTGCCGGAGAAATGGGTGGATGCTTTGGCGGAAGTGCGGAGCAAATGGAATACGTTCCGCTACGGTGCACGCAAAGCGTAGTTACAATGAGCGGCGAGCTTTCGATGCAAGCGTGCAATCGCAACAGGCGGGTGCTTTTGGTGTCGAACCAGGTGATGCACTACCGGGTGGCGGTATATAACTATTTCTATCGTCGATTCAAGGAGTCAGGTTACGACTTTCAGGTGATCGCGGACCGGTTGCAAAAGCAAAATCAAAACGCGCTCGAGTTCGGTTTTCGCGAGATCCCATTCAACTTCTTTCGATATACGAGGGCTATCGGTGCAGCGCAGCCCGACGCGGTCATTCTGTTCTTGCTGCTGAAGAACCTGATCGTTTGGCCCCTCGCGCATTGGCTGAAGATCAAGCGCATTCCGTTCGCGATTTGGACGAAAGGCGGCAATTGGGACCGGAAGGGCAGCCGCACGCGATATCATCTCTTCAACTATCTCCACGGCCTCAGCGATGCGCTGATATTGTACTCCAAGGACTGCGCCGGACTCATCAAACCGCAGTTCCGGTCCAAAAGTTTTGTCGCGAACAACACCCTGAACTTCAATAACTTCCCGGCGGTGGAAGCCACCAACGAAGAAATCAAGCGGGAGTTCAGCATTCCGTTCCGCAAGGTTGTGTTGTTCGTGGGACGAATGGGAGTCGGCAAAGGGCGAAAGCGCGTGGATCATCTGGCGGACATTTTCAGTACCATCGATCGACCGGACGTTGGATTGGTGATCGTGGGCGCCGGGTTGCCGGAAGAGGTCCGGTCGAGACTCAATCCAAAGAACACCCTCTATCTCGGCGAGGTGCATGACAGCCGGGATCTGGGTATCGCCAAATTATTCAAGATGGCGGACGTGTGCGCGATTCCCGGCCATGTCGGCCTGAGCCTGAATCAAGCCTTTTATTGGGGACTCCCGGTCGTTACCGAAGAGGGCGATCACCCGCCAGAAGTCGCCTACCTTAAGCCGGGCCGGAATGGCTTCATGGTTCCCGCGAACGATCTGAATGCGTTCAAGGAGAAAATCCTCCTCCTGCTGGATCGCGACGACCTTCGCACGGACTTCGCAAAACGCGCAAAGGAAACCATTCTCACTGAAGCATCGATTGAGAACATGTTTTCCGGCTTTAAGGATTGCGCCGAGTTTCTCTGCCGAAAGAAGGAAACGTTCGAGATCTCGCCAGACAACCTGTCGAAGCGCGATCAAGCAATCCGGTCGGCGGCGTCTTTCCGTTGAAGAGCACCTGGAATTCTAAAAGATGAAGATAAGCATATTCGGCGCCGGCTACGTGGGTTGTGTGAGCGCCGCCTGTCTGGCGGAAATGGAGCACGAGATCCTCGCTGTCGAGCCCAACGAGACGAAGGTCAAGATGGTCAACGACGGACGGAGTCCGATCGTTGAGCCTGGCCTGGATGAGCTAATTGCGAAGATGGTCGAGACGAAGCGGTTGCTCGCAACGCCCGACTGGAACGCGGCGGTTCAGGCAAGCGAACTGGTGATGATTTGCGTTGGTACTCCGAGCCGGCCGAACGGGAGCATCGACTTAAAGTATGTGCTGCGGGTTTGCGAGCAGGTCGGCCAGGCACTGGGCTCGAAAAGGGAGTACTTGACCGTGGTTATCCGGAGCACGGTTGTGCCGGGAACAGTGGAGGGCACGGTCATTCCGCTTCTGGAAAAGCATTCGGGAAAAAAGGCCGGCCAGGATTTCGGCGTCTGCATGAATCCGGAATTCCTGCGGGAAGGCACTTCCATCCCGGACTTTTACAACCCTCCCAAAACGGTCATTGGAGAGTTGAATAGTCGATCGGGCGACAGTCTGGCGCGAATTTATCAGAAGCTTCCCGGCCCATTGATTCGGACTCGCATCCCGGTGGCAGAGATGGTGAAGTATACGGATAATTCCTTTCACGCGCTGAAGATCTGTTTCGCGAACGAGATCGGCAACATTTGCAAATTCATGGGGATCGACAGCCACGAGGTGATGGACATCTTCTGCATGGACACCAAGTTGAACATCTCCAAGGCGTACTTGAAGCCCGGCTTTGCGTTTGGAGGATCGTGCCTGCCCAAGGATTTGCGTTCGCTAACGTACGTGGCCAAGTCCAACGATCTCAGTATCCCGTTGCTGAATTCGCTTTTGGAGAGCAACGAGTATCAGATCCGAAGAGTCGTTAACAAGCTGCTTTCCTGCAAAGGACAATCGTTGGGGTTTGTGGGGTTGAGCTTTAAAGAGGGTACCGACGACTTGCGGGAGAGTCCTATCGTTGAAGTCATCGAAACGATGATTGGAAAGGGATTCAAAGTTCGCATCCACGATCGAAATGTGTCGATGGCAAAGCTCATGGGAGCCAATAGAGAATACATTGAGAAAGAGATTCCCCATATTTCAGATTTGCTTTGCCCTTCTTTGGATGAGTTGATCAACCAAAGCGATGTGATCGTGATCGCCAATAAGGACAAGGAATATCTGGCTCCGCTGAAAAGGGTGTCGGGAGACAGGATGATTTTTGACCTGGTAAGGCTTTTCGGCGCGGATGATCGGCCCAGCGCAAATTATTACGGAGTCTGCTGGTAATTTCAGCACTGGATTGTCCGAAGGTTTCCATAACTTCCAGTGCTTGCCCACGATGGGGCGGTAGCTCAATTGGCAGAGCATCGCGGTAAAACGTGAAGATGGATGTTCGACCCATCCCCGCTCCACTCTCCCTCACCTCGTCGTTGTATCCGCTGAGACCGCCAGGCCTCCCGGGCCTGAATCCACTATACCGGGTTCCGCGGTCGCCTCGTATTCAGCGGAATCTCTCACCACGTCTTGCCGCTTGAACGGGATCCGGATGGAGATTTCTGCCGGCCCTATCAGGAAGAATCCACCGGCGCGCTGTTAAGAGTATGCCTGGAATCGTTGGAATTATTGGAAATGAACCGGCTGGGCAAAATGCGTCGGCGCTTGGCCTGATGGTCAAGTGCATGATGCACGAGCCGTTTTATACATCGGGTAGTTTGGTGGACCGGCAGCTCGGTGTCGCGATTGGATGGGTGTGCCACGCCGGTTCCTTCGCCGATTGCATGCCGATCTGGAACGAGACAAAAGATGTGTGTTTGATTTTTTCGGGTGAGAACTTCGCGGATTGCACCGAAATCGATCAGCTCCGTGTCCGGGGCCATCAATTCCGGACGGACGATGCCAGTTACCTGGTGCACCTTTATGAAGAGTTCGGCCCCAAGTTTCTCGGAAAACTGAACGGGCGGTTCAGCGGCCTTCTCCTGGATTTACGGGAGCAAAAAGTTGTTCTGTTCAACGATCGGTATGGACTCGGTAGAATCTATTATCACGAAACCCGGGAGGGGATCTATTTTGCGTCGGAGGCGAAGGCCCTGCTGAAATTGTTGCCGCATCTGCGGCAACTGGACCCGACCAGTCTTGGGGAGTTCTTCTCCTGCGGCTGTGCCCTCCAGAACAGAACGCTCTTTTCCGGAGTCTCGTTGCTTCCTGGCGGTACGGCCTGGACAATTGCTCCGGCGCAGAGGACGCGAAAGGAATCGTATTTCCGCCCGGAGGTTTGGGAGAGTCAACCGCGGCTCGGCGGAGCGGAATACTATGAGAAACTGAGGGAGACTTTCCCCCGTGTCTTGCGGCGATACTTTCGCGACAACGAACAAATGGCCGTCTCGCTGACCGGCGGCGTCGATAGCCGGATGATTATGGCCTGGGCGAACCGCCCTGCCGGGAGACTGCCGGGTTACACGTTTGCCGGGATGTTTCGGGAGGCCATCGACGTCACCTCGGCCCGCGAGGTAGCGAGAATATGCGAACAGCCTCATCAAAGCCTCTCCGTCGGACGGGAATTTCTCTCCGGGTTCCCCGCTCTCGCGGAGAGGACAGTCTATGTAAGCGACGGTTCGATGGACATCACTGGTACTCCGGATTTGTATGTCAATCACCTGGCCAGGCAGGTCGCGCCAATACGGTTGACTGGTAATTACGGAGGAGAAATCCTCAGGAGTATCGTTGCGTTTAAGCCGATGTCGCTGCACGAGGGACTTTTTGAGCGGGAACTTACCAGGCTCGTGCGAACGGCGGCGCAGACTTACTCCAGTGAACTCAACGAGCGCAGACTGGCATTTATAGCATTCAAGCAGGTTCCGTGGCACCATTACGCGCGTTTGTCCGTGGAGCTTTCTCAACTCACGGTCCGCTCCCCCTATTTGGATAACGATCTTGTTGCCCTTGCGTTCCAGGTTCCTTTGGAACACTCGACGAGTAATGAGCTTTCGCTTCGCCTTATTGCCGATGGCAATCCTGCGCTCGGAAAAATCGGGACGGATCGGGGTTTGCTCTATCGTTCCATCCCCGTTGTCAGCAAGGCTGCGAATCTCTATCGGGAGTTTACGTTCCGGGCGGAATACGCATATGACTACGGGATGCCTCACTGGCTCGCCAGGCTTGACCGTATGCTGATGCCCTTGCACCTGGAGCGGCTTTTTCTCGGCAGGCACAAGTTCTATCATTTTCGCCTCTGGTATCGTGATGAATTGTCGCAATTTGTGAAGGACGTTTTGCTCGATGCCAGATCACGTTCGAGACCCTACGTGAATGGTGCATTTCTGGAGGAAATGGTGAACGACCACACCTCGGGCCGGGCCAATTACACGCAGGAGATACACCGGACACTTACTTGCGAACTTATCCAGAGACAATTAATTGAAATGAATTAGAAGACTGCCTGGAAAAGCTGCGCCGGGCGCATTCTATGGAAGAAATCAGTGTTTGCATCTGCACCTTTAGGAGACCCGGGCTGCTAAGAAAGCTATTGGACGAGTTAGGCGGGCAACAGACTGAGGGATTGTTCAGTTTCTCAATTGTGGTGGCTGACAATGATGGCAGCCAGTCCGCCCAACCGGTGGTTTCCGAATTTGCCGCCAGCTCTTCGATTCGCGTTACCTATTGTCATGAGCCCCGGCAGAATATCGCGCTGGCTCGTAACGCGGCCCTGGCGAATGCGCGGGGGGACTTTATCGCATTCATCGACGATGACGAGTACCCGGCGAAAGACTGGCTCAGTTCTCTTTTCAAGACGTGGAAAGCCACAGGGGCCGACGGTGTGCTGGGACCCGTCAAGCCCTACTTCGACCAGGAACCGCCAAAATGGGCCACGCAGGGACGGTTCTTTGAGAGGCCGCGGCACGAGACCGGGCATAAAGTAGGTCTGACGGACGCCCGTACGGGAAATGTCTTGTTCAGACGACAGATTCTGTCCGGAGAAGGAGAGGCTTTTCGGCCACAGTTCGGCACGGGCGGCGAAGATGTGGATTTCTTTCGAAGAATGATGGAGAGGGGCCGCGTCTTCGTCTGGTGCGATGAGGCGATCGTTTACGAGATTGTTCCGGCATCGCGCTGCAGCCGCAGTTACCTCCTGAGAAGGGCCCTCCTGCGAGGAAGGAATTCGCTGAAGCCGCGCACCGGCCGTTTGCGAAACGTATTCAGGTCGTTGATCGCCGTGCCGGCTTACAGCCTGGTGCTTCCGTTCTTTTTCGTGACCGGCAATCACCATTTTATGAAATACCTGATCAAGCTTTGTGATCATGCGGGCCGCCTTCTGGCACTGTTGGGGCTGAATCCCGTGAAGGAGCGGGATCTCTGACAGTTCCACTGGCGGCGTCCGGTGTCGGTTTTCGAAGTGATTTCGGTCACGGTCCTTTGATTCCCGGCGCTCTCCCGCGTCGGAATCTCCACCGGTTGCCCACATCTCTGCCACGCTAATGCCTAAAGGGCTGGCTCTTCTCCTGTGTCTCGGATTCGTCTTCTGGCTCTTTGCCAGGGATCGAAGGTTGAGGCCCATGACCTCCCGCGCCTTGTGGCTGCCGCTGCTATGGTTCGTGATCCTTAGCTCGAGACCCATTTCCCTCTGGTTTGGCGGGGGGCTCCGGGTGGAAAATCCGGACGATTACCTGGAAGGCAGTCCCTTTGATCGAAATGTTTTCCTCCTTCTGATGGTGATGGGTTTAGGAGTGTTGGCAAAACGCCGCGTCAATTGGGGAACAATACTTCGCTCGAACATCTGGCTTTTCGCCTTTTTCTTCTATTGCGCGCTCAGCGCCATCTGGTCCGACTATACCTTCGTCAGCTTTAAGCGCTGGATTAAGGACTTTGGGAACCTCGTGATGGTTCTTATCGTTGTCTCTGAAAAGAGTCCTGTGCAAGCAATCACAGCGCTGCTTGCTCGGTGCATGTATTTTGCGCTTCCGGTTTCGGTCGTCCTGATAAAGTATTTTCCAGAGCTGGGAAGAGTCGTTAGCTCGACATGGGAAAACGCATCCTGCGGAGTGACTACGGACAAAAACTCTCTTGGATGCCTGGCCTTTTCCTCAGGAATGTTTCTGGTCTGGGATTTTCTCCAGGTGCGAGCTGCGACAGAGAAAAACCCGGACAGAGCCGACAGAGTAGACCTCTGGGCCAGGGGTTTTCTGTTTTTGATGGTATTTTGGCTGCTATACGAGGCAAGTAGCTCGACGGCGGATGTATGTCTGGTTCTAGGCTCTTCAATTATTCTCCTTCTGCAATGGCCCTTTTCCAGAAGGCAGGTGAGATTTCTTGGAGCATACTGTTTAATGGGGGCCTGTGCGGCCTTCCTTCTTTATGCTTCCGGATTCTTCGAAACGTTTGTGCAGGTTTTAGGCGAGGACGTCACACTCACCGGGCGAACCGAGCTCTGGGGTGAATTGATGATGGAACCGATTAATCCGCTTCTGGGGACAGGCTATCAAAGTTTCTGGCTGGGCCCACGCGCTGAGGTTTACTGGGAGAAATGGATATTTCATCCAAACCAGGCTCACAATGGGTATATCGAAACATACTTGAACGGTGGATTGATTGGATTGTTCCTGCTTGTCGCCGCAATTACTTCGACCGGGATCCGTTTGAAGAAGCGTCTGTTGCGTGGCGGTAATTACGAAATACTTCTCTTCGCGTTTTTCGTCGTCGTGCTCTTGTACAATTGGACGGAAGCGATGTTTAACAAGTTAAGCCCGATGTGGTTTTTGATACTCATGGCCTCGCTGAACTACTCAACCTCGACCTGGCCTCAAAGGGCAACAAGGCTGGAAGGAGTGAAGAGGAAAGGCGGGGGGACCCAGACTGCCTCAAATCGGAAATCAGTGACTTCGGCACAACCGGGCGCTTTCGCTCGATAGCGACGAAGAGAGGAGATTCCGAAGGGCCCAAGGTGCTGAACCGAACGCAGCGGGTATTAAGGATACGTGCCCCACGGCTCAGCGTCACCAATTCCTCGGGCCGGGCATTCCCCTGCAAGGTTGACTGAAAGTTTTTCCGATGATGTGGGCGCGCGTCAATAGCCGTTACCAGAGAGTTGCCGCCGGGCTTCTGTTCAGACGTCCACTCACGCTGCGTAATAATGGTCCCTACATCTCCTTCACCTTTGACGACTTCCCGCGATCCGCGTTGCACGCGGGTGGCGGAATTCTCCGCCGGTGGAACTTTCGGGGGACCTACTATGTATCCCTTGGGCTGATGGGAACGGAGGCCCCGACCGGCACGATCTGCGACTTACACGACATCCAGGAGCTGTTCCAAGCAGGCCACGAATTGGGGTGTCATACGTATTCCCACTGTCATGCCTGGAAAACCAGTCCCAAGGCATTCGAAGACTCGATCATCGCAAACAAACGCGCACTCGAGGGACTTGTTCCGGGCGCCAGGTTCAGGTCGTTGTCGTATCCAATCAGCGGACCACGTCCGTTTACCAAGCGCCGGGCGGGAAGTCGCTTTGTTTGTTGCCGCGGCGGCGGTCAGACATTCAACGTCGGTGCCACAGACCTGAATCATCTAAAGGCATTCTTTCTCGAAA
>Ga0075421_100011615_pt1 | contig 10914 bp, 14 predicted proteins | sample SoiMetdeltSBSDD5_FD_75292 | JGI IMG/M metagenome (GOLD analysis project Ga0075421, IMG submission 75292) | Bulk soil microbial communities from a Populus tree surrounding site in Tennessee, USA - Soil MetaG P. deltoides SBSDD5 | ecosystem: Environmental > Terrestrial > Soil > Tree plantation...
CTGATCGACGCTGTGAAGCATCGGGCTCCCGAGCTCGTCACCGTCCTCGCGCCCGTGAGCCATCCGCACGAGGGTTACGTAGTCTACGACGACACACGGCGCGCGGCGGCGGGCCGGCGCCTCGACCGCACGCTCGCATCGCTCCGCGAGGCGGGCATCACGGCGCATGGGCTCGTCGTCGAGGCCGATCCCGCGGACGCGGTGCGGGACTCGATCGCGATGCTCGAGCCGGCCCCGACGGAGATCATCGTCTCGACCCATCCCGAGGAGCAGTCCGGCTGGCTGAGGCGGAAGGTGATCGATCGCGTCCGCGACGCTGCAGGAGGGCTGCCGGTCGAGCACATCGTGGTCGATATGAAGGCCGAGGGCGAGGCGAACGTGCTCGTGGTCGCGAACGAGACCGTCGTCGGCGATCCGCTGCTCGACCGGATCCGCGAGCGCGCTCAGCGGGGGTCGGCGAGCTTCCTCATCATCTGCCCGCAGAGCGACCCGGCGCGGGCCGAGCACCCCGAGGCCGAGCGGCGACTGCGAAGAGCGCTGTCGATCCTCCGCGGCCAGGGGATCGACGCCCACGGCCAGGTCTCGCACCCGGATCCCTACACCGCGGCGATGCAGGCCGTCCACGACGAGCGGGTCGACGAGATCATCGTCTCGACCTTCGCCCCCGAGCGCTCGCCCTGGCTGAAGAAGAACCTCGTCCAGAGGCTGCACAACGACTCGAAGCTGCCGGTCGAGCACGTCGTCCTCGCGGAGGAGGCCGTGAGCTAGTGGGGGTGCATGCCGAAGCGCATCACGGGCCGCCGACCGCGCATCAGAGCTCGCGCGTCGACTCTGCGACTCTCGGGATGCTGCTCTTCATCGCGTCGGAGATCATGCTCTTCGGCTCCTTCTTCACGATCTACTTCTTCGTCCGGGTCGTGAACAACGCTCCCGAGTGGCCTCCGGAGGGGTTCCACCTGCCGGTCTACGTCGCCGGCGTGAACACGGTGATCCTGCTCACGTCGAGCTTCACGATGCACTGGTCCCTGCAGGCCATCAAGCGCGGGAACAGAGCAGGGCTGCAGGCTGGCCTCGTCCTGACGCTCGCGCTGGGCCTCGTGTTCCTGCTCACTCAGGCGCGCGAGTACTCACGGATCGGGTTCTCGCCCAGCGACGGGGCCTTCGGGTCGGTGTTCTACGGGCTGACGGGCCTGCACGGCGCCCACGTCTTCGTCGGCCTGACCCTGCTCACGTTCGCGACGGTTCGGGCGTTCCGCGGCCATTTCACGGCCGAGGCCCACCACGGCGTCGAAATCCCTGGGATCTACTGGCACTTCGTGGACGTAATGTGGATAGTGGTCTACACGACCGTGTACATCCTCTGAGGAGAGGCCGCGTTGATCAACCCGTTCAGGAGCGAGGCGGAGGCGTATCGGTTTCTGCTCCTGAGCGTGGGGTACTTCGCCGCGATCGCGATCGCGGCGCTCGTGATCGGCAAGTGGGCCGGGATCATCGTCTTCGTCGGCCTGACACTCGCTGGCGCCGTCTACGTGGTCCGTGCCCGTAGCGGCGAACCGCGACAGCAGACCGTGCCGAGACGGCGTGGCGGCGAGAACGAGCGGCGCATCCTCGTCGTCGCGAATGAGACGGTCGCCGGCGAGCGGCTGCGCGAGGAGATCAGAAGCCGATCCGAGGGCTACGAGGAGCAGGTCTTCGTCGTTTGCCCAGCGCTGAACTCGCCCCTTCGCCACTGGGCCTCCGACGAGGACGGCGCCCGTCTGCAGGCGCAGGAGCGGCTGAACGCGAGCCTCGCGCGCCTGCACCAGGTCGGCGTCGATGCCAAGGGCGAGATCGGCGACGCCGAGCCGCTCCAGGCCATGGAGGACGCGATGCGCCTCTTCGGCGCGGACGAGATCATCATCTCGACGCATCCCGAGGGCCGCTCGCACTGGCTCGAGAAGGGAATCGTGGAAGGCGCACGCGAACGCTTCGCGGTCCCGATCACCCACGTCGTCGTCGACCTGGAAGCGGAACGGGAGGACGTCCAAGCCGAGGTCCAAGAGCCAACCTAGTAGTGACACTGTGTTACTAGGCTGGTCTGGTCTCTTCTCAGCGTCTGGGGCCACTTCGCCCGCCACAGCGCATCAACGCGTCGAACGAGATCGACCACGCGGTCAAGGTCACGCGCCGCGGCGGGCTTGGCCCGTCGCGGCGCGACCTGTTGGACACGAAACCAGTCGTTGAAAGTCGTCATGGCACCGGCGCAGCCGGTGCCGGACTTTCAACGAAGAGTCTTGATGTAGTCGACGAGCTCTTGGGCCTGGTCCTGCGGGATCGAGCCTTTGGGGACGGCGCTGGTCATGACGCCCGGCTGGTAGCCCTTCACGATCTGCTTGTCCGGATCGAGGATCGACTCGAGCAGGTACTGCTCGTTAGCCTTCACCGTCTGCCCGCTCGCGAGCGGCACCATCGAGTTGAAGACCCCCTTCAGCGTCGGGCCGCTCGACTGTGAGCCGTCGATCGAATGGCAGCCGCCGCAACCGAGCGACGCGAAGACGCCCTCCCCGCCGGGCCCCACGGCGAGGCCAGGGCAGGCTGCCTTGTCGGTGCTCGCCGCGCACTTGGCGACGAACGCGGCGACGTCCACCGCGTCTTGCCCTTCGACGAGATCGGCCGGCATCCCGCTGCCCGTCGTCGGAAACCGGATCTGGTCGAGGACGACGTTCTGGACCCCGCTCTCCTCGAAGCCCTCGGCCTTGCTCTGCTCGAAGGCTTCGTCGAGGTTCGGGCCGATCAGGCCGGTCGACGGGGCAGCCTTCATGGTGTGGCAACTACCGCACTGGCCCTCGCCGAGAAAGAGCTTCTGGCCCTGGGTGGCATTTCCGCCCTCCGCGGGCCCGCCCGTGCCGCCGCAGCCGGAGCCGACGGCGACGATCAGCGTTGCGAGGACCGCCGGAGCGAGCGCCCGCAACCTAGGTCAGGTGGAAGCGCCCGTCTTCGCGAGCGCCTCGTCGCGGGTGGGGTGGATCGTGAAGACCCGGTCGAGCCCGGTGATCTCGAAGATCTTCCTGATGTTCCGGTCGCTGCAGACGAGTGACAGGCGCCCGTCCTGTGCGCGGAGGCGCTTCACGCCCCCGACCAGCACGCCGAGGGTCGTGGAGTCGATGAACGTCGTGTCCGAGAAGTCGACGACGACGTCCTTGCCACCCGCGCCGATCACGTCCAGGAGCTGCTGCTTGAACTCGGGCGCGGTGTACAGGTCGACCTCGCCCGCCAGCGCAATCACATACGTCGATTCGTCGACCTTTTCCGTCTTGACGTCGAAGTTCACTGGCCCTCCCACCAGGGGCGGAGTCTAACCGGAGGAGGGCGCCGTAGAGACCTGCTGTGCGCGGATCTGCGCGATCAGGTTTTTGGCCTGGGTGCAATCCGGGCTGCCGGGGGCCAGCGTGCACACGCGCTGGGACGCCTTGATCGCGACCCCGTTCTTGCGCGCCTGGTACGCGGACTGCGCGAGCAGCATCTGCAGGAGCACGTCGTCCTTCTCGACCCTCGCGACTCGCTGGTAGAGAGTCGATGCCCGGGCGTACGCCGATTCGATGCCCCCGTAGAGCTCAGTGAGCTTCTGATTCGCGTCCGTCGTGAGCTCACGATCGATGCGACCCGTTCCGAGGGCGCGGCCGAGCACGCTGTCGGGCGAGATGGCGAAGGTCGTCCCGGTCGAGTTGGTGAGCTCTTCCTGGATGGCGGCGGCCTCGTCGCGCTGCCGCGCCGCCTTCCCTTCATAGTCGCTCGCGAGCGTGCGCATGAACGCGTAGTCGGCCGGCTTCGCCCTCACGTACGACTCGCCCGCCGCGATCGCCTCGTCCGTCTTTCCCTCGGTCCGGTAGGCCTCGGCGAGCTCCTTGTAGGCGGCGCGATCGCCGTCCTCGATCTTGTCCCTCGCGTTGCCGACCGACGGGCCGCCCGAGGTGCCGCTGACGTTGCTCCAGAGCGAATCGAGCCCGCTTCCTCCGGATCCCACGCCGAAGCCGACGAAGCCCACGGCGAAGACGAGTGCGAGGAAGACGAACATCCACTTCGCCTGACGGCGCAGGCGCGGGAAGAACATCGCGTCCTCGGCGACGCTGTACTCGTGCCGCGGGGCCGCGCGCACGGTGCCGCCGCCGCGGTGCGGTCTCGTGCTGGGGCGTGCTTTTCTGCGGGCGCCGGATCTGGCCACGTTCCTAGACTAGCTCGGCTTCCGAGATTTGGGCCCAGTCGAACGCTTTGCCGACGGCACGAAGGCGCTCGCGGGTGGCCTCGTCGCAGAGCGCTCCGGCGACTCCGGCCTCGTACGCCGAGCGCGGATCGACCCCGAGCGAGGCCGCGGCTGAGTACTCGCGCGCGAGGTCCGTGTCGAACATCGCTGGGTCGTCCGTCGAGATCGAGCAGCGAACGCCCGCCTCCACGAGCCGTGGCAGGGGATGTTCCTCGAGCGAGCCTACGGCGCCCGTTCGTACGTTCGAGACAGGCGTGATGTCGAGCACGGTGCCGCGCTCGGCCAGCTCGGCGACGAGGGCGTCGTCCTCGATTGCGCGGAAGCCGTGTCTGATGCGATCAGCTTTCAAAGCCCCGAGGGCGCCGCGGATCGACGCCGGCCCCGCAACCTCGCCCGCGTGCGGCACGGAGCCGAGACCCTGGGACTTTGCGAGGGCGAAGACGGCGGCGTACGGCTCCGGCGGATACTGGGCCTCGAGCCCGCCGAGCCCGACGCCGACGACTCCACGGTCCCGGTACCTCGCAGCTTGGCGGACGACGGTCTCCGCCGTGGCCTCGGGGGCGCCGCGATAGATGTCCGGGGTCAGTCGAACCGTCACGCCGTGCAGTTCCTCGGCCTCCTGGGCGCCGTCGCAGTAGCCGCTGAAGATCTCGTCCCAGTCCACCCCGCGGGAGATCCGCTCGGCGGGCGAGAAGATCGCCTCGAGATAGACGGCCCCGTAGGAAGCGGCTTCGGCTGCATAGTCGACGACGACCTGGCGAAAGTCGTCTGCGTGGCGCATCGCGTGGGTGGTCAGGATCCAGACCTCGATGAAATGCTCGAAGTCGCGGTACTCGTAGAGCTCCGCGAGGCCTTCGACCGTGTCCGCCGGAAGCGGATGGTCGTTGCGCCGCGCGATGTCGAGCAAGGTCTCCGGTCGAACCGTCCCCTCGAGGTGGACGTGGAGCTCGATCTTGGGGTACGTCAACTGTCGGTGCCCGTCAGCGGCTCCGGCAGCACGCCGGCCTGCGACCACCGGCGCTCGAAGAAGGCTGCTGCCCAGATCGAGCCCTCGAACAGGACGAGGATCGGCAGCGCCTGGAGAGCCATCGAGACGAAGTCGACGCCGGGCAGGAGAACCACGGCGATGATGCAGAGTCCGACGCCGATTCGCCGGTTGCTGCGCAGCTGCGCGGCGGATACGACGCCGAGCCGCACGAGCCCGAGGATGAAGATCGGCAGCTCGAAGAGCACGCCGCAGCCGAGGATCGTGATCGCCGCGAACGAGTAGTACTCGCGCGCGCGAACCTGCGCGTTGTACAGCTCCGAGTCGTATTCGAGGAGGAATGGCACCGCGTTCGGCAGCACGACCCAGTACGCGAAGGCCATCCCCGCGGCGAGCAGGAACGTCGCCACGAGGATCAGGCGCACGACGACCCGTTGCTGTCCGGCCTCGAAGGCAGGGGCGAGGAACGCCCAGGCCTGCCACACGAGGACCGGGATCGCGAGCGCGACAGCCGCGTAGAAGGCGACGTTGAACGAAGTCGTGAACGGCTCGGCCGGGCTGAGTGTGATCGGCTTCATGCCGTCGGGGAGGGGCGCCGACAGCCAGTCGATGATCCTCTCCCTTTGCCAGTACGTGAAGATGAAGAAGAACGCGACCGCGCCGAGGGAGATGATCAGCCGGGTGCGGAGCTCCGTGAGGTGCTCGACGAGCGAGGCTTCCTCACCGTGGGCGAGGCGCCGCGGTAGCCGGGCCATAGCCTAGGAGACTGAGTCGCGTTCGCGAGGCGGCGGGGCCGGGACGGTCTCGTCCTCGGCGGCCGGCGGGATCTCGCGCGGCTGGTCGTCGTCGTCGTCCTTGCCGGTGACCGACTCCTTGAACTCGCGCATGCCGCGGCCGATCGAGCGGCCCATCTCGGGCAACCGCTTCGGGCCGAAGATCACGAGCAGGACGATCAGGATGATCACGAGCCCCTGCCAGCCGATGTTTCCGGGCATACGCCAAGGGTAGCACCGGAGGCGGCGGAGAACGGGTTAGCTACCATGGCACATAACGAAGCGAAAACCCGCTTCCGGAAAGGGTTTTGGACCGCACAAAGTGGCACTTCTAGAGCTCAAGGATCTGCACGTCTCGCTCGAGGACGGCACCGAGATCGTCAAGGGAGTCGATCTCGCGGTCAGCCCCGGCGAGATTCACGCGCTCATGGGCCCGAACGGCTCCGGGAAGTCGTCGCTCGCCTACGCGCTGATGGGCCACCCGGCCTACGAGATCACCGGCGGCGAGGCGCTCTTCGACGGGCACGACATCAGCGAGATGGGCGCCGACGAGCGCGCGCAGCTCGGGCTCTTCCTCGCCTTCCAGTACCCGCATGCAGTGCCCGGCGTGACTGTGACCAGCTTCCTGCGCTCCGCGATCAACGCGATCCGCAAGGCGCGCGCGGGCGGTGAGGACGACCCTGTGCCGATCAAGGAGTTCCGCGTCGACCTGCTCGCCGCGATGGAGCACCTGAAGATCCCGCGTGAGCTCGCGCAGCGCTACCTCAACGACGGGTTCTCAGGTGGCGAGAAGAAGCGAGTCGAGATCCTCCAGATGGCGATGCTGAAGCCGCGCATCGCGGTGCTCGACGAAACGGACTCGGGCCTCGACATCGACGCCCTCAAGATCGTCGCGACGGGTGTGAAGGAGCTCGTCGGCTCGGAAACCGGCGCGCTCATCATCACGCACTACCAGCGGATTCTGAACCACGTGGAGCCCGATTTCGTGCACGTCTTCGTCGACGGGCGTATCGTGGAGGAAGGCGGGCCGGAGCTCGCCCATAAGCTCGAGGCCGAAGGGTACGAGGCGTTCATGCCTGAACCAGTAGTAGGAAGCGAGGCCTAGTGGCTCTCACCGAGACCGAAGTCGTCGGCGGCATCAAGACCGAGTACAAGTACGGGTTCCACGACCCCGAGGACTACTTCTTCAAGTCGGGCCGTGGGCTCTCTCACGAGCTCGTCGCAGCGATCTCCGAGCACAAGAACGAGCCGGAGTGGATGCGGAAGTTCCGTCTCAAGTCGCTCGACTACTTCCTCGCGCGCCCGCTCCCGGAATGGGGCGGCAACCTCGGCGAGATCGACTTCGACAACATCTTCTATTACATCCGCCCGACCGAGAAGCAGGCCAAATCCTGGGAGGACCTGCCGCCGGACATCAAGAACACCTGGGACCGGCTTGGCATCCCGGAGGCTGAGAAGAACTATCTGGCCGGCGTCGGCGCGCAGTACGAGTCCGAGGTCGTGTACCACAAGCTGAAGGAGGACCTCGAGGCCCAGGGCGTGCTCTTCCTCGACATGGACTCCGGCCTCCGCGAGCACGAGGAGCTCGTCAAGGAGTACTTCGGCAAGGTCATCCCGCAGAACGACAACAAGTTCGCGGCGCTGAACTCGGCCGTCTGGTCGGGCGGCTCGTTCATCTACGTTCCGCCCGGCGTGAGCGTCGAGATGCCGCTCCAGGCCTACTTCCGCATCAACGCGGAGAACATGGGCCAGTTCGAGCGGACGCTGATCATCGTCGACGAGGGCGCGTACGTGCACTACGTCGAGGGCTGCACAGCGCCGGTCTACTCGACCGACTCGCTGCACTCGGCGGTCGTCGAGATCATCGTCAAGCCGGGTGGGCGCTGCCGGTACACGACGATTCAGAACTGGTCGAACAACGTCTACAACCTCGTCACGAAGCGCGCGGTCGCCTACGAGAACGCGACGATGGAGTGGGTCGACGCGAACCTCGGCTCGAAGCTGACCATGAAGTACCCGGCCATCTGGCTGATGGGCGAAGGCGCGCACGGCGAGGTTCTCTCGATCGCGTTCGCCGGCGAGGACCAGCACCTGGATGCGGGTGGCAAGGCCGTGCACGTTGCCCCGAACACGTCTTCGATCATCACGTCAAAGTCGATCTCGCGGGGAGGCGGGCGCGCGAGCTATCGCGGCTTGCTCGAGGTGGCCAAGGGCGCTGAAGGCTCGAAGTCCAAGGTCGTCTGCGACGCGCTGATCCTCGACGAGGAGTCGCGCTCGGACACGTATCCCTACATCCGCATCGACGAGTCGAACGTGGACATCGGCCACGAGGCGACGGTTTCGAAGATCGGCGACGAGCAGCTCTTCTACCTCATGTCGCGCGGCCTCTCGGAGGCAGAAGCCTCGGCGATGGTCGTCTCAGGCTTCGTCGAGCCGATCACGAAGGAGCTCCCGCTCGAGTATGCGGTCGAGATGAACCGTCTGATCCAGCTCCAGATGGAGGGCTCGGTCGGTTGATTGTCGAGCGGACCGACTTCGTGTCGGTGCCGGTTGAGGACATGGAGCGGGCGAAGCGGTTCTACAGCGAGACGCTTGGAATCCGGTCGCCCAACCTGGATGACGCCTGGCCCGAGTTCGAGACTGGCAACGTGAGCCTCTACCTGGTCAGCCCGGCCGCGATCGGCGCCGAGTTCAAGCCGCACAACTCGCACATCGCGCTGCGCGTGCCCGACGTCGCGGCAACGCGTGAGGCACTCGAGGCCAAGGGGGTCGAGTTCGAGGGCGAGATTCTCGACACTGGCGTCTGCCACATGGCGTTCTTCCGCGACAGCGAGGGGAACGCGCTCATGCTGCACCGAAGGTACGCGCCGTGATCGACGCCCAGCGGGTCGACTTCATCGCCGTCCCGACGCAGGACGTCGAGAGGTCGGAAGCGTTCTACGCGCGGGTGCTCGGGCTCGAGAAGAATCCGAACTCGTTGCACGACTGGATCGAGTTCGAGACGAGCAACGTCACGCTCGCGCTCTTCTCGGCCGAGGGACACGGGCGCGAGTTCGTGCCGCTGCCTCACGGTTCGATTGCGCTTCGCGTCTCCGACGTGGAGGCTGCGAAGGCGAAGCTCGAGGCTGCGGGCGTCGAGTGCGGGGACGTCTGGGACTCGGGCGCCTGCAACGGCGCGTCGTTCACCGACCCGGACGGCAACGGGATCATGATCCACCACCGCTACGCGCCCTACCCCGACGGCTCGCTTCCGTGATGCAGGTCGAGCGCGTCGACTTCGTGTCGTTCTTGACCCAGGACATGGCTCGGGCCAGGCACTTCTACACGGAGGTCCTCGGGCTGGCGGTCGAGGGCGAGGACGAGAGCGGGAACGACATGGAGCTCACGGCCGGACAGGTGACGCTCGACATCTTCAATCCGGCCTCGATCGGCCAGCAGTTCGCGCCGAGTCCTGCAGGGATGGCGCTGCGCGTGCCCGATGTCGCCGCCGCACGTTCCGAGCTCGAGGCGAAGGGGGTCGAGTTCGACGGCGAGACCGTCGACACGGGCGTCTGCCACATGGCGTTCTTCAAGGACCCGGACGGGAACGCGCTCATGCTCCACCGGCGTTACGCGCCGTTCGACGACGGAAGGCAGCCCTGATGCGCGTCGAGCAGATCGACTTCGTGTCGGTGCCGACTCGAGACGTGCCGCGTGCGATGGCGTTCTATCGCGAGGTGTTCGAGCTTCCCGAGAGCGAGTACAGCGAGGGTGAGCTCGAGGCTCCGAACGTGACCATCGCGTTCTGGAACCCCGAGAGCCACGGCGAGGAGTTCGTTGCGAACGACGCCGGGTTTGCCCTTCGCGTGGCGGACGTCGAGGCAGCGGTCGAGGAGTTCAAGGCCGCCGGCGGCGAAGTCATGGGCATCGTGGACTCCGGCGTCTGTCACATGGGCTTCGTGAAGGATCCTGACGGCAACGTGCTCATCCTCCACCGCCGCTACGCGCCGAAGGAGAAGCGTGTCCAGGGCTGAGCTCCTCGAGCGCTACCGGGCGCTGCCGATGCCGACCACGAGCGACGAGTCGTGGCGCTTCACCGACCTCAAAGGCTTCGACCCGGACGCCTTCGCGGTGAACGGCTCCTCGACGGAGTCAGACTCCTTAACACGTCAAGGGATTGCGCCGATGCTTGACATTGACGTTGCAGGATTGGCACACGTCGGGGCGGGGGTCGAGATCGAGCGTGCGCCGGAGGGGATTCGCTTCGAGCTCCTCGACGAGTCGCATCCGCAGCTCGGCGAGCTCGTCGCCTCGGAGGAGAAGTTCGCCGCGCAGAACGCGGCCCTCTGGAAGCACGGCTTGCTCGTCCACGTCCCGAAGGGCGTCGTCCTCGAGCAGCCGCTGTACGTTCGCGTGGCGAACCCGCCCGACGATTGCGCGCTCTTCTGGCGCCTCCTTGTCGTTGCCGAGCCGGGCAGTCGCTTCAGCATCATCGAGGACCTTTCGTCGTCCGATCCGGACCTGGCCGGCTACTCGAACGCCGTCGTCGAGCTCTTCGTCGGCCAAGATGCCAAGGTCGAGTACGTGTCCCTCCAGAATCTCGCGCGCCAGACCTGGCACTTCGCGTCGCACCGCGCGCGGGTCGAGCGCGACGCCGAGCTCGACTGGGTTGCGGGCGGCTTCGGCTCGAAAAAGGGCAAGGTGCGGATCGAGAACGACCTCGCCGGCCAGGGCGCGACCTCACGGGTCACCGGGGCGTACTTCGCCGACGGCGACCAGCACCTCGACTACGACACGCTCCAGGAGCACCAGGCGCCGAACACGACCTCCGACTTCGCGTTCAAGGGCGCTCTCCGCGACGAGGCCACGGCCGTCTGGCGCGGCATGATCCGCGTCGAGCCCGACGCGCAGAAGACGAACGCGTACCAGGAGAACCG
>Ga0075421_100011616_pt1 | contig 10914 bp, 15 predicted proteins | sample SoiMetdeltSBSDD5_FD_75292 | JGI IMG/M metagenome (GOLD analysis project Ga0075421, IMG submission 75292) | Bulk soil microbial communities from a Populus tree surrounding site in Tennessee, USA - Soil MetaG P. deltoides SBSDD5 | ecosystem: Environmental > Terrestrial > Soil > Tree plantation...
CTCTGTGCTCGCAGACCGCGCATGATCAGAATGTGCTCGGCCGATGCGCGCAGTTGAGCCCATACCAGCCACCTCGCCGAGTAGGGTAAGCGCGGAGGAAAAGACTCGACGCGCGCATTCCAAGGTATGCAGAGTCGCTACCCCGGGAATGAGCGAGGAAAGGGTGGTCGAAGGCGCACACTCAGGTGGAACGTGGAGCGGTGAGATGAGGATACTGCCGCCTCCCCCGACTCGACGGCGTGCGCGGACCTGATGCCCGTTATGCCTCGCATCGCGCACCCCCACATCGAAATGTAAGGGGTTCCGATCCGACAATGCATTCAGTACTACCATTGTCGGTCGGGCCTCGCTCGTTCAGCCGCGATGCACACCAACACCACTCGCTTACTAAGAACTCTTTCTACTACTGCGACGGACGTGGGTTTCAACTTCTTGAATGAGAGTAGGGTGGGGTAGGGTGCTTGGTGGTTGCTCGCAAGGAGGCACCACCAAAAGCCGGTTCTGATTGAATAGTTGGCTGGCCTATTAAGCGAATCCGGATGAACGAATACTACGTTTACGTATACATCGATCCAAGGAATCACGAGGAATTCTACTACGGCAAGGGTTCGGGCTCACGCAAGAGCGCTCATCTTAATGATCAATCTGATTCAGAAAAGGACAAGCGGATTGATGACATTCGAAAAGAGGGTCTAGATCCAATCATCAGAGTCATAGCGCGTGGGTTGTCGGAGGCTGAGACGTTTCTTGTCGAGAAGACGCTTCTATGGAAACTGGGAAGGTGGACTACGAACATAGCGACCGGCCATTTCGCGGACAAGTTTCGGCCGCACAACGCGCTTCAGAAGGAGCTGTCCGGCTTTGATTTCCGCAATGGCTTCTATTACTACGACGTCGGCGAGGGACCACATCGGAAATGGGAAGACTACCTCGAGTTCGGTTTCATCTCCGCCGGCCAAGGCCTACGATGGCGGGAGGCGATGCTTTGATTCAACGAAGGAGACGTTTTTGCTGCCTACCTGAAAGGACGGGGTTTTGTGGGCGTCGGTAGAATCCTGTCACGCGCGAGAAGGATTCGGGATGTCATAATCAAGGATCGGCCGTTACTGGAACTCCCTCTGCTCTGTCGCAAGATGGATGACAACTGCGACGACGCGGAGCGCTCAGAATACGTCTGCCTTGTGGAGTGGCTAGCGTCAGTATCGAGAAAACAAGCAAAGTGGCAATCTGTGCAGAAGTTGTTTGCGACGACTCATGTGCGAGCATCCCTTGACGGACAGCCAGAAACGATCAAGTTTATCGAGCAGGAGTTCAAGGTATCAATCAGACAAGTGATTGTCTAACCAAGTCTGCAACGGTAGGGAGCCCCTCTTAAAATTCTCCGATTCAGGGGAGTTTCAGTGAATGACTCGCCGGGCCGTCGATAAGGCGTACTGCCTGCTGAGGCATGAGTGAGATAGACGATTAACGATAGACTTCCCGTCGGTGTCCAATCTTGACAATCTCGACGCTCAGATGTTCATCATCCACGGTATACACGATGCGATAATCCCCTTGGCGAACTCGGTACTGTTCTTGGGTTGAAAGTTTTTCGCTTCCCGCGGGCCGAGGATTGTGTGCCAGCGTCGCGATGCGATCCGTGATCCTGCGGAGATCGGCTGAGGGCACGAACCGTAACTCACGCTCCGCAGACTTCTTAATGGCGACGTTATAAGAGCCCGTCACGTTTCAAGTCCTCAAGAACCTTTTCAAACGTGCGAGTCGGTTCCTTGCGGCGCTTCGCTACTGCATCAAGATCAAGCACATCCTCTCGAAGCGCCTCAATCACTGCGGCATTTACCAAGTCGGACACGGTACGATCCGTAGTGGCAGCCTTCACCTTCAACGCGCGATACACCTTGGGATTCAGATACACTGTCGTCCTTGTGTCGGTCGCCATGGATACCCCTTTCTCAATATGTTAAAACGTTTTGGTGTAGTAACATGATAACATGTTGAGAGCGCAACCTCAAAATGGCTTTGTCAGCCCCGGCTTTACGGGCGGGGCCAAAGCGAGAGTTTTATGAGCATGATGACGAAGGAGAAGCTGAGAAAGAGTATGAAACGAGGATGCAAGATCGCGGTTATGCTCTGCGTGACCGTCGGCTGCACCAATGTGGCCCAGGTGACGACGTTCGACGACCCGTCTTGCAAAAGTACTGTGAGAGATCAGCTCAATTCTGTTTTGATCGAAGAGGGAGAGAAGTCGGAGATTGCTGAGCGTTTAGCCGTGAATACCACGACCGTGTTGGCCACCGGCATCCTCGGCCCAAGGCCGTTCGGCGTGTCTTCGCCCTCAGGGTGGATTACAGTTTTTTCATACAACGGAAAGATTCGGAGTGTTTTCTGCAACTTTATGGCCGTCAAAAGGGCTTCACCAGGTACACGAATAATCTCACCTATATTGCAACCCGTTCATTGAACGGGTGCATGTGCGCCGAATGATCCTCCGCCTGAACCGACTATCGCGTCCGGCGTGGCAATCGGATGGCAGTGGAGGTGGAGTACTATCTAGCGGGGGGCGGTGGCGAGGTTGCCACTTCGTCGATTCGTACGGTCTTCTGCCACTCAGCGGTGATGGTATCGCGCTGTTCCATGGTCATCGCAGCATACTTGAGAAACATCTGAGGCCCGCGGCGCCGGCGCCAGGCGAGAAAATTTAGGAAATGATCTCTGCACACGGCCTGGGTCCCAGCCGGAGCGTAGACTCTATTCGGGCAGCCTCCAATCATACATCTCTGATCAGTCATATCAAGATCCTCTCGGATTCCTCACGCAGGCGCGTCTTTACTCCCACGCTTACAAAGTATGACGGATGGTGATGCTAGAAAGCAACGCCGGGCTCAGGCTATCGCAGCTTGACGGATTGGCGACGATTCGGTTATTTCGTCTCCCATGTGCCTTGTTGCTCGAACCTACCTGCTATCGCTCCTAAGCCTGCTCGTAGTCTGCGCTGCATGCGGGCAGTCATCTCGCCCCGGCTTACCCTCAGGCAGCCCCTTCGCCGATACCGAACAGTCATCCATGAAGGTTCTCTCGTATGGCATGGCCGTGGGTGATGTCTCTGACCACTCGGCCGTGATTTGGGTCAAGACGAATGGGGTGGCGAAAGTGACAATCGAGCATTGGCCGGCGACCCCCAGACGAGAGAGCAATGCTCCGCAGAAGGGTGAGGAATCGCAGGTGCGTCAATCTACATTGGAAACCATCGCCGATCACGACTACACCCTTCACATTCTCCTCAGGGATCTCTTGCCTGCGACCCGTTACGAGATTCGTATCCAAGCACAATCCGAACAAACAGATCCCGCTCAGGACATGCTCAACCCTGCACCGAAGACGATTGCGGAGGAACTCCACGGAGAGTTCAGGACACTGGTGGCTCCTATGGCTCACGAAACCGTCACGCTTGGATGGAGCGCCGATATAGGCGGTCAGGCCCATTGTCGTCATGGTGGGCCAGGATATCCCATCTTTGATGTCGCGCGGATGGAGGCACTCGATTTTTTTCTGCTCTTGGGTGACACTGTCTATGCAGACGAGATCTGTCCTGTGCCGCCGAATGCGCCAGGCAGCGAGTTCAGGGCCGTGACCCTGGAAGAGTATCGGGCTAAGCATCGTTATCAACGAGGATCGACGGCTTTCCAACGGTTCCTGGCATCGGTGCCCGTGTATGTCGTGTGGGATGATCACGAAGTTCGTAATAACTTTGCGGGACCTTTTGACCCGCAAATGCCGATTGGCCGGCAGGCTTTGTTCGACTACTGGCCTATCGGAACATCAGCAGATGATCCCCATCGGCTCTACCGGCGCCTGCGTGCCGGAGCCGACCTCGAAGTTTTTATTCTCGATACGCGACAGTACCGAAGCCGGAACAGCAGTCCGGATGGTCCGATGAAGACGATGTTGGGAGAGGCTCAGTTGAAATGGCTGCTTGAAGGCCTTGAGGATTCCTCTGCCACGTGGAAAATCATTGCGTCAAGCGTTCCCCTGTCGGTGCCGAAAGCAGGACCACCTCACGAACCGGGAAATGATGGATGGGCGGGAGCTCCCGATGGAACCGGCTTTGAAACGGAACTCAAGACCATTGCGGAACGAATCGTCTCTCGCCGGATCCGAAACGTCGTCTGGCTGACCGCCGATGTTCATTTTGTCCAAGCAACCGCGTACGATGCGGATCGTGACGGAGCCCTGGATTTCCATGAGTTTGTCGCAGGACCGCTGTCAGCGGCGAGTAAACGTATGGTCGCTGCGCGAAGTCCGTTCGCCGTTCGTACATTGGTGTCCGAAGGCGGCTATCTTAATTTCGGAAAGGTTCGCGTCGACAAAACAAGTTTCGAGGTGACGATTATCGATGATGTCGGAAAGACACGATTCAGGCATCGAGTGGTGTCACGTTGATCAGTGGGCGCTTGCCCGCATTATTCATGAGGATTCGTGACGAAACCGCGGAGACGCCATGCGAGACGGGCGCGCGGAGCCGGGAGGGAGGGAGGCATCCTTACACAGGATATCGACCGACCGAGCGGCGAGTCCGTCCCCCTGGCCGTGTAGAACCGGCGGCCAGGCTTGTCGCAGCGGCGTCCCTGCGGTTGGAGGAGTAGAAGCCTTCATGAATAATGCGGGCTATAATCCCCCTTGCAATCCAGCCATCCTGCCAGTTACCGTACCGCGTGAGTTCGTGGCTTGAAGCGCGGTTGACTATCTAGTCCTGAACATCATCGGATCATCATTGATAGGCGTCGTTGCCATCCTGGAACGACAGGCAGGATGTATTTTGCTGGAATTTGCATGGGCTGGGTGGGAGTGATCGGCGCGGGCATGGAAGGCGAGACGTTTGCCCCGTGCAGCCGTGTGAGGCGCGGTCTTGAATGGACGTTTTGAACAAGGAGAAGGCACCATGGCAGGGTTGATGTCATCGGACGATGTGTTTGAACTGGCCAAAGATGCAGCAGTAGCGGCGACGGGCCCGGATGAGAAGGCGCTGCAGATTGATTATGACGCGTTGCGGGATAAGATCAGAGGCGCGCTGGGCGACCGGAAGGTCTCACGCTGCCATATCAATAGGTTTCTGCCCGAAGGGTATGAGGATCAGGGTCGGTTTAATCTCCTGCTGCTCACGGCAGGGAATGTGGTATACGACATAGTCATCGGAGATCAGTATTTTCGATACGATGTGGTCTCGGTCGGACAACTGGATAAAGTGCAGGTCATCGATGCCGTATGGGATAACCGGGAGAAGCGCAGCGAGGAACCGTTCCTCAGCCTTCGTTTGATGCATGGCGAAGAAACGCATTTGTTGCTGGCACTGGATGACGAGGCGCGGAAGAGTTTGTTTGGATTTGCCAGCGCCGTCGTAGCAGTCAGAAATCCGGAACGCTGAGAGGGTGTGAGCCCGTGAAGCGTGACAGGGAATCGCGCACGTCTCGGGCAATCGCTTGCGAAGCAACCGAGGGATGTGGCGGGTGAGAATGATGCGCGGGGTGGGCGGGTGACTTGGGAAGGACGCACGTCTCGGCGTGCGTGGGACGGGTGGGTGAGATGGTAAGCGTGAAGCGTGAAGCGTGAAGCGTGAAGCGTGAAGCGTGAAGAAGAGACTCGCACTAACTGCGAAAAATTCTTCACGAGATACGCCTCACGAGATACGAACGACGAACAAAGATGAGGGGCTAGCTAAGTGCGCGTGTAAAAAGGAAGGGTGTGAACGACCGCATTGTGGCGTGCGCCCCCGATGTCGACCGCGAGCGCAGTGCCGGCCGGGGTGAATTCCCGTAGCGGATACCCGAACGCGATGACCGATTGCAGTTGTGGCGAACGGGCTGCGCTGCTGACCCATCCCACTTCGCGATCTCCGCTGAACAGCTTAGCTCCCCTTGGCGGGACATTCGCCCCGTCGATCACCAGCCCAACGAGTCGGCGACGCACGCTTCCATAGGTATCCATCCTGGCGACGACTTCCTGCCCAGGGTAGCAGCCTTTCGACAGACTGAACGCCTTGCCTTCCAGATTGGCTTCCGGCGGAACAACCTCCTCATTTAGGTCCGGCCCCGCCTGCGGAAGGCCTGCTTCCATGCGCAGGGCCTCGCGAGTCTGAGTTCCAAAGGGCCTGATTCCAAGAGCCTGTCCGGCTTTCATGAGTTGATCCCACGCCGATCCTATGGCATCGGCAGGCAGCATGATCTCTAAATCCGCTTCGCCGGTTTCTTCCGTCCGCATCACCATGGCCTGGTGGTGGTCGATGTTTGCCACGAGAAAATCCAGTATGTTCAAGCGCGTGACGTCGTGGCCGAACACTGTTTGGATGACCTCCGCGGCTTGAGGACCGCTCACCAAGAGAAGTCCCCAGCTCTCGCCGCAATTCTCCAACTTCGCCTTGGTCCCGTAGAGAAGAAATTTTCGAAGCGATTGGTACGTCAGATCGCCGATTTCACCGACGTCTTCGATCACGACGCTGTCCGGCTGCTGATAGACCCGGAAATAGGTCAGCATCTTGCCCTTGTGTGTCAGGAAGCTGGAATATCGACCGTGACCTGGTTGAAGGGGAAGGATGTCATTGCTGATGACGCTCTGGAGCCATTTTACCCGGTCGTCGCCGGTGACGCGGAGTGTCCCCCGATGAGACAAGTCTGCTATTCCGACCTGATGGCGGACCGCGGCATGCTCGGCGACGACATCCCCGTAGTGGGCCGGCACTGTCCATCCGGATGACTCCCGCATCTGGGCTCCCAGCGTCGTATGGCGATCGTGCAACCGCGATTGCTTCATAGGAACAGGTCTCTTGTTATGGGTTGGACGGGGCAGGAGTCGTTCCTGCCCGGGCATGAAGAATTTCTTCCACCAGCTCTCGTGTGCGCGAAGAGAACTCATTGCGGGAAACGATCTTGGTTACCCCCAGCTCTCTCGCCCGTTGCCAGGTGGCGACTTCCTCGTGGTTGGCGAATGCCAGAACCGGCAGCGCATTGAGCCGGGCATCGGATCGGACGTCTTGTAGGGCTTTCAAACCATCGACACCCGGGTCGTTCATGTCCAGAACGACTGCTGAGACCTGCGCCAGTGCGGCTTTTTGTTGGACCTCAGTCTGGGACCGAACCCGTTCAAGGGTATACCCGTGCGGTTTAAGGGCATCGCGCAACTTGGTATAAAAAAAGATGTCGTTGACTGCAACTAGTATGGTTGGCATAGCGTGAGCGTCAACTCTTCTCTTCCGCAATGATAGAAAAAGTCGGTTTCCGGTCGGATGAATCTTGAGACATATGCGCCGCGAGAGATCAGTTCATAGAACTGATGAGGCGTCCCAGTGCTTTCTTCGCCAGGGCATACTCCGGATTGAGCGTCAATGCACGTTTATAAGACTCGATCGCTTCGGCCCACTTTCCTTGACGCTCATGTACCCGTCCCAGGTTCAAATGCGGAAACGCAGGATTTTCATATCGCCTGGCCTGCATGGCTCTTTCAAACCAAGGGATGGCCTCGTCCAGCTGTCCCTTCTCGATCAAATAGGCGCCGATATCGTTATAGGGATTTCCGAAATCCGGATCCCGGTCGATGGCTTTATAGCATTCCTCTATCGCCTCATCCAGCTTTCCCATGAAACTGTACGTCCAACCGAGAAATGTATAGGCCTCCGCGGTCGCGTGAATGTCGAGCGATTTCTTATACAGATTCACGGCTTCCTCGAGTTCCCCTTTCATCTGATGCCCGTAGGCCTGCTGAAAAAGGGTCCAAGCCTCCCGCTTGTCCTCCTCGTGTCCTTCACCCTGGATCATGAAATCTTGTACATCCATCACTACCACACTACTCCATGGTTGATCGCGGGTGGCGCTGTACGGGAGCCCGGGCGCGCGCAGCGAAAGGGTCCCACTGGGGGATGGGGCGCATGGCGCGACGGACGAGGAGCGCCGAGTCTATGTGCGCCGCCGTGATTGAGAGGCGGCAGGGTCTTAGCACGGCTGGACTGTTCAGCGTCAGGACCTGCGATCATTCCTGTTTCAGTTTCTTCTTGATCAATTCCGCTCCATATCGACCTGAGAGCAGCATCGAGCCAAAGGCAGGACCCATCCGAGGCGTCCCGAATACAGCCGCCACGGCAAGCCCGATGACAAAGCAGTTCGGATACACTTCTCCCGTCCTCTCCATCACCTCTTCTTCCGAGCGTGACACCCACATCGCTCCGTTGCCAGGCACCGGTTTGTATAGATTTCGCTTGTTCAAGAGATTGACCACGACCGCATCGTGCCCCGTGGCATCCACGACGAGTTTGCTTTCCAAGGCGATCGGATCGACATGGATGATGTCGTGCCCGGCCATTTCAGCCGTCGTACTGTTCACGACAATCCCTTCGAGTATGCCGTCTCTTCTGAGAATCAAATCTACTACGCGGGTGAGGTTCATGACTTTAGCCCCGGCTCTGTATGCCGCGGCAATCAGTGCGCCGGTTGCGTGAGGCGGATCGACGATGTACATCCCCTCACAGTCCCTGACACCTTTGCACGGGACACCGATTTCTTCGAGGATCTCATGCGCAGGGGCGCAGATCGTCGCCTTGTTCATGAGATAACCTCCGGACCAAAATCCTCCACCCAGCGCCAGACTCTGCTCGACAATGAGCGTCCTGAATCCCATTGCCGCGAGATCATGACCGCAGATCAACCCGGACGGCCCGGCTCCCACGATGATCACGTCGCTTTCGATGAGTTGATCGAACTCTCTGTAGTATTCCCGCGCGATGTGCCTGGTAATGTCGCGCTCACGCAGGGGGGCTGGTTTGGGCTTCGCCATGGCTGATCCTCACAATTCAGAGTTCTGAGTTTTCAGTTAGGAGTTGTGAGTTGACCTCAGCACTCAGAACTTTACACTCATAACTCACAAGTAGATCTCAGAGCCCGCTTTTCGAAACTCTTCCGATTTCTCTTTCATGCCGATCTGAATCGCATGCTGTTCCTCCAAATGTTTCTTCGCGGCGTAGTCGCGCACATCCTGCGTAATTTTCATGGAACAGAAGTGCGGCCCGCACATGGAGCAGAAATGAGCGACTTTCGCGGCATGGTCCGGCAGCGTCGCATCGTGGAACGTCCGGGCGGTATCCGGATCGAGGGAGAGATTGAATTGGTCGTCCCAACGGAATTCGAATCGCGCCTTCGAGAGGGCGTTGTCGCGGGCTTGTGCTCCGGGGTGCCCTTTGGCCAGATCTGCAGCATGGGCTGAAATTTTATAGGTGACCACGCCCGTCTTGACATCCTCCTTGTTGGGAAGGCCGAGATGTTCTTTCGGCGTGACGTAACAGAGCATGGCACACCCATACCATCCGATCATCGCGGCGCCGATCCCGGATGTGATGTGATCGTAGCCCGGTGCGATATCGGTCGTCAGCGGCCCGAGGGTATAGAACGGCGCTTCCTGACATTCCTTCAACTGTTTTTCCATGTTCTCTTGAATGAGGTGCATCGGCACGTGCCCGGGGCCCTCAATCATGACCTGGACATCATGCTTCCATGAGATTTTGGTCAACTCCCCCAGGGTCTCCAATTCGGCAAACTGGGCCTCGTCATTGGCATCGGCAATGGAGCCGGGCCGAAGGCCGTCTCCCAGGCTGAAAGACACATCATACGCCTTCATGATGTCGCAGATCTCTTCGAAATGGGTATAGGCGAAGTTCTCTTGATGATGCGCCAAGCACCACTTGGCATGGATGGATCCGCCACGGGAGACGATTCCCGTCATGCGCTTGGCGGTCAAGGGGACATATCGCAGCAGGACACCGGCGTGAATAGTGAAGTAATCGACGCCCTGTTCGGCCTGCTCGATGAGGGTATCGCGATAAATCTCCCAGCTTAAATCTTCGGCCTTGCCGTTCACCTTTTCGAGTGCCTGGTAGATCGGTACAGTGCCGATAGGAACCGGAGAATTGCGGATGATCCATTCGCGCGTCTCGTGAATGTTCTTACCGGTCGAGAGGTCCATGACCGTGTCGGCCCCCCAGCGAATCGACCAAATCATCTTTTCCACTTCTTCTTCTATCGATGAGGCGACTGCGGAGTTCCCGATGTTGGAATTGATCTTCACCAGGAAATTGCGCCCGATGATCATCGGTTCGCTTTCTGGGTGGTTGATGTTGGCGGGAATGATCGCCCGTCCCCGTGCCACTTCATCCCTGACGAATTCCGGGGTAATCCGGTTGGGAATGCGGGCTCCCCAGGCCTGGCCGGGATGTTGGACCATGCCACCGCCATGGTGGAGTCCTGCGCCGCTTGGCGTGTTCTTCAATTCACGCGATTGATTCTCGCGAATGGCGATAAATTCCATTTCCGGAGTGACGATGCCTTGGCGCGCATAATGCAACTGAGTGACATTCATGCCGGACTTTGCTTTCAGAGGTTTTCGGATATGACGGAACCGAAGACCGTCCAGTTTCGGATCCTGGGCTCGCAACCGGCCATACTGAGATGAAATCTGAGCGAGTTCATCCACATCCTGTCGTCCCTCGATCCAGATACGTCGCATGGGCGCCAAGCCTGCGCGAGCATCGATGGCGACATGCGGGTCCGTGTATGGGCCCGAGGTGTCGTAGATGGTCACTGGAGGATTCGCCACTGGTTCCTGGTTTCCTGCAGCCGGCGATGGAGCCAGGTGGATTTCGCGCATTGGAACTCGCACCTCCGGCAACGATCCTTGCACATATATCTTGCGCGATGCCGGAAATGGCGCGGTGGTGAGCGGCGAACTGATGGGATCCAGCGCGGCCCCGTTTGAGGATCCTGTTGTGACAGGTGCCTGGCTCATAGTGGCAATCCTTTCTCCGAAAACGTGAAGAGAGACGTCTCAAAATAGAAAAGCCGCCCCCGGCTAGAGTGCGGCTTGCCAACTCAGGAAACCAGC